>ERZ773100.157-NODE-157-length-41485-cov-30.950857_pt1 | contig 41485 bp, 56 predicted proteins | sample MGYA00511119_ERZ773100 | MGnify/ENA primary metagenome ERZ773100 (study PRJEB29015, sample SAMEA2738000) | human oral metagenome | biome: human oral; feature: human-associated habitat; material: dental | place: China | collected 2111 ...
CGTGCCTCCAGCAGGATTCGAACCCGCGACCAAAAACCCCACAACCAGCAAAAACACCAACAATATCCCTAGGCGCCACGACAATCCCACGACGCCTGCAAAACCCCATCCATAGCGCGCGCAACCTCATCCAAATCACCGTCAAAAAGATCCGCATAAACATCCAACGTCATCGCCGCCGACGCATGCCCCAACTGGCGCTGCACAACCTTCACACTCGCCCCAGACGCCACCATCAACCCCGCCGCCACATGCCGCAAACCATGTGGCGTCACCCACGGAAAATCCGCATCAGCCCCCATAGCGCGCTGCACCGCACCATAAAACCACCCATCATAACCAGGCACCCGCATAAACCCACCATCCGACTCCCTAGGCCACAACAGCGCATCCCTGGCCTTCCCCTCCATCAACGGCACCAGCATCTGCATCACCCTGCGCGGCACCGCCACCGTCCGCCGCTCATGATTCTTCGGCGTCCCCACATGCACTTCATACCCCACCGTCACCGCATTACGAGTAATACTAAGCCGACCTCTCGCCTCATTCACATCACACACTCGAAGCGCCACCGCCTCACCCCACCGCAAACCAGTCGTCGCCAATACCCACACAAGCTCCTGGTAGCGGCTACACTGATCCACTAAAAACTGCACCTGGCTCGCCGTCAAATACACCTTCTTCGACTTAGCGCGCCTTGGTAACCGCACACCCCGCGCCGGGTTTGCTTTCAACAGCCCGTCCAGCACCGCCAGGTCCAGCACTTGGGCCAGGCAGGCGTGGGCGTGCCGGACCGTGGCAGCCGCACGATCAATGCCTGCCACCCATTCCTGCACATCACTGGGTCTTACTCCCATGATTGACACCTCACCCCACCGAGGCCGCACATGCACCCGCCATGACTGCTCAGTCGTCCGCATGGTTGACGGCTTCAAATGGGTTTGCATAGCAAGCCACCGATCCCCAAGCTCCCCCACCGTGATAGCTGTTTTCTTCGGCGCCACCCACTGCCCAGCATGAATATCTGTAGCGTTCTTAGCCGACCAGGCCTCCGCCTCCGCCTTAGTGCGGAAACCCTGCTTTGTGCGGCCCCGCCCATCAGGCGACCGGTACTGCACCCGCCACGCATACCCCCTCGCTGTTTTGTATTTACGAATCGACGCCATTCTTTGTTCCCCTTTTGCTCCTTGTTCCCGAAAAGGGCCCTCGCCAAATCAGCAAGGGCCGCAAAAATTTACAGGCCAATTACCGGCCCAACATTGTCCACACTAGTGTCCACCAATCATCGCAGCTCACAACATGAAAACAGGGATGATTCGCCACATTAATGTCCGCCATCTTGTCCATTTAATACTCACTTAACGTCGCGTCCACCATCGCATTATCCTCATCAATAGGGGTCACTGTGCAAGTCCAATTCGTCCGCAACGTTGCGCCGAAAGCATTCTGGGCATCCACATGCCCGTGAATCATCCAATCCTTATGGTCAGCGCTCTGCACCGCAATGAAATCAAAAAGCCCCTCAAACTTCGCAGTAGACGGCGATTTTAACTGCTGCTTAATCCGATCATGGCACAAATAACGAGCCCGGTTATCACTCCACCCCATGATCCGATCAGGGTCATAAGGCTCACTACTCGGACTACTGTATTCCGGCGAAAGCGTCGAAATAACATTGCTATACGACGTTGGATAGGAGAGCGAGGTATCCTCCTCACTACTATTTAGTGTCCGACCCCAATCATTGCCTTGGCCCCAAAACGCAAGCCCACATAAAATAACACCAATAATGATTGCTAAATTACGCAGTGTAGAACCATTAATACCATCATTATTCTTGGTTTCATTACCGGTCTTAACGCTTTCCGCACCAACAGTTGGCTTTACCACTGCCGTATGCGCTACCGTGCCGGACGGTACCTTAGCCGGTTGAATCTTGCTTAGTGCTGCTGGTCGGGCATACGCAGAAGGAGCAGGCTTCGATGGCTTCGGCGGGGTAATGACTTTACCTTTCCTGTCCCCCTGATAAGCGTTAGGCACGCTATACGAAGACGCTTTAGGCACTAACTGTACGTTAGGCGGAATCGCCGTGTCAGTAGCAAGAAGATACAAGTGCAAGTTAATGAACCCATACTCATCACGCCTATATCTACCTTGAACAATGGCCGTTTTCCCACTAGCCGCAATCCGATTAATAAACGGCAAGTACGTTGCCGTGCGACTTCGGGAAATATATCCAACGGTTTGCCCTCCGTACCGGATGCTAATGGCATTAGGATCATACGGATTATCCGGCTCCGGTACCACCTCGAATAACGTAGCGGTCTCAGGAACCCGAATATTTTCATAAAACTCGGTTCCAACAGCTTTCACAGTCGGACGCTGTGAAGCCTGAAGAAGTATGGGCTCCATGGTCGTCAGCTCACACCCACCTTCGCGGCTAGGGTTTCAATGCTTTGCGTGATACTCACAGGGTGTCCTTTGCAAATAGTGGAGATCAATGCTTGGGATAAGAGTCAGGGTCAGCTGAGGCTGAGGCCGCATGCGCTCACATGCCGGGTACGACCTACGCGGTAGAGTCGCTCCCAGGTGCGCAGCAGGTGCATGGTAACACCTAGCTCTGCGGCCATGGCCACGGGCTCGGAATCGCATTCCCACGCGGCTTCTTCTACCAGGCCATCATCTAGCAGCTGGTTAGCGGCCCATTCGTCGGCTTCTCGCTCATTATCCGGTGTGGAGCAATCATGATTGTGATACGCATGGCCTAGTTCATGGGCAACAGCGCACACCCGAGTTATCGGGTCCAACCCATGCCGGGCATAGATCGTGCGAGTCAGGGGATGCCAGCACGCATTCATGCGTGGGGTAAGCGCCCCCGTCTCGACAAGACGAACATCAAACTGATGCAATAAATGTTCCAGCCGTTGTTCAGCATCATTCATGATTGGCTCCTCAAACTGATAACTGACTTAAACAATTATGAAACAAAACCATGCCAGAAGCAATAAATTTTGGCGAAAAAATATGTGTAATAAATCTCAAACCCCTGATATGCTTGCAAGACATGATCGCGCATATCTAAACTAGCTGGGGTTCAACTCAAAAACCCCCGATACTGCCTGCTCAAACCCTGCTTTCAGGGCTGTAACAAGCATATCAGGGGTTTTACAGGTTGAACCACAACACCTCAGCTTTTGAATCTTTTATGTGAAATGCTCCTCAATGGGGGGAGTCGCCTGTTGAGCAGCCACCCGCTCCACACCCGCATTAATCCGGGCAATAATCGCATCATCATCAAAAACATCAGCAGGGGCGCCGCTGTCAGTATCGGTAGCCTTGGTTGCTTGTTCATTAGGGGTTGGAGTTAACTGCCCTCGGCCGTAAGCGCCAAGCTCTATTTTTGCCTGAGGCGTAAGAGCGTCTTCCGCGAGTTTATAAATCAGCTGTTCGGGGGTTGCTGCATCCAACAAAAGTCCATCTCCACCCAGATAATCAAAAGCTTCCGTATGTGTGAGCCTTCCAAGCTCAACTAAGGCGTGTATAGGAGAAAGATTTAACTTTCTGGACACCAGTATCAACTCGTCTGACGACAAGCCCTCGCTAAGCCGTTTAGTAGCGGTCCTGCGAGAGACGCCTAGAAGATCGGCCAATTCAATCGTGGATATTTTCCGTCGAACCATTGAGCTGAACCATTCTTTCTCTCCAGTCATACCCTTAGCCTAGTGGGTAATTTTATTCCCGTCAAAGGTGCGATTAGCTGCCATTTCTATTGGAAAAGCCGCGTTTTAAGAGAAGATTATTGCGCATTATTTCAATAATGCGCTAAAATATGCCCATGAATACAGGAGGAGACGAGAGAATGGGAAAATTCTTGCTCAGTCTTGATGAAATTGATCGGGTTAAGAGACGCAATTCCATCCATACGTTGGTCGATTTAGAAAAAGTAACCAAAGTTACCCGAAAAACATGGCGGGAAGCGTTGAGTAGCCGGGCCCCAAAACCAGCAGTATTAGATGCTCTTGCTGATTTGGGCGCCCGGCCTGACAAAATCCTTGTTTTGGATGGGGCCTGAGATGCTACCTGTTTTTGTTGCGCAGGCTCTTCTTGATTATGTGGCTTCGAGGCACACCAAGTGGGGTTTGCCACTGGATATGGAATACGATTTTCCGGTTTTGACGGCCCCCGAGAACGATAGCCTGGCTGCTGATAGCAGGCTTACTGACATGGCGTGCGGGTGTTTGCTTCAGGCCTTCCGCCAGGTTGAGGTGCAGCTGGCCGAATCCGGGCAAACGCTCGGCTTCAACAGCCCCAACGGGGTGGCCTTCGCACTCGGCGATAACGGTAAGGTGCATTGCGTCGTGGGGACTGTTATTCGTGATAGTAGCGACCCCGACCCCAGTCTTATTGCTGAGCTCGATTCCCCATTCGTAGATCAGGTTATCAGTGCTAGCTTGCAGTGCTCTACCGCTGATGCGGTTCGCATCCTCTGCTATCTGGTTGGCGTGTTCTGCAGCCAGGTTAGCCCTTTCGGCAGCGTCCAAGCTTTCTCTAGCGGTTTCGTTAGCAATTTCAGCAAGACGGTTGGCGCGCTTCGCATCGTACTGGCTCACCACAGCAACACCCAGGCTGACCACGCTGATAGTAGTAGCCGTGATAAGGGAAACCAAGGGGATATCCACACTCCAAGTATAAGTACCAGCGCCCCGTCGTAAAGCCCAGTAAAAAGCAAAAACCCCGCTTCACAGCGGGGCGGAACAAGAAACGATAAAGGAAGTGTAACACGAATGCATTATTTATTCAAAGTGAAAGTGCCTGGCACCCCGAACACGGTCGACGCAACCCTGATTGATGGGCGGATCTGGGTCACACTCTCATCAGTGTGTAACAGCTTAGGGATCCACCAGCCCACGCAGCAGGACCGACTGAAACTCACATGCTGGGCGAAAATCGAACGGATCCCCCTGGTGACCGAGCGCGGCAGGGAGCAAACCATGTACGTAATCGACCGCCGCACACTGACCATGTGGCTGGCCACCCTGGGTGTTTACCGCAACAAAGCCACCCGGAAAACCCTAGAAGCCTACCAAATGAACATCGACGACGTGCTAGACCGGCTCCAACAAGGCCTACGTGGGGAGAAAAACTACCCCACCGCACCACTAGCAGAGAAAGCGCAGTGAGCATGGGCCGCTGTAAAACCCCCGCATCTAAACGCCGCCGCCCGCGCCGGGAGGGGGAGTGGTTGACACTGCCGGAGGCCGCTGCATATACGAAAATCCACCGCCAAACTCTGCGGGTGCTGCTGCTGAGTGGAGAGATCCCCTACAGCCGGAAAACCGCCCGGCCGCGGTCCCCATACCTGATCGAGCGTGAGCATTTAGATAGTTATCTTGCCCGGGTGAGTGATGATTGCCGGGCCGCTGCTGGGGGAGGTGCCTAATGCCAGGGCGTGAAGAAGCCCCGTTGCTGATTGATTTCTACAGCAGTGGTGAGCTAGATGCGGTCATGACCACGCTACAGATAGTTCAGGAATACGGCACCGCGGTCATCGGCGATATGGACGAGGCAGTCGAAATCGCACTCCAGCAAGCTCGCGGTTTCATGCGTGAGCGCTCCTAAAACCTCTAATCAGAAAGGAAACAAAGAATGTCTACTACCCCGTATAGCGCTGACCCGTACTACGACCCATATGAGGAGTTAGACCGCAGGTTTGACTATCGGGTTTTGGATGATGAAACCCGGGCGCTGCGGATCGCTGTGGGCCGACAGTTTAAGAATTTCGCCAGGAATCTGGAGGCAATGCTTGATGACAGCAGGGAGAAAAACCTGGCGTTAGAGCGTCTGGAGGAGGCGATGATGTGGGCGAATGCCTCGCTGGCCCGCGGTGCTGAGACCAGCTAGGCGAATAGGCGAATGGTTGCCCTGGCTTGGTTGGCCGCCCCAAAGGGTGTGGGGGTTCGATTCCCCCGGAGGGCACTAGGCCCCAGCGTGGGGCGTGTTGTACAGCGAACTCGATAGTGGAAACACCTTAAGATGCCCTCCCTTGTGGGGGGAGGGCTAAGTCTACCAGGGGCCTAGAACGGGCTCCTGTCAGGTTCATGCTCCGGGAGGTAAAACCAGACACTTGCTTTGTTGGTTTCGTGTTTGGTCAAGCTAATTGCCTGGTTTTACGCGGGTTCAACTCCCGCCATGAGCGCTACCCGCCTAACTAGCCGGGCGGGAACCCGGTGCCCCGTGGTCTTCCTCAGCCATGGGGCACCCCCAAAAATACAGAAGTAAGGAGTAGTCAATGACGAAGCTCAACTACTTGGAAGAGGATGCTGCCCTGATTGTGGAGAACCTGCCGGAAGGGTTCGAAGCAACGGCCGAGGCGGCACCGCTTTTCCTGATTTACGCGGTGCTGATGCGTGCTAAAGGTATTTACACGATGCTGGAAGATGTGCACGATGCGTGGGCTGCGTGGCGCACCACCACTAACCCACAGCATGCCGATTTGGTGCCCTTCGGCCAGCTTGATGCAGAAACCAGGTCGTTGGATCGCCCGTTCCTCTACGCAATCCATGCGGCAGCCCACATCCGAAACAACCAAACCGAAAAGGAGTCATAAAATGAATCCCACGCTTGTTATCTCGATAGTGGCAATCGCTATCTCTCTCACCGCCCTGGGCGTTTCTCTCAGCGCCCACATGGCCGCCCGCGACTGCCGCAGGGTGACCGTGATGTTCATGACCACGGTGATGGAATACCTGGACGGGGATAGCCAGGTAGGGGTTTGCGTGAAGAAAATCACTGGTGCTGATGGTGGTGATAAAAAACCAAATGATCGGGTGGTAAAGCGCATTCGAGATGACCACAACCGCTAAAACCACCAGCCGGCAACAGCGGCCGCTCACCCCCGACGGTATTCTTACTGCCCCATGCCACCAGGTTACCCTCCCTTTTTGGGATGGGCGCCTGTACATGGAGAAAGAAGAAATGATGCTGGCCCGCCATGAGCAGGCAAAGTATCTTTGCCGCCAATGCCCGCTGCTGGAGGCGTGTGGCCGCTACCTGGAGCGCATGGAAGACCAAAGAATGCCAGTCGACGGGGTAGTAGCTGGCCGCTATTACACGCCGAAAAAACGCCGGCGGCGTAAAGCGAAAACCCGGGAAACCCCTAGCTAGCCTGCTGCGTTTTTTAAAGCGAAAACCCCCGATATTACTTGTCCAGGCCTTGCATTTGGGCCAGTGGCAAGCATATCAGGGGTTTTGTGGGTTGAGCCCCAGCCGGTGAGGTAAAACCAGACACTTGCTTTCAAGCATATCAGGGGTTTTCGGAGTTGAACCCCAGCTTTCATGATAGCCATGTACAGGCCAGCCCAAGCATATCAGGGGTTTTGTGGGTTGAGCCCTAACCGCCCCCATTAATAACAAAGTAAGGAACCCATATAGTATGGATAACAAAATCACACCGTTCTCGTTTAATGGTACGCAAGTGCGGGTCGTCACCCGTGGCGGTGCCCCTTGGTGGGTTGCCGCTGATGTAGCGAAGGCCCTGGGATATCGAACCACTGGTGAGGTTACGAGGTTCGTGCGTGACCATCAAAAGGGTATCGAGATTCTCGATACCCTTGGTGGTAGCCAAAAATTCGCTGTCATTAGTGAACCCGGCTTGTATCTGGCAATTCTAAAATCTCATGCTGCCTTGGCCGAGAGGTTCCAGGACTGGGTGACAGAAGAAGTCTTGCCGGCGATTCGGTCGCATGGTGGTTATCTCACCCCGGAGGCGACAGCCCAAGCGCTGTCTGACCCGGACTTTATTATCCGCCTAGCCACGCAGCTGAAAGAGGAGCGGGCCCAGCGTTTGGCGCTGGAGACCCGGGTGGAAGAAGCCGCGCCCAAGGTAATCTTCGCTGACGCTGTGAGCGCATCAACCACCTCGATCCTGGTAGGGGATTTGGCGAAGATCCTCAAAGGCAACTGTATTGATATTGGCGCTAACCGGCTCTTCACCTGGCTACGAGGCCATGGGTTCCTCACCTCCCGCCGTGGCGCTGATTGGAACAGCCCCACCCAGAAAGCCATGGAGCTGGGCCTCTTCGAGATCAAAGAAACGGTCATCACCCACGCCGATGGGCATATCACGGTCAACAAAACGCCGAAAGTCACGGGTAAAGGCCAACAATATTTCATCAGCCGTTTTCTTGACGGTCGGTTCGATATCAACGACACAGGCGTCACAGTGACGAAACAAGGAGCATAGGAATGACTACGAGCACTACTACCTACGAAAGTCGATTGGCACTACGATCCCTCCGCAGGCACGCCGCAGGCAAAAAGACCGGGCGGGCTGGGGCACGGGCCATGGAAGCCCTCGGGTACGTCACCGAGGACGGCACTATCACCCCGGCCGGCAACCAAGCCCTACACGGTGAAAAATAGGCGGCACCTATGATAAAGCACCCGGAAATCCGTGATGCTCTCTACGAAAAAGAGAAAAACAAACTCCGGCTCGAAATGAAACGCGAACGCCTCCAGGCGGCTAACCGCTGCTGCGCGCTGGAAGCCACCGGCTATCACCCACACCAGCAAATACACATTTGCGCCAGGCGCAGCGGGCACCGCGGCGGCCACCACGACTACGACACCGGATTCCACTGGAAATGGAACAAAGAAGAAGGAACAACGAAATGACGGATCACCCCTCAATCCAGCAAATGCTAGACAGCCTGAAGTATCTCCGGGAGGAAACAACCCTCCTGGATGAGGAGGATGAAAAACACCTACGGGTGGTGTCCCGCTGGATAAATTTCCTGCTAGACGACACCGACTACCAAGAGATGCGAAACCAGCCTGAATTCCGAGATAAACCCGACGACTATGGGGTGCTGGTGGAATTCCTCCCCGACCTGCCAGGGATCGGAGAAGGATCAAAATACATTATCGAGATCAGCCATCAAGGACCCGACGATATCACCATCACCATCAGTGACGACTGCCAGTATGGCACCTGCAAAATCACGCAGAAAAACCTCTACCAGCTAGCCCGAATGGCCCTAGTGATCCTCCTACAGACGGAAAACCTTAAAACCAGAGAACGGAACAAAAATGAACACCCCAGCAAATAGCCTAGCGCCGATGCTGGAGGCCATCGGTCGGCTCAAAAAATACGCCCCCGCAGAGCCCTTGGACCGCCAAGACATCAACACGATCATTAATACAATCGAGGCTCTGACCGACAGCCCAACCTACCAGCCAACAGACAGCGTAGGATACGGCAGGCTCGACGACGAAGGCTACAGGGACGGGCTCTTAGTGCTACAAAATGGCGCACTACAAGGATTCGTGATGGTTGACCACTGCGGCCCTGACCACATCATCCTGAGGACGGAAACTAAGCGGGGCGCCCACCACATCACCCGGGATCAGCTCTACCGGCTAGCCGCCGGTATCCTCACAGTACTAGCGCACGTCGATTACCCCGACCAAAAATAAGTAGAACAAACTTTCCAATTATTGGATTGCTAGTCGGTTATCCGCCATGATTCCGCCACACTCCCGAAGTTGCTCTCGTGCCTCTAAAAGCAGCTTCGGTGGCACCCCGGCGCGCTCGGCTTCGGTAATCGCCCGGCTTAGGGCTTCGCTGGCGTTTAGGGCTTCGTTAGCGGCTGCTATGAACTTCTCGGTGGTGTCGGTAAGTTCCGATAGCTTATCCGTAACTCCTGCCAGGCTTTCGCTAGCGCTGGGGTCAATAGTGAAAGCTTCCACTGGAACGCCTAGCACTTCGGCTAGGGCAGTAGCTTCCCAGATTCGCGGTATGCGCTCCCCGGATTCGATACGCCGGAGATTGGTCATGTGCATTGTATGGCCGGCTCCTTCTAGCTGGCGACCTAGCTCCGCTAATGACCATCCGGCCCTCTTCCGGTAGTAGATGAGATTCTGACCAAAAATGCTACTTTTATCCACCATTTAACCCTATCATGCGCACAATGTGTGTTGACATAAGGGGCGGCATTACTTAATATTTGCCCTATACATGTTTAAACACATATCGTGCTTGAAATTCCCCATATCCCCACAGAAAAAATCACAAATAGAACATTTATCACCGTTGTTAGCAAAAGCTAGCAAGCTGCCACCACCTAAAGGAGACCCATTATGGCAACGAAAACCGCCATCGCCCCCAAAGATGACCGGTTGTTTATCCGTATCACTCTCGATTTCTTCGAAAACCCAAAGGTGTTTCCACTATCGCCAGCCGCCAAGCTAGCCTTCCTCGAGATGATCGCTTGGTCAGCCCGCACGCATACTGATGGGCGAATCAGGAAGCGGTTAGCGCTTGCTATGTGGACGCCAGAAATCGTCGAAGAGCTCCTAGACAGCGACCCCGAACGCCCCCTACTGGTCGAGGGCGAAAACGACTATTTCATCCACGACTACGCGGAGCACCAGCAGACCACCGCGGATATCGAGGCGGTGCGTGAAGCCCGGCGCGCAGCTGGCCGTAAAGGTGGGCTTGCTAAAGCCGCAGCTCAAAAGGGTGTTTCTAGCAAAAAGGTAGCAAAAGCTAGCAAGCCGCTAGCAAAACCTGCCGAGAAAGAGAATGAGAAAGAGAACTATAAAAAGAAAGGGGAAAGAAAAACCCGCGCCACGGTAGCAGCCCCTGTTGCGCTTTGTCCCGTGCCCGACGCCCCCTCCCCTCAAATCGAAATTGAATTAAACCCCGCAGGGGTGGCGCCTGCTGCCGCAGTCGGCCACTCTGCCGCCCCGGAGTCTCAAGAGCCGAAGCCGGTGGGCGCCCCGCGGCCGGTGGTGGTTGATCCTCAGCCCGTGGTAGAGCCCGCGCCTGCCCCGGTTCTTGAGGATCCGTGGGCTGGGCTGCCCGATCATCAGACCGCCCAGGCGTCCGACACGGATCGTGCTGACATTACCCCGCCCGCCTGTCTTAACCCCACCAGTGAGAAAACCGCGACCGCGAAGGATCAGGCTGTGGTTGCTGCCGTCCGGGCGTACCAGGTGATCGGCACCCCTGCGGAGTGGTCGAGCCCTGACGACCCGCGGTGCCGGAAACACGCCTATCTGCCGCGGGAAGAGGTGCCCCCGTGCCGTAACTGCATGCGGTCCCGGCAGTGGTTCGAGCAGCGTGCCGTAGCGGAAAAGCAGGCGCATCTAGCAGCTATCCACGCTTGCCCCTTGTGCGATGAACGAGGCTTCGTAGAAGTCAAGAGCGCCGCGGGCAAAACGGTGGTGGCGCACTGTGACCATACTGGCGAGCTGCCGAAACCGAAAGCAGAGACCCAGCCACGACTCACTGGCCGGGGCATGCCCGCACACTTACGCGAGAAGCTAGACGGCATCCTGGGGCGTCAAACTGCCCAAGAAACCGCCCCAGAAGCCCCGCAGAAGGCCGAAACCCGGGGCGCCTACACCGATACCCCAAACCATGATCCAAACCCGGCAGAAGAGCGTTCAGGTGAACTCGTAGCAGTGGGGGCGGCATCATGAGCCATGATCCATTCTTCGACGCCATCCGGGAGCGGCTTTTACCCGGCGCCACCGACACCGAAATCGAAAGTTTGTTTGGTCAGTATTTGGGTGCCCAGCCCGAGCCGGTATTCATCGCCCACATCGCTGGTGACCCCAAACCCCAAGGATCCAAGCGCTACGTGGGCGGTGGGCGTGTCATCGAAGACAACCCCGGCACACGGGCGTGGCGGCAATCCGCCCAACTCCAACTCGCCACCTACCGCAGCCGCCAATTGAAAGAACCCATCGACGAAGCGGTACTGGTGCAAGCGGTTTTCTGCCTACCCCGCCCTAAAAGCGTCCGTAGCGCACTCCCCACGTCCAAATCCTCATACGACCTCGACAAACTATGCAGGGCGCTAGGGGACGCCCTAGAAGGAGCCGGTGTGCTCAAAAACGACTCCCGAATCACCACATGGCACGCCCGTAAACACTACGCCGAAGCCGACAACAACGGACCAGCTATCACCGGCGTATTTCTACGAATCTATAAGGAAAAACAATAATGTGTACGCTGTTAGAAGAAAAAACCCGGCGCACCCGTAAACCACACAAATGTGACATGTGCGGGGCAACAATCAACCCCGGTGAGGAATACTGCTGGGAAAAATATGTAAACAGCGATGGCCTGTACGAGCTGAAAACCTGCCGGGCCTGCGACATAGCCTTCTTCGAAGTATGGGACTACGTGCCTGACTGGTGGGATGGGGGCGTCACCTTCGAGGACTACCGAGAATGGGCAACTGACCCTGACTGCGATGACACCCCCGCCAAGAAAGCCTGGCGTCAGCGTGCCGGCTACACCAGAGAAGGGAAGCTCATTAAATGATCCTCGACGTTACTTGCGGTGCCAGGCTCATGTGGCACAACAAACACCACCCCGATGTGATCTACGCCGACCAGCGGACGACGCAACACCAGCTATCAGATGGCCGGGAAATCACCATCAACCCGAACATTCGGCTCGACTACCGCGCCCTACCCTTCCGCGACAACGCATTCCACCTCATCAACCTAGACCCACCCCACCTCCAGCGCGCCGGGGCGACTGGGTGGATGTGCCAGAAGTACGGGGTTCTTATGACCACGTGGCGGGAAGACCTGCGCCAGTGCTTCGTTGAGTGTTTCCGGGTGCTTGCCCCAGGTGGCACGCTCACTCTCAAGTGGAGTCAAGTCCACATCCCGCTCCGGGAGGTACTGGAACTATCGCCATACCCGCCCCTGTATGGCACCCGCCACGGCAAAAACAATGCTACGTCTTTTACGGTTTTCCATAAACCAATGGGATCAGGAGGTTTTCGAGTTGAACCCCAGCCCTGATCCTAAACCCATCTGGCAGACCGTGCTTGCTACTGCCTACCAGGAGTACACCGCGGCGAAAAATAGTGACAGGTCGCATCGTGATGGAGTGGTGGTCACCCCCGTGGAAATCGTAGATTTTCAAGTCAGGGCGCTGAAAGACTCCCTTGCCGCCCAAGGCGCCACACTAGCTGACCCACGGGTAGAAATCCTCGACCCCTTCGGGGGCACCGGCATCTACTGCGCCAGAATAATGCAACTATCTGGGCTCACGCCGGATGAACTCGACGACCTTTATCACTACCGCCTACGGATGATCGAAATCGACCCTGTCGCCTGCCAGATCGCTGACGCTAACCTCAAAACAGTCTTCGAAGAAGAAACAGGGCGGCTACCACGCCGCAGCATTGTTATCTGCACTGACACCTTTACGATCCCTACCGGAATGGAAAACCCCAATGTCTAAAAGCAAAAGAACTAAACGAACCGTAATCTGCCTCCGCTGCCGAAACCTTAAACGCCACGAGTGCCGCGGCCTCTGTAAATGCTGCTATAACCATGTGCGAGAGCACCGCAGCGGTAACGATGCTCTAGACAATTACCCGCTCTACGCAGACCAAGAAAAATAACCCCCGCCATAAAATGGGCCCAGACAACCTTAAGGAGCCATCATGAGCCTATCCGATCTATACCCGCCTATGCCTACAGAGTTAGACCCCTACCTCGGGCTGACTATCGACGCGGTGCCAGACAACCTGAGGGAGCACTTAAAAGGGCAGCCGTTCATAGAGATATCATCTGGTAAGCCTGTTGTGCTGCTAGCCGATATCCACCCATCGAGGCAGCGTTACCCTGTACTTGACTTGCAAATTGACTGTATCCGCTATGTAAACATTGCCGATTTAGCGCTTGCCCTAGATGAAGAACTTCCAACCTATTTAACCTGCGAATCGCTCTATCTGATCCAGAACCCGGGCGAATACATCGACATCGAGGATGGCAAGCACCACATCATGGACACGATGGGGTGGCGGTTGCACCGTATCCCTCAGGAAGTTTGGCCCCACCTGAAGCTAATGGACCAGTGGTTTCTCGACCTGGACCGTCACCGAGAAGTGTTGCTCGAAAGCTATATTGGGGGCGACTGTCGGGTAAAAGCCCCCAACCTCGTGCCGTTTCCAGGGAGCTGCTGGTGGGCCCCCGCTCGGCGGCTAAAAGTTATTGATCGGTTTGCTAATTTCTAGCCGCACCATGCTGTTTCTCACTATCGTATGATGTGGTAAAGAACACATTCGCATCGCCCTTAAAACCGGTACCCCCACTTGAAGAATACAGTGTGACGCTGTATAATAAAGGATGTAAGCCAAACGGTTTACAGAAAACTCAATAGTGGAGGGGAGGTGAACCCAAATGATCGAAAAGATCAGCTTGGCTCTCACGGCGATTACCACCGGTATCTCCGCCCTGATGTACCTGCACACCAGGCCACCAGGCGGCAAGCACCGGAAGCGGAAACGCTACCGACGCGGTAAGCGCCAACGGTAACCCCCGGGTGAGCTAAAACCTACTTAGCTCACCCGGGGGACACCCCACCACCCTACCACGCGAACCCCCTAGAAAGGAGGAACACCCATGAAAGCACGACCCATGTATGTTGCAGCGGTCGCTACGTACATTGCAGCGGTTGCAACCACCCTGTGCAGCAAGAACGTGCCTATCGTCACGCCTGTGATGCTTACCATCACCACCGTGATACTCGGGTACATCACCTGCACCGGTCGCTGGCGCCGCTAACCAGCAACCCCACCAGCTTCGGCTAGTGGGGTTTTCAAGTTGACCCCCAGCTTCCATTAATCCTCCACGAAAGGTTCCACGATGATTGATATCACCCTCGCTAAAAATATCCCGCACCGAATAACCATCACCGATGCCGGAATAGAATACTGGACCGTCACAGCTATCACCCAGCATATCGGTGTCACTAAATCCACCTTCGCTAGCTACGTTGCCCGTGGCCAAGCCCCACAACCCGCATTCCAGCTAGAACGCACCCGCCTATGGGACGCCGCCGAAATCAAACGATGGCACGCCTCACGCCCCACAAAGTAACCACACCCCCGCCCTTCGCCTCCCAGGGTGCGGTGAATGCCACTAGTGACCGAGCCCCAGCTTTACCATTAGCCCACGCATACCAGCTGGGGAACGGGAGGAAACCATGGGCGCCACCACTACCACCACCGAGACAGGACTACGCGCCACGCTACGAAACCTACAGGGCCTCTGGATAGAACTAGAGTCTGCCAAGTACCCCACCCCCACCCGTATAACGAACCCCCAGGGGGGTAAGAAACCCGGGGCCCACCCCACTACACCAGGCGGGGCCGCCACCACCCTAGACATCGACCTCACCCTTAACCTCTTCGAGGTCGCCCGAGACATCGCCAACCATATCCAGCCAAGCCGTATCCTCACCTGCGACGCCCACCAACTCCTAGGCTTCCTCACCTTCAATGCTGGACTCATCGCCGACCTAGACTTCGCCCCCGACATCCACGCCGAACTCCGCTACCTGGAGTCCAGACTCCTGGATTTCCTCCGCGCCGGGCAGCCCGTGGTGTGTGACGTCGGTGAGCCGTGGTTGACATGGCGCACTATCATCCATGCTGCCCATGCTGAAGGGTATACGGTTAGCCGTGCGCTGCTACGCAAGTGGGCCGAGCGCGGACACGTTGATACTCGCTTAAGCGCTGATCGTATCGCATGCTATCGACTCGGTGAGGTGCTAGGTCGCCTGAAAAATATGCCTTTGCCTGCTGTCACAGCAGATGATATAATCGACGCGACGACGCAGCCTGCAGAAAAACCAGTGGAGGGTTTAGGGCTCGCGTCGCCCCGGGGCGTTTTGATGGCTCCTCACCCCGGATAGCTCGTGGGGCAGGGGATTGCCGCTCCACTCCTCCTACTTTCTGACCTTCAGGGAGGGAATCCATATGGCAGCATGGCGAAACGGCGCCCCTACCCACGTGAAAACTCATATCCGCAAGAAAATCCTTGCCCGCGACGGCTACACATGCCAACAATGCGGCAGCCCAGCCGCCGAAGTAGACCACATCGACAACACCCGCGGCCCCGGATACGATGCCCTTAGCAATCTCCAATCGCTCTGTGTCCCATGCCACAAGGCCAAAACGCAGCGTGAAGCCCAGGCGGGGCGCGCCGCCCGGGTAGCGAGAGTGAAGCGACCCCCCACCCCCTCATTTTGTGATATTCCCCACACTAGCAGGTTTGATACCGACCGGGGGTAGGGGGGATACCCCCCTCGGCGGCCCTCGGGCCGCGGAGGGCAAAGGGCCTGACGGCCTGTACGGGTTCCCAAAGCCAACCTAAAGGAAAGGTTAGGAAAACCTAAGAATGTGAAAGGGGGTGCCGACCGTGCCCGGACCACCCCCGAAAAAGAACGCCCGCCGCCGCAACGCCCGGCCCGACTGGGTGACGCTCCCCGCCGATGGACGGAAGGGGCGCGCGCCCCGATGGCCACTGCCCGGCCGAGTGCAACGCGGGTGGGCGGAACTCTGGCGACGGCCCCAAGCAGTCATGTGGGAACGAAACCACGACGAATTTTTAGTCGCCCGCTACCTTATCCTACGGAACACTATTCAGGATGAACTTGACCATAGTGTGGTCAACGCCAGCGCTATGGCGGAGCTTCGCCAAATCGAAGACCGGCTGGGGCTCTCGCCCATGGCCATGAAACGCCTCCAATGGGAAATCGGCGATGCTGAACAGTCCAAGCCTGAGGACGACGGGGTGGTGATCGACGCCCATGACCGCTTTGCCAACCTCTGACCTCACCATGCCGCCCGGCTACTACCTCGGCAACATGGGGGCCTGGTGTACTCTCCCATGGCCCACCACCATGGATGAGAAACTCGACCTCATCGCTCACTCCCTAGGCCCTGCGGTCATCGACTGGGCCGAATGGCGCACCGATGAACCGGGCCTCCTCAACGACGACGGCGAACGGTGGCGATTCACGCCAGGGCAAAGCAGATTCCTCATCCTCTGGTACGCCTTCAACGACCAGGGCAGGTTCATCTACCGGCGTGGCTGTAAACGCGGCAGCAAAGGCAGCGGCAAAGACCCCCTAGCCGCCGCCATGTGCAACATTGAGCTACTCGGCCCCTCCCAGCTTCACTGGGATGGCGCCCGCTACGTAGGCAAACAACACACCATGCCCCTCGTGCAGATAGCCTCCAACTCCGAAGAACAATCCAAAGACGTCCTCCGGGTTGCCAACAGCCAATTCGGCGCCGAAGCCACCAACTACTACGGGTTAGACAAGGGGAGGACTGCGACCTTTGTGAAAACCTCCCCAGCCCGCATCGAAGTGCTCACCGCCTCAGAGAGGTCTTCCGAAGGCGACCCCGCCACTTTCATCGTGCTCAATGAAACCCACCACATGACCCAGCGCTCCGGCGGGCATGCAGTCGCCAAAGTGGCTCGCCGAAACGTCGGCAAATCAAAGAGAAACATTCAGGCCCGAATGGTGGACTTCACCAACGCCCACCAGCGGGGCCAAGACTCCATCGGCGAAAAAACCTTCGAAGCATGGCAGAAACAACAATCCGGTAAATACCCGCAGCTCAAGAAAGACATCCTCTATGACTCCATTGAATTTGACCCCAAGCTAGACATCTACGACCCCCAGCAGCGCATGCTGGCGCTCCAGCAAGCCTACTCCGATGCCCCATGGGCCGACCTCGAACGCCTCTCCGACGAGGTGGTGGACCCCGAACTCTCGGCCGGTGACGCTATCCGCTTCTACATGAACGGACTCGGAGACGCCGAAGACTCCTACGTGTCTGCCAAAGCCTGGGCGGCACTCGCCGACCCCACCCGCCAGTTTGAGCCGGGGGATCAGATCGCCATGTTCCTCGACTGCTCCAAATCAGAAGACGCCACAGCCCTCATGGGCTGCCGAATCTCAGACGGGTACAACCAAACGTTGGGTGTGTGGTCCAGGCCCCGCGGACCCCGAGGTGAAGGCTATCTCGTCGACCGCGACCAGGTGGACGCTAGGGTGCGAGAAATTATGGAACTGTACAAAGTCGTTTGGTTCGGCGTCGACCCGTCACCCGCCAAAGATGACACCACCGAGGCCTCCTACTGGAGGCCCCTCATCGACGCATGGCACCGTGATTTCCGCCGAAAACTCCGCTGCTGGGCAACAAAAACCCACTCCGTCCTCTGGGACATGCGGCTTTCCGAACCCGGCGCCGCCGACCGGAACCGGCGCTTCTCCCAGGAGGTAGAGATCATCCAGGACCTTATCGACAAAGACGGCCTGGACGGGCCATTCCGACATGATGGTGACCCGGCGCTCACAGCGCATGTGAACAACACGAAAATCCGCTGGAACAAGTTTGGTTTGGCGATTGGTAAAACCAGCCGTGACAGCCACCAGCTCGTCGATTTGTGCGTGGCCATGGTGGCTGCCAACGTCGGCCGGCGTGAAGCCCTGAACTCCGGTAAGGTTCGTGCCCGCCGCAAGGCCGGCCCTAAGAAGCGAAGGAGAGTGATGATCGGATGACCCTCGAACTGATCCACGACTATGAGCTCGCAGACGACGAGCATACCCTCATCGCCAAGCTGGCGGGGCGGCTGCAAGAACACGCCCGGAAGAACAAGTCGAAATGGGCTTACTATGAGGGCAAAAACGCCCTCAAGGATTTGAACATTGCCCTACCTGCGGTTGCTGGAAGTATCCGGGCGGTTGTTGGCTGGCCCGAGATTGTGGTTGACTCCCTAGCGGAACGGTTGGAGTGGCAAGGGTGGATCTCCCCGAAGTCGGACATCAGCGAACTAGACCAGGTGTTCGCCGAAAACGACCTAGCTTCTGAATTCGCTAAAGCCACCCTGGAATCCCTCGTCACTGGTATGGGGTTCCTCGAAGTATCCGCGGGCGGCGATGGTGAACCCGCCATCATTATTGATGCGGTTACCGCAGGCGAAGCCACCTACATGTGGGATGATCGGCTTAACCGCATGGCAGCAGGCTATATTGAAAAAACCGGGGAAAACGGCGAAAGATACCAAACCCTACATTTGCCGGACCGGGTGATCTCTATCATCACCGCCCCTCACAAGGCGGAAAAGGAAATCATCTGCGTCAAACACGGCTGGGGCAGGTGTGGCCTGATCCGTATCCCGAACCGGTCCCGCGCCGGGAAAGATGCGGGCGCCTCGGAAATCACCACGGCCATCGAATACTACACCGACCATGGCGTTCGCACCGTGCTCGGCATGGAGTTCAACAGAGAGTACTACACCACCCCGCAGCGCTATTTGTTGAATGCCACATTCGACCAGCTAGGCCTAGATGAGGACGCGACAGAAAGTGATCTTATCCAAATGGGGTGGAAAGTCGCCATGAGTAAAGCGCTTGTGGTGCCGCCGGGTGATCCTGATGATGGGTTGCCGAACATCACTGCGGGCCAGTTCCAAGCATCCCCGCCGACGCCCTATATTGAAGAGCTCAAGATGATGGCCCAGCTGGTATCAGCCCAATCAGGGGTGCCGGTATCGTATCTGGGTTTCGCCTCCGATAACCCGCCCAGTGCCGACAGTATCCGCGCCACCGAATCCCGCCTGGTGCGGCGTACTGAGCTCCGCCAGTTGGCGTTCGGCCGCCCACTGTGCCGTGACCTTGCCTATGTGTGCAAAGCCATCCTTGATGGCAGGCCGCCCGAATGGGAGTTCATTGCCTCCCTCGAAGCGAAATGGCTGGCAGCCGCCACCCCCACGCTCTCGGCAACCATGGACGCCATGACTAAAGCCGTAGCGGCTGAAATCACCCCGAAACACTCCTCCGTGGTGTGGGGCAGGGTGGGGTTCAGCCCAACCGAGCAGGAAATCATGCGGAAAGAACTCGCTGAACAATCCGCCACCCAGCGCGCCACCGTGCTTGCTGGCGGGGCTACCACCGTTGGTGATACCACCGTGCTTGAACTGGCCAGGGCAAACCGAGAACCCGAAGAAACCCCCAACACCACCGATGAAACGCCTGTTGAAACCGGCCCGCAGGACACGCCCGCTTCGCGGGGGGGCGGAGGCAGATGACCTCAAACAACGCGCCGACGCCCTAGGCGTCCTGATCCGCGCCGGGGTCGAACCCAAAGCCGCCGCTGACCTTGCTGGCCTGCCCGGGATCCGATTCACCGGGGCAACCCCCGTATCACTACGGGAGAAAACTTAAGCAAAACCCATGGGAGGGAGGTGATGGTATATGGCCAGAGACCTGGATGCCGAAGCCGACTACCAGCAGGCCATGGACAACCTGCGGACCCTCGCTATACGGGATTTGGTGTCCTGGTGGAAACAAACTGAAACCCTCGGGTTCGCCGACGCCAAGCAGCTTATGGAAGAGCCCTTCCAGGCGATTATCGCAGCCTACGGGGAACAAGCCGCCTACGCCGCCGCCGATTATTTATTCCGCTCCCGCAGCCTCGACGATAACCTTCGTGGACTGGAGTATCCCGAAGTGGCCGACCCGGCGGGGTTTGAGCAAATCCTCGGCTCCTACGCCTGGGCACTAAACACCTCCCGCACCGCTACCGGCGGTTTGGATAGGCAGCTAGTGCTACGGAAACTTGCCGGCATCACCAACCGGCTCGTGCAACAACCAGCCCGCGAAACCGTATACCAGGCCACCCGGAAAGCCGGCACCCGCTACGCCCGCGTGCCGGAACCCCACGCCTGTACGTTCTGCCTCCTGCTTGCCAGCCGCGGCGCCGTCTACAGCCGCGATACGGTGCTGCTCACCGAAGCCGGTAAAAAATATCACGACAATTGCAAATGCCTCGGCATCGAGGTGCAAACCCCCGCCGACCTACCGAAAATCAACCAAGAGCTAGAACAAATCTATATAAAATCCGGCAGATATCCAGGTAGCGATCAAGAGGCTTTCGCCGAAGCCATAGAACGCCACCGAAACCAAACACCCGACTGGGTGCCACCAGATGCTGTCAGATACCGACGCGCAGTCGACATGTCGAGAGCTTCGGCCAGGCGGAAAATCACCGCCAAAGAAGCCCTAGACATTGGCTTAGCGGATGACACAGCATGGCCCGAAAAAGAAGACCGAATCCGCAAATGGCTAGAAGACAATGGCGCGCAATCCGTCATCAAACTGAAAGAACTCGATAAAATACCGGGCGGCGCAGGGCTCAGTTTTAAAGAAAAAACTGGGATTTCAAATACTCCTGATGCCATCGTCGATGGGATCACCACGGAGATGAAATCCATCACCTCGAAAAGCGGAATTAATAACAGGGCCAGAAAAGGGAAAAAACAATCGAGCACGCTCATTTGCGACCTAAGGGAATCAATACATGATGAACAAACCATCTTGGCTGATTTACGCAGGGCAGTAGACAATAATGGCGCATATCTTGATAGAATCGTAGTGATAACCACGAAAAAAACCATTCTCTGGGAAAGGAGCTAAAATGTCGTATGTCGCATCCATCATCATTCGAGGCGCTGCCGAAAGCCCCGAGGATGTCATCACCCAAGCCGAAAATTTAATTGCCTCAAATTTTTCTTCGGCGAAAAGGTACCCGAGTGTCCGTGTCCTTTTAACCCCCCCCGAATTTAAACGTGATTTTGGGCTCGCTGAAATTGACGTTACCCAGTCTCGGGACTCAGACGCGCTATCTCTCCTGAAGGAGATTTTCTTCTTCCTTTGTGAGGAAACCGATTGGGCCCTAGAACTCGACTGGGATGGTGCTGAAGACCTTAGTAGCGAATTCAGCGAATACATGCGCCGCCCCCGAGGGTCGTCTGATCCTGTGGTGTTCGACCCGTATTCCGATGAGGAACAGGACAATCCTTATTGGGAAAGGGAAGAAGTCCAGCTAGCCGCCGCCAACGCTTAAAACTAGCATCCCCAGTAACCCGCGTTCTCCCCGCGAGACCGCGGGTTTTCTCATACCCAAAACACACACGAATATGAAAGGAACCCCCATGCCAGCCAGAGCATTAGCAATGCCCCCCTGGGTGCGAACCATCACCCCCGACATCCCCGCCGGCGGCACGACTGATGCCACCCAGAATGATACCGCAGCTCCGCAAGCCCAAGACCGCGAAAGCGAAACCCCCAGCGACAACAATAGCGGTGATGAGGAGGGTGACCCCGAGCCAGCAGATGAGCCGGTAGGCGACGTAGCCGTCTGGAAAAAACATGCTCGCACTTGGGAAACCCGGGCTAAGGAAAACAAAAAAACCGCCGACACCCTGCAGGCCCAGCTTGATACCGAAACGGGTAAAACCAAAAAGGCTGAGGAGGCCCTTGCTGAAGCAACTAAACGCCAACAGGCAGCCGAACAAACGGTCGCCCGCCTAGAGCTCGCCCTGGAATACGGCCTCAGCCGGAAAGAAGCAGAAACCTTCCTCCACGGCGACGCCGAAGCCATGCGCACCCAAGCGCAACTCCTTGCGGACCGCGCCGGGGCTGGGGCGTCGAAAAGCCGCCCCGCAACCTCGCCGCTCCAAGGCAAGGGCAAGGCCGGCTCCTCGAAAGAAAGCGACCGCAGCTGGGCTCGGCGCCTCATGGGCAAAACCAAAACCGAAAAATAAAAGGATGTGATTCATCATGCAACTCAACCCAATCCGTGAACCTCTAGGCGTCGATAACCGCAAGTGGTTAGGAAGCCGCCACGGCGTGACTAACGCCCAAACCGTCACCATTGACGGGAAGAAAATTTCCGCCGTTGTGAAGGACAACGTTCTGCCTTCCGGTATCCCGCTGAAGCGGGGGACAGGCGGCAAATACGAGCCAGTAACCGCGGCCGGTGACGCCCTAGCCGGGTTCCTGCTCACCTCCCAGTCCGCCAAGCAGAAAGACGTGGATATCGTGGCCCCCATGCTCGACCATGGCCGCATCCGGGTGAAATACCTCCCCGAAGGCGTATTCGACATCACCACCTTGACCACCCCTAACCCCCATTTCATCCTCACCCCGAAGGAAGGTGACTAATCATGTTATGGACCGAAGTTGTGCAGCCGCAGTCCCTCACCACTGTGGCCCGAGAAACCCTTGATGAGCGGGAACGCTCCAAAAACATTCTCGCCCAATTCCTCCCCAACCGTGTCACCGACGACATCTCCGTAAGCCTATCCGCAACCGCTAACGGCCTGGTCGAGGTTGCTGAATACCGCGCCTACGATGCTGAAACCCCCATCGGCGCCACGCCCGGCGGTAAGAAAATCTCCCTGGACCTGCCACCCCTGGGGCAGAAAATCCCCGTCAGCGAATACGACCAACTCCGGGCCCGCGGTATCAACGCCCCAGCATCCGGCAAAGATTTGATCGGCCGGGCCACAATCACCGCAGCCCGGGCTGTCGCTGACCGGGTAGAGATGCTGCGTGGCGAAATTCTCACCACCGGCAAGGCCCTCATCAGCGAAAACCAGTTCAACGTGGAGCAAGATTTCGGTCGCGACCCCCGCCTCACCACCACCGTAGGCACCAAGTGGGACCAGTACGCCACCGCAACCCCGATCGAGGACTTACAGGCCCAGGCAGAGGTTTATGCCAACCTGAGTGGTGAGGCCCCCGGCTACCTGCTGGTATCCCCCAAAATCATCACCAGCCTGATCCGATGCGAAGAAATCCGCAAAATGGCAGGCGGCGTGAACGGCATCCCCAGCATGGTGACCGTGGACTTCCTCCACAGCGTGCTCGCATCCTTCGAGCTGCCACCCCTTTTGCGGTACGACCGGAAGATTCGCAAAGGCGGGGCGCTCAAACGAGTAATCGACGAGAAAATCGCCATCATGCTCCCCGCTGTAGACGGCGAAGAATCCCCACTGGGGCGCACGTTCTGGGGCACCACCCTGGAGGCGGTAGACGCCGCCTATGGCATTGCCGAAGAAGACCGCCCCGGCATCGTGGTTGGCGCCTACCAGGAAGACGACCCGAAGTCCACCTGGGTGCGGGCCAATGCTATCGGCATGCCTGTTGTTGGTGATGCTAACTACACCGCGGCTATGACCGTCCTCTAAGAGCAAGGAGAATACCCATGGCAACCATCCGCAGCGACCTGGAAAGTTACGTCATTGCGCACGATGAAACCCAGGCCCATGTACTCGCCCCAGGTGCGGAAGTACCCGACGGCGTAACCATCCACCCTGGCCTGCTGGAACCGGAACCCGAAGACCCCGAAGATCCCGAAGATCCCGAAGACCCGGAGGACGATGGGGAAGGTGGGGAGGACAACCCCCCCGCCAGCCCGAAGACAACCCGCCGGAGTAACAGCCGTGCTCGCAAGTCTTGACGATGTTAAAACCAGGATCCCCCATGTGGATTTCGACGAAGACCAAGCTCTAGGGTTGCTGGAGGAGGCATCCGCCCTGGTTGAGGGGTACCTGCAAAAACCAGTGCCCGAACCGGTGCCGGAAACCATCAAAATCGTGGTATCCCGCATGGTAGCCAGGGTCATCGAAGCCCCCAAAGAAACCGCCTTCCAGGAATCCATGCAGGTCACCGCGGGCCCGTTTAGCCAAAGCGCGAACTTCACCCACGGTGGTAGCGGTGGCGCCCCCTGGCTCACCACATCGGACAAAACCATGCTGGCCCCCTTCCGTAGGCGCCGACGCGGCATTTACTCCATCACCATGAGCTAAAGAAAAGAGGGCGCGATGGCAGGCCTGCCAACAACCAAGCGGTATCCGGTGACCCGGCTCCGCCGCTTCAAAACCGGCACCGATGAGCTCGGCAACCCCACCTACGGGCTCCAGGGCACCATCATCCACGTAGCGGGGTGGGCGAAACCCACCACCGCCGAACCCGAACTAGCGGGCCATGCCCGCCGAACAGTCGCCATAAAAATGTACGCCCACCCCGGCGATTTTATCGAAACCGACATCGTCATCCTCACCCCAGGCGGCGAACGCCTAGAGGTTGTGGGCGAACCCGAAAACTACGAACACGGCCCCTTCGGTTGGGCCCCAGACTTGGAGGTGATTAATCTTGCCGGAATCGAATGACCAATGGCTAAAAGTAACTCTCGGCGCTGAGGCAGACCAATCAGATTATGTCGAATGCGTAAGTCTATCCTTCGATGGCGGGTCCCTCATTTGTTTCGCTGATGAGGGTATGCGGCAAGTACGAGCTGCCTATTCGCCCACCGGATGGGCAAGCTGTAGGTGGGTGGATTACAGCGAAGTACGTGCCGAACAAGACCGCGCTTGGCGTCGCTACGTGTGAGTGGACTATGTCAAAGTACGTACCGAACAAGGCCGCGCTGAAAGCACTGCTCAAAGACCCCATGACCCAAGGGATCGTAGTCGACCACGCCGAACGAGTAGCAGCTGCCGCGGGCGATGGGTTTGTCTCCTCCTACCAGATGGGCAAAACCCGCCACCGCTGCATCATCTACGCCGACACCTGGTCGGCTAAACGTCGAGAAGCCCGGGACAATATCCTCACCCGAGCCCTAGGCTAATCAGCCCTCTGGAAGGAGGCCCATGTGACCACCACCGCCACCACCACAGTGATTGCCGAGCTGGCGCGCCGGGTAGGGGTGCCGGTATCCAGCCGCATGCCTTCTACCCCGAAACCGCAGGCCTTCATCATTGTTTCCCGTATCGGCGGCGGCATGGAGGACTGGGCACTCCGCAACCCCCGCTTCCTCATCGAATGCTATGCCCACACTGAGCTAGACGCTGAGGCCCTGGCCGAAACAGCCTACGAAGCATGGGTGCGGATGAGGTCCGCCAAAATCCAATCCACCACCATAGACACCCTCACCAGGTACGACGACCCCGACCCGAAGCTCTACCGCTTCCAATTCACCGGTGGCGTGCGGCTCCTAGCCCACTAGCCGGTCCCTGGTGCGGCAGCAGGGGACACATCCTGCCGCAACCACCTTTCCAACTTTCCTGATTTAGGAGAACCATCATGGCTATCAACATCCAAAACGCCTTCGTGGCCACCCCACCCATCGACGGCGGCGTCTACTTCAACGCCCCGGTCGGCACCCCGCTGCCGAAAACCGCCACCGAAGCCCTCAATTCAGCATTCGTGGATCACGGTGCTGTGGGCGAAGACGGTTTCAGTAACACCCCCACCCGCGAAACCAGTACCGAAAAAATGTTCGGCGGGGATGACTGGGTTGACTTACAAACTTCGTACACCGAAACCGTCACCATCACCCTGCTAGAAGACGACAACGAACACGTGCTGAAGTCCTGCTTCGGCGACGCAAACGTCATCGAAAAAACCGCCACCGACAAACACGGCCGGCAGCGCACCATCTTTCACACCGCTGAACGCCTGCCACTAAAAAGCCACATCGTCAAAGCTGTCTCCGGCGAGAAAGCCAAGACGTTGGTTGTGCCTAACGGCCGGATCAGCACCGTGGAAAAAACCGCAGAGACCCATTCCGCATCCACGAAATACAACATCACGATCACCGCTTTCAAGGGCCCCCAGGAATACAAATACGCCAACGTATTCGAACTCCGGGACGACGGCATGGTCGACCCCAACACCCCAGACCCCGACACCCCAGACAAGACCGTGACCCTCCCCAGCGGCGTTACAGGCGGCACCTTCACCCTCTCCATCGACGGCCACGCCACCACCGAACTAGCGTTTAACGCCACCGCCGAAACCGTGCAGGCCGAGCTACGCAAACTCACAGGCGCCACCACCGCCACCGTCACCGGTAATGCTGGCGGGCCCTACACCATCAAGGACATCACCGGGGCCCTCACCGCCGACGGGACTAAACTCACCGGTGGTGCGGGCACCACCATCACCGTAAACCCCTAAACCCCTCCCCGGTAACTCCGGGCGGCGGAGGGAACAACAACGGCGGCGGGGCTGTACCGCCGCCCCCGAAACCGGACACCCGCCTACGAGCCGTGTCATTCGGGTGGGAAGACACCTCATCGAAAACCCACAACTGGGAAGAAACCCTCCAAAAAGTCGCGGCAGCAGGCGGCAACACCATCGACCTCGCAGTAGGCCGACCCGAATGGCTACTCTCCCCCGACGTGCCCTCAGACAGTGGGCTCACATCATCCCTATCAGCAGCCGAAGGTGACCCTATCGCAGGGATCATCGACGCCGCCCACGCAGCTGGCATCACAAGCATCTACCTCACTCTGGATGCTATGGCCACCACCACCCTGGCGAAACCCGAATACCAAGAACTACGGGCAGTATCCAGAGATGGCACCGTTCGAAACGATTTGGGCAGCGCCTACGCCCTCACCAAAGGACACATCGGTGCCATGCTAGAGGCTGCCGCACGGCACCTCGCGGCCCGCTACGGCGCCCGCATCAAAGGCATCATCCTCACCGAAATCCACTGGGACTCCGGCAGCTTTTCGGCCAAAGACCTGGAGCTGTTCAAACAAGACACCGGCGAGGCGGATTGGACCCGACGTGGCGACGGCACCCCCCACGAAGGGCCCAAAGAACTGGCATGGTTCAGCGATAAAATGGCCGAAGCCGCAGGCCGCATCAAACGCGCCATCGGTAATACCCAACTGGTTTTCGACGTGCGAGTCAACTGGGCCAACCCGGTTGCTGGCCGGCCCGACAGCGGACACGACTACACCAAACTACTGCAGCACGCCGATCTACTTCAGCCCTGGGTCTACTTCGACGCTGGGCAGGCTGGAAAAGCCGCGCCCCTGGTGGAAGCACTCACCGCACAATGGCCAGGTAAGATCCGCCCCTCCATCGGGCTGTGGGGTGCGGGCGGCACCACCATCCCCGCAACCGACCTAGACACGGCTATCACCTCACTACGCTCCCAACCATGGCTGCAAGTCACGCCAGCATCAAAACTCACCACTGCCCACTGGAAGGTGCTGAAAAACTGGCGCTAACCACACTGAAAAAGGGCCGCGGGCAAAACCCTGTTACCGCCCGCGGCCCCTCCCACCCTCTATCAACCACAACTAAGGAGCCATCATGGCATTCGACATCCCCGGATTCGACAACATCGAATTCAACATCCCAGCAGGCAAAGACAAAAAAGTCACCATCACCATCCCACCAGTTGACTGCCTTTATCCCACAGACATCAACGCCATCCAAAACGAAACCGAAAAACGACACGTCGGCAACGACTCCGTTGAAATCATGCGGCTCTTCCTGCTCCACTTCAACAACACCCAGGCTAAGAAGGATGCCATCAACAAACTAGTGCAACGCCAGCTAGTGGAAATCGACCGCATCTGGAGCCAGGAATCAGGTATCCCGCTGGGGGAATCCTTGCCCTCCACCGGTACGCCTTCGGGGGAGACCCCCAGCTCACCGACGCCCTCCGAGCAGACCTCTTCCACATCGGATACTCACTCAGCAACGTAGGGCGTAATTATCGGTGGAGCGACCTTAGGGCATTCCTCAAACACCTACCAGCCACATCCCACCTCCACACCTACCTCAACCCCGCCGCCGCCGAAGCCGCAGCCTGGGCGTTACCCACCAACCAAATCCTTGGCGCACTCTTCGACCAGCAGTACATCCTGGCCCTGGCCCGCGCCGGGAAAAACACGAGTGGTGTTGGGGGTCTTATCCAGCAAACCATCGAAGGTATTGAGGCCTCCCACCAGCAGGTGAGCCGGCCACATAGGCGGGAGCTGACCGCCGCGGAGATCAGGCAAAAGGTCAGGGAAAAGCACCACATCTAAATCCGAAGGAGGGGATTTCTCATGGGCGCAGAGCTCGGCACCGGCTACATCTCGATCATCCCCGAGGTGAGTAAAATCAGCCCTACCATCGCTAAAGCACTGGGGAGTGTGGAAAGCGAAGCCGAGCGCCGCGGCGGCTCGTGGGGAAGCAAGCTCGCCGCTGGTGTGGGCAAAACCTTGAAGGCTGGGGCCCTGGCCACCGGCGTGGCGGCAGGTGGGCTTATCGGCACCGCCATGGCCAAGGGCATGGGCCGCCTCACCGCTATCGAAAACGCCCAGCAGAAACTCCTCGGCCTAGGCAACGACACGAAGACTGTTGCCGGGGTCATGAACGATGCTTTGTCTTCGGTGAAGGGCACCGCGTTTGGTCTGGGGGAGGCGGCATCCGTTGCTGCAGGCCTGGTCGCCGCAGGCATTAAACCCGGCCAGCAGTTGGAAACCACCCTGAAAACCGTGGGTGATACGGCTGCCATTGCCGGCCGGAGCATGCAGGACGTTGGCGTTATTTTCGGCTCGATTGCCGCCCGCGGCAAACTCCAGGGCGATGACATGTTACAGCTGATGGCTTCTGGTATCCCCGTGCTTCAGCTGCTCGCCAAGGAAACCGGAAAAACCTCGGCCGAAATCTCGGATATGGTTTCCAAAGGCAAGATTGACTTCGAAACCTTTGAGAAAGCCATGCGCGCCGGCATGGGCGGGTCCGCCCTGAAAATGGGCGAATCCTTCACGGGTGCCGCCGCCAATGCCCAGGCAGCCCTGGGCCGGTTGGGCGCTACCGCCCTGAAACCATTCTTCGGCCTGGCGAAGGACGGCTTAGTGGTCGCCACCCGCGCCATCGACGGGCTGGAAACCAAAATCAAACCAGTTGCAGCCGATATTGACACCTTCCTTCAGCAGCGCCTAGTGCCAGGGCTCAAAGACGCCAAGAGTGCCGTGTCGAATTTTATGCAGTCCGACCAGGGCAAAGGCATGCTTACCGGCGTACAGGCAGCCTTCAGCGACGTGCTCGATGCAGGTAAAGCCTTAGCGCCCGTGGTATCTACCGTGGCTACTGCTCTGGGGCAGGCATCCGCAGCCCTCGGCGTTAGCACCTGGAACATTTTCCTCGGCACCCTGCATGCAGCATCTGGCGTACTCGTTGCCCTGGCCCCGTCCCTCCAGTCTGTTGCTGACCTGCTGAAAGCCCACCCAGGGTTGCTCGCAGCAGCTATGGCAGGCTGGGCGGCGTTCCGCACCGTGCCCGGTATCGTTGGCGGTATCACCACCACCGTAGGCCAGTACACGTCCAAGCTGTCTGAAATGCGGGGGCACGTGTCTAGCCTGTCTGAAATGCGGGGACAAATATCCAGCATCCAAAAGTTCTACAAGGATGCTGGTGTGGAAATGGACCGGGTCGGGGCAACCACACACTACCTGACCGGTGCGCAAAGCGGTTTGGCTGCCGCCGTGCTTAAGGCCGAGGCCGCATTCCAGCAGGGCTCCCCGGCCTTGAAAACATTTGCGGAAAAGCACACCGAGGCCGCCCACACTGCACGCGCTGCCCTGGGATCGATCGGTGACGCAGCTGTTGGTGTGGCCCGTGGTGGTTTCTCCCTGCTGAAATCCGGCGCCGAAGGCCTACTAGGCGCCCTCGGTGGGCCTTGGGGCCTGGCGCTCACCGGTGCCGCCGCAGCCCTTACTCTGTTCGCCAGCGAAAACGAAAAAGCAGCTAAGGCTGAGCAGCAGCACAAGAACAACGTTGATGACCTCAAGAATTCCCTGAACGGCATCGAGGAGGCAGCCACCAGGTCGGTGATGGTGCAGCGCGCCTCCAGCGAAGGCCTGATCGACCTGGCCAGCAAGGCAGGTATCGCATCCAGCACCGTGGTGGATGCGATGATGGGGCAGGCCTCCGGCCTGGAAGCCATCCAGGGCAAGGCCGAATCCATTGTTACCGCGTTCATGCATGCCCACCCCCAGCTGCAGCAAGCCAAGGTCTCCGCCGATGATCTAGAAGCTGCTCTCAACGGCAACAAAGACGCGGCTCTTGGCGTGGCCACCGCCCTGGCCGATCTCAATGGTGGCAGCACCACCGCTAAGGAGAACGCCGCCGAGTCCTTCGCGAAATGGAAAGAGGGGCTGACTGATGCGGACCTGGCGACATTAAAGTTGGCTGAGTCCACCCGGGGCGCCAACAACGATCTGGAAGAGGCAACCAGGCAGCATGAAGCCGAAGCTGCCGCCATGACGAATGCTGCTAAGGAAGCCGACACGGCGGCTCAGATCTACTCGATTCTGGGTGACAAGATCAAATCCATCCCCGATGACAAAACGATCAAGGTGGAATCGGATGCGATCACCGACGAGACTAGGCAACAACTGGAGGCCATGGGGGCGAAGGTTTCCGAGCCCTTTGAGGGGCAGGTGACCATTGATTTCCCCGACGCGTTCTCCATCATTTCCTTGCTGGATCAGATGGGGGTCAAACTCTCCAGCCTTGACGGCTACATCCACATTGATAATGCCGAGGTGCCCGGCACTATCGAAAAACTCGATGCCCTAGGGCTGAAAACGAAAACCCTCCCCGGCGGTAAAGTCGTCATCGACTCCAACGACCCTGATGTGAAATCCCGCATGCTTGACCTGGGTATCCTGGTCAAAGACAAGCGCACCGGTGAAGTCAAAATCAACGACAACGTTGATGACGTCATCAAACGTATCCGTGGGTTAAACGGCCAAAACACTGCATCTAAGCACACTATTGTGGTGGAAAACGTGTACACGAATGTGGGCGGGAATCGGTATCTGCACCCTGATGTCGCCTCAGCACGCAACGCCGCAGGTGGTGTCGTAGGGTTCGCAGCAGGCGGCCTGTTCGGTACCCCGGCAGGGTACCGGCTGCCCCTCTCCGGGCCCGGCACCACCGAAACCGATGGTTTCCAAGGCGTTGATAAGCAAGGCCGGCCCACAGCCCGGGTCGATGCTGGGGAATGGGTCATCAACCGCCGGTCCTCGGCCAAGCACCATAATTTGCTGCGGGCGATTAATGATGATTCCCCCAAGCTCAACAAGGCATTGGAACGCATGCCGGCATTGGCTGATGGTGGGGTCATCACCCCAGGCCAACTCTTGCGGTTCGCCAAAGGTGAAACCGTCAACGGTAAGAAGGCCCCGCGGTCTCTCGAAGGCGCGCCATATGTTTTCGGCGGTGGACTACTCGCTAACTGGGGCGACTGCAGTGGCGCCATGAGTGGCCTGGCCGCGCTAGCTGTGGGGTGGCCACTCGACGGCCGCAAGTTCGCCACTATGGATGAAGGCCCCGTGCTGGCCCGTATGGGGTTCAGCACCGGCCTGGGCAGCGGTGGCCCCCGGTTTTCCATCGGCTGGCTCAACGGCGGCCCCGCCGGTGGCCACACCTCAGGTACCATTTATTTCGCTGACGGGCAGGCAGTCAACGTCGAAATGGGTGGTGGCCGCGGTAACGGCCAAATCGGCGGTGGGGCGGCACCAGCATCCCACCCCCAGTACACTAACCATGCCTACCTGCCGCTTATTGCCGGGCAGATTGTCACCATCAACGGCAAAGACTATGATCCTGCCGACTTTTTGAACCTTGGGGATGATATCGAATCCACGTCTGTGGATGGGGTGAAAACCAGCCGTGGTAATGTTTCGTGGGGCAAAGCCCAAAGCCTGTTTGACCAGGCCAAAAGGTACGTGCAGTACGGGCCGAAGTTCGACACCGGCGGCAGGTGGCCATCCGGCGTTCGAGGACGGAACGAATCCGGTGCCGACGAATTGGTTTTGACGAACCAGCAGTGGCGGCACCAGTCGGCTATCGCCAAGGCCCTGCCGGAGATCGGTAAGCAGAACGCTACTGCGGCGAAACTCTTCATGGCGGCAGGCGAAAAATTCGACCAAGCCGCTGGGGAAATCTCCACCGCGGCAAAGCTCTTCGCCCACGATGCCGAAGACGCTCGGGTAGTCGTGCAAGCCGAAGGCCGCCATTTCGGAGGTGGCTGGCTGGACTCCGCCGAGGTTGTAAGAGACGCCGAAAAAGGCCTCTATGAGCTGCGGAAAAAGATCGCCACCGAGACTGACGGCATCAGCAAAGCCGAAAAGGAACTTGCCGACGCTAAGAAGGAATTGGCGAAAACCGAGAAAGAGGGCGCCGCGGTATCCAAGACCGATAGGCGAAAACTGGAGGACGCCGAAAAATCTTTGGCTGATGCCAGGAAGAAAGGCAAAGCCGATCGCATCGCCGATGCCGAGAAGAAACTCGCCCGGGTGCGGGAAGATATTGGCGATAACTTGGAAAAATCCACCGACAAGAACGCCAAGGCCGTCAAGAGCGCTCAGGAAAAGGTGAATAAAGCGGAGGACAAGTTGGCGGCGGCTCGTGCCGCCCAGGCTGAATCCCTCGCTGATCTAGAGGCGGCCGAGCGTACCGTGGCGGCATCCCGCTACCAGGCAGCATCCGAGATTGCCGAGAAAATCGGCGGCTCCCTCTCCGCCGGTATTGGGCACATCGCTAGCTTCTTCTCTGAAATAGAGAAGGCCGCAGGCATCGTGGATAAAACCCGGCAAGAGGTTTCTAAGCTGGAAATGCAGCAGCAAACCAACGCCCTCACCAGGGTGAGGGCGTTAGCTGAGCTGCAGATCAGGGAGCGGGACGTGGAGCGCACCCGCGCCCGCGGCATCGTGAGCATTGCCCAAGCCGAGGCCGCCCTTGCCGAGGCCCGTAAGCAGTCTGCCGTCATGGGATCCACTAGCGTGGAAGCCATGAAAGGTGCCATTGACCGCTTCTACCGCACCGGCAAATTCACCGTCGAAGGCCTGACCGCCTCTGTGGTGGCAAACAGCAAGGAAATCCAGGCCGCCGAATGGGGAATCCGGGTCGCCCGGGCCCAAGCCGCAGTCGACGACCTGGAAGCGGCCAAGGCCCAATCAGAAGCCCGCTACGAGGCGCTAGAGGCAACACTGAAACAAACCGCGGCAGCGCAGCTGCTGCGGGCCCAAACCACAGCCCTTGCCGAGCAAACCGCCAGCCTATACGGCATGACTGCCAACCAAGCCCAAGGCGCATCCAAGGGTTTCGGTGGGGTATCTAAGCTGGTAGGTGGTATCGGTAAGCTTTTGGCCGGCGCCGCCGCAGGGGTTGCCGGTTTCACCGTCGGCGGGCCACTCGGCGCCCTAGCAGGTGCCGGCATGGCGCTAGGCGGCCTGAAAGATCTAGTGCAGGGCGGCATTGACCTCCACCAAAACAAGGACTCCGTCAAGGAAGCTTGGAAGAACCTAGGGACGGCTGAAAAAGCCGCCCTGGTTCTGGGGTCTGCAGGCGGTGCTGCCCTCACCATCGGTGGTGGGGTGCTCTCCCAACAGTATGGCGTAGAAGCCGCCACGGGCGGCGCCAAGCTCGGCGAGCAGTTCATGGAGAGCACGATCGGTGCACTCCAGTACGGTATCAGCGGCAGGATCGAAAAATCCCAACGCCAAACCGAAGACCGGCTCACCGCCATCCACCGCCAGATCGACCAAAACAACCTCAACCTGGAGCTAGAGCGCGCCACCAAGGCGGTGGAATACCTTCGGCAAAAGGACAAGCTGACCGCCGAGCTGGAATACGCGAAACTCAAACAGGAGATCGAAAAAACCGACGACGAAAAAGTGCGGAAAGCACTCGCCGCCGCCGCGGAAGTAGAACGCCTCCGCTCACTCGCCACCACCACCGAGGTAGCACAAACCGGGGAACTCCGCCAGCTCAACGCCACCCTGGCAGAACTCCTCGCCGTGACGAAACGCTCACTCGCTACCGGCTCCGGGCAGGTCGGCCAGCTATCGGCAGTTGATGCGGTGCGCTACGAGCGAGCCCGAATCTAACAGAAAGGAGGCACCATGATTGACCGGCGCTACCTGGTGCGGTACATCGCCCCCACGGGTAAATCTTGGGAGCTTTCATCCAGCACTTGGATAGCAGGCATCCGTAGGGCCGGCATCAAAGAGCTGATTGGTCGGCCCGAAGCCACCGGCATCGAAACTCTCGGTGTACCAGGCCGTGCCATCGAAGGCCTCCGATTCCCAGCCATTGAGGGTTCCCTCGACCTTTTCGTACGCGCCGGGCAGGGCCGGCATGCCCATGATATTTGGGCAGAGTTCCGGCATGGTTTCTCCATCCTTCCGCCGTTGGGCACGCTTCAGATCGAGTCACCCATGGGCACCATGCACGCCCAGGTGAGGCTCAACGGTGCCCCATCTGATCTAGAGGTTGATGATGCTACGGCCGACATGTGGGCCCTATCCATACCGCTTGCCATTGATACCGGCTACTGGGAAACGACCCCATTCCGAAAGTCTGGGAATGTCACTGTGACAAATTCTGGTCAGGTGTATATATGGCCGGAAATCGTGTGGGAAGGGGACGGCGGGAAAGTAACACTCCCCTCCGGGGCGGAATTCACCCTACCTGCCGTGGATGCTACCCGCCGGCTGCATTTGGATCCGCAAAGATCCCACCAAGTACTCAATGGCCTAGGCGTACGGGATGACGATCTCTGGCGCCGAATCCGGGGTCAAATCATTTCCGAAGGTGTACCGCCGGGGCAAAGCAGGCAATACGCATTGCCGGCCGGGGCGTTTCTGGAGTGGCGGATAGGAGTGCTCGACCCATGGCGATGACGATAGGGCAGTGGTGGCAGCACGCTAGGCACCGGGCTATGGTGGCGGAAGATTTTGGGCAATGGATCGGGCTGCTGGATGAAAACTGCGAACCGCTTTTCGATTGCCCACCACCAATAGAATTCTCGGCCCCCGCCACCCGGGGCGCCCCGGTATCAGGCAGGTTCCTCCACAAAGTAGCAGACGGAATTAGTGGGGCAGTACACCCGGTAGCGGATGAACTGATCGCCGATTTCGGCGCAGCCCAAAACGGGCAGCTTATCGAGGCTGATGGGCCCACCCGCTACATCATGGTGGAGCGCCCAGGCTTCCGCAGGGTGTATCGGATCACCCACACCGTGGCCAGGGGCACCTTCCACACCCCAACCCTCGTGGAAATCAACGGCACTGACCTGCTCTCAATCCTGAATCGGCACGTGGCCTGGTCAAACCCCCAAGCGCTTCGAACAGGCAGCTTCCAGACGTTTACCCGCGACTGGGTGGGCGATCCCGCCAAGCTGGAGTTGTATAAAACACCTCGTGATTTGATGCACTATCCCATGGTCACCGCGGTTGACGGGGTAACCATGGAGGGGCCCGCCGACACTGTGATCCGCAACGTTATCGCCACCTCCCTTGAGGTGGGCTTCAAGCTGTGGGGGAAGGGGCAGCGGATTGTGGTGTCGATGGCATCCTCCGGGCTGCCATCCCCACACCTGGTGTATACCGCTGATGACCAGCCCCTCTGGGACTCCATAGGTGCCCTAGCCCTCCAGGCTGGTATTACCGTCACCTGTGACCTGTGGTGCCCGTCCGACCCCCAACCTATAGGGGTGAAACCCCTCACCCAACCCACCATGATAGTTCGCGTCACCCAAGGCTAGCAGTCGCAGATAGGAGGAGATCATGGCCGAAAAAACCGACGTCGTCCTCGTCGCTGATGGTGGTGACCTTACCGTAGGCCGCCACATGCCCGCCTACACCTACGGCGCTTTCGACGTCACCATACCCGCCGACAAACAGCAAGAACAACCCGCCGAAAACCGGCTCCGCAACGGCTACATCTACCGCCCACCCAATGCCGGGGCTGGGGCTTTCGACGTGGGGTTTGTGCGCGCCGACGTCAGCCTCAACATGAACGGCAAATCCTCCAACCTCGAAACCGCGGTAGACACAGCCCAAAAACGAGTCGACGGCAATTTGTTCTTCGAACGCGACATCACCGGCCGCGGCCTCGGCGCCTACGAACCCGGCGTGGATTTCCGGCTTGGGGATGTGGTTTTGGTGGAGATTTGGGGCAGGCGCATCAAAGTACCGGTAACCGCTATTGACCTCATTGGCAATAGCCAGGAGGGGGCTAGGGGCTGGCGGGTTCATGTGGGTGGGCAGATGATATCCGACGCTGAGGCCCTGAAAACCCACAACAGTGCTATCTGGGAGCGCATTAATCAGGAGCGGGCAGAACGGCTGCGCACGGTGGGGGCGGTGCAGAAGACCGCCACCACGGCGGTGACCGCGGCTGGTGTGGCCGATGTGAAAGCCGCCACAGCAGATACCAAAGCCGATAACGCAGCGGTTGCCGCTGATGATGCTGATAGGAAAGCTAGGGAAGCCGACCGAAAAGCTATTGAGGCCCTGCAAACTACGATCACTGGCATGCCCCGCATCCTCCATATCGACACCGGAGATATCAATCTTTTCACCGGATCTAGCGGAAAAATTAACTCCGGCACCGAATGGGGCACCCTACGGTGGGTTGCTGCCGGGGTGCGGCCTCGCAGTGGTGCCCGCTTTGAGGCAAAAGGCAACTGGGTTGGATCCATTCTCATGATCGCGGTATCCGACCAGGGCGCAACAGATGTGAGCTGCGCCAATATCACCGCCGGAAACCGATATCATGATTCGGCAACCGGTGGGCTTTTCCAGGCGTATAAATCGGCTACGGTTTTCATTCTTCCCAACGCATAACAGCACTATTTAAGGAGTATTATCATGCCCACCATTACTGGTGATTTGAAGCTCGTAACTCAAATCCCCGCAGGCGCCACCCACTTGCATATCCATGCTCCCCAAACCCGGGTTACCGGTAGCACGGTGATCCTCACCAACCCCGATATTATTCAGGTAAAACCCGATGGCACCTTCACCACTACCATCGAACCAGGTGAGGCTATCTGCATTCCCGCCTACTCCGGCACCATGGGGCTCCCAATCCCCATCCTTGTGAAACCGGAAACCACAACCTTCGCCGAAGCCGTGCGAAACGCCAGGAACCTCACCGCCGACGAACGCGACTCCGTCATCAACATGTACCACGAAATCGTGGCATCCCAACAAGCCGCAGCAGCCGCCGCCAGCCGCGCCCGGGCGAAAGCCACCGAAGCCGCCATTCACGCTCAGGCGGCAGCGAAATCCGCCACCGAAGCAGCAGCGGCTATCCCCCCGGCAACCGCCACAACCCAAGGCAAAATCCGCCTAGCAGGCGACCTCACTGGCACCGCCGACAATCCCAAAATCATCACCGCGGGCAACTCGGCATGGAGTATTACTGCCGATGCGCATCCCGCTAAAGCGGGCTTTGTAAAAACGCAACCCGACGGTCAAATCCATATCGAAACCCCCAGCATCACTAGTTACTGGCATGCTGTTAACAAAAAATACGTTGACGACCAGATAAACACCAGGGCGCCAGTGGGCCATACCCACAATCTGAGTACTATCAATGGAGTTCCGAACACGGCGACTCCCTTCGTTGGAGCTTATGGTGAGACTACGATCATGACCCGGACCTACGACGGGCGATCCGAAGTCGCTAACCCGATTGTCCCGAAGGACATTGCGAACAAACAGTACGTGGATGGTGAAATCGCCAAATTAAACGGTATCTCCGATGTGGATTCCGTGACTGACCATATAACTTTACGGAAGATAGGCCGGTGGGTATTCATCAATGTGCGGGACGCCCCGCCCGGAGTCAAAGGTGAAGTTCACCCAGGTTTTCGCCCCATAGAGGACATAGACTTCTTCCTCACAGTACCTAATTACCGCGGCTATCCTGGCTTCTGCAATGTTCTCACTAATGGCAGCGTCGAAGTTCGCTTTTCAGGAAATGCCAGCAGCGCCGATCGTGGCTTCGGGTGTGCCACCTACCTAGCAGCAGAATAGAAAGGAAACAGCCATCATGTCATTGCAAGATCTTAAAACCAGCACCCAATCCCTCACCCCGGAGGAATGGGTGGAGTTCCTCGGCTGGTGTGTGGCTGAGGAGCGGCCGCGCCGGGAGATGCTACAAGCCCAGGAAGAAGCACGTACCCGGCTTATCATGCACTTGCGTGAGCTAGGGGAAATCCCTGCCCCCGACGCACTGCGGGAACCACCCCGGCATGTGGAAGACGCCCCCGAGTGGCAGCACCCCAAGAGCGAACCGCAAAACTGCTACATTCAGGGCGATATCATCCAGTATGAGGGCAACCTCTACCGAAGCGTATACCCGCATCTGAACTGTTCGGCCCCCGGCGCTGATGGTAAATGGTTGCGTATCGAGCCTGCGCCGGAGCCTGCCACACCACCGGAAGAGCCCCAGTAAACAAACCCCCATCAAACCCCGGAACGCCCTATTGCTTGGGTGTGCCGGGGTTTTTGCATGGGCGCAATCTAAATGAAGGAGAAAGTAATATGACTGTGATGCCTGTTGAAGTAGGCTTTTACGTGACCAGTGGTTTTGGCCCGCGGGAGGGGGGTGAGTTCCACTATGGTACGGATTTCGGCCGTGATGGTGGTAGTGGTAACCACTTGGTTTTCGCTATCCGGCCGGGTACTGTGCAGTATGCTGGCCCCGCGTCGGGTTTCGGCGAGTGGGTGACGATTGACCATCCGGCTGATGTGGGTGGGGGCTATAGTGTTTATGGGCATGTGATCCCCGAGGTGGTGGCTGGCCAGTGGGTAGGGGAGGGGCAGCGGATTGCCCGCATCAACCCTAACCCCGCGACAAACGGGGGTTTCCCGCCCCATCTGCATTTGGAGTTTCACCGGTTTGTGTGGGCGCCGCCTGGCCCTGACCGTATCGACCCCATGAGTATCCTTGCTGGTGCCCCTTACCCGGATAGTGGGGCATTGGCGGCGGGCGTGGCCTTTGGTGATCCGCTGTTTGGCGTGGATGTGAGCGAGCATCAGGACGGTATGAGCCTCCAGCAAGCAGCACGTGAAGGTATTAGCTTCGCTATTATCCGCACCACGGATGGTACTTACCGGGATCGTTGCTACCGCAGTCACCTGGAGGATGCTGAGGCCGCCGGTATGCTCACCGCCGCCTACCACTATCTGCGGAATCCTTCCGAGGGCACCAGTATCCAGGAGCAGGTGGATGCTTCACTAGCGGTGATGGGGGACGCTATTCGCCCCATGTGGCTCGATGTTGAGACCGAGGCAGGACTCTCGGTGGAGCACATCCGCACCGCCAAGCAATGTTTTGAGGCTGCTGGGGTGCGGGTATGCGGCGTGTACTCCTACGTGCCCTACTGGGAGCGCAGGATCACCGAAGGGGAGCCGGACAGCGGCGAATTCGGGGCTCTCTGGGTGGCGGCCTATGGGCAAAACCGTCAGGGTGACCCCAGCCTCATCTACCCCGGCAACGCGCACCCACAGTGGGACTATCCGCTGGGCAACCAAAAGCCCCGGATTTGGCAGTACGGGTCCAACGCTTTAGTGGCGGGCTTCGCTGTGGATATTAATGCCTTCCGCGGCAACCGCGATGAATTGCGCACAATTTTCTACGGGGGTGTTACACCCCCAAACCAACCAACCAAGGAGGATTTTCTCATGGCACTCACCGACGCTGAACAACGCGAGCTCCTGCATCTCACCCGAGACATCGCAACCCAACTCCAAGGCCCGCGGCAGGAAGACCTGCCTGACGGACAGAAAAACCCCGCAGGCGGCCGAGGCTGGCCACAACTCGGCGCAACCCCCACCGGCCAATACCACACACTCGTTGACGGGCTCAGTGAAACCCAAGCCGACGTGAAAGCCTTGCTCGCCTGGGCCGCTGCTCAAAGCGGCACCACCATCGAGGCCATCAAGAACCACTACGCAACCACACAGGAAGGAAAATAATCATGTGGACTAAAATATTCTGGATCGACGCAGCAGACCGCGCCATCCGCACCTTCGCCCAAGCCCTGCTCGCAACCATCACCGTTGGAGACGCGGTCTACCACGTGGACTGGACAGCAGGACTAGGCATCGCAGCTACCGCAGCAATCGCATCTCTGCTCACCTCCGTGGCCACATCGAAAGTCGGTGATGCCGGCACTGCCGCCATCGTTGCCCCAAACGCTCATACCGGCGGTGAACATGCGGCATGAGTGACAACATCATCACCCTCATGAATGCGGTAGATGCGCTCATCCGCAGCCTTGACCCAGTGCTAGTAGCCGCAGTCATCGACGCGGCATCAGCATTATCTTCCTAACCAGATCGGAGGAACCATGGGGCCCATAGATTTTATTAAAATCATATCTACCGTGGCCCCTGTCAGTCGGGGGTTCTGGGCAGCGCTCTGGGAATGGGTGAGCCCCACGGAGGCCGTCGGCCTGGCGCTCATTGGTGCCGCTGGTACCTGGTACAAGATTTTCACCGACCGTAAAATGGCCGAGCTGCGGGCTGAGGTGGATTGGGCTAAGGCCGATGCCGAGAAAGACGCCGCCAAGGCCGCCGCTCTAGAGCGCAAAGCCGAGGCTATAGATAAAGCATCACAAGAACTGCGGGAATGGCTCACCACCCGGGTATCAGTGCTAGAAGCCAAAGTGGACGAAATGCAGCACGAGCGGGAGGCCTATCTTCGAGTAGCAGCCGCCTTCTTCGACGTTCTCGATGACTACCCGGACCCACCCGGCCCACCCAGAATATCCGCCCACGTTGCCAGCTACATCGGCTGGACAAACACCGACACCAAACCCCAACCCCCCAACACCTAAAACCCCCAACCCCCACCCGGCGCGTCACCCAGCCCGGGCGGGGGTCTTTCTCTATTTGTACCCTTCCGCTATGGCACCCGTGTTCGATTATGTACTCGAAATGCCCCACCATTTTTCACTCGAACACCTATTCGCTCCAGACAGCCAGGGCGTCAGCCTTCCCCACTTTGAGCATCGCACGATCCCACGACAATCCCACGACACAAAGAACTAAAACAAACTAAAACAAACTAAAACTTGTGACTTACCGCCTCAATAAAAACACCCGCCAACCAGGTAAAATACCAGCCGGCAGGTGGGGCAATTTCGTGCCTCCAGCAGGATTCGAACCCGCGACCAACCGGGTAGAAACCGGTAGCTCT
>ERZ773100.159-NODE-159-length-41223-cov-6.992057_pt1 | contig 41223 bp, 41 predicted proteins | sample MGYA00511119_ERZ773100 | MGnify/ENA primary metagenome ERZ773100 (study PRJEB29015, sample SAMEA2738000) | human oral metagenome | biome: human oral; feature: human-associated habitat; material: dental | place: China | collected 2111 ...
GAGATTCGACACTCGCCCAATAGAGCAGATCGCTGCGGCGTTTTTTAAACTGCTGCCCGCCTGCGTGTTCGGTAAATTTAGACCGCTTAGCGGCGCAAGTATCGCCCGCGCGATGATAAATGCAGCTCGCAGCGACGCGTGCGGCGTGCAAATCTACGAGCCGCGGGAATTTCTATAAATCGCGGGCGGAATTTCGGCGCAAGAGCAGGATTAAATTTAAAACTAAAGTTTTAGGCAGTGTGGATAAAATTTTATAAATTGATCTACTTAAATTAAATTTTAAATTTAATATAATTTTATAGTAAAATTTCTCGCTTGAAATTTTAAGCGTGGAATCTTGCGTACTGTGTTGTTGCAAAATTTTTGTTATAAAACCCTATGCTAAAATTTTAGGACTAAATTTGCGGTTTATTTAGTTTAGCCGCGAATAAAGTTTCCTAGGGCTTCAAGCTCGCATGCGGTTATGGCAACTTCAAGCCCCGAAACGATCGTAAGTTTTGCAAGTTTTATAAATCCGCGATATTAAATCCTAAAAATTATGAGCTACTTAGGAGGCGAAAACGTCTATTTTTTCGCTTCTTTCGGCACAGTCGGCGGATCAAGCTGCATGATCTTATCGCCTAGGCGCTGAAAATTTGCAAGGCTTTTTAGATGGAAATACGCTAGCTCCAGATATCCGCGGCGCGCGAAATCCGCGAGTTTTTTATCGCTTAGTTTCAAAAGCTTCTCGCGATTTACGACCGAAAAGCCGTTCAGCAGAGACGATTCCTTGCCGCTAGAGTTGATGCCGAGCTCCTTGGCCTCTAAAATCCCCGCCTTTTGAAATTCCGCCGCCGCAACGCGCGTGCGCATATCTAAATCGGCGTAATTTTTCATCACCTCTTTTAAATTTTGTAAAAACGGCGTCGGCTTACCATCTTTAAAAAGTGCCTCGCCGTCGCCTTTGATCTGCTGCGCGTCCTTATCGAAGCAGATCACGGTCTGCTCGCCGATCTGGGCTAGGAAAAACGGATAATTCTGCACCGAGGAGGGCACCGTTCCTTTATAATCCTTATCGATTAGAACGTTTTTGGTGCGCCCTAGCAGCGCCACCATTTTGGGCTCTTTTTCGATAGTAAATACTATAACGAGGTTATCTGCGCAAAACGGGATCTCCGGTGCGATCACCGGCACGAAAGGCGCGGTAGGGAATGCATCCGCGTGATACTGTAAATCCGCGTGTTTAACGCTATCTAATACGACTGGGGTCATGTTGGTCCTTTAAAAAATTTTAGCAATTATATAAAAAAGAATATTAAAATTCTAAAGGGTTTTGGAATTTCGGCTGTTTTTGCTTGCATAAATTTAGACGTTTGGAATTTTAAATTTGATAGAATCACCGTTAAATTTAAGGAGCTAAAGTGGGTTTGGATGAGCTTTTGGCGCTTGCCGAGGATGCCGCAAAAAAGGCAAACGCCGCAATAATGCAAAACTACGATAAATTTGATATCTTTCTTAAAGCGGATAGATCGCCGCTTACGAATGCGGATCTCGCGGCAAATGATGTAATAATGAGCACCCTGGAGCCTAGCGGTATCGCGATCTGCTCGGAAGAGTGCGTGCTGGATAGCAAGCGGCGCATGAGCGAGGAGAGATTTTGGCTGATAGATCCGCTGGACGGCACGAAGGAGTTTATCGCGCGCAACGGCGAGTTTTGCGTCTGCATCGCGTTGATCGAGCATGGGCGCCCGATTTTAGCGATAATCGGCATCCCTATAAGCGGCGATATATATAGCTCAAACGGCGGCGGAGTTTATAAAAACGGCGTACTGCTCGCTCGCCCCACTAGTGCGCCGCAAATCTTCATGCAAGGACACTATAGCAGATCCGCAAAATACGTGCAATTTGCGCAGAAATTTGGAATGCAACTAATGTGCAAAGGCTCTGCGATAAAATTTTGCATCTTAGCCGAGGGGGGTGCGAGCGCGTATGCGAGATTTAGCGATTGTTCGCTTTGGGACATCGCGGCGGGGGATTTTTTGCTGCATCAAAGCGGCGGGGTGGTAGTGGATTTAAAGACGATGAAGGCGCCGCTTTACAACGGAAAAAGCCTGATAAATAATCATTATTTAGCGGTTGGCGCGAGTGCGGTAAAATTATTGCCTAAAATGTTGGAATTCGCAAAGAATTTTTAAGCTAAATTTATAGTAAACGCTCTATAATATAAGTCCAAAAATTTTTTATCAAAGGATAAAAACATGAAGGGCTTTACTATGATCGAATTAATTTTCGTGATCGTGATTTTAGGTGTTTTGGCGGCAATTGCCATTCCAAAACTAGCAGCTACACGCGATGATGCGGAGGTGGTGAGGACAGCGCATAACGTAGCTACGTCACTCAACGATTTAATGGGTTACTATACGGCACAAGGTGAATATAACCAGGATTTTTCACAAATGATGAATGTGCCAAATCCTATAAAGGTTAAAGGTCATATCTGCGCTACATACACATATGATAACAAGGAGCAAGTGACTTTAACCAAAAGCAGAGATGGCTTATGTGATCGGGTATGGAGTATGCCGGGACTTAAAAATATAGATAATATCTATAGCTCAAATGCTCTTATTATAGTCCAATGACCTATTTTGCGTGGGATTTAAAATCCCACGCCTTTTTATTCAAAAATCCAAGTAAAATTCCAATCATCCAAATAATTGCGAAAAATATAAAGATAAAACTCCAAAATTGCGCCAGATCCACGCTTTTACTTGCCGGGAATAGATACCAGCCTCCGCTATAAAACGCCGTTAGTTTGGCTTGCAGTCCGTCTAGCGTTGTATCGGTTGGCACCGCTGGTACGTCGAATGCGCAGCTGTTAAACGGCTTAAAAATTGGCACCGCGCTTAGATCAAAATTTAAAAATCTCACCGCTCCACCGCAGCCGCTCATCCCGCTCATATCTCCGCTCCCTCGCAGTATCGTGTGAATTTTAGCTAAATTTAATGACGATACGAAGCCCAGCGTCGCGCCGTAAAACCACACCGCATATCCGCAGATCGCGCCGTAAACGTCCTTGCCACAAACCGCTAAAATCACCGCTCCTAGCGCTATGGCGCAAAGCGCGAATCTCACGTGAATGCTAAAGCTTTCCGGATAGATAAAAAGGAATTTTTGCAAGAAAAAATATGAAAATGCTAGCCAACAAAGCGCCCAAATAGCGCAAAAGGCGAGAAATCTTTTAGAGTATCTGTTTTGAAATTTTAAAATCATAAAAATCCTTTCCGCGCATAATTTTATAATAAATTGCAGATATTTTTGCTAAAATCCCAGCTTTCATAGCAAAAATTTCAAGCAAAGGGTAAAATTTTGAGGAATTTTTTACGCAAATTAGAAAGGGCTTTTGATGTGTTCGCAAATATCTTAGGCGTATTAAGTATCGTATTTTTGGCGCTTTTAGTTATAGTTGTTTTTTACAATGTTGTGGCGCGTTATCTTTTTCCAGCCGCAAATTCCGTCGCTATGCAAGAACTTACGTGGTGGCTATATTCGGCGATGTTTTTATTCGGCGTGACCTATGCGCTCAAAGAAAATGCCCACGTTCGCGTGGATATTTTTTACGAAAATTTTAGTCCCACTGCAAAAGCGCTCATAAATATCTTAGGCACGATATTTTTCATTTTGCCTTTCGTAGCGCTCGTGGCATTCTTTTCGATCGATTACGTGAGCGAGGCTTATACGAGCCATGAGGCCAGCGCCAATCCCGGCGGCATGCAGCATCTTTGGATCATCAAGTCCGCGATCACACTTAGCTACGCGTTTTTATTTATCTACGCATTTGGATTTTTGATTAAAAATATTAACGCCCTGCTTGATGTTAGGGAAAACAAAGGCTCGGAATTTCTTAGTGGGAATTCTTCGGGCGCGCAGAGTGTGTGAAGGCAAAATGAGCTTAAATTTAAAATTCTATAAATTTTACGCTTTTCGCTCTTGGGCGGAATTTTGCCATGGCAAGATAAAAGGTGGCGAGCTATGATAGGCATAGTGATGTTTGCGGCAGCGCTTTTTATGCTGTTACTCGGTTTTCCCGTTGCGTTTACGTTCGGCGCCGTGGCTGTGATTTTCGGCTTTATCTACGGACTTAGTGAGGCGTGGGATTACGCGCAGGGCTTTGAAATTTTAACCGAAGCTTTCGAGGATATGAGCAGGCAGTTTTTTTCACTGATGCCTAATAGAATTTACTCGATTATGGAAAATCAGCTGCTAATTTCGGTGCCGCTTTTTATTTTGATGGGTATGATTTTGCAAAAGACCCGCCTTGCGGAGCGTTTATTAGAGTCGATGGCATTTTTATTCGGCGGCGTACGAGGCGGCGTGGCGATCAGCACTGTTTTGGTGGGCGCGCTACTTGCGGCTACGACGGGCATCGTGGGCGCGACTGTCATCGCTATGGGCGTCATCAGTCTGCCCGTGATGATGAAATACGGCTATGATAAGCCGCTGGCTACCGGCACCATCGCTGCTGCGGGCACGCTTGGGCAGATTATCCCGCCCTCGATCGTGCTGATTATTTTAGGCGATATACTTTCGGTTTCTGTGGGTGATCTTTTTTCTGCAGCAGTTATTCCTGGGCTCGTGCTAGTGGGTTTTTACGTGATTTATATCGCGATTATTTCATATATTTGCAAAGATTATGCTCCGCCTGTTCCGCCGATAGAGGGGCTTAGCAAATCAAAGCAAATTTTTATCGCGCTTAAAAACGTCGTGCCGGTGCTTGTGCTGATTTTGCTCGTCTTGGGATCTATTTTTGCGGGCATCGCTACGCCTACGGAGAGCTCGTCGGTAGGCTGCTTGGGTGCGATAGCGCTAGCCGTTTTATACCGCACGTTTTCGTTTAGGCTGATCTATGACGCGCTAAAAAATACCGCTAAAATTTCAGGTATGGTTTTTATGATTTTGATGGGCGCCACGGCATTTTCGATGATTTTTTCTTACACGGGCGGAGATGAGGTCGTAAAAAATTTTATGGAGAATCTGCCCGGTCAAGCATGGGGATTTATCGCACTTACGATGGTAGTTATCATAGTGCTTGGATTTTTTCTCGATTATGTCGAAATTTCATATATCATTTTGCCGATACTTTTGCCAATAGTAGAGTCTTTGCATATCAATCCCGTGTGGTTTGCGATCTTAATCGCTGTAAATTTACAAACGTCGTTTATGACGCCGCCGTTTGGATTTTCGATATTTTTCTTAAAGGGTGTGACGCCGCCGCAAATCCACACCACGGACATTTATAAGGGCGTACTCCCTTTTATTTTATTGCAAATTCTAGTGCTATTAACGCTCGCAATCTTTCCGGGAGTTTTTGGTTTAAAAGCTTTTTTAGGCTAGAAATATTAAAATTCACGCTAAATTTAACCTAGGAGCTAAAAATGGCTAAAAAGCTTATCGATGTTATGGATACGACCTTTCGCGACGGATTTCAATCAGTTTTTGGCGCGCGCGTGGCGATGGAGGACTTCCTGCCCGCCGTTAGCGCGGCCAAAGACGCGGGCATCACACACTTCGAGTTTGGCGGCGGCGCGCGGTTTCAGAGCCTATATTTTTACCTAAACGAAGACGCCTTTGAGATGATGGATAAATTTAGAAGCATCGTGGGGCCTGAGGCGAATCTGCAGACCCTTAGCCGCGGCGTAAATACCGTCACGCTCGATACCGGCAGCCGCGAGATCATCGATCTGCACGCCAAGCTTTTTGCCAAGCACGGCACGACGACGATTCGAAATTTCGACGCGTTAAACGACGTGGAAAATTTAAAATTTAGCGGCGAGTGCATACATCGTCATGGCCTTAAACACGAAGTCGTGGTTACGATGATGGATCTGCCGCCGGGATGCAGCGGCGCGCACGACGCGGCGTTTTATGAGAGAATTCTGCGTCAAATTTTAGAAGCGCAGATCCCGTTCGACAGCGTCTGCTTCAAAGACGCAAGCGGCACCAGCAGCCCGCAGAAGGTCTATGAGACGATCAAGCGCGCGCGTAAAATTTTAGGCGACGGCGTGCATATCCGCCTGCACACGCACGAGACGGCGGGCGTTAGCGTCGCATGCTATCAAGCTGCGCTCGTTGCGGGCGTAGACGGCATCGACCTTGCCGCGCATCCGGTTAGCGGCGGCACTAGCCAGCCGGACATTCTTACGCTGCTGCACGCGACGAAGGGGCAAAATTTCGACCTGGGGCTGGATGCAGAGAAAATTTTAAAATACGAAGAGGTTTTGGGCGAGTGCTTGAAGGATTACTTCATGCCGCCAGAGGCTACGCAGGTAAGCCCACTCATTCCGTTTAGCCCGATGCCCGGAGGCGCGCTTACCGCAAATACTCAGATGATGCGCGATAATAAAATTTTAGACAAATTCCCGGCCGTCATCAAGGCTATGCGCGAAGTCGTCGAAAAGGGCGGTTTCGGCACGAGCGTGACGCCGGTTAGTCAGTTTTATTTCCAGCAGGCGTTTAACAACGTAATGTTCGGCCCGTGGAAAAAGATCGCCGAGGGCTACGGCAAGATGGTGCTAGGCTATTTCGGTAAAACGCCCGTTAAGCCCGACGACGGCGTGATTAAGATGGCGGCGGAGCAGCTGGGACTACAGCCTACGACCAAACATGCCGTAGATATCGCCGATGCCGACGAGAGCAAGAGCGTCGCGTATGCGCAGAAGATTCTACGCGAGCAGGGCATCGAGCCTAGCGAGGAGAACATATTTATCGCGCTTGCGTGCAAAGAAAAGGGTATCGCGTTTTTAAAGGGCGAGGGCAAGGTGATGAGTCGTAAAAAAGAGGACGTAGCGCCCGCTGCAAGCCATCAAAACGGTATTTCTAAAAATGGCAAATTTGACGTTAAGATTAACGGCAAAATTTACAGCGTAGAATTCGCCGGGCAAAACGTGCTCGTAAACGGCGATCGATACGACGTCAGCTTCGATACCTCAGCGCCCGCAAAGCCGCAGCCGCAAGGCTCCGCCGGCGAGCAGCCCACTGCTGACGCGCGAGGTGGTACGGACGGCAACGAAGTAAAAGCGACGCTTCCTAGCAACGTATTTAAAATTTTAATAAAGGAAGGCGACGCTGTTAAGGCGGGACAGAATGTCATCGTTCTTGAAGCGATGAAGATGGAGATAAATATCGAAAGCCCGCGCAAAGGCATAATCGATAAAATTTTAGTCGCTCAAGGCGATACGGTCGATGCCGATCAAGTGCTTGCGATTTTAAGATAAGCTCTAAAATTTAGGCGGGCGCTTCCGCCTAAATTTCATGGCGACCATCCTCGGTGCTTAAGCGAGCTCACCTAAATTTTAAGCTATAATAGCGCAATCTTTTATCAAAATTTAATTTAAAAAGGATGCAAAATGACAACTCCGAACGATCTGGATAAACTAGGCCTTAAAGATATCAAAAAAATCAACCACAACCTAAGCTACGACGAGCTTTTCGAGCTTGAAAAGGCTATGGGCGAGGGACGCGTGTCAAGTAACGGCACCTTTATGGTCGATACGGGCATCTTTACGGGTCGTAGCCCAAAGGATAAGTACTTCGTAAAGCAGGACCCGAGCCAAAAATACATCGCCTGGGGCAAGATAAATCAGCCTATCTCAAAAGAGCTTTTCGATAAACTTTTAGCCAAAGCTAAAGCTCAGTTAAGCGGCAAGGAAATCTTTATCCAAGACGCCTATTGCGGCGCCAGCAAATCCAGCCGTAAAAACGTGCGCTTCGTAACTGAAGTCGCGTGGCAAGCGCATTTTGTTAAAAATATGTTCATCCGCCCAAGCGAGAGCGAGCTTGCGGAATTTCATCCCGATTTCGTCGTTTACAACGCGTGCAAATGCAAAAACGAAGATTACGCGAGCGACAGGCTGCACTCCGACGTTTTCGTTATATTTAATGTCGAGGAAAACGTCGCCGTTATCGGCGGTACGTGGTACGGCGGCGAGATGAAAAAAGGAATTTTTTCGATGATGAACTACTGGCTGCCGCTTGCGGGCAAGATGTCGATGCACTGCTCGGCAAACGTGGGCAAGGACGGTGATACGGCGCTATTTTTCGGTCTAAGCGGCACGGGCAAAACGACGCTATCAACCGATCCAAACCGCAAGCTAATCGGCGATGATGAGCACGGCTGGGACGATGAGGGGATATTTAACTTCGAGGGCGGCTGCTACGCGAAGTGCATAAATTTGGACCCGAGCAGCGAACCTGAAATTTACGCCGCGATCAAACGCGACGCGCTGCTTGAAAACGTGGTCGCCAACGAGGCTGGCATCGTGGACTACAAAGACGGCAGCAAGACCGAAAATACCCGCGTTAGCTACCCGATCTATCACATCGATAACTACGAGCCAAGCTCTGCGGGCGGCCATCCGAAAAACATCATCTTCCTAACAGCCGACGCATTCGGCGTTTTGCCGCCGGTCGCAAAGCTTACTAAAGAGCAGGCGATGTATTATTTCCTAAGCGGCTACACGGCCAAAGTCGCAGGCACCGAGCGCGGCATCACCGAGCCCGTGGCGACATTTAGCGCGTGCTTTGGTGAGCCGTTTATGCCGCTACACCCGACCGTTTACGCTAAGTTGCTGGGCGAAAAGATCGACAAGCACAACGTCAGCGTCTATCTCGTAAACACAGGCTGGAGCGGCGGCGCGTACGGCGTGGGCAAGCGAATGAGCATCAAAGCCACGCGTGCATGCATAAACGCGATCCTTGACGGCAGTATCAAAAAGTGCGAATTTGAAAATTTCGAGAAATTTAACTTCGCGATCCCAAAAGAGCTCGCAGGCGTCGAGACTAAGCTGCTAAATCCTATTAATACGTGGACGCACCCGGCGGAATATAAGATCACGCGCGATAAGCTTGCAAAGATGTTTGAAGAGAATTTTAAACGCTACGAGGACGTAAAAGAAGGGGTCGAGTTTGCTAAAGCGGGCCCTACGGCTTAGGCTCCTGGGCTTCGGGGCGATCTGTGCGCTTTTTGCCGCATGCGAAAATACCCCCTCAAATTTAAAACAGCCGCTCGTTGCGATGAGCGGCTTTTCCTTTTACGATGATCCGCTAAGCTACATCAACAATGTGCGCGCAAAATCGGGGCTAAATCAGCTTGCGCAGAATGAAATTTTAAATATCTCTGCGCTTAATCACGCAAAATATGTCGTCGCAAACGAGGCGATGTCGCACGACGAGAGCCCGGGCAAGCCGAATTTTACGGGTGAAAATCCGTCAAAGCGCGCTTTTTACGCAGGCTATAATGCCGTCGTGAGGGAAAATTTATCCTATAATTCAAGCGATCTAAAAAGCGCGATCGACGGGCTACTTAGCGCGATTTATCATAGATTTGCCTTTTTGGATTTTACCTCGGATGAGATCGGCATCGGCTATTTTGAACACGGCAAAAAAAGCAGCTACGTTTTTGAGATGGGGAATTCGCGCCTCAACGCCTTTTGCTCGCAAAATTTAAACGACGAAGGAAGCGGCAAATTTCTACTTGGGATGTGTAAAAACGAAACGCTACGGATGAGGGAGGATAAGTTCAAAGGCGCCACCGCACTGAACTCGCGCCCTTACGTCTACTACCCGAACGACGAGCCTGCGCTTGCGTTTTTCAGCAATGAAATTCCGGACCCCATGCCGGGGTGCAAAATCACCGCAAATCCTGTAAGCGTGGAATTTAATGCCGAGGGACCGCCCGTAGCGATGAAAAGTTTTAAAATTTACGAAGGCGGCAGGGAGCTTCAAAACGTTAAAATTTTAGACAAAAACTCCGATCCTAACGCCATTTTAAGCGATAGGCAGTTCGTGCTTTTCAGCAGAGAGGTTTTTAAATTTGACACCAAATACGGCGCGGAGTTTAATTACGAGCAGGGCGGCAAGCAAAAAACGCTACGGTGGGAGTTTATCACGCAAGCGCCTAAATTTAGATATTTCGTCGTGCAAGGTGGAGAAAATCTGAGCGTAAAAAACGGCGCATTTTACGATATATTCGTAGCCCCCAAAGACTGCAACGATTTGATGAAAAGCTACAAAACCAGCTACTCTTTTATGGATAAGCCCGAAATTTCAAGCCCCGCGGCGAATATGCTGCGCGTAAAGCTAAACGGCGCAAAGGGCGCGAAGCTTGAAATTTCGACAGACAACGGTGCGATAATAAATCTGTATTTAAGCGACGACTCCAAAAGCTACGGCGGCATGGGCAAAATTTACGCCGCAATCGCGGTGGTTTTGGCGGCGATCATTTTGTTTTATCTTTTGGCAAGAAGAAGAGGGCGATAGGCGAGACCTGTTTTCGCGACCTCTGCTTTTGTCTGCGCGCACAGGGGCTCATAATGCTTTCTGGCGTGAAATTTAATGCGGAACTTGGTTTTTAAATTTTTAAATTTCATCCCCGTTCATCTCATCCGCAAGTTTTAAAATTTTATCTCGCACGGCACCTGGCGCATAGATATCCACCCACTCTATCCCGCCCCCAGCACTAAAAAGCACGGCGATCCGCCCCTCGCTCATTGCGCGCTTAGCAAGCTTGGTCGCCGAGGGGCTGTTGCCCATATTTGGCGTTTCGTCTATACTTATCTCGGCACAGCAGCGTAAAATAGGCGCTAAATCAAACTCTCCCTCGAGCAAAATAATAACCGAGCCTCGCCTAAAACTGCAAGCGTTCCAAAAGATCTCGGCGCCGTTTACGCATTCGCGCGAAAGGTCGAGGCGAAATTTACCCCGCTCGCGCACGAGAAAACTAAACTCGCTTAAGTTTAGCGGGTGCTCCACGCTACCGAGACCCCCACGATGCTATCTTTGCGGCCGTTATAGACATAGGCGGTGAGCGCATTTTGCAGTAGCGGCGCGATGACCTGCTCGTGCGCGCTCGTGTGATCGTCATCTCTGGCGCGACCTGCGATCTTTACGAAAAACGGTTTGAAATACTCCATAAACGCTCCTTAAGCTTATAAAAATTTGCTCGCTTTTGCTTTTAAATTTAGCGCTCGCGGCGGTTAAATTTAACTCTGAGCCTGACGCATTTTCGGCTCGTTTTTCAGACGCCGCCGTTTTAAATTTTACTCTTGTATCTGCTATCGCAGCTTCTTGCGCTTATATATCGTTTTTACGCCTATCAAATACAACCTGGATGGCGGTTTTAGATTTTACACAAAATACTCGCGCGCAGCATCCTTGCTCTCAAATGGGCTTGCGCTCAGCTCGCTGCCCTCTATGAGCAGGGTGTAGCGGCGCGCGGCGTCCGTTTTGGCGTAGGTCAGCGCCAGCCTCGCCGCAAGCTCTCTATCCGCCTCGCTCGCGCCCCTGCTTAGCAGGCTAAGCGCGCCCACGACGTCATCTTTAAATTTTATCTCGCTAAATTTCGGATTTTGCACGGCGGCAAGCTTCTTGTTGTTGCTCTCGTCGCGTCCGATTATGAGCTTCGCGCCGCCCGGCAAGCGCAGATGGCGCCCGAATTTTAAAATTTCAGCGTCCGCGGGCGTTTCGATCTTTTCAAATTTTACCGCATCCTTGATCCGCTCGCTGAAGCTTTGCACGGTCAGCAGACAGCCTCCCGCGGGCGTTTCGTAATCCTCGAAGCCAAACTCTGCCGCCAGCTGCATCTGTCTAGTGCGCCCGCGCCCGCTGATGTCAAGTAGGGCGCCGCGATCTACCCAGCCCTTGATCTCGGGCGTCGTGGGCGGCAGCAGCTTCGCGCACAGAGGACGCAGGATCAGCCCCTCCTCATCGCCGCTAAGCCCGCCGACCTGAGCTAGAGCCTGCGCGCGCTGACTCATCGGGCGCTGTCCGAGCACCTCGCCCGTGATGATGAAGCTCGCCCCTTCACTTTGCAGTATCGCAAGCGCGGTCTTAAACATATATCCGTGGCAGTCGATGCAGGGGTTGAAGTGCTTGCCGTAGCCGTATTTGGGCTCGAAAAGCACCTGCCGCAGATATTCGCTTCTGATATCGACGATTTTAAAATCCGCCCCCGCAGCTGCGGCTCTGCGGCGCATGATCTCGCTCTTATCGTCCTTGCCGCCAAATCCGATATCCATATTCAGCGCGAGCACCTCGATGCCTTGCGAGACGATAAGTTTGACCGCGAGCATAGAGTCAAGCCCGCCGCTAAAGAGCGCCAATGCCTTCATTTCGTTCCTTTACTTGAGTTGATTGATCTTTTTTTGATACTCTAAGATCCGCTCGATCTTGTCGGGCGCGTCGGAGTTTTTGAGCTTTTGCATCAGATCTTGCAGGGCGTTGCGGCGTAAAATTTTGCACGCGTCGTTAAAAAGCGCCGCGCCGCCGATCGGCAAAATTTCATCATCCAGCGCGAGCGCGCGCAGATTTTCGCTGGCTTCGGTTTCAGCGTTTTGGACATTTTGGGCATTTTGAGTGCTTTGAACATTTTGAGCTACGGCTTCCCTCTCGCCTTGCTTTGCACCGCTGTTTGAGCTCCGTTTCTCGCCGTTATTTGTATCCTCTTGCTTCTCGCTGCCGTTTGCGCCCTGTTGCGCAGAACCTTTTAAATTTAAGGCGTCCGCAGAGCCCTGCCCGATAAAATTTTGCCCGCTAGAGCTCTCGCCGCCTTTTAAATTCACACCCTCGCTACGGATAAAATTTTCTCCCGCACCGCGCGCGGTAAAATTTTCGGAGGCGTTGTCTACATTGCCGCCCTCGCCCGCGATGAAATTTTTAAAATTCTCGCCGCTGCGAGCGAAAGCCAAAAACGCCTCGAAAATATCGCCGTGCATGCGAAAATCGCGCCGCTCCAAGCAGCCGAGCCCGAGCTGTGCCATCTCGCCATCGAGCAGCATCGATTTTATGATCTGAAGCTCCGCGATCTCCTTGCGGCGTAGTAGCGTCCGCCCGGACCTCGCCGAAGCCGCAGGCGGCGCAGAGCTTTCATAGCGCGCCGTGTTTTGCGTGCGAATAAAATTTCCGCCGTTTAAACCCCCGCTCGCACCGCCCCCGCCGTCTGCACCGCGCCCTCCGTAAGAGCCGAAATCGCGAGAGCCGAAGCTCCCGCCCTCGTTAAAATTTCGCCCCTCAAAGCCCGCGCCGAAATTTTTACCGCCAGCGGCGAGATTGAATGAGCCCGGCGAAACGTTTAAAATTTGCGCTACTAGGCTCTGATAGGACTCGGCGAGCACGGGGCCGAGCGCTGAGGTAAATTCTTTGATCTCATTTAGCGCCGCTTCTTTTTGCACGGGGCGGGCGAGGTCGTATTTTTTAGCGATTCTTCGGATCAGAAACTCCCCGCTCTCCATGCCGCTAGCATAAATTTGCTCTAGCTCGCGCACCTTGCCTGCGACTATCATATCCGCAGGATCGGCACCGCCGCCGATTATAGCGACGCTTGAGTCGATCTTATTCAGGCATAAAAGCCGCGCCGATTTTATCGCCGCATTGATGCCCGCGGCGTCGCCGTCGAAGCTAAGCACGACGTTAAGCTCCGCGCGCTTTATAAGCGGCAGATGAGCGGGCGTCAGCGCCGTGCCGAGTACCGCTACGGCGTTGTCGATGCCCGCTTGATGCAGCATGATGACGTCCATATAGCCCTCGGTGATGATGAGGGTTTTTTTGGCGATCGCGCTTTTTTTAGCAAGGTCGAATGCGTAGAAAATTTTAGATTTATCAAACAGCGCGCACTGCGGCGAATTGACGTATTTGGCGGGATTATCGCTTATCGTGCGACCGCCGAAGCCCACGAGCTTGCCTGCGTGGTTGTAGATTGGAAAGGTGATGCGCTCGATGAAGCTAGCGTAGAGCCCGCGCTCGTTTTGCTTCACCGCGCCCGCATTTAGCGCGTCTTGCGGCGGAATTTCTTCGTTTTGCAAAACCCTGATCGTCTGCGCGCTAGCTCCTGCGTAGCCAAGGCCAAATTTGCGAATAGTCGCATCGCTTAGGCCGCGCTCGTGCAGGTATTTTACGGCGGCGGGGTTTTGATAAAGGCAGCTTTGGTAATAGGCGTTTAAAATCCCGAGCACCTTTTTCTCTTCGCTGCGCTCCTGGACTTTGGCGCCGGTGTATTGCAGCGCGAAATTATACATCCCCGCAAGCTTTTCGACCGCTTCTGGAAAGCTTATCTTTTCATAATCTTGGATAAATTTAATCGCGTTGCCGCCTGCTTTGCACGAAAAGCAGTGAAAAATTCCAAGCTTTGAACTCACGCTCATGCTCGGGTGCGAATCGTCGTGAAATGGGCAGACGCCCACGAAATTTGCGCCGCTGCGCTTAAGCGGGACATATTTTTCTACGACGTCTACGATATCTACGGTGGCCAGCAGATTTTCTATGCTTTCGTTTTTAATCATAAGCGAAATTATACCCGCACTTTGCTATAATTGCCCTTTATTTTTGCGACGAGGTTTGATTTGGATAATTTTTTCTTAGACGATCGCGACCCGATTTTCGGGCTTATCATGCTGATAAGCATAATCTTGCTAGTGTCGATTCTAAGCTACATCTGGGGAGTTTTTTCTAAAAAAAACGAGAGGCAGAGTTTAGAGAATTTCATCAAAAAATTTGACACCCTAGACGCGCTTAGCACCGAGCATAGACAGCTTTTAGCAAGCCCGCAAATAGACATCCCGACGCTTGGAATTTTGGCTAGCTCTTTCGTCAAAAGCGGCGACTTCGAGCGCGCGATAGAAATTTATCTAATCGCGCTAGGCAAGGCTAGCGGCGGCGTGCAGAGGGAGTTTATCCTCACCAATCTCGGTATCGTATATTTCAAAGCGGGCTTTTTAGGGCGCGCCGAAGAGGTATTTTTGCAGGCGCTAAAGCTGCGCCCCAGAAACAAAGAGGCTCTTACGCATCTTACGGTGATTTATGAGCGGCTAAAGCGCTTTAATGAGGCGCTTGAGGTGCTTGACGCGCTGCGCGAACAGGACGCCGAAGTATATGCTCAAAGCCAGTTCGAGCGCGCTCAGATCATCGCAAACGACGCCAATACGCCGTTTAACAAGAAAATCGCTAAAATTTCAAAGCTAAACTTCAAAGGCGCGGGGCGGTTTTGCATGGAGCTTTTTATCAAAAACAAAGAGCCTATGGAGGGCTTTGACCGCTTCCCGCCGATCGAGCAGGCGATCGATCTGATCTATGATTTCCCTGCGGCGGTAAATACGCAGGATGCGGAGTACAATGCGCTTTTTTACGCGCTTGGAAAAAGCGATCAAAAGCCGCAGAGCGCGAGTAAAATTTTTGAGATCAACGCGCTTATGGCTATGAAAGACGCGGGCTTTGAGGACGCGGGGCTTAGCTTTAGCTACACCTGCGCGAAGTGCAAAAGCTCGGTGGGGCTTTTCTCGCACCGCTGTCCGGTCTGCTACGAGCTAGGTAGCATGGAGATCAGAGCGCAAATTTCGGAGAAAACCGGTGAAATCGGTCAAACTTTTTAGCGACGGCAGCTGCCTCGGAAACCCTGGAGCGGGCGGCTGGGCTTACATACTGCAATACGGCGACGCGATAAAAAAGGCAAGCGGCGCAGAAGCGATGACGACTAATAATCAAATGGAGTTAACAGCCGCTATAATGGGGCTTAGCGCGCTTAAGCAGCCCTGCCGCGTCGAGCTTTTTACCGATAGTGAATATGTCGTAAAGGCGATAAATTCCTGGCTCGCAAAGTGGGTCGTTACCGATTTTAAGGGCAAGAAAAACGCGGATCTGTGGCGCAGATACCTTGCGGCGGCGGCGCCTCACGAGATCAAGGCCTCGTGGGTCAAAGGGCATGCTGGTCATCCGCAAAACGAGGAGTGCGACGCTATGGCTCGCGCAGCTGCAGAAGCGATAAAGGGCTGAAATTCTGCGGCGAAGTTTGCGGTTACGCGGATTTAGCATAGATTACCCGCGTTTGCTTTGCACGCAGAGCCGCTTCGGCGTAAATTTTATCGCCCGAAGCCGGTTTTAGTGCGCTCGTTCACGCAATTGGGTTCTTATATTTGAAAGCAGGCGCGTTTTTGGCGAGAATTAAATTCGCGGCAGGCGAGCTTCGGCGCGGTTTGCATTAGAATTGGCGGGCACGTTTAAATTTTATTCGTCGCAGATTGGCACTAGCGCGTTTCATTCGGCGTTAATACAAATTTAGCGCAGGTCCTGCTCGCGTTCGTTTCGCTTGCGTAGGTTTTGTTTGCGCCAGATGTCGTTTGCGTGCGGACCGCCGCGGATTTCGTAGAATTTTATAAAAAGGTTGATAATGCAAAATTTAGAAAAATTACAAGAAAAACTGGGCTACAAATTTAAAAATTTAACCCACCTCAAGATCGCTCTTACGCACAAAAGCGCCAAAAACGGACACAACAACGAGAGACTGGAATTTTTAGGCGATGCGGTGATGGATCTGATCGTCGGCGAGTATCTTTTCAAAAAATTTAGCAGCGACGAGGGCGATCTGAGCAAGCTGCGCGCCGCGCTCGTGAACGAAAGCAGCTTTTCTAAATTTGCAAAATTTTTAGGCATCGGCGAGAACCTGAATATGTCGCTATCCGAGGAGCGCAACGGCGGACGCGAGAAGCCATCGCTGCTTTCGGACGCGTTTGAGGCGATAATGGGCGCCGTCTATCTTGAGAGCGGGCTGCAAAACACCGCCCGCATCGCGACTGCAATTTTAGAAATCCTCTATCCGCGCATAAGCTTTAACGAGCTCGTGCGAGACTACAAAACCGCGCTGCAAGAGCTCACGCAGGCAAAATTCGGCGTCACGCCCGAATATGTTCTTTTAGGCTCGAGCGGCCCCGATCACAAAAAAAGCTTCGAAATGGCGGCGCTTGTTGGCGGCAGGCGGCTCTCATCCGCCGTGGGAGCAAGCAAAAAGGAGGCCGAGCAAAAATGCGCGCAAATCGCGCTCGAGCTTTTACAAAACGGTGTCTCGCACGGCACTGGCGCAACAAATGGCGAGCAAACAGCATACCCTAGCGACGCACAAAACGGCGCGAACTGCGCTCAGAACGGCAAAAAAGGCTCACGAAGCGGCGAACGAGCGCGGGGCAGCACAAAGAGCGAGCATAATAATCGAGGCGGTAAAAGAAGCGGGCGCGATACGGACGGCGGCGATCAAGGAGGCGCGCTATGAATACCTTCGGTGAGAGATTGCGCCTTAGCACCTTCGGTGAGAGCCACGGCGCGGCGATCGGCGGCGTTTTGGACGGCTTTCCGGCAGGCGTGGCGATCGAGATTTCAAATATCCAAAGCGAGCTTGACCGCCGCAAGCCGGGCGGCAAATACGCTACGCCGCGCAAAGAAGCCGACGAGATCGAAATTTTAAGCGGGATTTTTGACGGTCGTAGCACCGGCGCGCCGATCGGATTTATCATCCGCAACGCAAACCAGCACTCGAAGGACTACGAAAATCTAAAGGATATTTTCCGCCCCGCACACGCCGATTTTTCATATTTTGCCAAATACGGACTGCGCGATTACCGAGGCGGCGGGCGAGCAAGCGCGCGCGAAACCGCCGTACGCGCGGCTGCGGGAGCGTTTGCGCAAATTTTGCTAAATCACTTTAAAATTTCCGTAAAAAGCGGGATTTACGGCGTGGGCGAAATTTACGCCGCAAATTTAGACTTCGACTTTGCGCAAAACAGCGAAATTTTCGCGCTCGATCCCGCTGTGGAGGGCGCGCAGAAGGAGTTAATTCTAAGCGTCAAAAATGCTGGCGATAGTATCGGCGGCTGCGTGCTAACGCGCGTCACGGGCGTGCCTGCGGGGCTCGGCGAGCCGCTGTACGGCAAGCTGGATGCGACGCTTGCGGGCGCGCTGATGGGCATAAACGGCGTAAAGGCCGTGCAGATCGGCGCCGGAGTGAAAGTAAGCGCGCTAAAAGGCAGTGAAAACAATGATTTTATGGGCGCTAGCAAGAATGCGATCCGCACCAACGGCGGCAAGATCGGCGCAAATTTCGCAAGCAACAACGCAGGCGGGATCTTAGGCGGTATAAGCAGCGGCGTGCCTATCGAGATTATGACCCATTTTAAGCCCACTCCGAGCATTTTCATGGCGCAGCGCAGCGTGGACGTGCGCGGCGCAGACGCGGTCTGCGAGCTGCGCGGGCGGCACGATCCGTGTATCGCCGTGCGCGGCAGCGTCGTAGCTACCGCGATGGCGCGACTGGTAATCGCCGATGCGCTGCTGCTAAACGCGAGCGCGACGCTGGGGAATTTAAAGCGAATTTACGGCGAGGATTAAATTTAGACGGGCACCCTTAAATTTTGTAAAATTTCATGAAATTGCAGGGCCGAGCTATGAAATCCCCGCGAGTTAGGCGGGCAAATTTTAAATTTACACGGTAGACCTATCGCGACAAGGAGGGCAAAATGAGACTTGAGCGTATCGGCGAGGACTCGGCGCTGATCGCGCGCATAGAGGCGATCAACGTCGCGGCGTTCCCCGAAATCGAGCGTATCAGCATAAAAAATTTCTTAAAAATGTCGCGCAAAGGACAGCTTGAAATCGCGGCGATTTTCGAGGATTTTAGCGCCCTGGGCGGTGGCGCGGCTGATAAACATCACGCGGCGAGCGAAAATTTAAACGCGTCGAAACAAGATTTTTGCGCGGTAAAGCGGGATTGCGGCGAAGCGAGCCAAGATCGCGATGCTGCGAGTAAAAATTCCGATGCGAGCGACTGCGGCGCGGCAGAATTCGCCTCTTTGAGTTCCGAAAATCGCGACGCGGCAGATAAAAAATCTAATACGACGTATGAAAAATCCAGCTTGAAAAGTAAAAATTCCAGCGCGGCGAGCGAAAATTTATGCGCGCTGCAAGATTACGGCGAAGCGAGTCAAAATTGCGGCTCTGCGGGTAATTGCGCCACGGCGGCGCAAAATTTAAGCGGCGAGGAGCTGGTGGGGTTTTGCGTCTATAGGACCGAGCAAACCTACAAGCGCGCGGTTTTGAACCACAAACAGCCACCGCTTCGCCTAAATGCGGATAAAATTTTAAGATCCAAAGCCCATAGCGGCGCGGAATTCGCTTGCGATGCGGGATCTTTCGGTACTGCGAGCGACGAAATTTCAAACTACGTTACGAGCAATGAAATTTCATATTTAAGCGTTAGCGACGGGGTTTTGGGCGCGGGCGCGGATCAAGGGCTAGCGAGCGAAAATATAAAACATGCGGACGACGATTTAAAGCAGGCGAGTGCGGAAGAAATTCTATATCGCGGTGTCGCGACAGATAAAATTTCAAATGTGAGCGCGCACGACGAAATTTTACCGAGCGCTACGGAGGGCGAAATTTCGTCCGATGCCGCAAAGGGAAAGATTTTGTGCTACGATGAAAGCGGGATTTCGTGCCGCGATGAAAGTAAAATTTCGAGTTGCGAGAAGAGCGAACCCTCAAGCGGCAAGCAGGGCGAGATTTTTTACGTGGCCTACCTCGGCATCGATGCGAAATTTCGCGGGCTGGGGGTTGGCTCAAGGCTACTCGCGCTCATCGCCGAGCAAAATCCGCGCGCGCAAATCGTCCTTGACGTCGAGCCGCCGCACGAGGACGCGCCCAATCTCGCGCAGCGCCTGCGCCGCATAGAATTCTACGGCAGGCACGGCTTTCGGTGCTGCGGTAAGTTTTTCAACTATGCAGGTCTAAGCTTCGAGATCCTTGCCAAGCCGCCGCTAAGCGCGCCGCAGCAGGGATTTGGCGTAGCGAGCTTCGTGAAATTTATCGGCGCGGGCAATAAATTTAGATTTAAAATCACCGACGCACCGCTATATAAAAACTGATGCAAAAGCCCGAATTCAGCCTCATCTGCGACGATACGTTTTATAGAATTTTCTCCGCCTCTATCCTTGCGTTTTTTTGCATTTTTATCTCTTTGGACATCGGCGGATCGGGGGAGCTATTTTACACGGACAGCCCGCTACGCTCGCAGCGAGCCAAGCCCAGCCTGACGATCGTTTTTTTGTTTTTGGCGTTACTTTATCTGCGAAGCGGTAGCAAAGAGACGGCGCGCGTGGAATTTGACGAGCTTAAAATATCCTTTCGCAGAGGGCTAGACAAATACGATCTTATGCTTGGATGCGTCGATCTGATAGAGCCGTCGTTCGGCTTCGTGCGGACGTTTCGCGTGCCGTTTCTAAGCTACGAACGGTTTTTGAAACTGCAAGAAATTTTAAAATTATTGCTTCTTTTTGCATACGCCGCGGGCGTGTTTTTGACGATCAAATTTGACTTTGCTGAGGCTGCAATCTATGCAGCGGCGGGCATTTTTGCGATTTTAATCGCTTCAAAGCTCGTAGTAGCGCGAAGGTTAGACGGACGAGCGGGGCTACGACTACGCGATTGCTTGCTACTGCGCGGGAGGGACGATACGGGTGCGGCGGTATTTTTTTGCATCCGTCCTAGCCGCGCCGAGCGCGAAGCTTTACGGATATATTTTTTGAGAAATTTCAGCTACGACATTAAGGCGTGAAATTTTTCGGTTTTCAGCGTAAAATTTAGACCCGCTAGATGTCCGGATAAAGCTAAACGTAAACGAAGCGCAAAGGCGGATGCCGCGCGAGTATTTCGCGGCGAGATTGGGGCTTGATTTCGAGCAAAATTCTGCCCGCGGCAATCGCAGATGAGATCACTCGGCACCCGAAGTAATCCTCGAAGTAGTCGCAGACAAGCTCGCTCTGTGTGTCTGAAAAGCCCCATAATTAGTTGCAAAGATTCACATTGTCCGTCCGCTTAACGAGGATGATCGCCGCTCGTCGCAACTCGCCTCGCCGCAAGCGCCTCGGCAAATACCCCGCATCTTTAAACGCACCGAAAGCTAGACGACGATAAAATACGAAAATCATACCGAAAAGGAATTTTATGCGAGACTATGACAAAGAGCCGATCAAAATCATAGATAGGGCGGTTTACTTTCAAAACAATATTGTTCTTTTTCTTTCACTCGGTTGCTTATATAAAATATTCAATTTAGAAGTTACTCCGTTAAACTTGAAATTTTACACGCATTTTAGTGCCGATTTAGTTATGTTTATCGTAGTGGTCTTTTTATTGTTGCCGGCTACATTACTTTGGCCTATTAAAAGAAAGGGCAGTCCCGCGTATTTTTTATTGGAAAATAATAAAATCAGCTATATAAATGCTTTCGACGATAAGCCCGGATCGCTAAATCAGGCGCTAAATGATTTTTATTTTGTCAAGAAAGAGGGAGTAATAAAAATTTGCGATGCCTGCGATATAGATAAGGTAAGTTTTTGCATTATATCAGAGCTATATGATAGCTACGGAAGATTTCATTATTTTTCGTCATACGAGCTGTATAAAAAGTCGTCCATAGGGGTACACATAGGAAAGGTTGTATTGTTTTTATATCATACGATAAATTTCATATTGTTCATCTTGCCGTTTAAAATTTATATGCTAATAGGAGCGAGAGAGTCTTTAGGTCTAATCCGCAAAAATATCGTGTTAAGGTTCAAAAATAGAAATTACTTCCTTATAAATATATATTCTAGGCGAGATCTGGATGAGATACTAGAGTATTTTAAGCAAAAGAATATCCAGATTGTAGACAAAGTAGTCTTTATGCCACAAGCACAAAATAAAGGTCTCTTTGCCGATAAGAACGAAATTTGGAGCGATGATTTTGGTGATACGCAAATTCCAAAAGATACGTTTAAGCGTAAGCTTAGGCGATTTTTTAGCTTGGATTAAAGAGCGATTCCGTCCGTTTCAGCGTAAAATTTAGACCCGCGGGGTAGAATTACAAAAATTTTTACATGGAGCAAACAATGAAAAATTTCTTTCTAGCCGCAATAGTTTGCGCGCTTTTTAGCGGTTGCGCATATGAAGCGCAGTTTAATCAAAACGCCGATGTGGCGCCGTTTGACGACACTATAAGCGCGACCAACGCCATGCAAAGTGCGCTCATTTATATCCCTAGCGAGCTAATGGGGACGAAAAGCTACGCCGCAAGCTCGAAGTTAGGCAGAGACGATGAGCTTAAAATCGATGTCGGCGAGTTCGTCGCAGGCGAGGCAAAGCGCTTCTTTGGCACCTACCTAAGGCGCGTGAGCGTCACCGACGACGAAAAAGCGTTGCAAGGCAAAGGGCTCGTCATCGCACCCGAGCTTAGCTCATTCGGCTTTGGCTTTTACAGCTCCGACGGCATCGACGTTTCGGCAAAGCCCTACGTGCGCTACAATCTACGTCTAAAAATGTTTAAAAACGGAAAGCCGATCTACAACCAAAATATCGCCGTAAACGAGCGCAACTTCGGCGAGGAGGAATTCTTCGGCGGCGGTCAGGGCTCGTATGCGCAGATCGGCGGGATCTTTCAAAAATCTATGGCGAATGATTACGCCGTACACGCCAGAGAGATTTTGGACGTAATCAACGATAATTAATCGCGCTTGCGCCTTTGTGCGTGGTAAGCGGCATCTGGTCGATTATTTTTGCCTGCCGTCTTGTGGTAAAATTTGTCGCGGCGATCTTACGACACGCACTTGCGGATCGTTGCGCCTAAAGCTCTGCGATATAATTAGCATGGCTTTAAAGCTCCCATAGACGCGCTTTCTTGCGGTATTTACTCATTTGGGGCATTGGATTTTGATATCGAGTTTGCCAGCGCTCCAGGCATCAAATTTAATCCCGCAAGCTGGGTAAATTCCGTAAAATGCACTATGAAATTTAACTCAGCAGTTTGTATTTAAGTGCGGCGAGCCGATAAATTCCTCACCTTGACATACCGCCTAATTCCGTTTTTTAGGGCTAATCTCCGCAAATAAACTTTTCGCGTTCGCTGCTGCACTTGCATAAAATTCCATATTTGCAGTACCAAAAATTCGATCTAAATTTAAAGCACCGATTAATATTAATTTTTATATCATTACTAAATTTTTTAAGGAGAGAATTATGAAAAAGTTTTTATTACTTCCGTTTGCTTTCGCGGCGCTTTTTGCGGCACCAAGCTGCGATAATGTCCAGCTCAAAGCGGCTGTGGAAGGTATCAATAAGAGTGCACCGCTGAGAGTCGATGAGATTACCACTTTAACGGGCGCCGAGTGCAAGGATGGTAGCTTCATCTATAACTACGAGCTAAATGACGGCATGGGGATGAAATTTGACAGTGTCGGAAATGATCAAAAAACCGTGATACAAAATGTCATAGATAGCCAAAATAAGCAAATTTTTTGCAATCAGATGAAGGTAATGCATCCGCTAATAAACAGCGCGATATGGAGCTATAAGATAAAAAGTGGCGAAGAATTTATAAGGGTAGAATTTAAGCCTAGCGACTGCAAGTAGGGCTTGCGCGAGATTTAAAATTTAGCGCGGCGTGAGTCTTTGCCTGCTTGCTCGCGCCGAATTCGTTTAAAATTTATCCGCTTCGCTTTTGATTTCGCCTGTGCAAAAGCAACATGCTAAAATCTCTGCTTAGCTTTTACAGCGCCGCCGCGTATAGCATGGCGCGGATCAGCGTGCATTTTGCCGTCACAAAGCGCTAAACGCGCCGAGTCTTTTTTAAGCCGCGATCTAATTTTGCGTCAGATTCTGCCAGTGGCGTTTTTCATTAAAATTTGACTATTTCACGCGGGATTATATCTGTGTAGCAGCGCAAACACCACGTAAAGCTTTAACGCGAAATTCTATAATTTGCGCGGAATTTTATTTGAAATAGCATCGTAGATTTTGAGTCAAAATTTTAGGATTTATTACTACGCTGCACCTGCTGCGATGAAATTTTGCTAAATTTCGTTCTCGACCTGCTCGCAATAAAATTCTGCGTCAAACCATGAGCTTGCTTGCGAGCTTACAGAGGTACCAGCCACCAACGCGCCGCCACACAAAACGCGGCTAATCAAATGCCTCGCTTGGGTTTTAAAATTCACCGCGCACAGCTATTTTTATCAAGCTTTAGCTGTATTGGCGGCAAACCCTCTATCTCGTAATTTAACACCATCGTTTTGCCTAGCTCCCGCAGGCGTTGCGAGAATTCCGTGCTGCAAAAGCTGGCCTTCGCCTTAGCAAACAGCATCTTTTTTAAAATTTCCGCATCGCCCGCATCCAGCGCGCTAAGGTCTAAATTTGACGAGCTATTTAACGCATAATCGTATATGAAGCTACCCTCTTCGCATGCGACGCCTTTTAAAATCGTAGCATCGTCGATCCTGCGCGGCGCGCCCTCGTTTATCCGCGCTAGCGCATCTCGCACCTGTTTGCTTTCGCAGAAATTTCGCTCTAGCTCGCCGCGTTTTTTCTCCGCATAAAATTCCATCGCCACATTTGCCAAAATTCCTATTCCAAAGAGCACTAGCAAAATTTTAATCGGCTTATTTAGCCGCGCGCTTAAACTTTGCGCGTCCATCAGCGCGCCCTTTCGCAGCACAGCAGCGTGTGTCCGACGCCCAGCCCGTCGTGAATTTGCGAAATTTTAAGTCCCGCGCGCTGAGCAAATTTAATCATATCGTCCGAGTGATAAATTTTGCTATTGCCGTTTGCCATCGCGGCGAAATACACGCTGATCTGCGTCATACTATACGCGGCGGTTTCGTAGCGCTGCCTATCCCAAAACGGCTCCAAAATATAAAGCCGCGCCTGCTCGCTCATCGACTCCGCCGCACGCGAGAGGATGCTTACGATCTGCTCCTCTGCAAAGCAGTCCAAAAACTGACTAAGCCAGATCGCGTCAAAGCCGCGCGGAAAGCGCGTAGCAGCATCTAGCAGATCGGCCGCAAGCCCCTCTATGCGCTCAGCGCCCTGCGCGCCTGCGACGGCGTCTTTCATCATCGAAATTTGCCCCGCAAGATCCATTATCGTGACGCGCACATTTTCATCGTAGCCTACGCACCGCTTAGCAAAGCGCCCCGTGTTGCCGCCTACGTCTAAAATTTTATCCGTCTTGCGCGAGAAAATGATCTCTAGCGCGGGCTCAAACGCCAAATCCGAATAAAAATGATCAAACGCGAGCCAGCTCTTGCGCACGTGCGGCGGCAGATGCGAAAGCGCCTCGTAGATCGTAGCCCACTGCCCAAAAACCTTTAACCCCTCTGGTTTGCCCGATTTTAGCGTCTCTTCGAGCCTAAATAGCCCCTCGTAGCACACGTCGTGGATGAAGTCCATATCCACGCCGACGAGCTCGTCGGTGAGCAGAAAATATCCCGCCTTGCTAAGCCGAAATTTCTCGCCGCACAGCAGCACCGTGCCGATGCTAAGCGAGCTTTCCAAAAGCAGCTTTACGGCGTATTCGCTAAGCGAGGTCTTCTTCGCGATCTCTTCTATACTTAGTCCGTCCCGCGCCTCATTAAGCGCGCTTAAAATTCCAAATTTTTTCATCAGCCGCGAGACTTGAAAGACCACCGGCGCAAAGGCGATCTCATTCGCCGTCCGCTGCGCCTCGCCCGCGCTTTGGCGCTCCGCGGCGTAACGGTCTAAAAGATGTTTAGGGAGTTTCATTTTCGATCCTGCTCGTGTAAATTTCGCAAAATTTTAGCAAAAAATTCTAACTTTTCTTGCGCCCGCTAAGAATTTGCGCGCATCTTAGAATTTTGCGATGAAATTTTAAAATTCCGTCTTAAAATTTATGGAATTTTAGTTAAAATCTTTTCATCAAAATTTCGCGTAAAAGCTCTGCGAAAATGTCAAATTTAGGAGAATCCTTGAAGCTTCAAATGTCCTTGATGTCGGTTGCTTGCGTCATAATCATCCTGGCTGGTCTTAAAGCCGCGCAGGCTATCGTCGTGCCATTTTTGCTAGCTATTTTCATCACGGTGCTCGTCTCGCCGCTGGTGCTTTATGTCCAAAAGATCCGCGTCGGGCGCGTTTTTAGCTTCCTCATCATCACTTTCGCTTTCGTGGCGATTATAGTGTTTTTCGGCGCAGTCATCTTCGATGCGATCAAGGAATTTTCAGCGCGCCTGCCCGAGCTTCAAGCGAAATTTGAAGAGGTGCTAGGAGGCGTGAGTGCGAAGCTCTCTCGATTCGGCATAGAGCTTAACGCCGCAAGCCTAGGCATCGATCCGAGCGAAGCCGCCGCGCAGCTATCGGCATTACTGCGTAAGACAGGCTCAATAGTTTCGACGGGATTTTTCATTTTTATAATGGTTTCATTTATGGTCTTTGAAAGCTCCGTGATCGACGAAAAAATCTGCTATTTTTCGCAAAGTAGCCGCGCTACGCACACTTTCGTGAAGAAATTTGCCTCCAGCCTCAAAAAATATCTGCTAATCAAAACTATCGCTTCAGCTTGCACCGGTGCGCTCATCGGGCTTGGGCTGTGGGCTCTTGGTGTTCCATATGCCGCGCTGTGGGGGATTTTAGCCTTCGTGCTAAATTTCATCCCCACCATTGGCTCGATCGTAGCGGTCTTTCCGACGCTTTTCGTGACATTAGCTACGATGGATATAAGCTCTAGCATCTGGACTATCGCAATCTATTTAGTCGTAAACGTAGCGATCGGAAATATCATCGAGCCGCGATTTTTAGGACAAGGGCTCGGGCTTTCAACGATCAGCGTGCTTGCAGGGCTACTGTTGTGGGGCTTCGTGCTTGGTATCGGCGGGCTATTTTTGGCTGTACCGCTTACGATGAGCTTGCAAATCGCGCTTGCCTCAAACGACAAAACACGCTTCATCGCGACTCTATTAAGCAACAAGGTCGAAAGATAAAGCGAAATTCCGCGGAATTTTAAAATTCCATCAATTTTAGCTTGAGCGCGCTCAAGAGTATTTTTGTCTCTTTTAGATAAAATCCGCCCAAAGGATCAAATATGACTAGCGAAAAATTTATTTACGAAGTAAATACGGTGACGAAATTTATTCAAATTTACTGCGATGGTAAGCATGTGGATGCGCCTAAAAGAGATGGTGCCGTGCTTCATGACTACAAAGACGATAAGGGGCTAGTGCAGACGCACTTTCATCTCTGTAGCGACTGCGAGCGGATGTTGCGTTACGCCTACGCACGCCTGCGCGCCTGCCCGCATACCGAAAAGCCACGCTGTCACCACTGCCCGCATCCGTGCTACGAGCGCGAAATGTGGGTAAATATGGCTAAGATGATGAAATATAGCGGTATGAAGCTTGGGCTTACGAAGATCAAAAAACTTTTTTCGTTTAAAAAAAGCTAATTTGTGCGGGCAATTTAGCTAGAGTTTGCGGGTAAAATTTATCTTTGCAAGCTCGCTTCATCCTTATGCAAAAAAGTATAAAAAGCGGCGTGAGAACAAGCGCAAAAAAGATATAAAAATCAATCAAAATACTAAATCTTAGCGCGTAAAATTCTACCTCGCAAACACAAATCCTCCACAATCCTTGATAATAAATAATTAAATTTGAGTTTATAGTTTTAAGTTAGAATTGTGCCCAATCAAAGGAGAAAATATGAAGGTCATTACCATCGCGGTCGTTAACGGCAGGGTCGTAAACGAAAAGGAATTAATCGCGTCCATCGCCGATTATGACGATTTTACCGCGGTTGCCGAACAACTCCGCAAAGGGCTGAAATCGAGATATTTTACATCTAGAGAGCATGCGAGGATCTACAAAAAAATCAGCGTCGAGACGGGTTTTAGGCGCGTGCGATTCGACTACAAGCCATATAAAGATAAAATTTCAAACCTTATTGCCGAGGGCTATACCGTCAAGGCGATCTTAAAAAAGATCGGCGAGGAGGACGAAGCGTTCAAAAATGCCGTTACTGCGCCCGGGCTTACGCACTTTATCTCCGTGACGTTCAAAGATGAAAAAACAAGACTTCGCGCAATCGCAAAAAAAAGCGAAGATTTCTTATACGCATATCGCTTTGAGATCAAGAAAATGCACTTTCAAGGCGTTAGCAATAAAGAAATTTTAAAATATATGAAGGCTCATTACGAAAAGGATTTTGCCAAAGTAAGCGAGCGCGATCTAGCGGCTTTTATCGAGGCAAACGCGGTGCTGGATACCGACCGCAAACTCTCGCTGTATAAAAAGCCGAGCCTTTACGATCCGCATTTTAGCGAGATTATGAAGCTTTACGCAAGCGGCATGCGAGTCTATGATATCTGGAAGACGCTTAAAGCCAAATACCCCGAGTTAGCCAAGCTTCAGGCGCCGAGCCTTTATCAGTTCATCGCAAACAACGCCCTTGGCAAAGCTAAATATATGCAAAAAGACTGATATGTCCGCGCTTCTTTTCAAATTTTACTTTCAAATTTAAAATTTCGCCGCAATAAATCGATGAAAGCCGGTGAAATTTCGATGAAAACCTGCGTCATTCTCTGCGGCGGCAAAAGCTCGCGTTTCGGCAGCGACAAAACGCTGTTTCCATTTCGCGGGCATCCCAGCATGACGCACTTTCTTTTTTCGCGCTTAAGCTGTGAGTTTGAGCGGGTTTTCGCCTGCGCCAAAAGCTCTAAATTTAACCCGCCGCTTCCTATGATCTACGACGAATTTGAGGAATTTTCGCCGATGGGCGCGCTGTATTCGGCGTTGAAACCATTTAGCGGCGGGCGCTTTTTTATCACCCCCGCCGATATGCCATTTGTAGAAATTTCCACCATTCGCGCTCTTAGCGAGCAGGAGGGGCAAATTTGCGTGGCGGGCGACGAGACGCACAGACATAGCCTATGCGGATTTTTTGACGCAGCTCTCGCTCCGCACGCGCTTGAGCTCTACCGCGCAGGAGAGCATAAGATCGGCACGCTCATCGGATCTGCAAATTCCAAAGTGCTAAATTTCAAAAACAAAGAGCAGTTTTTAAATATAAATTATCAAAACGATTTAAAGGGCGCAGATGAAATTTAAAGCTTTAGCGCTCGCGCTTTGTGCCATGAGTCTAGCCGCGCAAGACCTGACCGAGCTGTACGCAAAGGCTAGCGAATACGAGGCCAAAGGCGATTACAAAAACGCGATGATCTATTACAAAAAGATCGCCGCGGCAAGCCTAGCGGATAAAGGCGATAAACCGCGCCGAAAAGTCGCAGAAAATTCTACCTCGTCCGCAGAAAACCGCGCTTCGCACGATGATGCCGCCGTTTTACACTCCGCCAAACCGCAAAATTCTTTAGCACAAAATTCCGCCATGGCAAAATCCAGCGCACTAAATTCCGCTGCATCAAATTTCGCAGACGCAGGCTCGGCTGCGTCGGGCTCCGCGTCAAATTTAGCATCGAATTCCGCCTCGCTCCCGCAAAATTCCGCTGCACTAAATTCCGCGCCGCAAGGCGAGCAAAATGGCCGAAATTTTGGATTTTTGGGGCTTAAATACTACGAGCCGATCTATATGCTTTTCACCCACGATTTCAGTAAAAAGCCCGATCGCAAGGCGGATGAGCTGCATTTTGAGTTTAGCTTCGAGCGCCCGATCACCTACGACGCGCTGGGGTTTGGAGAAAAAATTTCATTCGCTTACGCGCAAAATTCCTGGTGGCAGATCACGCAAGATAGCGCGCCTTTTCGCGAGAGTAACTACCGCCCCGAGCTCTACGTTAGCGCGCCGGTGCCGTTTGCGGATGAGCTAAAGATCGGCGCCATGCACGAATCAAACGGCAAGGGCGGCGAGGAATCGCGCTCGTGGAATAGGCTCTACGCGCAAAGCACCTGGAGCGCGGACGGATTTTCGATCACGCCTAGGGCGTGGTATGCGTTTTGGCTGGACCGCACGAACGAGGACATCGCGGATTATATGGGCTACGGCGATCTGCGCGCATCATACACCTTCGGCAAGCAGCGACTTAGCGCTCTGTGGCGAAACAACCTGCATTTTGACGGCAGTAACCGCGGCGCGATCGAGCTAAACTACAGCTTCCCGATCTTTAATAGCGGATTTTACGGCTATCTGCGCTACTTCAATGGCTACGGCGAAAGCCTAGCGGACTACAAACGCAGCGTCAATAAGATCGGCATCGGACTTTCTTTCGTGGAATTTTAATGCCATCTGCACAGAGTTGCGAGCTAAATTTGAACTCACGACTCGTTGTGCGTCTTAAAATAGCACCAAATTTCAACCGCTTTTAAATTTCTTAGAAATTAATATTGTTTTAGCTAAAATCGCAGATTAAATTTTAAACAAAAGGATCAAGAAATGGCACAAATTCAAGAGGCCGAGCTCATCTGGAAAGACGGCAAGCTAATCCCATGGGCAGAGGCCACTACCCACGTTTTGACGCACTCTTTGCACTACGGAAATGCCGTATTTGAGGGCGTACGCGCCTATAAAACCGACAAAGGTTATGCGATTTTTCGCTTGGACGAGCACACTCGCAGACTTGAAATTTCGGCAAAACTCTGCCTAATCAAGCTTCCGTTTAGCTTCGAGCAGCTTCGTCAGGCCCAGATCGACGTCGTCGCGAAAAACCTCTTCGATCAGACCGTTTATATCCGCCCGCTAGCGTACTTCGGCTACGGCTCGATGGGCGTTTCGTCCAAGGACTGCTCTGTAAATGTCGTCGTCGCAGCGTGGCAGTGGGGCGCGTATATGGGCGAAGAGGCGCTACGCAAGGGCATCAAGGCTAAAATTTCATCGTGGATAAAGCCGGCGCAATTTTCGATGATGGCAAAAGCCAAAGCGAGCGCGAATTATTTCAACTCGCAGATGGCAAATTTCGAAGCGGTCGATGCGGGATACGATGAGGCGATACTGCTCGATCCGCAGGGCTTCGTCGCGGAGGGGCCGGGCGAGTGCCTATTTATCGTAAAAGAGGGCGTCATCATCACTCCGCCTAACGACACCAGCCTAGAGAGCATCACTCAAAATTCAGTCATAGAAATCGCGCGCAGCCTAGGCTACGAAGTCCGCAGAGAGCGCATCGCTCGCGATCAGCTCTATGCCGCGGACGAAGCGTTTTTTACTGGCACCGCCGCGGAGGTCACGCCGATTAGCAATATCGACGGTAGGATCATCGGCAAGGGCGAGATGGGCGAGATCACGAGTCACTTGCAAAAGGCGTATTTCGCCGCCGTCACGGGCAAAGACCCTAAATTTGAGCATTGGCTCACATACGTTAAATAAGGACGCGCATGCCAGCGGATTTGAATGATTATTTTAATAAGAAAAACAGCGACAAAAAAGGCGGGAATTTAAATTTTAAAATTCCTAATTTCGGAGGGATAGGCAAGTTTAGCGGCGTGCTTTACGTGATAATCGCGCTAATCGCGCTGCTCGTGATTGCAAAGCCCTTCGTCACGATCCAATCGGGCGAAGTGGGGATCAAGTCAAATTTAGGTAAATACGATCCGACGCCTCTTGGCGCGGGACTTCACTTTTTCGTGCCGTTCATACAAAACATCTTCGTAGTCGATACCCGCATGCGTATCATCAACTACACCAGCAGCGAGGATTTGAGCTCGGATATGCCAGCTAAAAGCGGCGCAGGCGGCATTATCCGTAAAAATTCCCTCTCGGTTTTGGATTCGCGAAATTTGCCCGTCAGCATCGACATTACCGTGCAATACAGGCTCAACGAAGCTACGGCACCCAACACGATCGCCGAGTGGGGCTTTTTGTGGGAGGATAAGATCATCGACCCGCGCGTAAAGGACGTCGTGCGTAGCGTCATCGGCAACTACACCGCCGAAGAGCTGCCTACCAAACGCGACGAGATCGCTAAAGCGATCGACGACGGCATCCGCAAAACTATCGAATCGCTGGCGAATTCGCCCGTAGATCTGCTAGCCGTGCAGCTTCGCGAGATCATCCTGCCGGCGAAGGTAAAAGAGCAGATCGAGCGCGTGCAGATCGCCAAGCAGGAGGCTGAGCGCACTAAATACGAGGTCGAGCGCGCAAATCAAGAGGCACTTAAAAAGGCTGCTCTTGCCAAAGGTAACGCAGACGCCGTTAAAATTGAGGCTCAAGGTCGCGCCGATGCCGCCAAGATCGAAGCCGACGCGCAAGCTTACGCCAACAAAGAGATCGCAAAGAGTTTGGATGCAAATCTTTTAAGCCTCAAGCAGATCGAGACGCAGGCTAAATTTAACGAAGCGTTGCGCGAAAACAGCGACGCGAAAATTTTCCTAACTCCTGGCGGCGCGGTGCCTAATATCTGGGTCGATACGAAAGATAAGGCAAAGCAAAGCGCCATCGAGCGGGAAAATTAAAATTTCAGGCGGTTATACGCCCCGATTTCGCGAACTAAATTTAATAGCGAGTTGCTCCGGGCGCATAAGCTTAACTCGTAATTTTGCGAGCCAAGCTTAGTAGCGAGTGAAAGCTCGTGACGAGCAGAACTCGCGCCCGTTACGGTTTAAGTCTAGCGGTCGCTTAAAATTTAGCCGCTAGATTTGTCCTTTAAATTTACGAGGCATGCCGCTTCGTAAATTCACAACTCAAATTCCGCGTGCGGCGGCTAAATTCAGGGCGCGCGACTTCGCAAACTAAGGATCAAAGATGAAGGTAGATTGGCAAAAATTAGGCGGGCTGCTCCCCGCGATCGTGCAGGACGCGGGTGACGGCGCGGTTTTGATGCTCGCGTATATGAACGAAGAGGCGCTAAGCCTGACGTTGCAAACGGGCTACGCGCACTACTTCTCGCGCAGCAAGGGGCGCATCTGGAAAAAGGGTGAGAGCAGCGGGCACGTTCAACTCGTGCGAGAGGCGTTTTTAGACTGCGATAACGACGCGCTGCTACTTAAAGTCGAGCAGTGCGGCGGATCCGCTTGCCACACGGGCTCGCGAAGCTGTTTTTTTAAAGAGATTTCGCTACAAAAAGGCGGCGAAAATTTCGATAGTTCGAGCGCTTGCGGCGCGATAAATTTCGCAGAGCACGGCTCTGCAGCCTCTCTCGCGCAGAAAAATTCCGCGAATTCTCGCGCAAGGCAAAATTTCGCCGCCTGCGACGGCTTGCAGAATTTAACGCCCAAAAATTCTACTACCTCCTGCAGCAATCAGAGCTCCGCAATGCAAAGCCCCGCTGCGACGAATTCCGCGTTCACAAATTCCGCCGCAGAGCGCAGCACTCAAAATTTAGACGCCGTCTCGCAAAATTCTACGCTCAAAAACTCTACGGAAAAAAGCCCGTACGGCATTTTGGACGAAATTTATCACGTCTGCTTGGATCGCAAGCTAAACGGTGAGCCCGCGCTCTCCTACGTCGCCTCGCTCTACGCGAAGGGCGAAAACGCCTATCTCAAAAAGATCGCCGAGGAGGCGTGCGAATTCGCGCTGGCGTGCAAGGACCTCTCGCGCAGCGGACTTTACGCAGATGTCGCGCGCGAGGGCTTCGGCGAGCATAGAGTGGGCGAGCCGCGATACGACGTGATTTACGAGGGAGCGGATCTTTTATTTCACCTTCTGCTCGCACTTGCGGCGCACAATATCCACCCGGACGCCCTACTTGACGAGCTAGCGCGCAGGCAAGGACAAAGCGGCATCGAAGAGAAGCGCAGCCGAGAAAAAAGCTAATTCTGCCTTGCGGCGACCGCGAGTTTATTTAGAGCAAAGCACGCCTGAAGCGAGCCGTAAAGCTTGGGGGCGATTTTACGCTGCGAAGGCAAATTTAAGGGTTGATAATGAACGAAATTTTAGAGCGAATTTATGAGATAGAAAACCTCGCCGAACTAGAAATTTTTCTGCGCGCCCAGGATCAAATTTTAATCCGCGAGCGGCTGCTAGGCGAATTTGACCGCTGCGCCTTTTATAAAAACGCTAGCGAGTGGAACAGGGCCGTTAAAATTTGCGAATGCCTAGCGATCGTAGGCTGGGGCGAGCGCGAGAGCTTAGAGGCGCTGCGCGGGAAATTTTACAACGGTTATGCGATGACCTATTTTTTAAATGCGCACGGCGAGCCGCGCTTTGTAGAAGCTATGTGGTCGAAACGCAAAACCGGGCTAAGCATGCAAGACGGCGATACGTTTTTTCACGAAAGCCCGGATGCGGCGGACAAAACGCTCGCACGCCCCGTGAAAGAGGACATTTGTGACCTCAAGCTAAACAGCCAGCGCAACTGGATAGCCAAAAACCCCATCCGCATCACGCGCGCTATCAGCAACTGCTACGAAAACTCGCGCGCCGTGATAGAAAGCCTCTTTGCGGATCTACAACCGGCGCTAAATGCCAAAATGCGCCCTAAAATTTACGGCTGCGCGATCAACTACATCAAGCTATCGTGCGCATTTAGCTTCTCGGATGACGGCTGCAAAACAAACTACATCATCGCGCCCGATAAGCCGCGCCTAAGCTCGCAGCGCGCCTGGGAGCTGATACGCGAAATGATGAGCGAGGAGGAGCAGCGCGCGGACGGTTACTATATGCGGAACCGCTTTGAGTATTCGCCGTTTAGAAAAGACGCGGGCAAAACGGGCGCGCTGATACATTTTGAGCGCGAGTTTAGCGAGCTAGCGCCCATGGAGCAAAAGCGAAAGATGGGCGAATATTTTTTGACGGCGCTAAAGCAGATCGCGCAAAAGCAAAGCAAGCTTGAGTATGATTTCGCCGCGATGATAGAGGATTTTGGTAAAATTTTAGGCGAGTGGACGGCGTGAAATCTAGCGCGCGGCGGCGCGGCGCCTTAAAACACATCGACGGAGTGCAAATCCGCGCTATAAATTTCAGTGCCTTGCGTAAATCATAAAATTTCACTAAAATTTTAAAATCAAATTTAAAGGACAGATGATGAAGCAGATCACGATGCAGGAGGCTTTGGTCGCGGTTAGCGAGCGCTACTGCAAAGGCCATCACTACGAAAACGTAGCACTTACCGACGAGATGGTGTGCCGCATCTGCGAGGTAAAAAGCCTCGTAAATATGGGCTTTATAGCTACGACCATCACGGACGCGGCACTACAGCATCTAGCCACGCTACCGAAGCTTGCGTATCTGCTTTTGCAAGATAGCGATAAGATAAGCGGCGAGGGCTTTAGGCATTTTCGTAATCACGCCAAGCTCGAACACGTCGGCATCGAAAACGTCAGTATCACGGATGAGGGGCTAAAAGCGATCGTGCAAATCCCGAAGCTAAAATCGCTGCGCCTGGTCAATTCGCACGTGAGCTTTGCGGGGCTGCTAGCCGCGGCAGATACGAAAATCCAGTTTTATCTTAGCGGCGGGCAGTTTAGCAAGGAGCAAATCGCGGAATTTGAGCAGGCGCAAAGAGACGCCGCAAAGAGCAAAAAGAAGCTTGATCCAGATGACCTGGCGGCGGCGCAGAGTGCGCTTTTAGAATTTTTCGCGGCGATGAGCGAGTGGGAGAAATTTGCCACATCGCGAATCGATGACGCAGACGACGGCGAGGTGCAGCGCAGGTGCGAGGAGCTCTTTGCGCGCTACTGTACGCCCGTTAGGCGCAGCGGCTTCCGCCCCGAGGGCATCTCCTTTTCGATGATGGAGGGCGGCACCTACGGCGGGTACGAGCTAACGGACGCCGAATGCGAGAGCAAAAATAAAATTTACATCTACGCCAAGGACGAACACGGCTTCGCGCGCCGCTTCCTGCTCGTGCGCAAGAATGGGCGCTGGCTCGTAGATAAATACCAAGGCATGGACAGCAAAAACCGCGGGCTGTAAAATTTGAGCGCAAAACGGGGTTTAAATTTCATTCTCGGCGCGATCGCAGAGATAAAATTTAGCCTGCCGCGGGCACTGTGATAAAATTTCATCGGCGCTGCAAAAACAAAGATAAAGAGGGCAAATGAGCGGTAAAATTTCTGCGTACGACGCGCACGGCGATCAAAGAAAGGTGCGAATGAAAAGGCGAATTTTCTCCGAGCTGGGCGGCTTCGTGGTGTACGAGCCCGCGCTACTCGCGCGCTATCTGGATGAGCACGGGCTTGCGAGCGGGGACGCTCTTGCTTATTTTACGCAGACCGAGCACGGGGGCGCGGTCACAGAAGAGGGTATCGCGGTGCCGATATCGGGCGTCCGCAGCTTTAAAATTTCACAGCACTTATAATCCATATATAATGACGCTGGAATTTAGCGGCACTAATGTATTTTTTTAGAAGCCAATGTTTAATCAAAATTTTATAATTTTAGATGTGGAATTTGCGTTTAAATCAATTAAATTTAAGCCGCCAAAGACGGCTTAAATTTCATTTCTCAAAAACAAAAACTTTATTCGCTCCGTTTTCTCTAGATGCGACGTAAAATTTTCCATCCTTGACAGCTAGCGCATGCGCGTCGCTCGCGCCTTCAAAGCTATAAATCTCCACGATCTTTCTGCTGCGCGGATCAAGCTTTAGGATGCTTGAGTATTGCTTCGAGAGTAGATAAACAAACTCGCCTTGCGCATCCATACCCGTGATATAGTAGTCGTTTATGTCCCTGCCGTCTTTTACGCCGAGAGCCTCATCGAAGCTCGGCACGAACTCGCTCGAGAGTAGATTGTCGGCGTCGCTAAAGCTCGCCACGCTCCAGCTTTGCTTTATGTTATCTGGCACGCTAGCGACAAAAAACTCGCCGTAGAAATCCGAGTGATCCCACGAAAGGATGAACTGCTGTTTGGCGCGCACAGTGGAGTAGCGGTCCTTGAAATCGAGCGTGAAATTTTCGTATCCGTCGTGCAGATAGCGCCACGCTTTGTTTGCTTCCTCTTTGCTTTGGTTCGGTGCGGGCTTGAAAAACTCATAGGTTTTATTATAGCTCATGAGCCCTACCGAGCCTTTAAAAAAGCTCGCTGCGACGGTTTCTTCCATCTGCATTATCCAATCGGGCGTGCTTCGTAGATAGCTTTTTACGGTTTTTAGCTCGCCGTCCATTTCGTAGAGCTCGAATTTTAGCGTACCGAGCAAGAAGCTTCCGCTCGCCGCGTCGTAGTCAAGCCCCGTGACGGGATTATTGTTGTTTAAATTTAGCGTTATCTCGCCGCTTTTGCGTAGAGGCGTTAAATTTGTCACTGCGCCATCCGCAGGATTTAGATTAAACTCGCCGCCAAACGCCAGTGTGGCGCACAATAGGGTCAAATTTAGAAATCTTTTCATCTTCAGCCTCACTTCGGTAAATTCGGTAGTTTTGGATTCCAGCTTTCGCGGAAGTCAATTTCGGTTTCTTCCCAGTGATCAAGCTCCCAAAACCACTTTGACGGATCGATGCTCATGCGCGAAGGCGTCGCGGAGGCTAGATAGGGCGGCGGGCCTGCGGTGATAAAGGCCTGCACGCAGTTAAAAGCCATAATGATCGCAAAGACCGCAACTGCAACTTTGCCTAGCGCAAATTTGGGTAAAACCGCGCCGTATGCGCCCTCTTCGCTTTTTTGCATTATTTTACCTACGTTTTTGCCTAGCAGCAAAATCACGCCCAAAAATATAATGACGCAAAAATGCACCACTATGACCCAAAACTGCGTGTGTGCGCCTAAAATTTCAAGCCCGAAGCCCTGCTTGATGTCGAGGTAACCGCCGCCGGTGCCGTCAAGGCTGTAGTGCAAAAAGCCGTCGTATAGCCCAAGGCATCCTAAAAAGAGGATCGCGGCTAGGTATTTGACAGCAAATCCGTATCTAATGATCAGCAAAGCCACGAATGAGATCGCTACCATGCAAAATCTCTCGTGCCAGCACATGATGCAGGGACTATCGCCCATACCAAAGCCCAAAACAAGGCATGCGATACCTACGGGCAAAGCGATGAGGGCGAGTGCCGCGAGGGCGAAAAGATTGAAAAATCGCTTTTCATCTTCGCCCCAGCTCGGCAAATTTTCGGAGCCGTTCGCGAAATTTTGATTTTCCATTACTCGCTCCTAAAAATTTCCCATAGGCACGACGGCAAATTTATTCACCCATGCCATCATGATGACGAGTATCGCGACGCCTGCGATACCAAAGCCCATAACCGCGCGCTTTTTCTCGGGTCTAAACCACAACAAAAGGCCCGCGACGAAAAACATCAGAACCATCAAAAATTCCATGCTTTCTCCTTTCTCGTTGAAATTTAATATCGTAAAAATATTACTATTTTGCTTATTAGACATATATTAAAAATTGTGTTTTTATCAGTGTAAATAAATTTTTTATGAAATTTTATGATACTAAAATAGCTATTTTTAAGAAAATTTTTTCTATTTCAGCTTGATTTAAATTTATCTAAAGCATTTCGATTAGCCTGATTTTGCTTATGCGAGTCGCGTGATAAAACGTCACGCGATTGAAATTATAAAATTAGTAAGAAGATGAACAATGACTTTTAGCGCAGCGGCAAGCGAGTGGGGGCAATCATCGCTGGGGCGCATCCATTTTTCTTGCGGCGGAGCGGTCTCTTGCATTATGTCTATCTTCTTACGTTTAGGCTGTATTCTTGCACCGCGTTTTCCCCTACTGAGTGCTCGTTTCGGTAGCGGACGCCGCCTCGTTGATAGCAAGCAATACCTTGCGATCGGTTTATGTCGGTTGCGGATGCTGTTTTATTGTGCAGTTATTTCGGCTTGCATTGCGCAATGAAATTTTGAAATTTTACAAAGCTTGCACAAACCGATCACTTTAAATTTTTGCTCGTTCTTAGTCGCGAAATGTTTGCGCGTGGGCTTTAGGCGGCATGCAGACATCCTTGCGTACTCCCTGCTGAACTATGACGAGCTTTCGTATCCGACGTCAAAAGCCGCCTGCGACGCTTTCGTGCCGCCGTTTTGTAAGATATATCTAGTTTCCTACAACCTAATGTGCTTTTGAAAATCAATTGGGCTTAGCGCAGTATTGTAGGAATTTTTGCGTGTCGTAGCGATACTGCTTGCCGCTAAATTCCACCATTTTACCGCCACGCAGACACAAGCACACGCCAGGCTCATAGATCGTCGCGATGAAGTCTGGGGCTTTCTTTGATGGTAGAAGCTAAGCGCCTCTATAGGCTTCTGAGCGTGCCTCTAGGCGGGATATAGCTCGTCCGCGATCTTTGCGGCGTCTTTTAAAATTTTATCTACTTCGTTCATGCTCGCTCCTTTAAATTTATGCAGATTACACTTACATTTGCACGATTAGGCAAGGAATTTGGACTATCGTGCTACCGCAAAATTTTAAAAAAGGCTATAATTTAGCAACTTTATTTAAAGGAGAGAAGATGACAAATTTTAGTTTTTGCAACCCCGTGAGGATAGAATTCGGCAGGGATAAAGAAAAACATATCGGGCAGTACATGAAGGAAGCGGGCGCGAAAAAAGCTCTCGTACTATACGGCAGCGAGCGCGTGCGAAAGAGCGGGCTGATGGACGTGGTGGAGAGCAGCTTAAAGGCAAACGGTATAGAATTTGCGCAGCTTGGCGGCATAAAATCAAATCCCGTGCTAAGCAAGGTAAACGAAGCAATCAAGCTCGCCAAAGAATTTGGCGCCGATAGCGTGCTCGCTGTGGGCGGCGGAAGCGTGCTGGACTCGGCGAAAGCAGTAGCCGCAGGCGCCTGCTACGAAGGCGACGTGTGGGATTTTTTCACCGGCAAAAATCCTAGCGCCGCGCTTAAAATTTTTGACATCATTACCCTTGCCGCGACGGGCTCGGAGATGAACTGCGGCGGCGTGGTAACTAAAGAGCAGACTAAACAAAAATACGCGATCAGCGCGCCGTGTCTATACCCGAAGGTCTCGGTCATAAACCCGCAGCTACAAGTAACCGTCAGCCGCGAGTATCTCGTATATAGTGCGAGCGACATCATCGCGCACAGCATCGAGGGGTATTTTACCGCTAGCGTCCATCCGGAGATCGTACGAGCCTATATCGAAGCTAACATCAAAACCGTCATCCGCACGACTGAAGCTCTGCTTGCAGATCCGAGCGATTACGATGCACGCGCCGAGTTTGCGTGGGCTGCGACGATGGCACTAAACGGGCTAACTTACGTGGGCGTGGGCGGCTTCGGCTATCCGAATCATATGATCGAGCATGCGATGAGTGCGGTCGTGGACTGCGCGCACGGAGCCGGTCTTAGCGCGGTGATGCCTGCGTGGATGAGGTGGTATAAGGATAGGAATTTAAGCGCGTTTGAGCGTTTCGCTCGTGAAATTTTCGGCCTTAAAAGCGCGAATGAAGGCACCCTGGCGCTTAAGGCGTGGTTTGATAAGATCGGTACGCCGACTAGCCTCGCGCAGCTTGGCATCGAAGGTAAGGTGCTGGACGAGATCATAGACGTAGCCGCGACAAACGCTAAAGCGTGGAATATGGCGGAGCTCTACAGCCGCGAAAATATCGCTAAAATTTTAGATTTTGCAAAATAAGTCGCTAGCGCATAGATAAAATTTAAACCGAAGGGGCGAGCGATCGCCCTTTTCTGAAAAAGCAGGCAGTAGTATGGGCGCGCTAGAGATTACCCTTTTTAAAAAAACAAGCGGCTGCGCGGATAGCGAGATGATCGTCTTGTATCCCTTAAAAGTCCGCGAGGCTCGCTGTGAGAGGGTGGCGGCGACAAGCGGTGCGCCTAAATTTAAAGCTCAGACGACTGCGGATCGAGCGTGAAATTTAGCTATGTTTGGAAGAGTAAATTTTGCCACATAATACTTGTACCGAATTTGATACGCAAATCTTGCAATAAATTTTACTCCGGCGCGAAGTTTTATCGCGTTTAATGGCTTTGCTTAAACGCTCTTATCTCGCGCTATCTAAAAATTCGCTCGTTAAATTTGAATCTCGGCTTTATATTTGTGATTGCGAAATTTGCTTTTACGTGCCGCTGCGTATTTAAATTTATCCCTCGATGCTAAGCAGATCGCCGAAAATTTCTTTACAATACTGAATGAAACGTTTAGGAATTTTAACGCCGCGAATATCCACGGTGATGACGCTGTATTGGATCTCAAAAACAATAAGCTCGCTAGTGATTTTCGCCGCCTTGCAGCCGTTATAACATACGTCGCCATTGCACTCTGCGTATAAGCCGTTGTGCGGCGCGTCTGCGTCCTCGTACCGCTCGAGCTTGATCGGTCTTTGGAAAAGCAGATAGTTCTTATAGTCGTACTTGTCGTCCGCAAGACCTATCATATAATAATTATCGGCGCTGTTTTTGGAAGCGGTCGCAATACTTGCTTTAAAATTTAGTCTAAACATAAATTCTGCTTTGGCAAAAAGCGGCAAATTACCGCTTTAAATTTACGCAAGCTGCGCGCCCCCGCCTTTTACGACCTCGCCGATAACGTAGCCGTCGGTATTTGCCAGTACGAAGTCCGCGTTTTCTTTCGGAGCTATGACGATCATACCTACGCCCATATTAAACGTCCTCATCATCTCGGCGGGCTCCACCTTTTGCGCGATGATTTTAAAGATATCAGGAGTACGGATTGCGGCATGCGCGATCTTTGCGCCCAGCCCCTCCGGAAATACGCGCGGCAGGTTTTCCACTATGCCGCCGCCCGTGATGTGCGCGAGCGCGTGGATCTTGTCTTTTAAATTTAAAAAGTCGCCGACGTAAATCCTGG
>ERZ773100.163-NODE-163-length-40860-cov-7.757481_pt1 | contig 40860 bp, 38 predicted proteins | sample MGYA00511119_ERZ773100 | MGnify/ENA primary metagenome ERZ773100 (study PRJEB29015, sample SAMEA2738000) | human oral metagenome | biome: human oral; feature: human-associated habitat; material: dental | place: China | collected 2111 ...
TATGGTCATAAGGAATTATATAATTTTTATAAAAAATATGAATATCTAAATATTATTAGAAATGAAGGAGCTCATATAAATTTAAAGGGAATATATTTTCCATTAGAAAAAATTGATAAAGAAATACAAAGTTGCTTAGAAGAATTAGATATTTTAATAGAAAATAAAGAACAGTATAATAAATCATTTTTTCAATATGAAAAAGATTTAAAAATAAAAAAGAAAGGAAAAATATGAAACATAAAGTAATAGTTTTTTTGTCACATGATTTAGATAAGATACAAAAAGAAGAATTAAAAGAAAGATATGAAGTAGAAGAAATTATTTTCTTACCTGAGAATTTACAAAAAATTTGGTCCAATGTTTATTGTGATGAAAACTATGAAAAAGATTTAGAGAAATTAAAAATTTTTATGAATAACAATTTAAAAGAAAAGGATTGTATTATAGCACAAGGAAATTGGGGCTATGTTTATACTTTAGTTACAGAAGCTAAAAAAAACGGATTCATTCCATTATATGGATTTTCCTATAGAGATGGAGAAGACAAAATAGTAAATGGAGAAAAGATAAGAATTAGTAAATTTAAACATGTAAAATTTATGGAATATTAGAGATAATTTTAATGGAGAAAATTTATTATAAGAGTGTAGAAAAAAGTCTATAAATTGTTAAAAAATATAGTCTTTTCATAGAAGATAGAGTTTACAGAAAAAATTTCACAGTCTCCATTAAAAATTCCCAACCTACCACCAAAAGTTGGGAATTTTTATATTATTTATAACTAACTTTCAATTTTTTTCCATAAAAAGCTATACCTACAAAAGTTATATTTTCAATACCTTTTGACTTTAAATTTACATCATATTTCTTTTCTTCAATTTGAGTAATTGCCTCTTCTGATAATTTTTCTAATTTATTTTCATTGTCTGCAACTTTAAATTCTAAGATAAAAGCCTTATTAGATTTATTCTTAGGTTCCAATATTACATCATATCTTCCAAAACCTGCTTCAAAATTAGATGTTACATAATAATCATTATCTAAATAACTTAACATTCCCAAAGAAAGTCCATGATAGAAAGCCTCTTTGCTTGTATCCCAATTACTTGTTGATTTTAACATTATCTCTTGAAAATACTTTTCAAAATCATTAAATTTAAGATTTTTTAATGCTTCCATTGTTTTTCTAAATAAACTTATTCCAAAGTGTGTATTAATAAATTCTTTTTTAAATAAGTTTTTAATTTCTTTATTTGGCAATCTTAAAGAATAAATATCACTATCAATTTTTTCTTTTACTGTTAAATAACCACTAAACAATAATAATTCCCACACTTCTTCACTATCCATTAATATTGATAAATCTGATGTTCCAGATATTGCTTCTTCAACATCATCTCCATTAAATAATTTTTCTAAAATATCATTGGTACTGCTTGTAGCTTCTTTCAATATATTTTTTATTAAAAAGTTTTCTGATGTACCTACCCAGTAAGGCTCTAATTCTTTAGATTGTAAAAAATTAAGTATACTCCAAGGATTATATAATTCAGAATTTCCAAATCTATAACCGTCATACCAAGATTTAACTTCTGGTAATTCATATTCTATATTAAAATATTTTAATGCTTCTATCACATCATTTTCTGTAAAACCAAAAAATTCAGAATACTCCTTATTTAAAATTGAATATACTTTTAAATTATTTAAATCAGAAAATATTCCAGCTTTAATAACTCTAATTATTCCAGTTAAAACTCCCATTTTTAAATATTGGTTAGTTTTTAATGCTTCTCCTAAAAATATTTTATAGAAATTTATAGCCTCATCATAATAACCATATTTATATGCTGTAATTAGTGGTATATCATATTCGTCTATTAATAAAATAACCTCTTTTTTATAGTATTTATATAGAAATTTTGTTAAATTTTTTAAAGAATTAGTATATTCTCCATTTTCTTTTTTAAACCATATATCATCAAATATTCTTACTTCACTTTCACTTAAACTATCTCTAATGTAGCTAAATTCTTCATATAATTCCCTAATCAAAATTTTTAATTGTTCTAAACTATCGTTCCAAGTATTTCCTTTTATACTTTTTAAAGAAATTAAAATAGTCGGATATTTCCCTTGTTCATCTATATATTTTGATTTTTCTATATCTAAACCATTAAATAATTTTCTGTTTTCTTCGTTATTTCTAATATCAAAAAAATATTTTAACATAGACATATTTAATGTTTTTCCAAATCTTCTTGGACGAGTGAATAATTTCACCTTAGAACCATCATATATTAACTCATCTATATATTTTGTTTTATCTACATAATAAAAATCCCCTGTTACTATTTCTTTGAAATTTTCTATGCCTATTGGAATTCTTTTCATAATTTCTCCTCCATTAGTTTTCTTTAATTATATCATTTAAAACTATAAAAATAAAATAGCGGATGTATAAAAAATTTGGTATAATAAAAAGAATAAAAAAATAAAATTAATAAAAATAGCTCATTACTAGCCAGATTTTTTTACAGATAAAAATTAAGAATTCACATCAAAGAAACTCTAAGCAATAAATTGCTAAGTGTTTCTGAGAAATTCAGCAAACTTGCTGACAACTCAGTTTCAAACAAGTCAAGATTTGCTCGGCTCATTCTATTTAATTTTTATCTTAAAATCTGGAATGTAATTCGCTTATTTTTATTTTATGACTAATGGAGTGTAAAAAGGTGAGGTAAAAATGTTTATAGATGAAGTTATAATAACAGTTAAAGCTGGGAATGGTGGAGATGGTTCTGCTGCTTTCAGAAGAGAAAAGTTTGTCCAATTTGGAGGACCAGATGGTGGAGATGGTGGAAAAGGTGGAGATGTTGTTTTTGTAGCTGATTCCAATATCAACACTCTTATTGACTTTAAATTTAAAAAATTATTTAAAGCTCAAAATGGTGAAAATGGACAAAAGAAACAAATGTATGGAAAAAAAGGGGAAGATTTAATAATTAAAGTTCCAGTAGGAACACAGGTTAGAGATTTTACAACTGGAAAATTAATCCTAGATATGAGTGTAAATGGAGAGCAAAGAGTTTTATTGAAAGGTGGAAAAGGTGGTTATGGAAATATCCATTTTAAAAACTCTATAAGAAAAGCTCCAAAGATAGCAGAAAAAGGTGGAGAAGGAGCAGAAATAAAAGTTAAATTGGAATTGAAACTTTTAGCTGATGTAGCTCTTGTTGGTTATCCATCAGTTGGAAAATCAAGCTTTATAAATAAGGTTTCTGCTGCAAACTCTAAGGTAGGAAGCTATCACTTTACAACTCTTGAACCAAAACTTGGAGTTGTAAGATTAGAAGAAGGAAAATCTTTTGTTATAGCTGATATACCTGGGCTTATTGAAGGAGCTCATGAAGGAGTAGGGCTTGGAGATAAATTTTTAAAACATATTGAAAGATGTAAAATGATTTATCATATAGTTGATGTTGCTGAAATTGAGGGTAGAGACTGTATTGAAGATTTTGAAAAAATTAATCATGAGTTAAAGAAATTTAGTGAAAAATTAGCTGGTAAGAAACAAATAGTTATAGCTAACAAAATGGATTTAATTTGGGATATGGAAAAATTTGAAAAATTTAAAAGCTATCTAGCAGAAAAAGGAATTGAAATTTATCCAGTATCTGTGCTTTTAAATGAAGGTTTAAAAGAAATTTTATACAAAACATATGATATGTTATCTCATATTGAAAGAGAACCTTTGGAAGAAGAAACAGATATTACAAAATTATTGAAAGAATTAAAAATAGAAAAAGAAGATTTTGAAATCACAAGAGATGAAGAAGATGCAATAGTTGTTGGTGGAAGAATAGTAGATGATGTTTTAGCAAAATATGTAATAGGAATGGATGATGAATCATTAGTAACTTTCCTACATATGATGAGAAATTTAGGAATGGAGGAAGCTCTACAAGAATTTGGTGTACAAGATGGAGATACAGTAAAAATAGCTGATGTAGAGTTTGAATATTTTGAATAAGGCAATTGTTATAGCAGGTCCTACTGGTGTTGGAAAAACTAAAATTTCAATAGATTTGGCTAGTGAATTAAATGCAGAAATTATATCTTCTGATTCTGCACAAGTTTATAAAGGTTTAAATATAGGAACTGCTAAAATAACAGAAGAAGAAATGCAAGGGATAAAACATCATTTAATTGATATTGTAGAACCAGTATCAAAATACAGTGTTGGGAATTTTGAAAAAGATGTAAATAAAATATTGAATCAAAATCCTGAAAAAAATTTTTTATTGGTTGGTGGAACAGGTTTATATTTAAATTCTGTAACTAATGGACTATCTATTTTACCAGAAGCAGATAAAAAGACTAGAGAATATTTAACAACTTTAGATAATCAGGCTCTGTTTGAATTAGCTTTAAAATATGATGAAGAAGCCACAAAAGAAATTCATCCTAACAATAGAGTTAGGTTAGAGAGAGTAGTTGAAGTTTTTTTGTTGACTGGGCAAAAATTTTCAGAACTTTCTAAAAAAAATATTAAAAATAATAATTTTAAATTTTTAAAAATTGCTTTGGAAAGAGATAGAGAAAATCTATATGATAGAATAAATAAAAGAGTGGATATAATGTTTTCTGAAGGTTTAGTAGATGAAGTAAAAAATTTATATGAAATTTATGGTGAAAAATTATATAAATTAAATATAATAGGTTATAATGAAATTATAGATTATATCAATGGTATAATTAGTTTAGATGAAGCAAATTATAGAATTAAATTAAATTCAAGACATTATGCTAAAAGGCAATTTACTTGGTTCAAAGCAGATAACGAATATCAATGGTTTAATCTTGATAGAATTTCAGAACAGGAAATTGTAAAAAGTATACACACAATGTTTAATATCAAGGCTTGATTTAATGCTTTTTATATGATATTATTAAAAGGCAGAGGTGTCTATTATGAAAAAAATTATATTACTTATTGCAATGATTTTTTTATTAATATCATGCTCTAATAATAACTATATTAAAACAGGTTTTTCTCAAAATGAGAAACAAGAATTGATTTTATTTAAAGATAAGATTAAAAATAATTTAAGTGAAAATAATCTTGCTTACATTAAAGAAAACACAAAAGATAGTTATAGAAACAAGTATATTTTGGAGAAACTACAAAATATTGACTTTACAAAATTAAATATATTTGTATCTGAGCCATCTTATACAAATGAGTATCCTAGTTCATTATTGGCTCTGAATATGAATGAAGATACTTATTATTTTGTACTATTCTTTATTTTTGATAATAAAAATAAAAAGTGGTTAATTTTTGATTTAAAAGAAAGAGGGTGAGCTAATGGAAAATTTTGAAAAAGAAATAAATAGAATAAAAATATTTATTCCTTCTTTTTTAAGTAGCTTATCCACAGTTAGAGCTATGGTCAGAGTATATCTCAGAGAACATCATATAAGTGAGTTGGATGAAATTCAAATACTTTCAGTAGTGGATGAATTGACTACTAATGCAGTAGAGCATGCTTATAGTAATGATAAAGGCGAGATAGAAATAGTACTAAATTTTTATAAGAAAACTATTTTCTTAACTGTTGAAGATTTTGGAAAAGGTTATGATGAAAGCTTAGACAGTAAAGAAGATGGTGGATTTGGTTTGTCAATTGCTAGAAAGTTAGTGGATGTTTTTAAAATTGAAAAGAAAACAAAGGGAACGGTTTTTAAAGTTGAAAAGAAAATTAAGGAGGCAGTATAAATGGATAACAATTTTGAGATTTTAGAAAGAATTAAAGATGATGTACAAATAATAGAAATAAATGGAGAATTAGATGCATTTGTTGCCCCTAAATTAAAAGAAACTTTTAATAAACTTATTGAAAAAGATATTAATAAGTATATTGTTGATTTTAAAGGATTAATTCATATAAACAGTCTAGCTATGGGAATTTTAAGAGGAAAGTTACAAGTAGTTAGAGAAATGGGTGGAGATATTAAGATAGTAAATCTTAATAAACACATCCAAACAATTTTTGAAACAATAGGATTAGACGAAATATTTGAAATTTACAAAAATGAGGAAGAAGCATTAAAAAGTTTCAAATAAATAATTGTCTGAAGGGGAAAATGTATGGATTTACTGATATTTTTAGGATTGGGTGTGTTTGCATTAGCACTAATCTTTGCAGTCTTCTTCAAAAAAATAGTCATTGATAGGCAAATTGAAAAGCTAAATGATTTAGAAGATGAAGTTGAGAAAGCTAAGTTAAAAGCCAAGGAAATAGTTGAAGAAGCTGAAAGAGATGCTGTTTCAAAAGCTAAGGAAATAGAATTAAAGGCTAAGGAAAAAGCATACCAAATAAAAGAAGAGGTTGAGAAAGAAGCTAGGAATTCAAAAAATGAAATAGCACAAAAAGAAGCTAGAATCATTAAAAAAGAAGAAATTTTAGATGGTAAAATTGAAAAAATTGAAATTAAAAGTTTAGAATTAGAAAAAATTAATGATGAACTTGAAGAAAGAAGAAAAGAAATTGATGATTTAAAAGTAAAACAAGAAGAAGAACTTTCAAGAGTTAGTGAACTTTCAAAGGCAGATGCAAGAGAAATTTTATTACGTAAAGTAAGAGAAGAAATGACACATGACATGGCAATTACTATAAGAGAGTTTGAAAATAAACTTGATGAAGAAAAAGAAAAAATCAGCCAAAAAATTCTTTCAACTGCTATAGGAAAAGCTGCTGCTGATTATGTGGCTGATGCAACAGTATCAGTTATTAACTTACCAAATGATGAAATGAAAGGAAGGATAATTGGTAGAGAAGGTAGAAATATAAGAACTATTGAGGCCTTAACAGGTGTTGATGTAATTATAGATGATACTCCAGAAGCTGTTGTACTTTCTTGTTTTGATGGAGTAAAAAGAGAAGTTGCAAGACTTACAATAGAAAAATTGATTACTGATGGTAGAATACATCCAGGTAAGATAGAAGAAATTGTAAATAAATGTAAAAAAGATATAGAAAAAGAAATAGTTGCTGCTGGAGAAGAAGCTCTTATAGAACTTTCTATACCTACAATGCACCCAGAAATTATAAAAACTTTGGGAAGATTAAAATATAGAACAAGCTATGGACAAAATGTATTAACTCATTCAATAGAAGTTGCAAAGATTGCTTCAACAATGGCTGCTGAAATTGGAGCTAATGTTGAGCTTGCAAAAAGAGGAGGTTTACTTCATGACATAGGTAAGGTTCTTGTCAATGAAATTGAAACTTCTCATGCTATTGTTGGTGGAGAATTTATAAAGAGATTTGGTGAAAAACAAGATGTTATAAATGCTGTAATGGCTCACCATAATGAAGTGGAATTTGAAACAGTTGAAGCTATACTTGTTCAAGCTGCTGATGCTGTATCTGCTTCAAGACCAGGTGCTAGAAGAGAGACTTTAACGGCTTATATTAAGAGATTAGAAAACCTTGAAGAAATAGCAAATTCATTTGAAGGTGTAGAATCTTCTTATGCTATCCAAGCAGGTAGAGAGTTAAGAATAGTAATTAATCCAGATAAAGTTAGTGATGATGAAGCAACATTAATGTCAAGAGAAGTTGCTAAAAAGATAGAAGATACTATGCAATATCCTGGACAAATAAAGGTTACTATTTTAAGAGAAACTAGAGCAGTGGAATATGCAAAGTAAAAAATAATTTAATCTTATATTAAATGATATTGAGGGAAAAAATTCTTATCAATATCATTTTTTATTAAAAATTAATATATTTCTTGTATAAAACTTATAAAAAAGTTATAATATTTAACAAGTGATTTATAATAGTTCAGATGAAAGAGGCAGTACATAATGTTAAATGCATTAAAAAAAATTCCAAAAAAAATTTTAATACCTTTATCTATATTTGCAGTAATATTTTTTATTATTACTGCTATTTTGCTTAGTTTAGAAAAAATAGTTGAAAAAGTAAGTAGTAGATTTATAAATGGTAGAGTTGTTATTGAAGATATTGATTTATCATTTTCAAAACCTGTTGTAAAAAACATAACTCTATATGATGATAAAAATAATGTACTATTTAATTCACCAGAAGTTACTGCTAATATTAGTTTTAAAAATTTAACAAAGGGAAGAATAGATGAATTAAAAGTAAATTCAGCTGTTGTAAATGTAGTTAGAGATAAAGATGGAGTAATAAATTTTACTAAATTATCTAAAACAAAAAGTGAAGAAAAACCTAAAAACCCACTTAATAAAGTGGTAGTTTCTAATGTGAGAGTAAATTATGAAGACTATACTTTTCCTACTAAACTTGAAAGAAAAATAGAAAATATTAATGCTGTTGTAACTGCAAATAAAGAAAAGTTAGTTGAAACAGCAGATATCAATATAGAAGATGAAAATATACAATTAGAAACTCGTTTTAAAGATGAAAGTAATGATAAAGTTGCTTCTTTACAAGGAGAATTAAGAGTAGATAAATTTTTACTTGATAAAGACTTATTGAAAAGTCTTGTAAATAATAAAAAACTACATTTTTCAGATGTAAATATAATTTCAGATTTATCTTTTAAAACAGATAAAACTGTAAAAAATACATATATAACTGGAAATTTAGATGTAATTTCAGAATTTTTTAGATATGATGACATAGATAGTGATATAAAAGATATTAAATTATCTAGTAAATTTAATGGTAGAGATGGAGAAGCAAACTTAGGGCTAAATATATTTGGAAAGAATAAGGATTTTTCTTTAGCATATAAAGATGAAGAATTAAATTCAGTAATAACATTTGATAAAATTGATGAAAGTATATTAAATAAGATTGTTCCTATAAGAGAAAAAAAATTAGATTTGAAAAATATAAATCTAGAAGATATAAAGACAATAGTTCATTATTCAGATAATAGAGGTTTAAGTATAAAAACAACTATGAAACCTAATAATTCAGAATATAAAGGAATAGAGCTAAATGATTTTAATTTATATATAAGTTCAAAGGCTGGTAAAAATAACCTTAGTGCTAGAATTTTAACTAAGATTAAAGGAATACCTGAAAACTTAGCATTGAGTGTGGAAAATCAAAAAGATAATATGGATATTATCTTGGCTTTAAAATCACCAATTAAAGATAATATAGTTCCAGATATCAATGTAAAAGCAAAGATTGAAAATAAAAAAGATACTTTAAAAGCCAATATTGATTCAAATATTGTTGATTTTAATGTGGACTATAATAAAGAAAAAAAATTAACTAAAGTGTATGGGGATAAATTTACAATAAATTATGATGTAGATAAGAAAAAATTAACAAATGGGGAAGGAAGAATACCATTTGAGATCTATCATACAGCTAATTATTTAGATTTTGTTGCTAAGGACAATAAAATTCAAATAAAAGAATTAAAGTTAGCAGATAAAACAAATAAAAATAGTTATTTTATTGCAAAGGGAAATGCTAATTTAGATAATGGAGAATTTAAAATAGATTATGAAGGAAATTCTACTTCAATTAAAAGAAAGGTTAAAGAAAATGATTTAATCTTATCTTTTGATGGAAAAGGAAAGGTAGAAAATAAAAATAATATTTTAAGTTCACAGGGACAAATAAATGATTTAAGCCTTGAATATATCGGAAAGATAGAAAAAATAAATGGAACATATGATTTTAAAAAAGTTGGAAAAGATATAGAGGCTAATATAAATACTAAAATAGCTTCAATAGGTTATGATAAGTATAATTTTAAAAACTTTAATCTTAATGTGAACTATTCTGGAAATCAAGTAAAGATTAAAGATTTTTCTAATAATTTAATCTCTTTAAAAGGGAATTATGATGTTAAAAATGAAAAAGTTAATGCTAATCTTTCAGTAAATAGAATTACAAATAAAGATGTAGCTTTTGATAAGGCAGAATTTGTTTTGGAAAATTTAAAAGCTAATGTAGAAGGAGATATAAAAAATCTTCAAGGAGCTGTTGACTTAGGAAGTACAGTTATAACTCTTCCTAAGGGAGACTTTATAAAAATAACAGGAAATGCAAGTATTAAAAATAGTATAGTTAATATTAGTGGAATTAATTTAGATAATAACCTTATAACTGGAAAATATAATTTAAAAGATAAAAATTTAGATTTAAAACTTTCTTTAAGTGAAAAACATTTAGAAAAATACTATGGTGGAAAAGACTTAGGTTATATGCTTTATGGACAAATAGATGTTAAGGGAATAGCAGGAAAAATAAAGGCTATTGCAAAGGGAAGAGCTACTAACTTTGAAAAGAAATTACCAGATTTAGCCTATAATGTAGAATACAATGCTGAAAATTATACAGATGGTATTGTTTCAATAAATGGACTTGATATTATTGATAAAAAATATGGAGATTTATTTGGTGTAAAAGGGCAAATTAATTTAAAAGAGAAAACTCTAGATATAAGAAATAAAAATAAACAAATGGATTTAGTAAAACTACAAGGTATATTGGATAATCCTAATATAAGAGGTATTGTAAATACAGATCTTGTTGTAAATGGAAATTTTGATAATCCAAGTTATAAATTAAATATTTCTTCATCTGAAGTAAGTATAAAAACTTTTAAAATAAATGATATTTTAATAGATTTAACAGGAGATAAAGAAAAGGCTAACCTAAATAAATTAAATTTAGATGTTTATAAAAATTTAATAGTAGGTAATGGATATTATGATATAAAAAATAAAACTTATAATGTCATAGTGAAGTCTAATGATAAGATTGATATTTCAAAATTTCAATCGTTTTTTACACCTTATGGTATAGAAAATGTTAAGGGTAAAATAGCATTAAATGTTGAGATAAATGAAAAAACTGAAAAAGGTTATATTAATCTTGAAAATATAAATTTAGAGTCAACAAAAGCAAGACTGAAACTTTCAAATTTTAGTGGACCAATAAACTTTGGAGAAAGAAGAATAGATGTAGGAGCATTAAGAGCCACTTTAAATGATTCACCATTGATTGTAGATGGTTTTGTAGATTTAGCAAATATTTCAAAGTTAGATAAAGAAGATTTAATAAGAACATTACCATATAAATTACATTTTAAAATGAATAATTTTAATTATTTTTACCCTGAAGTAATAAAATTAAGTGCTAGTACAGAATTAACCATTACTAATGAAGAAGTTTATGGTAATTTAATTGTAAAAGATGCAACTATCTATGATATTCCTAACAATTATTATAGAGACTTTTTCTCACTTATAAGAGAACAATTAAGAAAAAGAAGAACAGATGTTGCTTTAAATAATAACAAAGATAAACAGGCTAAAACAGATAAGGAAAAAGTTGAAGAAATGAAAAAAGTACTTAATAAGTTAATGCCAATAGATTTTGTTGTTAGAACAGAAAAACCTATACTTATTGATATGGATAATTTTAATATAGCAGTTCCAGAAATATATGGGAAATTATATGTTGACCTTAACTTAAATGGTAAAAAAGGAAAATATTATATAACAGGAGAGTCTGAGCTAAAAGAGGCATATTTCTTTGTGGGAACAAATGAATTTAAAGTTGATAGGGCACTTGCAGTATTCAATGAAAATGTTCCTTTACCAGAAATTAACCCAAATATTTTCTTTGAAAGTACAATAGAAATGGATGATGAAGAATATTATTTCAGCACTATTGGAAGAGTAAACCAATTAAGATATGAAATATCATCAAGAACAGCTAAAGTAGGAGGGGACTTATCTGCTTTAATTGTAAACCCAAATGCTGATGATAATATATATGCTTATGGGGAAGGTAGTGAAATATTTATAACATTTATGAAAAACCTAATTGCTGGGCAAGTAGGACAAATAGTTTTTGGAAGTACAACAAGATATATAAAAAGGAAATTTGATTTAACAAAATTTATTATAAGACCAGAAGTAAAAATATATAATTCAGATTCCAGTATAAATAGAATAGGTGGAATAACAGATAATAGAGGATTGAATCCTGAAATATATAATGTTAATATTAAATTGGAAGCTAAGGATAATATCTATAAAGATAAGTTATTCTGGAAGGTTAGTGCGAGAATAATAGGAACTGGAAAAGATGTAATAAAAAATCAAACAATGAAAGTTGACAGTAAAGTTAGAGAATATGATATAGGACTAGAATATAAAGTTGATGATAGTAAAACAATAGAAATTGGTGTTGGAACTGTACCTGATAAGTATCGAACTGATCCAAATAAAGATTATAGAAAGCCTAACTATCATGTAGGATTTAAATTTAGAAAAAGATACAGAGATTTTTCAGAAATATTTTCTTTTTAGCTTTAAAAATATTAATAAATGTGATATTATAATGTAAGTAGGTTATTATATTAATAAAATGGAGGAGTTTGAGATGAAAAAAATATTAATTGCATTCTTGTTTGTAATTAGTTTAACATCATTCTCAACGATGGTCAACTTACCAATTAAGAGCATTGAGGTTGTAAATAACCAGCAAGTCCCAGCTAGCTTAATAAAGAATACTTTAAAGCTAAAAGAGGGAGCAAAGTTTTCAACAGAGGCCTTATTAGCTGATTTCAATGCTTTAAAAGAAACGGGCTATTTTGAAGATGTAATTCTTCAACCTATTTCTTATGATGGTGGAGTAAGAATAGTTGTAGATGTTGTTGAAAAAGAAAATGTTGTAGATTTATTGAAAGAAAAGGGTGTGGCAGTAAATACTCTAAGAGAAGATACAGATAAATCAATTGTAATCTCATCAGTAAAATTTACTGGAAACAGTAGAGTTACTACAGCAGAACTTTTAGATATTACACAATTAAAAGCAGGGGAGTATTTTTCAAGAAGTAGAGTTGAAGATGCTCAAAGAAGATTATTAGCTACTGGAAAATTTTCAGAAGTTAGACCAGATGCACAAGTATCAAATGGAAAAATGGCTTTATCATTTGAAGTAGCAGAAAATCCAATAGTAAAAAGTATAGTAATCACTGGAAATCATACTATACCAACAAGTACTATTATGTCAGCATTGACTACTAAACCTGGTTCAGTTCAAAATTATAACAATCTAAGAGAAGATAGAGATAAGATTTTAGGACTGTATCAAGCACAAGGGTATACTTTGGTAAATATTACAGATATGTCAACTGATGAAAATGGAACTTTACATATTTCAATAGTTGAAGGTATTGTAAGAAAAATTGAAGTTAAAAAAATGGTTACAAAACAAAAAGGGAACAGAAGAACACCTAATGATGATGTTTTAAAAACAAAAGACTATGTTATAGACAGAGAAATAGAAATACAACCTGGAAAAATATTTAATGTTAAAGAATATGATGCAACAGTTGATAACCTAATGAGATTAGGAATATTCAAAAATGTTAAATATGAAGCAAGATCTATTCCAGGAGATCCAGAAGGGATAGACTTAATACTTTTAATAGATGAAGATAGAACTGCTGAATTACAAGGTGGAGTTGCTTATGGTTCTGAAACAGGACTTATGGGTACTTTATCATTAAAAGATAGTAACTGGAGAGGTAAAAATCAAGAATTTGGTTTCACATTTGAAAAATCAAATAAAGATTACACAGGTTTTGCATTAGATTTCTATGATCCTTGGATAAAAGATACAGATAGAGTATCTTGGGGATGGGGAGCTTACAAAACTAGTTATGGTGATGAAGATAGTATCTTATTCCATGAAATAGATACTTTAGGTTTCAAAGTTAATATAGGTAAAGGACTTAGTAAGAATTTTACACTTAGCTTAGGAACAAAAGTTGAATATATTAAAGAAAAACATGAAGATGGAAAATTAAGAAAAGCAAATGATGGAAAATGGTATTATAATGAAAAAAATAAATGGAGAGAAATAGAAGGTGTAGATGACAAATATTGGTTATGGAGTATCTATCCTTATATCAGTTATGACACAAGAAATAACTATTTAAATCCTACATCTGGTTTATATGCAAAATGGCAAATTGAAGGTGGATATGCTGGTGGATATAAATCAGGAAACTTTGGAAATACAACATTAGAACTTAGAACATATCATAAAGGATTATTTAAAAATAATACTTTTGCTTACAAAGTTGTAGGTGGAGTGGCTACTAACAATACAAAAGAAAGTCAAAAGTTCTGGGTTGGTGGAGGAAACTCACTAAGAGGATATGATGGTGGATTCTTTAAAGGAAGTCAAAAACTTGTAGCAACTATTGAAAACAGAACTCAACTTAATGATATTATAGGACTTGTTGTATTTGCTGATGCAGGTAGAGCATGGAAACAAAATGGAAGAGATCCTAGTTATACAAGAGATAATAACCGTTTTGGACGTAATATAGGAACAACTGCTGGAGTTGGAATTAGATTAAATACTCCAATTGGACCATTGAGATTTGACTTTGGTTGGCCAGTAGGAAATAAAATGGATGATGATGGAATGAAATTCTATTTCAATATGGGACAATCATTCTAATAATCAATATATATTTATGTAATTTGGAGGTAAGAGGTAATGAAAAAATTATTATTAATAGCGAGTGTATTATTAGCAACATCTGCATTTGCTGATAAAGTAGGAGTTGTAGATAGCCAAAGAGCTTTCTTCCAATTCTCTGAAACTAAAAAAGCACAACAATCTTTAGAAAGTCAAGCTAAAAAAGTGGAAAATGAAGCTAGACAAAAAGAAGTTGCATTACAAAAAGAATATGTTGCATTACAGGCTAAAGGAGATAAATTAACAGATGCTGAAAAGAAAGCATTTGAAAAGAAATCTCAAGATTTTCAAGCTTTTTTAAACTCATCACAAGATAAGTTAAATAAAGATCAAATGGCTAAGTTAAAGAGAATTGAAGATGTGTATGTAAAGGCTGTTAAAAAAGTTGCAGCAGATGGAAAATATGATTATATTTTTGAAGCAGAAGCATTAAAAGTTGGTGGAGAAGATATAACAGACAGAGTATTAAAAGAAATGGAAGCATCAAAATAATAAAAAAATTATGAGGAGGAAGAGTTATGGAATATAGAGTAACTGATATCATAACTCTTCTTAATGCTGAATACAAAGGAGAGGTTATAGAAAGTGTTTCTAAACTTTCTCCTTTTTTTCATTCAGATGAGAAGAGTTTGACATTTGCAGCAGATGAAAAGTTTTTAAAAAGTTTAGATCAAACAAAAGCAAAAGTAATTATAGTCCCAGATATAGATTTACCATTAATTCATGGCAAAGGATATATAGTTGTAAAAGATAGTCCAAGAGTAATAATGCCAAAACTTTTACATTTTTTTAGTAGAACTTTAAAGAAAATTGAAAAGATGAGAGAAGATTCTGCTAAAATTGGAGAAAATGTTGATATTGCTCCCAATGTATATATAGGACATGATGTAGTTATTGGAAATAATGTAAAAATTTTTCCTAATGTAACTATTGGAGAAGGAGTAATAATTGGAGAAGGTACAGTAATTTATTCCAATGTAAGTATAAGAGAATTTGTAGAAATTGGTAAAAATTGTGTAATTCAACCTGGAGCTGTAATTGGTTCTGATGGTTTTGGTTTTGTAAAAGTAAATGGAAATAATACTAAAATTGATCAAATAGGAACTGTTATAGTTGAAGATGAAGTAGAAATTGGAGCAAACACAACTATTGATAGAGGTGCTATTGGAGATACAATTATTAAGAAATATACAAAGATTGACAACTTAGTTCAAATAGCTCATAATGATATCATAGGAGAAAATTGTTTAATAATTTCTCAAGTTGGAATAGCAGGAAGTACAATAATAGGAAATAATGTTACTTTAGCTGGACAAGTTGGAGTAGCAGGACACCTTGAGATTGGTGAAAATACTATGATAGGAGCTCAATCTGGGATAGCAGGAAATGTTGAAGCAAATAAGATATTATCAGGACATCCACTTGTTGACCATAGAGAAGACATGAAAATAAGAGTTGCTATGAAGAAACTTCCAGAACTTTTAAAAAGGGTAAAGGCTTTAGAAGAAAAGAAATAAAATAAAAAAAGATGCTTTACCTGAATTCTTTACAGATGTTAATCAAATGTATGATGCTCTATTAAATAAAGCTGGAGCAACAGGGGTATTCACGGATTTTCTTGATTTAGGAGTTCAATTTTTAGACAAACAAAAGACTAAGGAATAAAGAGATTATAGAAAGATTGGTTATTACCAGTCTTTCTTTTTATATTATTTTAAAATTTGACTTATTTAACAAGATATTGTACAATAAATTAAATAGAAATTTAAAAGGAGGGATTTTTTATGATAGCAACTAATTATTCTGAAGTTAGAAATAGTTTAAAAGCTTATTGTGATAAGGCAACTAAGGACTATGAAACTATTATTATTACAAGAAAAAATAATGAAAATGTTGTCTTAATGAGTGAAGAAGTATACAATAATCTTATGGAAAACCTTTATATCATGTCTAATAAAGATTACTATAATGAACTTATAAGAAGAAAAAAAGAAATAGAAAAAGGAAATTATATAGAACATGATTTAATAGAGGTAGATTAATTATGAAAATAATCTGGGACGATAAAGCATGGGAAGAATATATAGAATGGCAAACAATTGATAGAAAAATTGTAAAAAAAATAAATGAATTAATAAAAGATATTCAAAAAAATGGTAATGAAGGTATAGGAAAACCAGAAGCTTTAAAACACGAACTTAGCGGTTATTGGAGCAGAAGAATTACAGAAAAACATAGATTAATTTATGTTGTAACAGAAAATCAATTAATTATAATTGGTTGTTCAGAACATTATAAGTAAAATAAATTTTATTAAAGGGTAGAAGAGAAAATCTTTTACCTTTTCTTTTTTCTGTGGTATTAAATAGGATATTATGCTATAATTAACAAGTTAAATTATAAGGAAGGAAATAAAAAATGGCTGATATTTTATATGATACAAGGTTAAAATCAGAAGAAGCACCCAAAGTTATTATTTTAACTCATGGAGATGCAGATGGACTGGTTTCAGCTATGATAGTTAAGGCTTTTGAAGAATTACAAAATAAAAAAAAGACTTTTCTAATTATGAGTAGTATGGATGTTACTTTGGAGCAAACAGATAAAACTTTTGACTATATCTGTAAGTATACATCTTTAGGTTCAAAGGATAGAGTATATATTTTAGATAGACCTATTCCAAGTGTAGAATGGCTAAAAATGAAATATTTAGCATATACTAATGTTATAAATATAGATCATCATTTAACTAATAAGCCAGCACTGTATAAAGATGAGTGTTGTTGTGATGATATATATTTTCATTGGAATGATAAATTAAGTGCAGCGTACTTAACATTGGAATGGTTTAAACCTTTAATAGAAAAAGGAGAATCATACAAGAAAATGTATGAAAAGTTAGAGCCACTTGCAGAGGCTACTTCATGTTGGGATATCTTTACTTGGAAAAATTTAGGGAATAGTCCAAAAGAAGTTTTATTGAAAAAAAGAGCCTTATCAATTAATTCAGCTGAGAAGATTTTAGGAGCAGGAGCTTTCTATAATTTTATTACTAAAAAATTAAATTCTGAAAATTATACAGAAGAAATTTTTGATTATTTTTTCCTTTTAGATGAAGCATATAACATGAAAATAGATACTTTATTTGACTTTGCTAAAAGGGTAATAAGTGATTTTGATTACAAAGGCTATAAATTAGGTGTAATTTATGGTATAGATGGAGATTATCAGTCAATAATTGGAGATAAAATTTTAGATGATAAAAAATTAGATTATGAGATAGTTGCTTTTTTAAATGTATATGGAACAGTATCTTTTAGAAGTAAAAATAATATAGATGTAAGTGAAATTGCTAAGAAATTAGGAATACTAGTAGGATATTCAGGTGGAGGACATAAACATGCCTCAGGTTGTAGAATATGCGATAAAGATGAAATGAAAAAAAAGATGATGGAAATTTTTGAACATTCAATGAATAGGGTAAAAATTTTATAGAGGAAGTTATGGGAAGAAAGAATATAAAAATTGAGTTTCGTTATGATGGGAGTAGATATTATGGTTTTCAGAGACAACCTAATAAAATAACAGTTCAAGGAGAAATTGAAAAAGTTTTAAGAATTGTTACAAAAGAAGAAATAAATTTAATATCTGCTGGTAGAACAGATAGAGGAGTTCATGCTAATCATCAAGTTTCTAATTTTTATACTTCTTCTAATATTCCAATAGAAAAATATAAGTATCTTTTAACCAGAGCTTTACCTAATGATATAGATATATTATCAGTTGAAGAAGTAGATGAAAATTTTAATGCAAGACACAATGCAAAAATGAGAGAATATGTCTATATTATATCTTGGGAGAAAAATCCTTTTGAAGCAAGACATTGTAAATTTGTAAAAGATAAAATTGATGCAGAAAAATTAGAAAAAATATTTTCTGATTTTATAGGAGTGCATGATTTTAAGAATTTTAGATTAAGTGATTGTGTAAGTAAGGTAACTATAAGAGAGATTTATCAAATAGAAGTTAAATATTTTGGAGAGAGTAAGATAAAAATATGTATTAAAGGTAGTGCATTTTTAAAATCACAGGTTAGAATAATGGTTGGAACTGCACTTGAAATATATTATGGAAGATTACCAGAAAATCATATAAAACTTATGCTTAATGATTTTACAAGGGAATATAAGAAAAATCTTGTTGAGGCAGAAGGACTGTATTTGAATAAAATTGAATATTAGAATTGAAAAGATTAAAGTATTATATTGGAAAATATACTAATTTTAATCTTTTTTTATTGACAAAATAATAAAAGCTTATTATATTTCAAAAATCAAACGAAGTGTAATAAGCTTTTTATTATCTTTGTAAAATATAAAAATAATGATGAAAATATAAGTAATATGTAGTATAATAATTCGGGAAAATAAAAAGGAAGGAGGGGAGAAAATGAAAGTTGTTATTGGTTTAGGAAATCCAGGTAAAAAATATGAAAAGACAAGGCATAATATAGGTTTCATTGCTATTGATACTTTTAGAAAAAAAATGAATATAAGTGATGAAAGAGAAAAATTTCAAGCTCTTGTATGCGAAAAAAATATAGATGGAGAAAAAGTTATATTTTTAAAACCTCAAACCTTTATGAACCTAAGTGGAAACTCAGTTATAGAGATTATAAATTTTTATAAATTAGACCCTAAAAAAGATATTATTGTAATTTATGATGATATGGACTTATCTTTTGGAGATATTAGAATTAGAGAAAAGGGAAGTTCTGGTGGACACAATGGGATAAAGTCTATAATTTCTCATATAGGAGAAGAGTTTATCAGGATAAAGTGTGGTATAGGTGCAAAAGAAAAAGGTGCTGTTGAACATGTCCTAGGAGAGTTTAGTCAGACTGAACAAAAAGATTTAGAAGAAATTTTAGAAAAAATTTATAACTGTGTTATAGAAATGCTAACTGTTCAAAATTTAGATAGAATTATGCAGAAGTATAATAAGAAAAAAGAAAAACTAAAATAAAAACTTGTTAATTTTGTATATGTATGTTAAAATCAACTTGTGGAAAATAAACTATTATGAAAGGAGTGTTTTAAATGACATTTTTTGGTTTCAGAGGTGGAGTTCATCCCCCTGAAAATAAAATACAAACAGAACATTTACCAATTGAAAAATTGGAATCTCCAGATGAAATTTTTGTTCCTCTTTTACAACATATAGGAGCTCCTTTAAATCCTATTGTAAATGTAGGGGATAGAGTTTTAAAAGGACAAAAGATTGCAGATGCAGAAGGTTTGGCGGTACCTGTTCATTCACCAGTGAGTGGAACTGTTACTAAAATTGAAAGTCGTGCTTTCCCATTATCAGGAAAAGTTATGACAATTTTCATTGAAAATGACAAAAAAGAAGAGTGGGCAGAACTAAGTAAAATTGAAAATTGGGAAGAAGCAGATAAGAAAGCTTTACTTGACATTATCAGAGAAAAAGGTATTGTTGGTATAGGAGGGGCAACATTCCCAACTCATGTAAAATTAAATCCTCCACCTAACACAAAAATAGATAGTTTGATTTTAAATGGTGCAGAATGTGAGCCTTATTTAAATTCGGACAATAGACTTATGTTAGAAAATCCAAAATCAATAGTAGAAGGAATTAAAATTATTAAAAAGATTTTAAATGTTTCTGATGTTTATGTTGGAATAGAAGATAATAAACCTGAAGCTATTGAATCTATGAGAAAAGCAACAGAAGGAACAGATATAAAAATTGTTCCATTGAAAACAAAATATCCACAAGGAGGAGAAAAACAACTTATTAAATCAATTTTAGATAGACAAGTTCCATCTGGACAACTTCCATCAGCAGTTGGTGTTGTTGTACAAAATACTGGAACAGCTGCAGCTATATATGAAGCTGTTGTAAATGGAAAGCCTTTAATTGAAAAAGTTGTTACAGTATCTGGAAAGGCTATTAAAAATCCTAAAAACGTAAAAGTTGCAATAGGAACACCTTTCTCATATATTTTAGATCACTGTGGAGTAAACAGAGAAGAAATGGCAAGATTAGTTATGGGAGGTCCTATGATGGGACTTGCTCAAATGACAGAGGATGCCACTGTAATAAAAGGTACATCAGGGCTTTTAGCACTAACTAATGAGGAAATGAGACCATACAAGACAAAAGCTTGTATAAGCTGTTCTAAGTGTGTTTCTGCGTGTCCTATGGGGCTTGCACCACTTATGTTTGATAGATTAGCTGCTGCAAAAGAATATGAAGAAATGGCAGTTCATAATCTAATGGATTGTATAGAATGTGGTTCTTGTGCTTATATTTGTCCTGCTAATAGACCTTTAGCTGAGGCTATTAAAACAGGAAAAGCTAAATTAAGAGCTAAGAAAAAGTAAATTAAACTAATTAAGGAGGATAAAAGTGAGTACAATTTTAAAAACAGGACCAGCTCCTCATATTAGAACAGCAGAAACTGTTGAATCAGTGATGTATGATGTTATTATAGCCTTGATACCAGCATTTGCTATGGCTGTATATACATTTGGTGTGAGAGCTTTGATACTAACTGCTGTATCAGTTTTGACTTGTATACTTACAGAATATCTATGTCAAAAAGCATTAAAAAGAGATATAGAAGCATTTGATGGAAGTGCTATATTAACAGGAATATTATTTGCATTTGTGGTTCCTGCTATAATGCCTTTACAATATGTGGTAGTTGGAAATATAGTTGCAATAACATTAGGTAAAATGGTTTATGGTGGTTTAGGACATAATATCTTCAACCCAGCTTTAGTAGGAAGAGCATTTGTTCAAGCATCTTGGCCAGTGGCAATAACAACATTTGCATTTGATGGAAAAGCAGGAGCAACAGTTTTGGATGCTATGAAAAGAGGAATTCCTCTATCAGATGCATTGTTAGAAAATACTAACCAATATATTGATGCTTTTTTAGGGCAAATGGGAGGATGTTTAGGAGAAACTTCTTCTTTGGCACTATTACTTGGAGGAGCATATTTAATTTATAAGAAACATATAGATTGGAAACTTCCTGCTACTATAATAGGAACAGTATTTGTTTTAACTTGGGCAATGGGAGCAGATCCTTTGATGCAAATATTCTCAGGAGGATTATTCTTAGGAGCTTTCTTTATGGCAACTGATATGGTTACAAGCCCAACAACTTCAAAAGGTAGAGTAGTTTTTGGATTAGGGTTAGGAATTTTAATTTCTTTGATAAGAATGAAAGGTGGATATCCAGAAGGAACAGCATATGCTATTTTAATAATGAATGGTGTAGTTCCTTTAATTGATAGATATATAAGACCTAAAAAGTTTGGAGGGGTGAGCAAAAATGGAAAATAGATATATACATTTTGGGATCGTCCTTGGTCTAATAGCAGCTATATCAGCTGGATTACTTGGAGGAGTTAATGATTTCACAAGTAAAGTTATAGCAGAAAATACTTTAAAAATAGTTAATGAAGCTAGAAAAGAAGTTTTACCAGAAGCAACTAGCTTCAAAGAAGATGAAGCAAAAGAAGCTGATGGAATGCAATACATACCTGGATTTAATGATGCAGGAGAAGTAGTAGGTTATGTTGCATCAGTTACAGAAGCAGGTTATGGTGGAGATATTAATTTTGTTGTAGGAATTGATAAAGATGCTAAGGTAACAGGTTTAAATGTAGTTACAAGTTCTGAAACTCCTGGATTAGGAGCAAAAATTAATGAAAAAGAATGGCAAGAACATTGGATAGGAAAAGATGCTACTTATGAATTTAATAAGTCAGTAGATGCTTTTGCTGGAGCTACAATATCACCTAGTGCTGTTTATAGAGGAGTTATAAGAGCATTAAATACTTATCAAAATGAGGTGAGTAAATAATGAAAAAATTAGGAGTACTTACAGCTGGAATATTTAAAGAAAATCCAGTGTTTGTTTTGATGTTAGGACTTTGTCCTACTCTTGGGGTAACAAGTAGTGCAATAAATGGTTTTTCAATGGGGCTTGCAGTTATAGCCGTACTTGCATGTTCAAATGGTTTAATATCTCTTTTTAAGAAATTTATACCAGATGAAGTAAGAATACCAGCATTTATCATGATAATAGCTACACTTGTTACAGTAGTTGATATGGTTATGAATGCTTATACACCTGACTTATATAAGGTATTGGGGTTATTTATACCTCTAATAGTTGTTAACTGTATAGTTCTTGGAAGAGCAGAAAGTTTTGCATCTAAAAATGGAGTTATTGACTCTATACTTGATGGTATTGGATCTGGAATAGGATTTACTTTATCTTTAACTTTCTTAGGTTCAGTAAGAGAAATTTTAGGAAATGGTTCAGTATTTGGAATTTCATTAGTTCCTGCTAACTTTACACCTGCTTTAATATTTATATTAGCACCTGGTGGATTTATTACAATAGGGATAATTATGGCTTGTATAAATATGAAAAAAGAAAGAGATGCAAAGAAAAAGAAGGTGACTAAAAAATGAGTATAGGTGGATTATTTAGTATAATTGTTACTTCAATATTTATAAATAATATAATATTTGCTAAGTTCTTAGGTTGTTGTCCATTTATGGGAGTTTCTAAAAAGGTTGACTCATCATTAGGTATGGGTATGGCGGTTACTTTTGTTATTACAATAGCTTCAGGAGTAACTTGGATAGCTTACAGATTAATACTAGAACCTCTTGGTTTAGGATATTTACAAACAATAGCTTTTATATTAATAATAGCTTCTCTTGTACAATTCGTTGAAATGGCAATTAAAAAGACATCACCAAGTCTATATAAAGCACTTGGAGTATTCTTACCATTAATTACAACAAACTGTGCTGTTCTAGGGGTTGCTATAATAAATATCCAAGAAGGATATAATTTTATAGAAACAGTAGTAAATGGTTTTGGTGTTGCAGTAGGATTCTCACTAGCATTATTACTTTTAGCTGGAATAAGAGAAAGATTAGAATATGCAAACACTCCAAAAAACTTTAAAGGAGTTCCAATAGCATTTATAACAGCTGGACTTTTAGCTATGGCATTTATGGGATTTAGTGGAATGCAAATTTAACTTAATTATACAAATGGAGGTATATAATGGAAGCGATTATGATGCCAGTTGCTGTGTTAGGGATAACTGGAGTATTAATGGGACTATTCCTAGCTTATGCTTCAAAAAAATTTGAAGTTGAAGTAGACCCAAAAGTAGAAGCTATACTAGCTATATTACCTGGTGTAAACTGTGGAGCTTGTGGATATCCTGGATGTTCTGGATATGCATCAGGAGTAGCTTTAGAAGGTGCAAAGATGACATTATGTGCACCTGGTGGACCTAAGGTAGCTGCAAAAATAGGAGATATAATGGGAGTAGCAGTAGAAATGCCTGTTAAAAAGAAACCTGCTGCTAAGAAACCAGAAGTAAAGAAAGAAGCTCCAAAAGCTCAAACTGGTGAGCCAATATCAGCAAGTCAAGAATTTATTGAAAAAAATAAAAGAATGTTAATGAAGTTTAAAGAAGCTTTTGATGCAGGAGATAAAGAAGGTTTTGAAAAACTAGAAAACTTAGCAAAAATGGCAAAGAAAGATGAATTATTGAAATACTATGAAGAAATAAAAGCAGGAAAGATAGTTCCTGATGGAAGTGCACCAGTAGCAACAGGAGCAGCTAATGCAAATGCAATATCAGCTTCAAAAGAATTTGTTGAAAAAAATAAAAGAATGTTAATGAAGTTCAAAGAAGCTTTTGATGCAGGAGATAAAGAAGGTTTTGAAAAACTAGAAAACTTAGCAAAAATGGCAAAAAAAGATGAATTATTGAAATATTATGAAGAAATAAAAGCAGGAAAAACAGTTCCAGATCCAGCAACAATGGGGAATGTTGTAGCTGCTGTAAAAGTAGAAGCAATATCAGCTCCAAAAGAATTTGTTGAAAAGAATAAGAGAATGTTAATGAAGTTTAAAGAAGCCTTTGATACAGGAGATAAAGAAGGTTTTGAAAAACTAGAAAACTTAGCAAAAATGGCAAAGAAAGATGAATTATTAAAATACTATGAAGAAATAAAAGCAGGAAAAACAGTTCCAGATCCAGCAACAATGACTGATACTCCTGTTGCAAAAGAAGAAGCCCCAAAGGCTGAAGTAAAAGTTAGTGATAGTCAAAAACAAGAAGCCTCTTATTGTAGTATTTTAGGTGATGGGCTATGTGTACCAGAACAAAATGAAAAAGTAAAAGAAGACTTGAAAAAACAAGCTGAACCTCCTAAAACAGCAGAAGAATTAGAAAGAGAAAAACAAGCTGCTAGTTATTGTAGTGTCTTAGGAGATGGACTATGTGTTCCTGAAGAAAATGAACAAATAGTTAAGCAAAACTTACATCAAGAAATTGATAAAGAAATAAAATAGAATAATTTAAAGAAAACACTAGAAATGTATTTACAAATCTAGTGTTTTTATTTTTTATATCTTATTTAAATTTAGATTGACATATAAATATATTAGATATATAATAATCAAAATATATTAAAAAAATTAAAAGAGAAAACTTTAATTATAAGGAGGAAATAGGTATGAAAATGAAAAAGATTTTGTTTAGTTTACTGACGATATTTACATTGATTGTTATGTTTGCTTGTGGGAAAAAAGAAGCACCTACTGAAGATGCTAATGCACAACAACAAGGAACAACAACAGAAGCAACACAAAATTACCATATTGGAATAGTAACTACATCAGTTTCACAATCAGAAGATAATTTCCGTGGAGCAGAGGCAGTTGCAAAAAAATATGGTTTAAGTAATGAAGGTGGTAAAATTACAGTAGTAACTATCCCTGATAATTTTATGCAAGAACAAGAAACAACAATATCACAAATGGTTTCTCTTGCAGATGACCCTAAAATGAAAGCCATTGTAGTAGCAGAAGGAGTACCAGGAACTTATCCTGCATTTAAGGCAATTAGAGAAAAAAGACCAGATATCTTATTATTTGTAAATAATAACCATGAAGATCCAGTACAAGTAAGTAAGGTAGCAGATGTAGTTTTAAACTCAGATTCAATAGCAAGAGGATATTTAATAGTAAAAACTGCAAAAGATTTGGGAGCAACTAAATTTATGCATATTTCATTCCCAAGACATTTAAGTTATGAAACAATTTCAAGAAGAAGAGCTATAATGGAACAAACTGCTAAAGACTTAGGAATGGAATATATTGAAATGTCAGCACCAGATCCACTAAGTGATGTTGGAGTACCTGGGGCACAACAATTTATCTTAGAACAAGTACCAAATTGGATAAAAAAATATGGTAAAGATATAGCATTCTTTGCAACAAATGATGCACAAACAGAGCCTTTGTTAAAACAAATAGCTGCATATGGAGGAATATTTATAGAGGCAGATTTACCATCTCCAACAATGGGATATCCAGGAGCACTAGGAATAGAATTTACTGATGATGAAAAAGGAAATTGGCCAAAGATATTAGAAAAAGTTGAAAAGGCTGTAATAGATGCTGGTGGTTCAGGAAGAATGGGAACATGGGCATTTTCATATAACTTTGCTTGTGTAGAAGGGCTTACAGAATTAGCAATAAAATCTATTGAAAGTGGAGAAAAAGATTTTACATTGGATAAAGTTTTAGCATCTCTTGAAACAGCAACACCAGGTTCTAAATGGAATGGAAGTATAATGAAAGATAATAATGGGGTTGAAGTACCTAATGCATTCTTTGTATATCAAGATACATATGTTTTTGGAAAAGGATATATGGGGGTAACTTCTGTAAAAATTCCTGAAAAATATAGTAATTTAGGAAAATAAAAATTTATAGATAAAAGAAAGAGTTGTTTTACTCAATTTAGAAACAACTCTTTTTAAGTTTATAATAATTTTTTCTTTGAAATAACTTCTACAACTCTACCATTAATTTGGAAATATTCTTGCATTTCTTCTGGTATATCAATATCATCATAATCAGGATTATCACTTTTTAAAGTAATAACTTTTAATTTATCTTTCATTTCTAATCTTTTAATATAGCCTTCATCATTGTAAGTAACTACATAAATTTTATTTTTTGAATAAGTTGTATTTTCTGGATCAACTAAGGCAAACTCACCATCTTCTAAAGTTGGTTCCATACTATTTCCTGTAATTTCAACAAAGAAACTTTTTTTTGAAAAATTACCTCTAAGAATAGGCATATAATAGTCAGGACTATCCATATTTAGATATCCTTTACCAGCACTAGCTTTACCATATACAGGAAGATTTAAAACTTCACTGTTGCTAACAATTTTTATAGCTTCTTCTTTTTGGAATATTTCAGGTAGAGTTTCTTTTAAGTATTCCTTTTTTAATATTTCTCTTTCTTCAGGATAAACTGCCACAACATTTTCAATAAAATTTTTTGAAATTGGAGCAGTACCTTTTTCTACTTTGTCAATAAAAGTAAAGTGTAAGTCTATTTTTTTTGCTAAACCTCTTAAACTATCTTTGTGTTTTAATCTGATTCTTTTTAAAGTTTTTCCAAAACTCATAAAAATCCCTCCTTTTTTGTACTACTTTACAGATACATTATAACAAATTATGTTAAAGGTGTCTACAATTTTTTCTAAATCAAAGATTTTACTTTTGTATAAAAAATAAAATACACTTAAAACTAATAAAAATAATAACTTTAATAAAAAAATGAAAAAAATATAAAAATTTTTTCTTGACATAGTATTTTTTATATGATACATTAAGAGTATAAAGGTAGTAGATGAAAAAATATACAAAAAAAGGAGTTGTTACTTATGCATTTTTTAGAATTTAAAAGAAAGTTTAGTTTGTTAAATGAGGAAGAAAGAGAATTTATTTATAAACTTACCCTTGAAGATGCAATTAATTTTTTAAAAACAATTTACTAAAAAATTTCACTTTATAAAATCCCTTAATAACTAATAAATAAAAAAGTAATAATACTAAGAAAGTAAATTGTTTTTAAATTAATTGTAGGTAATAACTTTTTTAATTAATATAGGCAATGAGCCACAAGATACCTCTAAATTAGAAATTATGAATCTAACTTAGAGGTTTTTTATTTATTTATTTAAAGTTCTTTTTTTAATATAAGTGATCTTACTTTAAAATAATTTTCAAAAAATTTTTTAGAAGTTTTATTAAAATTCCATATTATTAATTCCATACTTTGAGCATTTAAGAGCTTAGCTTTATTAATAGCCTCATTTAATAATTTTTGTGCAATACCTTTTCTTCTATATTCTGTTCTAATATATATTCCTTCAATCCAAATTTGTTTTCTTTGATATTCATATTTACATCAAAAGTAAAAACTATTTAATTTTTTATATATTGTTGGTATATTTTCAGAATGATAATTTTGTAATTTAAGGAACATTTTATTTAGAAATTTATAAAAATTTTAGTATAATTAAAAATAAAATATATAATATAATGTTTATTTTTAGTTATAAGAATAAAAATATCGTAAATAATAATAAAGTAATTGACAAACAAATATAAAGTATTATATAATTGGGTACAAAGTTATATATTTATAGTATGCTGCTTCATTTTGTGTGAGCTACACAATAGATCAGGAAACAATCTGAGTCCCAGCAAAATCACGGTGATAGTCTGTGGTTTTGTATGGACTTTTTTTCTTATATTCTTATAAGGGAGGTCAGTATTATGAAAATTACAAAGATTAAGTTAGGAATTATTTCTGTTCCACTAAGAGTACCATTTAAGACAGCACTTCGTTCAGTAAATAGTGTGGAAGATGTAATAGTTGAAATCTATACAGATACTGGAAATGTAGGATATGGAGAAGCACCTCCTACTGGTGCAATAACAGGAGATACAACAGGTGCTATTATAGGAGCATTAAAAGACCACATTATTAAAACTTTAATAGGAAGAGATATAGATGATTTTGAAAATCTTATGAAAGATTTGAATTCTTGTATAGTTAAAAATACCAGTGCAAAAGCAGCAGCAGATATTGCACTTTGGGATTTATATGGCCAACTTCATAAGATTCCTGTATATAAATTGTTAGGAGGAAGTCGTAATAAAATTGTTACAGATATTACAATAAGTGTAAATCCACCAGAAGAAATGGCAAGAGATGCAATTAATGCCATTAAAAGAGGTTATGATACTTTAAAAGTAAAAGTGGGAATAGATCCAACATTAGATGTGGCAAGGCTTAGTGCTATTCGTGATGCAATAGGGAAAGATTACAGAATTCGTATAGATGCCAACCAAGCCTGGACACCAAAACAAGCTATAAAGCTTTTAAATCAAATGCAAGATAAAGGATTGGATATAGAGTTGGTAGAACAGCCAGTAAAGGCACATGATTTTGAAGGACTTGCTTATGTAACAAAATATTCAAATGTTCCCGTACTTGCAGATGAAAGTGTGTTTTCACCAGAAGATGCTTTCAAAATATTACAGATGAAAGCAGCTGATTTGATAAATATTAAACTTATGAAATGTGGTGGAATTTATAATGCACTTAAAATTATAAGTATGGCTGAAATAGTTGGTGTAGAATGTATGATAGGTTGTATGCTCGAAGCAAAAGTCAGTGTAAATGCAGCTGTGCATTTAGCTTGTGCTAAACAGATTATAACTAAAATTGATTTAGATGGACCAGTTCTTTGTTCAGAAGATCCAATAATAGGTGGAGCAGTATTTAATGAAAAAGAAATAACAGTATCTAATGATTTTGGACTTGGAATAAAAGGAATTAATGGAATAAAATATATTGATTAGGAAATAGAAGGAGGTTACATATGGTTATTACTAATGGTTTTACTTATATTGCATTTTTGATGTGTCTTGCAGGTTGTTTATTATTGTTAGAAAAATATTCTAAATGGAGAATATTTAATGTGGTTCCAGCCTTAGTATTTATTTATATTTTAAATATGATTTTTTGTACTATGGGACTTTTTGATTCAGAAGCCTGTTCGAAAGCATACAGTGTATTAAAAAATAATTTGTTATATGCTATGATTTTTGTAATGCTTCTTCGTTGTGATTTTAGAAAACTTGCAAAATTAGGTGGAAGAATGGTGGCTATATTTTTAGCTTGTTCATTTACACTATTTATAGGTTTTGTTGTAGGTTATCCTGTTTTCAAAAGTTTTTTAGGAGAAAATGTTTGGGGAGCAGTTGCAGCACTTTATGCTTCTTGGGTAGGAGGTTCTGCAAATATGGCAGCTATGCAAGCAGCTTTACCAGTAGATGCAGGAGCATATAGCTGTGCATTAGCACTTGATACAGTTTGTTATTCTGTTTGGATAGCATTACTTCTTTTAATGGTTCGTTATTCATCTAAATGGGATAATGCAACTAAGGCAGATACTTCTAAATTACAAGAAATTGCTGATATAGCAGCTAAGGAAGTTGCAAAAGAAAAGAAAACAGCTAGTGCAGCAGATTGGGTGTTTTTAATTGGTTTATCTTTAATGGTTTCTGCACTTTCTCAAATGGTAGGAGGATACCTTCAAAATGCTTTTGCTTCTGTTGGCTTAGAAATGTTTGATAAGGGTACTATGACTACTGTGTTTGTAACTGTTCTAGGGCTTGTATGTGCTTTAACACCTCTTGGAAAACTTCCAGCAGTTGAAGAATTATCTACTGTATATTTATATGCAGTTGTATCATTACTTGCTTCTACGGCTTCTGTTGTAGATTTATTGACAGCACCTATGTGGATAGTTTATGGATTATTTATATTAGTTATACATGTGGTACTTATGTTTGTACTTTCAAAGATATTCCACTGGGATCTATGTATGGTTTCAACAGCATCACTTGCTAATATAGGAGGTTCAGCTTCTGCACCAATAGTTGCTTCTGCTTATAATCCTTCTTATGCAGGTATAGGGGTATTGATGGGAGTTCTTGGAGCAGCAGTTGGAAACTTCTGTGGACTTGGAATAGGACAAATATTAAAAATGATGTCATAGGTGTATTATGGAAAAGTATACAGAATGGAAAAAAGAGATTGAAAAAATTATTTCACAAGTAAAAGGAAATGTTTGTATAAATTTCTATGATTTAAATAAAAATAATGGTTTTTCTATAAATGGGGATAAAAAAGTATTGTCAGCCAGTATGATAAAACTTCTTATATTGGCAGAATTGATGAAAAAAGATTCTGAAAATAAATTTTCTCTTTCTGATAGTATTATGATAGCAAATTTTATGAAAACAGGAGGAGATGGAGTTTTAAAAGAATTAAATATTGGACATCATTTTACTTTAAAAGAGCTTGCCACACTTATGATTATTATAAGCGACAATCAAGCTACTAATATTTTAATAGATTTCTTAGGTATGGAAAATATTAATTTATTAGGAAAAGAATTAGGTTTAAAAGAAAGCTTTTTAGGAAGAAAAATGATGGATACAGAAGCAAGAAAAAATGGGTATGATAATTATACTTGTGCAGATGATATTTCATTACTTTTGAAACTTATTTATCAAGAAAAATTAATAAATAAAGAAGCTAGTCAGTTAATGTTAGATATTTTACTAAGACAACAACAAGGGGAAAGATTACAAAGGTATCTTCCAAGTGATATAAAGATAGCACATAAATGTGGAGATTTAGATGATTTAGAAAATGATGGTGGTATTATTTGGATTGGAGATAGAATATATATCCTAGTTGTATTAACAAGTGGAATGTCAAACTTACAATGTAAACAGACAATAGGAAAAATTTCTAAATTTGTTTATGACAAAATGGAGGAATAGTTTTGAATAATCAAACAATATACATCACAGGAGAAGCAAGAACAACAATAGATAATGCCATAACAAAAATGTTTGGAACTTTTTATATTGCCTTTGAAATAGTATTATCAACAGATGAAATTGTAGATGTGGATTGTAATGCAACACTTAGATTAACCAGAGATTTTGTGAATAGGCTTTTTCTAAATCATAATATTGTAAACGATGAAGAGATGTTAAAGAAAGAAGTTACAACAAGATACTTTGGTTCATCAAGTAAGGCTATTTTAACAGCATATCATGATGCATTACAACATTACAAGAAAGTAAAAAATGACCTTAAAGAAAAGAGGTGAAAGATGAATAGTAAAACTTTAATTAGAGTGATATTGATTTTAATAGTTATAGTAATAGGTTTTTATTTAATAAAGAGGACAATTTCTCCTAAGAAAGTTGAAAAAGAAGCTGTATTTCTTGGAGTAGAAGGTTATGGAGATTTAACTAAGGGAGAAAACTTAGACCATTCATTGATTTCAAAATTCAAATTTAATTTCTATATTGATGGAGAAAAAAAGACTTTATCAGTAAACAATGGAAAAGAAGTCAAGGAAGGTGTCTACACTTTTGAGTTTCAAAATCAACTACAAGAAGGATATATTTATGATATAGTAATAAATAAAGAAACTGTTGAAAGTGTAAAACTTCTTGATAATGATAAGAAAGCTATGGTAAGTGGTAAAGTGAATGATATTGAACAAGATAAATTTGTTCAAGTTGGAGAAGAAAAAATAGAGCTTACAAAAGATACAGGAATATATAAGATTACATGGAAAGCTGGAAATTCATCAGTTGAAAAAGTAGGAATAGATGATTTAAAAGATAAAACAGTTAAAATAACTTTGGATAAAGATGGAAAAGCTAAAAATATTTACCTTACTTTTGTGAGTGAAAAATATATATCACCAGTTATTGCTATTCCAGGAGAAAAAACATTAAAGAATTTTCTTATAACAGCTTTACAACCAGTTGGAACAACTTTATATATTTATGGAGGTTCTTGGGATTGGCAAGATGAAGGTTCAAGTTTACAAGCTACAACTATTGGTATTCCACAATCTTGGATAGACTTCTATCAATATCAAAATGCTGATTACACTTATTGTGATAAAGATGATAATGAAGCCAATAAAAATCCAAGTAGTAGTTATTATCCTTATGGAGAATGGAATCAATATTATTATGGAGGAGCAGATTGTTCTGGCTATGTTGGTTGGGTAATATATAATACATTGAATAAAGAAAATGGAAAAGATGGTTATGTAATGGGTGCAACTAAGATGGCAAAAACATTTGCAGAAAATGGTTGGGGAACTTGGACACAAGATGTAAAAATTCCTACAAATCGTGATGATAGTGATTTTAAAGTAGGAGATATTTTTAGTATGAATGGACATGTTTGGATTTCATTTGGAACTTGTGATGATGGAAGTATAGTTATAACACACTCTACACCATCAAAAAGTATAAATGGGCAACCAGGTGGAGGAATTCAAATTAGTGCTATTGGTCCATCAGAAGATTGTGAGGCATATCAACTTGCTAAAAAATATATGGAAAAATATTATCCTGATTGGTGTAAGAGATATAAAGTTATCTTAAAGAAACCAGAAGATTATATAAAGTTTAAGAAAGATAGTGCAGCTGGAAAATTTAGCTGGAATTTAGAAAATGGAATCTTAACAGATCCAGATGGTTATGCTGACAAAAAACCAGGTGAAATATTGAAAGATATTTTTCAAGAAAAGTAAATAGATGAAATAAATACTATTAAAAAGTTGAGTAAAAAGCAGGAATATTTTATTCAACTTTTTTATTTAAAAAAAATAAAAATAAATCATAGAAATTTTATGATTTCTATTGTAAAATATAAAAAGTGAAATGTGAGATTAATATAAAAATAAAATTTTTCTTGAAATAAAAAAATTAGTATTTTAAAAATTATATCTTAACTGCTTGATAGCCATTAGTGTTTCGTGAGCTCCACAAAGGCTCCCTCAACAATAATGGACATCACAGCAGTTTAGTTAAAAATTATTCAATTTTGTTTTCAAGAAAAACTTAGATTGTTTATATGTAAATAGAGGTATGTAGGGAGTAGAAATGAATAAACATAGTTTTAATGTTTTGGAATTTGATAAATTAAAAGAATTGATTTTAGCAAATATAGTTATAAATGACAATAGAGAAGTTATAGAAAATTTAGAGCCATATAAAGATTTATCAGCACTTAATAACGAATTAAAGACAGTTAAAGATTTTATGGATTTACTTTCTTTTGATGGAGGATTTGAAGCTATTGGACTAAGAAATATCAACAGTCTTATGGAAAAAATAAAACTTATAGGGACTTATCTTGAAGTTGAGGAACTTTGGGATATAAATGTAAATTTAAGAACTGTAAGAATTTTTAAATCAAGACTTGATGAATTAGGAAAATACAAACAACTTAGAGAAGCAATAGGAAATATTCCTAATTTAAGAATGATTGAAGATATAATAAATAAGACTATCAATCCTGAAAAAGAAATAAAAGATGATGCTTCTCTTGATTTAAGAGACATTAGACTTCATAAAAAAACTTTAAATATGAATATTAAAAGAAAATTTGAAGAGCTTTTTGAAGAACCATCTTTATCAAATACCTTTCAAGAAAGAATAATTACAGAAAGAGATGGAAGAATGGTAACTCCTGTAAAATATGATTTTAAAGGGCTTATCAAAGGTATAGAACATGATAGAAGTTCAAGTGGACAAACAGTTTTTATTGAACCACTTTCAATAGTTTCTTTAAATAATAAAATGAGAGAATTAGAAACTAAGGAAAAGGAAGAAATCAGAAAAATCTTATTGAGAATAGCAGAACTTTTAAGAAATAATAAAGATGATATTTTAACTATTGGGGAAAAGGTAATGTATTTAGATATTTTAAATGCAAAATCTATCTATGCAAATGATAATAGATGTGAAATTCCAACAGTTAGCAATAGAGAAATTTTATCTTTGGAAAAAGCAAGACATCCATTTATTGATAAAGATAAGGTTGTTCCTTTGACTTTTGAAATAGGAAAAGATTATGATATCTTACTTATAACAGGTCCAAATACAGGGGGGAAAACTGTTGCTTTAAAAACTGCTGGGCTTTTAACTTTAATGGCACTTTCAGGAATACCAATTCCTGCCTCAGAAAATTCTAAGATAGGATTTTTTGAAGGAGTTTTTGCAGATATAGGAGATGAACAAAGTATTGAGCAATCTCTTTCATCATTCTCTGCTCATTTAAAAAATGTAAAAGAAATTTTAGGAGCAGTTACAAAAAACTCTTTGGTTTTACTTGATGAATTAGGTTCAGGGACTGACCCAATAGAAGGGGCAGCTTTTGCTATGGCAGTTATAGATTACTTAAATGAAAAAAAATGTAAATCTTTTATAACTACCCATTATAGTCAAGTAAAAGCTTATGGTTACAATGAAGAAGGTATAGAAACTGCTTCAATGGAATTTAATACAGATACACTTTCTCCAACATATAGATTATTAGTGGGAATACCTGGGGAAAGTAATGCCTTAACTATTGCACAAAGAATGGGTTTACCAGAAAGTATAATCTCTAAGGCGAGAGCATATATAAGTGAAGATAATAAAAAAGTTGAAAAGATGATAGAAAATATCAAGACTAAGTCCCAAGAATTAGATGAAATGAGAGAAAGATTCGCAAGAATGCAAGAAGAGGCAAGGCTTGATAGAGAAAGAGCAAAACAAGAAACTCTAATAATAGAAAAACAAAAAAATGAAATTATTAAATCTGCCTATGAAGAAGCAGAAAAAATGATGAATGAAATGAGAGCAAAGGCATCTGCACTTGTTGAAAAGATACAACATGAAGAAAAAAATAAGGAAGATGCTAAACAAATTCAAAAGAATTTGAATATGTTATCAACTGCACTTAGAGAAGAAAAGAATAAGACAGTGGAAGTTGTTAAAAAGATAAAAACTAAGATAGATTTCAAAGTGGGAGATAGAGTTTTTGTAAAAAGTATAAATCAGTTTGCAAATATTTTAAAGATTAATACTTCTAAGGAAAGTGCAAGTGTACAAGCAGGAATATTGAAATTAGAAGTTCCTTTTGATGAAATAAAAATTGTAGAAGAAAAGAAAGAAAAAGTTTACAATGTAAATAATCATAAGAAAACTCCTGTAAGAAGTGAGATTGATTTAAGAGGAAAAATGGTTGATGAAGCTGTATATGAATTGGAAACTTATTTAGATAGAGCAACTTTAAATGGCTATACAGAAGTTTATGTAATTCATGGAAAAGGCACAGGAGCTTTAAGAGAAGGAATATTAAAATATTTGAAAACTTGTAAGTATGTAAAAGAGTATAGAATAGGTGGACATGGTGAGGGAGGACTAGGATGTACAGTGGTAACTCTGAAATAAAAAAGAAAGTTACTTTTATTCTAGCAGCAGCAGGTCAAGGAAAAAGGATGAATTTGAACTCACCTAAACAATTTTTAGACTACAAAGGAGAGCCACTTTTTTATTCATCTTTAAAACTTGCCTTTGAAAATAAAAATATTAATGATATTATTATAGTAACTAATAAAGAAAATTTAAATTTTATGGTAAAATATTGTCAAGACAAAAATTTATTTTCAAAAGTCAAATATATAGTTGAAGGTGGAAGTGAAAGACAATATTCTATCTATAATGCTATAAAAAAAATAGAAGATACAGATATTGTAATAATTCAAGATGCAGCAAGACCTTTTTTAAAAGATAAATATATAGAAGAAAGTATAAAAATTTTAGATAATGATTGTGATGGAGCAATTATTGGTGTAAAATGTAAAGATACGGTCAAGATTATTGATGAAAATGGAATAGTAGTAGAAACACCAAATAGAAATAGTTTAATAATGGTTCATACACCACAGACTTTTAAGTTTGAAATTTTAAAGAAGGCACATCAAATAGCTGAAGAAAAAAATATACTGGCTACTGATGATGCAAGTTTAGTGGAGATGATTTCTGGAAAAATTAAAATTATTTATGGAGATTATGATAATATTAAGATTACGGTACAAGAGGATTTAAAGTTTTTAAAATAAGGGAGAAGGATAAAAACTATGATAAAAATTTATAATACACTGACAGGGCATTTAGATGAATTTAAGCCATTGAAAGAAAATGAGGTGTCAATGTATGTCTGTGGACCAACAGTGTATAACTATATTCATATAGGAAACGCAAGACCTGCTATTTTCTTTGATACAGTTAGAAGATATTTTGAATATAGAGGCTATAAAGTAACTTATGTTCAAAATTTTACTGATGTTGATGATAAGATGATAAATAAGGCAAATATTGAGAATGTATCAATTAAAGAGATAGCAGAAAGATATATAAAAGCATATTTTGAAGATACTTCAAAATTAAATTTAAAAGAAGATGGTATGATAAGACCTAAAGCAACTGAAAATATTAATGAGATGATAGAAATTATACAATCTTTGGTTGATAAGGGATATGCTTATGAATCAAATGGAGATGTATATTTTGAAGTAAATAAATATAAAGATGGTTACGGAGAGCTTTCAAAACAAAATATAGAAGATTTAGAAAGTGGAGCAAGAATAAATGTAAATGAAATTAAAAGGGATCCACTTGATTTCGCATTATGGAAGTCATCTAAGCCTAATGAACCAAGTTGGGATTCACCTTGGGGAAAAGGGAGACCTGGTTGGCATATAGAATGTTCAGCTATGTCAAAAAAATATTTAGGAAATAGTTTTGATATACATGGAGGAGGTTTAGATTTAATATTCCCTCACCATGAAAATGAGAGAGCACAATCTAAATGTGGTTGTGGAGGAACTTTTGCTAGATATTGGATGCACAATGGTTATATAAATATAAATGGTGAAAAAATGTCCAAATCATCTGGTTCTTTCGTGCTTTTAAGAGATATTTTAAAGCATTTTGAAGGTAGAGTTATAAGACTTTTTGTCCTAGGCTCTCATTATAGAAAACCTATGGAATTTTCAGATGCAGAATTAAATCAAACTAAATCTTCACTTGAAAGAATAGAAAATACTTTAAAAAGAATGAAAGAATTAGATGAAGAAAATATAAAAGGAACAGATGAATGTCAAGAACTTTTAGCAACTAAAAAAGAAATGGAAGCTAAATTTATAGAGGCTATGGATGAAGATTTTAATACAGCACAAGCCTTAGGGTATATCTTTGAATTAGTGAAAGCAGTTAACAAAACCTTAGATGAAGCAAATATTTCAAAAAAAGGTTTAGAAGTTGTAGATGAGGTTTATTCTTATCTTGTTATGATTATTCAAGATGTTTTAGGTGTTAAGTTAAAATTAGAAGTTGAAGTAAATAATATTTCAGCTGATTTAATTGAGTTAATACTTGAACTTAGAAGAAATGCAAGAGAAGAAAAGAATTGGGCATTATCCGATAAAATAAGAGATAGACTTTTAGAATTAGGTATTAAGATTAAAGATGGAAAGGATAAAACTACATGGACAATGTAGATTTTTCAAAGGATATAAGAGATTACAGTGGATTGGAATTAGCATTTTTAGGAGATGCTATTTGGGAACTAGAAATAAGAAAATATTACTTACAATTTGGTTATAATATTCCAACTTTGAATAAATATGTTAAAGCTAAGGTAAATGCAAAATACCAAAGTTTAGTCTATAAGAAAATTATAGAATATTTAGATGAAGAATTTAAGGTTATAGGAAAAAGAGCTAAAAATAGTAATATAAAAACCTTTCCAAGAACTTGTACAGTCATGGAATATAAGGAAGCAACAGCTTTAGAAGCTATTGTTGGAGCAATGTATTTATTAAAAAAAGAAGAAGAAATAAAAAAAATTATAAATATAGTTATAAAGGGAGAATAGTATGGGACTTTTTAATTTTAGAGCAAACAGAAGCATAGGAATTGATTTAGGGACAGCAAACACATTGGTTTACAGTAAAAAGCATAAAAAAATTGTTTTAAATGAACCTTCTGTTGTTGCAGTAGAAAGAGAAACAAAAAGAGTATTGGCAGTTGGAAATGAAGCCAAAGAAATGCTCGGAAAAACTCCTGATACAATAGTTGCAGTAAGACCTTTAAGTGAAGGAGTAATTGCTGATTATGATATAACAGAAGCAATGATAAAATATTTTATTAAAAAGATATTTGGAACATATAGTTTTTTTATGCCAGAAATAATGATCTGTGTACCTATTGATGTAACAGGTGTAGAAAAAAGAGCAGTTTTAGAAGCTGCAATTTCAGCAGGAGCTAAAAAAGCTTATTTAATAGAAGAAGCAAGAGCGGCTGCCTTAGGTTCTGGTATGGATATAACAGTACCAGAAGGAAATATGATAATAGATATTGGTGGAGGATCTACTGATGTGGCTATTATATCTCTTGGAGGAACAGTTGTAAGTAAAACTATAAGAGTCGCTGGAAATAACTTTGATAATGATATCATAAAATATGTAAAGAAAACATATAATCTTTTAATTGGAGATAGAACAGCAGAAGAAATTAAAATGAAAATAGGAACAGCTTTACCATTAGAAGAAGAAGAAAGTATGGAAGTTAAAGGTAGAGACTTATTAATGGGATTACCTAAAGTTGTTACAATGACTTCTGAAGAAGTAAGAGAAGCTATTAAAGATTCTTTAGATCAAATCTTACAATGTATAAGAACAGTTTTAGAAAAAACCCCACCTGAACTAGCATCTGATATAGTTGATAAAGGTATGATAATGACAGGAGGAGGTTCTCTAATTAGAAATTTCCCAGAAATGATAACTAAATATACAAATCTAAAAGTAAATCTAGCTGATAATCCTTTAGAAAGTGTTGTAATAGGAGCAGGTTTAGCACTTGATCAAATAGATTATCTTAGAAAGATAGAAAAGGCTGAAAGATAAAAATGTTAGATGAATTTCTAAAAAATGAGTTATCATTTAATAGAGAATCTGGAACTTACTTATTTTATGGAGATGATTTAGAGAAAAATTATAATATAGCTTTAGAGTTTTCTGCTGAATTATTTTCAAAAAATATAGAAAATGAAATTGAAAAAAATAAAATAATAGATAAAACTTTAAGAAATTTATACAGTGATTTAATGGTAGTTGATACCTTAAATATTGATACTATAAGAGATATAATAAAAAAAAGTTACACTAGCTCTCATGAAGGAGGAGCTAAGGTTTTTATATTAAAAAATATTCAAGATATAAGAAAAGAAAGTGCAAATGCTATGTTAAAGCTTATAGAAGAACCAACTAAAGATAACTTTTTTATATTGATTTCTAAAAGATTAAACATACTTTCTACAATAAAATCAAGATCTATTATTTATAGAATCAGAAAATCAACCCCTGAGGAATTAGGGGTTGATAAGTATGTTTATAATTTTTTCTTAGGTTTTTCAAATGATATAGAAAAATATAAGGAAAAAGAAATAGATTTAATGCTTGAAAAATCATACAAAGCTATTGGTGGAGTTTTAAAAGAGTATGAAAAAGAAAAAAATATAGAAGTGAAAATAGATTTGTATAAGTGCTTAAGAAACTTTGTTCAAGAGTCTTCAAATCTAAAAAAATATGAGAAAATTAAGTTTGTAGAAGATATTTATATGAATGCTAGTAAAGAAAGTGTAAATTTGATTGTAGAATATCTTATAAGTCTTGTAAAAAGAGATAAAAATTTAAAAGAAAAATTAGAGTATAAAAAAATGTTAAGATACCCTATAAATGTTAAATTATTATTAATCAATCTAATTATGAGTATTTGAGGAAAGTTATATGGCTTATTATTTGTATATGTTAAGATGTGAAGATGATAGTATTTATACTGGTACTGCAAAAGACTATTTAAAGAGATATAAAGAGCATTTAAGTAGTAAAGGTGCAAAATATACAAAAGCTCATAAGGTTGTAAATATTGAAAGGGTATTTTTATGTGATTCAAGATCAATAGCATGTAGTTTAGAAAGTAAATTAAAAAAATATACAAAGAAGAAAAAAGAGAGTGTAATAAGCAAGCCAGATGACTTTATAAAAGAGATTGAAAATAATAGAAAAATAAAAATAGAAAAAATTTTTTAAAAAAAATTAAAAAAAAGTTTGACATAATGTGATATGTATGATATTATAGTGAATGTCCCGAGAGGAGCAAAAAAAATATAAATGCCTGGATGGCGGAATAGGTAGACGCACAGGACTTAAAATCCTGTGGTACTTAGTACCGTGCCGGTTCGATTCCGGCTCTAGGCACCATTTATATCGCGGGGTAGAGCAGTCTGGCAGCTCGTCGGGCTCATAACCCGAAGGTCGTAAGTTCAAATCTTACCCCCGCCACCAAAAATTAAAAATATTAAGGATTATGCGGGAATAGCTCAGTTGGTAGAGCGTCAGCCTTCCAAGCTGAATGTCGCGAG
>ERZ773100.167-NODE-167-length-40303-cov-6.489614_pt1 | contig 40303 bp, 37 predicted proteins | sample MGYA00511119_ERZ773100 | MGnify/ENA primary metagenome ERZ773100 (study PRJEB29015, sample SAMEA2738000) | human oral metagenome | biome: human oral; feature: human-associated habitat; material: dental | place: China | collected 2111 ...
AAGAACAATTACAAGCTAAAGTTGGATTATATAAATCAGTACCATTTGATGATAACAATAGTTTAAATTGGACAATATCTGGAGAAGTTTTTGCAGGACGTAATAAAATGGACAGAAGATTCTTAGTAGTAGATGAAGTATTCCATGCAAAATCTAGATACTATAACTATGGAGTAGGAATTAAAAACGAAGTAGGAAAAGAATTTAGATTAAGCGAATCATTCTCATTAAGACCATATGCAGCATTAGGACTAGAATATGGAAGAATATCTAAGATTAGAGAAAAATCTGGAGAAATAAAATTAGATGTAAAACAAAATGACTATATTTCTGTAAAACCAGAAGTAGGAGCAGAATTAGGATTTAAACACTACTTTGGAACTAAATCAGTAAAAGTAGGTTTAGGAGCAGCTTATGAAAATGAACTAGGAAAAGTAGCAAATGGAAAGAACAAGGCTAAAGTAGCGGATACAAATGCAGACTGGTTTGACATAAGAGGTGAAAAGGAAGATAGAAGAGGAAATGTTAAATTTGACTTGAACTTAGGACTTGATAACCAAAGATTTGGAGTAACTGGAAATGTAGGTTATGATACAAAAGGACAAAATGTAAGAGGTGGATTAGGACTAAGAGTTATATTCTAAAATTTTAATATCTCTCAAATAAAAAAACTCTCTCTTGGTAGAAATATCAAGGGAGATTTTTTTATTACATTTAAATAAAAAAATCATTGACAAAAACCTTTCAATATTATAAAATTTTCTGTATTTAAAATATAATGTAAAGGGAGGAATGATAGGTGAAAAGGAAAAATTTTGAATTTCCAACAGCTTATACAGTATTATTTTTGATTTTAATTTTGGTGACAGTATTAACACATGTTATACCAGCAGGAAAGTATAATAGGTTGTCCTATCAAGAGAGCACAAACGAGTTTGTGGTAGAGACATATGGAAATGGAAATATAAATTTAGAAGCAACACAAAAAAATTTAGATAAATTAGAGATTAAAATAGATGTAAATAAATTCATAGATGGTACAATAAAAAAACCAATGGCTATCCCAAATACTTATGTTAAATTAGATGGAAAAGCACAGGGTTTTAAAGAATTAATTATTGCACCAATTTCAGGAATAGCTGAATCAATAGACATAATAATATTTGTTCTTATTTTAGGAGGAATAGTAGGTATAGTAAATAAGACAGGTACATTTAATATAGCAATGAAAGCTATTTCACAAAAAACAAAGGGAAAAGAGTTTTCACTTGTTATAATAAGTTTTATTTTCTTTGCAGCTGGAGGAACAATATTTGGATTTTGGGAAGAAACAATACCCTTTTATTCAATCTTAATGCCATTGTTTTTAATAAATAATTTTGACCCATTGGTTCCAATGGCAACTATATTCATAGGTTCAGCAGTAGGGTGTATGTTTTCAACAGTAAACCCATTTTCAACTATAATTGCATCAAATGCAGCAGGAATATCTTTTAATGAGGGATTAAAATTCAGATTTGTAGCTTTAATAGTATTTTCAATAATATCATTGTTATACATTCATAGATATATAAAAAGAGTTAAAAAAAATTCAAATAATTCTCTTGTTATAGAAGAACAAGAAGAAATAAGAGAAAAATTTTTAAAAGATTACAGCCAAGAAACTAATATTAAATTTGACTGGAGAAAAAAAATAATATTATTTTTATTTATTTTTCAATTTATAGTTATGATATGGGGAGTATCTTCACTAGGTTGGTGGTTTCAAGAAGCAGCTGCAATGTTCTTTGGAGTTGCAATAATCATTATGTTCTTATCAGGACTTAGTGAAAAAGAAGCAGTAAATGGTTTTATTTCAGGAGCTTCAGAAGTTGTTGGAGTTACTTTGATTATTGGTTTAGCAAGAGCTATAAATATTATAATGGAAAATGGAATGATTTCAGATACTTTACTTTTTTATTCATCTAATGTAGTTGCTGAAATGGGTAAAGGTTTATTCTCAATAGTAATGTTATTAATTTTTGCATTTTTAGGAATTTTTATTCCATCAACATCTGGTTTAGCAGTATTATCTATGCCAATACTAGCTCCACTTGCTGACACAGTGGGATTATCAAGAGCAGTTGTTGTTGATGCTTTCACTTGGGGGCAAGGGATTATATTATTTATAACACCAACAGGTTTAATATTTGTTGTTTTACAGATAGTAGGAATTCCCTATAATAAATGGTTAAAATTTGTTATGCCACTTATGTTGATTATAACAATATTAATAATTACTATTTTATATGTAAGATCAGTATTTTTTTAATAATAAAAAAGCCAATTATAAAGATTTTAAAATTTATAATTGGCTTTTTATTTTATAATTTTGCTAATGCTTGTTCAATGTCAGCTATAATATCATTTATATTTTCAATACCAACATTTATTCTTACTGCTTCTGGCAATACACCACATTTAATTAAATCTTCTTCACTTAACTGTCTATGAGTAGTACTTGCAGGGTGTAATAGACAAGTTCTTGAATCTCCAACATGGACAACAGCTCTTATCCATTCTAAACCTTTAATGAATTTTTCAGCTCCTTCTCTACCACCTTTAACACCAACTAAAATTACTCCACTGCCACCTTTTGGTAGATATTTTTCAGCATTTTTATAAGCATAATGGCTAGGTAATTTAGAATATTTTACCCAAGAAATATTTGGATTTTTTTCTAAAGCAGTAGCTAATGCTAAAGCATTTTCACTGTGTCTTTCCATTCTTAAATGTAAAGTTTCTAAGCCTCTTAATAGAATAAAAGCATTAAATGGGCTTAAAGCAGCTCCCATATCTCTTAGAATATTTGCTCTTGCTTTTATAATATATGCAAGATTCCCAAATGTTTTATAGTAGCTCATATCATGATAACTTACATCAGGTTCTACTAACATAGAGAATTTCCCATTATCCCAGTTATAGTTTCCACCATCAACAATAACCCCACCTAAAACACTTCCTTGTCCATCTATATACTTAGTAGCAGAATGAACAACTATATTTATTCCATAAGAAATAGGATTACATAAATATGGTGTAGCTAAAGTATTATCAATTATTGTTGGAACATCTTTTTCTTTTGCAATCTTAACTATTTTTTCAAAATCTAAAGTGTTCATTTCAGGGTTTCCTAATGTTTCTCCAAATAGTATTTTTGTATTTTCTCTGAATGCAGCTTTAAATTCTTCTTCACTAGCCTCAGGATTTACAAAAGTAGTTTCAATACCATAGTTTTTTAGTGTTGAAGCTAAAAGAGTTATAGTTCCACCATATAAAGTAGATACTGCAACTATATGGTCTCCTGCCTTACAAATAGTTAGTATTGCAGCAGTGTTAGCAGCTTGTCCTGAAGCAAAAGCTAATGCTCCAACACCTTTTTCAAGTATAGCCATTTTATTTTCAAAAGCAGCAACAGTTGGATTGCTAAGTCTTGAATAAAAATATCCTAATTTCTTTAAATCAAATAATTCTGCCAATGTGTCAGGATTAGTATAATTAAAAGTTGTACTTTGAACTAGAGGGACTGTTCTTGATTCTCCTTCTTCAAATTCTTCTAATGATTGTACTAACTGAGTTTCTATTTCTAAATTTTTCTTATCTATCATATTTTATCCTCCTATAATATTTTAAAATGCTGGAACAACAGCTCCTTTATATTTTTCAATTATAAATTTTCTAGCTTTTTCACTATTTAAAGCTTTAGCTAATTTTTTAATATCTTCATTGTTTTGATTCTTTTTTCTTGTAACTAATACATTTACATAAGGTGAATTTTTATCTTCTAAAAGTATTGCATCTTTACTTGGAACAAAACCTGCTTGTAAAGCATAGTTAGCAGTTATTATAGCTCCATCAACACTATCCAAAGTTCTTGGCAATAAAGCGGCATCTAATTCTTGGAATTTTAATTTCTTAGGATTTGATACTATATCCACTGGTGTAGCAAGTAAATTTTTAGGGTCTTTTAATTTTATAATTCCATTGTTATGTAATAATATTAAAGCTCTACCTTCATTTGTTGAATCACTTGGAATAGCAATTTTAGCTCCAACTTTTAAATCTTTTATAGATTTAATTTTAGTAGAATAAAGTCCTATTGTTTCAACATGTACCTTAGTCACTGCAACTAAATCAGTCTTTTTTTCTTTTTGCATTATTAAAGTTAAATGTGGTAAATGTTGCCAGTAATTAGCATCTAATTCTCCATCAATTAAAGCTTCATTTATAGTAACAAAGTCTGTAAATTCAATAATTTTTAAGTCTACTCCTTCTTTCTTTAAATCACTTTTTAAATAATTTAAAAGCTCAGCATGAGGAACAGGAGTTGCTCCTACTTTCAAAGTTCCTGCAAATATATTAGTTGATACCAAAAGCCAAGTAAAACAATGTAATAATATTTTTTTCATAATTTCTAGTTCTCCCTTCTAAAATAAATTTTAATAAAAAATCTCTATCACCATCGAGTAATAGAGATTGGTTAAAAGCCTTTTATTGACTTCCATCTATCTGGAATTAGCACCACATCTGATGACAGGTTGCTGAAACTTCATAGGGCCAGTCCCTCAGTTTCTCTCGATGGTTATGGATTTGTTATTTTGAGTAATAATACATCAAAAATAAAAATTTGTCAATAGCTTTTATTTAATTATTTTCTATTTTTAAAGCTCTAAAAGAATTTAAAACTGCAAGAATTGTTACACCTGTATCAGCAAAAACAGCCATCCACATATCAGCAATACCTAAGGCACTTAAAACTAATGCAATAGCTTTTACTCCAAAAGCTAGAGCAATATTTTGCATAGCAATCTTCATAGTTTTTTTAGAACTTTTGATTGCAGTTACTATTTTACTAGGCTCATCAGTCATAATAACAACATCAGCAGCTTCTATTGCAGCATCTGAGCCCATAGCTCCCATAGCTATTCCAACATCTGCTCTTGCAAGTACAGGGGCATCATTTATGCCATCACCAACAAAAGCTACATTTCCTTTAGACTTTTTATTTCCTATGATTTCTTCAAATTTACTTACCTTATCTTGTGGTAAAAGATTAGTATAAATTTCATCAAGTCCTAAATCTTCTCCAACTTTTTTACCTACTTTTTCAATATCACCAGTAAGCATAATAGATTTCTTTACTCCTATATCTTTTAAACCTTTTATTGCTTTAGAAGCATCTTTTTTAATTTCATCAGAAATGACTATATATCCAGTGAATTTATTATCTATTTCTACATAAAGAATAGTTCCTATATCATCAATAACAAGATTACTAGGAATATTTACTAATTTTTCATTTCCAACAAGTATTTTCATATTATTAATAAGAGCTTCTATACCTTTACCAGAAATTTCTTTAATACTATTTATAGAATTTTTATTGATTTCTCTATTATAATATTTTTGTATGGACTTTGATATAGGATGATTTGAGCCTGATTCAGCCATAGCAACAAGAGAAATAAATTCATCCTCTTTTATACTTTTATCAACAACTACAACCTTTTGAACATTAAATACTCCTTTAGTTAATGTTCCTGTTTTATCAAAAACTACTATATCAACTTTTGATAATATTTCTAAATAGTTTCCACCTTTTATTAGAATTCCTGCTCTTGAAGCAGCTCCTATTCCACTGAAAAAACTTAAAGGAACAGAAATTACAAAGGCACAAGGACAAGATACAACTAAAAATGCTAAAGCTCTAAATATCCAAAGTCTAAAATTATATTCTCCACTAATGATTGGTGGTAAAATAGCTAGCAATACTGCTAAACTTATTACTATTGGTGTATATATTTTTGCAAATCTTGTAATCAATCTTTCAGATGTTGATTTTTTAGCAGCAGCATTCTCAACTAAATCTAAGACTTTATTGACTGTCGAATCAAAGTATTCTTTTGTAACTTTTGCCAATATTAATGCATTTAGATTTATACAACCACTTAATATACTTGCTCCTTCTCTCACTTCAACTGGTATAGATTCTCCAGTAAGAGCTGAAGTATCAAGAGTAGTTTCACCCTTTATAATAATGGCATCAAGTGGAACTCTTTCACCAGGTTTGATTTCAATTATTTCATCAATTTGTACTTCATCTGGATCAACTTTTATAGATTTATTATCTCTAATAACATTGGCATATTCTGGTTTAATATCCATCATATCTGCAATAGATTTTCTTGATTTATTGATAGCATAACTTTGAAATAACTCACCAACTTCGTAGAAAAGCATAACTGCGACTGCTTCAGGATACTCTCCTATTATTATAGCTCCTAGTGTAGCTACTGTCATAAGAAAATTTTCATCAAAGAAATCTCCCTTTTCAACATTCTTTACAGCTTTTAAGACAGTATCTTTTCCAAGTAATATGTAAGCTACTAACATTAAAATAAGTTGCAAATTTTGAGACATTCTCACAAATAATGCTATTGCAAATAACATAGCAGAAATAATAATTATTACTTCTTTTTTCTTCTTCATTTTACACCAACCATTCATTTTAATTTTTACTATGCTTTAATCATATTAACATCAGGTTCAACTTCATTTATAAGTTTTTTAACTTTTTCTACCACATCAGCAATATTTTCATCAACACTTTCAAGAGTCATTTTAGTTGTCATAAAATTAATTACAACAGATTTTACTCCTTCTAATTTAGATACTTTTTCTTCAATTTTTGCTGCACAGTGAGCACAATCCAATCCTTCCAATTTAAATACTTTTTTCATACTATTCATCTCCTTTTTTATCTTCTTGTATATGTATTAAACCTTGTTCAAAAATTTCTTTTACATGGTTATCTGACAGAGAATAAAGAACTTCTTTTCCAGATTTTCTAAATTTTACTAAATCAGCTTCTCTTAAAGCCCTTAGTTGATGAGATACAGCTGACTTTGTCATATTTAAAACATTAGCTATATCACATACACACATCTCACTAACATCTAATGCCCAAAGTATTCTAATTCTTGTTCCATCTCCTATAACTTTAAAGAAATCAGATAAATCTCCAAGAAGTTCATCATCTGGAAATTTCTTTTTTACCTTATCCACTAATTCTTGATTTACACTATCACAGTCACAAGAATTTACAGTTTTAGTTGTTTTCATAATTCACCTCTTTAATATCAATTAAATTTATACAATAATTGATTACTTATTCAACTATATTATAATTGAATATATACTCAACTGTCAAGTATTTTTTTATTTTTTTTGTAAAGAATTAAAAGAATAATAAAAAAAGCTAGGGATTATCCTAGCTTCTTTCTTTATATAAAGGTAAATTGTATTTTCTAAAAATTTCTTCTGCTTTTTGAATTTGTTCTTTATTTGGTGTTGGAGTATCTTTTAACTTATATTCTCTATTAGTTTTTTCCCACTTATAAATTGCCATTTGATGAAATGGTAAGATATCAACTCTTTTAACAACATCAAATTGAGATACAAATTTTGCCCAGTCATTTAAATCTTTAACATCATCTGTATAACCTGGTAAAAGAACATATCTTATCCAAGTAGGTTTATTAATTTCTTGTAAATATTTTATGAAATTAAGAGTAGGCTCTAAATCAACAGATGTAATTTTCTTATACATATCTTTGTCTATATGTTTTATATCTAATAAAACTAAATCTGTATATTCTAAAACCTTTTTTGCTTGATCATTAAAAATATAACCAGAAGTGTCAAGTGCAGTATGTATTCCATTTTCTTTACAAAGTTTAAAAAGTTCTAATATAAAAGAGGCTTGAAAAAGAGGTTCACCACCAGAGGCAGTTATTCCACCAGTTAAGAAAGCTCTAACTTTATTTAATTCAGCTAAAATTTCCTCAGGAGTGTAGATATAGTTTTTATCTTTCAGTTCCCAAGTATCTACATTATGACAATACAAACATCTTAAAGGGCAACCTTGCATAAAAACTACAAATCTTATTCCAGGACCATCTTTTGTTCCAAAAGATTCAAAAGAATTTATATAACCTTGCATATTATCATTTCCTTTTAAATATTAATGTAAAGGGGAGAAAACTCTCCCCTATTTATTTTATTACATTTTGTTACTAATAGTTCTGTTTATAACATCTAATTGTTGTTCTCTTGTTAATTTAATAAAGTTTACTGCATATCCAGAAACTCTTATTGTAAGTTGTGGATAATTTTCAGGATGTTCCATAGCATCTTCTAATAATTCTCTACCAAATACATTTACATTTAGGTGGTGTCCAGTTTGTTTAAAGTATCCATCAAGAAGTCCAACTAAATTATTTTTCTTTTCATCATCTGTTTTTCCTAATGTTTCAGGAGTTATAGCAAATGTATAAGAAATTCCATCATTTGCATCTTCAAATGGTAACTTAGCAACTGATGCTAGAGAAGCAACTGCTCCCTTAGTATCTCTACCATGCATAGGGTTTGCTCCTGGTCCAAATGGAGCTCCTGCTCTTCTTCCATCAGGAGTATTTCCTGTTTTCTTACCATAAACAACATTTGAAGTTATTGTAAGAACTGATTGAGTAGGTTCAGCATCTCTATACATTTTATGACTTCTAATTTTATTCATAAATGTTCTAACAACTTTAACTGCTAATTCATCTGTTCTATCATCATTATTTCCAAATGGAACATAAGGTTGTTCAACAACATAATCAACAGCATCTCCAGCTTCATCTCTTATTACTCTTACTTTACCATATTTAATAGCAGCAAGTGAGTCAGCAACTATTGAAAGTCCAGCTATACCACAAGCTTCTGTTCTCTTGATATCTAGTGAGTGTAAAGCCATTTCTAATGCTTCATAAGAATATTTATCGTGCATATAGTGAATAATATTTAATGCTTTTACATAAGTTGATGCAAGCCATGTAAGCATTTTGTCATATTTTTCCCAAACTTCATCAAATTCTAAGTAGTCACCAGTAATTTTTTCAAATTGTCCAGCTGGAGTTACTTGTTCTTTCTTTAACTCATCTTTACCACCATTTATAGCATAAAGTAATGCTTTAGGTAAGTTAGCTCTTGCTCCAAAGAATTGCATTTGTTTTCCTATAGCCATAGGAGATACACAACAAGCTATTCCATAGTCTTCACCAAATTGTGGTCTCATAATGTCATCATTTTCATATTGTAATGAAGAAGTATCTATTGAAACTTTAGAGCAGAATTTTTTCCAATTTTCAGGCAATCTTTCACTCCATAAAATTGTTAAGTTAGGTTCAGGAGCTGTACCTAAGTTGTAAAGAGTATTTAAGTATCTAAATGCATTTTTAGTTACCCAAGATCTACCTTCATTATTCATTCCACCTATTGATTCAGTTACCCATACTGGATCTCCAGAGAATAATTGGTCATATTCAGGAGTTCTTAAGAATCTCACAATTCTAAGTTTCATAATGAAATGATCTATAAATTCTTGAGCTTGTTTTTCAGTAATTCTTCCTTCTTTTAAATCTCTTTCTATATATACATCTAAGAAACCAGCAGTTTTACCTAAACTCATTGCAGCACCATTTTGGTCTTTAATAGCACCTAAGTATCCAAAGTAAGTCCATTGAACAGCTTCTTGAGCAGTTTCAGCAGGTCTTCCTATATCAAAACCATAGGCAGCTGCCATTCTTTTTAAAGCTTTTAAAGCTTCTAATTGTTCAAACATTTCTTCTCTATCTCTAATAACATCTTCTGTCATTTCTTCTGGATCATAAGCATCAAATTCTCTTTTTCTTTCTTCAATAAGTCTATCAACACCATAAAGAGCAACTCTTCTATAATCTCCTATGATTCTTCCTCTACCATAAGCATCAGGAAGACCAGTAATAATTCCAGTATGTCTAGCAGCTTTTATTGCAGGTGTATATGCTGAGAAAACTCCAGCATTATGGCTTTTTCTATATTTTTCGTATATTTCTTTTGTTGTAGGATCTAATTTATAACCAAAAGCTTCTAATGAGTTTTCAACCATTCTTAATCCACCATTTGGGAATATAGCTCTTTTTAGAGGAGCATCAGTTTGTAAACCTACTATTGTTTCTAAATTTTTATCAATATACCCAGCTCCATAAGCATCAATTTTAGAAGGAATTTTAGTTTCAGCATCATAGATACCTTTTTCTCTTTCTACTTTTAACATTCCACTTAAAATATCCCATAACTTTTTAGTATTTTCAGTAGGACCTTCTAAGAATGATTCATCTCCTAAATATTCTGTATAATTGTTTTTGATAAAGTTACTTACATTAATACTTTTTTGCCATTCACCATCTTTAAAACCTCTCCAAGCTTCCATTGATTAAAACCACCTTTCATTTATATTATAAAAAATTTTGTAAATAAACTATATTGAAAATAAAAATTTATTTTTTTAATATATTATAAATCAAATATATAAATAAATACTTTACATAAGTTTACTATTATTTAATATAAAATTCAATTAAAATTTTAATAAATAATGAAATTGATAAAAAAATATACTAAATTAGAGTAAAAATAAGGCGAAAATAAAAATATTATAAAAATGAATAGAAACTCTTGAAAAATATTATAAAATATGATAGCATTACAAAAGAAGATTAAAAAATAATAAAAAAATTGGAGGGGAAGATGGAAGAAGAAAAAATCTTACATGGAATTCTATTAAAAAAAGCAAAAGAGGCTCAATATACAAATTTTGAAATTGAGCAATTAAATTTACAGTCTGAAAGTCTTTTTATAAGATATTTTTTAGAAAGAGAGGCTGCTAGAATTGTTGAGAACACAAATATAGAAGAAGATGTATTAAAAAAAATATATGAAGAAAATCAATCTTTATATAAATTTCCTAAAAAAGTAAAAATTGATACTATATTTGTAAAAGATTTAGAAAAAGCAGAAAAAATTTTAAAAGAAGTAAATCTTGAAAATTTTAATGAACTTAAAGAAAAAAATGATGAAAAAGGACAAGAAGCAAAAGATGTAACTGATGAATTTTTATTTGTAACAGAAATTCATCCAGCAATAGCAGAAGAAATTTTAGGTGAAAATCAAAAAAATATTATTATAAAGAAAGCTATTCCTGTACAGGAAGGGTTCCATATTCTTTATTTAAAAGATATAGAAGAAGAAAGACAAGCTATTTTTGATGAAGCCAGAGAAACTATATTGGCAGATGTTAAAAGAAATATATTTGGACAAGTATATAATCAATTAATAGAAGATATAGCAAATGAAACAGTTAAACCAAAAGAACCTATAAAGATTATAAAAAATAAAGAAGATAAAAGTACAGAAACAAAGTCAAAACAATAAAAAATCAAAGATAATAAAAAAAATATTGTAATTTTTTAAAATTTTATGTATAATTGTCAATATAAGAAATAATTTATTATAATTTAATTTGGGAGGTAACAAAAATGAAAAAATTTTTATTATTAGCAGTATTAGCAGTTTCTGCTTCAGCATTTGCAGCAACTGATGCAGCAAGTTTAGTAGGTGAATTACAATCATTAGATGCTGAATACCAAAACTTAGCAAATCAAGAAGAAGCAAGATTCAATGAAGAAAGAGCACAAGCTGACGCTGCTAGACAAGCACTAGCACAAAATGAACAAGTTTACAATGAATTATCTCAAAGAGCTCAAAGACTTCAAGCAGAAGCTAACACAAGATTTTATAAATCTCAATATCAAGATTTAGCTTCTAAATATGAAGATGCTTTAAAGAAATTAGAAGCTGAAATGGAACAACAAAAAGCTGTTATTTCTGACTTCGAAAAAATTCAAGCTTTAAGAGCTGGTAACTAATAAATTTTGAAAAAATGCTAGCATGAAATAAAACCTTTTAAGTTTATATTTTTTAATATAAATTTGAAAGGTTTTTTATTTATAAAATTAAAAATATATGTTAAAATATAAAATAGAGTAAATTTTTATAAGTTGTTAGAAGGAGTTAGTGTTATGTATAAGTTATTTGGTTATGGATTAAAAGGAATTCCCTATATAAATAGATTAAAAAGAAGAGTGTTTTATGCAGTTGTAATTACAGTTGTTGCATTAAATATTTTTATAAGTTTCTCATTGAATTTAAGAAGTCTAACTAATGAGAAAATATTTAATTCTTTTATAGTTGCAGATTTACAAAATAATCTTAATCAAGATAAAAAGAATGAAATAGAGAAATATATATTGGGAATAGATGGAGTTCGTTCAGTCAGATTTATGGATAAATTTGAAAGTTTTAAGAATTTACAAAATGAACTTAATATTTCAATTCCTGAATCAAGTAACCCTTTAACAGATTCATTAGTAATCTCAGTAAAAGATCCAACACTTCTTGGACATATTCAAGAGACTATTGAAACAAGAGAAGAAGTAAAAGAAGTATATAAAGATGAATCATATTTAAAGCAATCTAAGGAACAAGGATTTATAACTTCTATAGCACAGATGGGAAGTGGTGTTTTCTCATTTTTTATAGCAGTTATTACCATAATCATATTTAACTTTGGAGTAGCAATAGAATTCTTAAATAATGCTAATACAGGACTTGATTATGCTGAAAATATTAGAAAGTCTAAAATAAGAAATCTTTTATCTTTTACTATGTCAACTGTGATAGGAACTTTAATCTTTTTTAATATATATGTGTTATTTAGAAAATATGTATCTCATGCAAAATTTGATTCTTCAATGTTATCCTTGAAGGAAATTGTTTTATGGCATCTTGGAGCAATAGCAATTTTAAATCTATTAGTTTGGTTAATACCAGCAAATGTTGGAAGAATTGAATATGCTGAAGAAGATGAAGAAGATGAACTAGATGATGAATTCTATGACAATGATGAAGATGAAGAAGATGGAGATTATGATGACTTTGAAGATGATGAAGACTAAGACAATTTTAACATTTTTTCTTTTATCAGCAAGTATTTATCCAGCTTCTAATTCTGTAAAGGATATGAATAAAAGATTAAAGAATATTGATAAAGAAATTGAGAAGAAGAACACTCGTATAAAAGCAATAGATACAGAAACTTCTAAATTAGAAAAGATGATAAAAGAGCTAGAAGAGGAAATTAAGAAGTTGGAACATGAAAGAGAAGAGATAGAAGATGAAATTACAGTAGTTAAGAAGAATATAGATTATAGTAGAAAAAATCTTGAAATATCAGAAGTAGAACATGGTAGGAAAGAATCTGAATTTGTTGCTAAGATAATTGCTTGGGATAAATATAGTAAAATTCATGGAAAAGATATAGATGAAAAAGTTTTACTTACTAAAAATTATAGAGAAATGTTACATGGTGACCTACAAAGAATGGGGCATATCGAAAAAGTTACAGGTAGCATTAAGGAAGTAAAAGAAAAGATAGAAGCTGAAAAAAGGAAATTAGATAGACTTGAAGCAGAACTTAGAGAAAACTTAAGAAAAAGTGATGCTAAAAAAGAAGAGCAAAAGAAATTAAAAGAACAATTGCAAGTTGAGAAAAAAGGACATCAATCATCTATTGAAAAGTTAAAGAAAGAAAAACAAAGAATTTCAAGAGAGATTGAAAGGATTATAAGAGAAAATGCTAGAAGAGCTGCAGAAAAAGCAGCAAGAGAAAAGGCTGCAAGGGAAGCTGCTAAAAATAAAGATAAGAGTGCTGGTAAAGGTAAGGGTAGTGGTGAAACAAAGGTTACTACTACCACTGTAGATATGCCAAAAATAAGTAATCCAGAAGCATATAAGAGAATAGGAAAAACAATTAAACCATTGAATGGACAAATTGTTGTTTATTTTGGACAAAAGAAAGCAGGAGTGGTTGAAAGTAATGGTATAGAAATAAAAGGAAAATTAGGAAATCCAGTAGTTGCTTCTAAGGCAGGAACAGTTATCTATGCTGATGCATTCCAAGGTTTAGGTAAGGTTGTTATGATAGACTATGGTGGAGGAATAATAGGAGTTTATGGAAACTTACTTGCTATAAAGGTTAATATAAACTCAAAAGTAAGTTCAGGACAAACTATAGGAGTATTAGGTTTATCTAGTGATAAAGAGCCTAATTTATACTATGAATTAAGAGCAAATTTAAGACCTATTGACCCAATACCAACATTTTAAATTTTAAGGAATAGGAAATGATAAAATTAAGTATTATTTACAATACAGACAAAGAAGATGCTATAAAAATATATAAGGAACTTTTAAAATATTTAAAATCTAAAAAAGAATTTGAAGTTTTTGATGATAAAAATTTATCACAAGCTGAATATATAGTAGTTATAGGTGGAGATGGTACTTTACTAAGAGGATTTAAAAAAATAAAAAACAAAGAAGTTAAGATAATTGCTATTAACTCAGGAACTTTAGGTTATCTTACAGAAATTAGAAAAGATTGCTATAAAGAAATCTTTGAAAATATCTTAAAAGGCAAAGTTAATATTGAAGAAAGATATTTTTTTACTGTTAAAATTGGAAAAAAGAAATATAATGCTTTAAATGAAGTTTTTTTAACAAAAGATAATATAAAGAGAAATATAGTATCTTCTGAGATTTATGTAGATGATAAATTTTTAGGTAAATTTAAAGGAGATGGAGTAATTATATCTACTCCAACAGGCTCAACAGCCTATTCATTATCTGCTGGAGGACCTATTGTAACTCCTGAATTAAAGTTGTTTTTAATAACACCAATAGCACCACATAACTTAAATACAAGACCTATAATTTTATCAGGTGATGTAAAAATAGTTTTAACTTTGGCAGCACCAAGTGAATTTGGTATTGTAAATGTGGATGGACATACTCATAACAAAATTAATCTTGAAGATGAAGTAGAAATTTCTTATTCAAAGAAAAGCTTAAAAATTGTTCTTCCAGATAATAGAAATTATTATAATGTTCTAAGAGAAAAACTTAAATGGGGAGAAAACTTATGCTAAGAGAACTAAAAATAGAAAATTTAGCTATTATAGATGAGTTAGATATTGAGTTTGATAAAGGGTTTATTGTGCTAACAGGAGAAACAGGTGCAGGAAAATCTATTATTTTAAGTGGAATTAATCTTCTTATTGGAGAAAAAGCCAGTGTGGATATGATTAGAGATGGAGAAGAAAATCTTGTTGCACAGGGTGTTTTTGATGTGGATGAAGAACAAAAGAAAGCATTGGAAGCTATGGGAATAGATATTGATGGAGATGAAATTATTATAAGAAGATCTTATAGCAGAAGTGGTAAGGCAAGAGCTTTTGTAAATAATGTTAGGATATCTTTGACAGATTTAAAAGAGATAGCCTCAACTTTAGTTGATATTGTTGGGCAACACTCTCATCAAATGTTACTTAATAAGAATAATCATATAAAACTTTTAGACAGTTTTCTTAACAAAGATGAAAAAGATTTAAAAGAAAATTTAGTAAATCTTTTATCACAATATAGAGAAATTGATATTAAAATAGAAAATATTGAGAAAGAAAGAAAAGAAACTTTAGAAAAAAAAGAATTCTATGAGTATCAACTTGAAGAAATAGAAAAATTAAAATTAAAAGATGGAGAAGATGAACTTTTAGAGGCTGAATATAAAAGAGTATTTAATGCTGAAAAGATTAGAGAAAAAGTTTATGAAAGTTTAGAATATCTAAAAGATGATGAAGATTCAGCTTTAAGTTTGATAACAAATTCAATAAGAAATATAGAGTACCTTGGAAAATATGATGAAAGATACATAGAATTAGCAAAAAGAATGGAAAATGCATATTATGAGTTAGAAGATTGTGCTAATGAAATTGAAAATATTTCTAAGGGAATAGATGTTACAGAGAGTGATTTAGATAAAATTGCTGGTAGAATGAATACTTTAAAAAGAATAAAAGAGAAATATAAAAGAACTTTACCAGAACTTATAGCATATAGAGAAGATTTAAAAGAAAAATTATCTGATATAGATAGTGGAGATTTTAAAACTAAGGAATTAAAAAAAGAACTTAATAAAATTAAAACTGAATATGATAAAATAGCTGAAAAAATAAGTAATTCAAGAAAAGAAATAGCAATAAAAATAGAAAATGAATTGTTAAATGAATTAAAATTCTTAAATATGGAAGATGCTAAATTAAAAGTTCAAATAAATAAATTAGAAAAAATGACAAATGATGGTTATGATGAGGTTGAATTTTTTATTTCAACTAATGTGGGACAAGATTTAAAACCTCTAAATAAAATAGCTTCTGGTGGAGAAGTTAGCCGTGTTATGCTTGCACTTAAAGTTATTTTTTCAAAGGTTGATAATATACCTATTTTGATTTTTGATGAAATAGATACAGGTATAGGTGGAGAAACTGTTAGAAAGATAGCTTTAAAGCTGAAAGAAATAGGAGAAAATACTCAAATTATTTCAATTACTCATTCACCGGTAATAGCTTCTAAGGCATCACAACAATTCTATATAGAAAAATATGTTGAAAATTCTAAAACTATCAGTAGAGTTAAGAAGCTGTCTGCTGAAGAAAGAATAAAAGAAATTGGAAGAATGTTAGTTGGAGAAAAAATTAATAATGAGGTCTTAGAAATAGCAAATAAAATGTTAAATGAGGGATAATGTGAACATTTTAGAGAAATATATAGAAAATCTGGTAGTAAAAAAGAATTTATTACAGACAACAGTTGATGCTTATAAACTAGATATAAATGAGTATCTTGAATTTCTAACAAAAAAAGATATAGATATTTTAGATACTGATGAAAAGATATTTAATGAATATTTTTCTGATGTAGAAAAAAACTATAAGAAAGCTACCTTTAGTAGAAAATATAGCACTATAAGGGGTTTGTATAAGTTTCTTTTGAGAAATAGATATATAGAAAAAATATTTGAATATAAACTATCAGTTAATAAATCTGATAATGAAGTTACTACTAAAAAGAATAATATTATATTCAAGCAAAAAGAATATGAAGAATTTATAAATTCTTTATCTGATAATTTTAATGAGATGAGATTGAAACTTATTTCTAAAATGATAGTTGAGTATAAAATTAACCTTGTAAATATTTTTGAAATTCGGATTAAAGACTTATTAAAGTATGATTTTCAAAAGATTATTATAGTGAGAAATAATAAGATTATTAGTTATGATATAGATAAAATTATGGAAGAAGATTTAAAAAATTACCATAAAAAATATGCTTTTGAAAAAAGATTTTTATTTGGAGCTTATTGTAAGTCAACCTTTATTTCAGATTTAAAAAGATATAACTTAGATTTTAAAACTTTAAAAAATTGTATGCAGGAAGATGAAAAAGACTTAATTGAAAATATTAGAAGAATATATTTTGAGATAGGAATAGGAGATAATTAATGAAAGCTGGATTTATAGCTGTTGTAGGTAGACCAAATGTTGGTAAATCAACTTTAATAAATAAACTTGTATCTGAAAAAGTAGCTATTGTTTCTGATAAAGCAGGAACAACAAGAGATAATATAAAGGGAATTTTGAATTTTAAAGATAATCAATATATTTTTATAGATACACCAGGAATACATAAACCACAACATCTTTTAGGTGAATATATGACTAATATTGCAGTTAAGATTCTAAAAGATGTAGATATTATACTTTTTTTAATTGATGCCTCTAAACCAATAGGAACAGGGGATATGTTTGTAATGGATAGAATAAATGAAAATTCTAAAAAGCCTAGAATTTTACTAGTGAATAAGGTTGATTTAATAAGTGATGAGCAAAAAGAAGAAAAATTAAAAGAAATAGAAGAAAAGTTAGGAAAATTTGATAAAATAATTTTTGCCTCAGGTATGTATTCTTTTGGTATGAGTCAATTATTAGAAGCATTAGATCCTTATTTAGAAGATGGAGTTAAATACTATCCTGATGATATGTACACAGATATGTCCACTTACAGAATAATAACAGAAATAGTCAGAGAAAAAATCTTATTAAAAACAAGAGATGAAATTCCTCATTCCGTTGCTATTGAAATAATAAATGTGGAAAGAAAAGAAGGAAAAAAGGATAAATTTGATATAAATATTTATGTTGAAAGAGATTCTCAAAAAGGTATTATTATTGGAAAAGATGGTAAGATGCTAAAAGAAATTGGAGTGGAAGCTAGAAAAGAGATAGAAGAATTATTAGGAGAAAAAATCTATTTAGGACTTTGGGTAAAAGTGAAAGATGATTGGAGAAAGAAAAAACCATTTTTAAAAGAATTAGGTTATGTTGAGGAAAAATAAGATTTTAAAGGAGATTTTATTGTATGAAAACAATAGGGCTTATAGGTGGAATGAGTTGGGAAAGTACAGTTACATATTACCAAATCATAAATGAAGTTATAAAGGATAAATTAGGAGGACTACATTCTGCAAAATGTATATTATATAGTGTGGATTTTGAAGAAATAGAAGAATGTCAAAAGAATGGTGATTGGGATAGAAGTGCTGAAATCTTAGGTAAAGTGGCATTATCTTTGGAAAAAGCAGGGGCAGATTTCATTGTTATATGTACTAACACTATGCATAAAGTAGTTTCTGGAATAAAGAAATATACTAAACTTCCTATTTTACATATTGCTGAAATGACAGCTATTGAATTAAAGAAAACTGGAATTAAAAAAATTGGTTTACTTGGAACAAAATATACTATGCAACAAGATTTCTATAAACAAATATTAATTGACAATGGTATAGAAGTTGTTATACCCAACTCAAAAGATATAGAAATAGTCAATTCAGTTATTTTTAATGAATTATGTCTTGGGAAAATAAAAAAGGAATCAAAAGATAAATATTTAAGAATTATAGAAAATTTATCAAAAGATGGTGTAGAAGGAATAATTTTAGGTTGTACAGAGATAGGATTATTAGTTAAACAAGAAGATACTGATATACCATTGTTTGATACTACAAGTATTCATGCAACATCGGCAGCATTATATGCAATAGAAGAAAAATAAATTAATTTAGAATATTGTAAAAGAGTAAGTAAAAGTGAAAACTTTGAAAGCTCTTTTTATTTTAGTTATAAAAAATAGAACTTAGAAAATAAAAAATTATTTATTCTTAGATAAAAAATAAAATAATATAGAACTTTATTTTAGAAAATTTGTTTCATTGTGCTCTTTTTCATATGGTGGTATAATCTTTATCAATTCAATAAGGAATGGGGATAAAAAAATGGATTGGGAATTTATAGCAAAGTACATACCAGAGTTTGTACATGCTGCGATACTGACATTAAAAATAGGTGGAATAGGAATAATACTTTCAATTATAGTTGGAATTTTAGGAAGTTGGATTTTATATGAAAATTTTAAATTCTTTAAACAGATTATAATTGGATATATAGAACTAAGTAGAAATACACCTCTTCTTGTTCAATTATTCTTTTTATACTTTGGGTTACCAAAAGTTGGTTTAAGATTTAGTCCAGAGGCTTGTGGAATAATTGGTTTAACATTTTTAGGTGGAAGTTATATGATAGAAACTTTTCGTAGTGCACTAGAAACAATAGATAAAATTCAAAAAGAATCAGCTTTAAGTTTGGGTATGACTAAGTGGCAAACAATGAGATATGTTATTTTACCTCAATCATTTGTTATAAGTTTACCAGGACTTACTGCAAATATTATCTTTTTATTAAAAGAAACATCAGTGTTCAGTGCAATTGCTTTAATGGATATGATGTTTGTAACAAAAGATTTAATAGGACTTTACTATAAAACAGAAGAATCTTTATTTATGCTTGTAGTGGGGTACTTAATAATATTGTTGCCTCTTTCATTATTTGGGGTTTGGCTAGAAAGGAAGTTAAAATATGTTGGATACAGTAATTGATTTATTATCAAAGGGAACAAATTTTGAAAGACTTCTATATGGCTTGTGGGTAACAATAAAATTAAGTTTAGTTTCAGCATTCTTTTCAATAATTTTTGGAATATTATTTGGACTTTTTATGCACATAAGAAATCCTGTAACTAAAATAATCTCACAAATATATTTACAAATAATTAGAATAATGCCACCCCTTGTATTATTATTTATAGCATATTTTGGACTTACAAGAATGTATGGTATTCATATTTCAGCAGAAACAAGTGCAATAATAGTATTTACAATTTGGGGAACTGCTGAAATGGGAGATTTGGTAAGAGGTGCTATTGAAAGTATCCCTAAAAGTCAAATAGAAAGTGCAACAGCATTGGCTTTAAATAAAAAACAAATATATTTATATGTAATTATTCCTCAAATTATAAGAAGACTTATACCTTTATCAGTCAATTTAATAACTAGAATGATAAAAACTACAAGTTTAGTTGTATTAATAGGAATAGTTGAAGTTTTAAAGGTTGGGCAACAAATAATAGATACAAATAGATTTCAATATCCAAATGGAGCAATATGGATATATGGAGTAATATTCTTACTTTATTTCTTGTCTTGTTGGCCATTATCAATGTTAGCAAAATTTTTAGAAAAGAGATGGAGTAAAATATGAAACAGTTAGATAAAGTGGTTCTCTCTGCCAAAGATGTTATAAAAAATTATCAAGACCTTAAAGTTTTAAAAGGAATAAATTTAGATATACATCAAGGAGAAGTAGTTGTAATAATTGGAGCTTCTGGTTGTGGTAAAAGTACATTTTTAAGATGTCTAAATGGCTTAGAAGATATTCAAGGTGGAGATATAATCTTAGATAATGAAATAAAATTTTCAGATACTAAAAATGATATGACAAAGATTAGACAAAAAATTGGAATGGTTTTTCAAAGTTATGAATTGTTTCCACATTTAACAATCTTAGATAATATTTTATTAGCACCAATGAAGGTACAAAAGAGAAATAAAGAAGAAGTAAAGCAACAAGCATTAAAATTACTTGAAAGAGTTAACTTATTAGATAAACAAAATTCTTATCCAAGACAGTTATCAGGTGGGCAAAAACAAAGAGTTGCAATAGTTAGAGCACTATGTATGAACCCAGAAATAATGTTATTTGATGAGGTTACAGCTGCACTTGATCCTGAAATGGTAAGAGAAGTTTTAGATGTAATGCTTGAACTTGCAAGAGATGGAATGACAATGGTAATAGTAACTCATGAAATGCAATTTGCAAGAGCAGTTGCAGATAGGGTTATATTTATGGATAATGGAAATATAGCAGAACAAGGAGAGGCAGAAGAATTTTTCTCCAATCCCAAAACGGAAAGGGCACAAAAGTTTTTAAATACATTTACATTTAAAAAGTAAAATAGTTCGTTGCTAACCAGATTTCTTAACGGATAAAAATTAAGAATTCGCTGCAAATTCGCTAAACTCACTTCGTTCAGACACAGCGAAATTTGCTCGGCTCATTCTGTTTAATTTTTATCCTAAAATCTGGAATGCAACTCACTTATTTTAATTTTTATAAAAATTTTTTTAAGAAAAGTTTAGGAGGGTATAAAATGAAAATTTGGAAAAAGATTTTAAAATTAGCAACAGTTGGGGTAGCAGTATTTGCATTAGCTGCTTGTGGAAATAAAACAGAAGAAACTAAGCCAGAAGCACAAGCACCTGCTCAAGAAACTACAACTGCTAAAGCAAGAACAGTTCAAGAAATCAAAGATAGTGGTGTTATTAGAATAGGAGTATTTACAGATAAAGCACCTTTTGGTTATGTTGATGAAAATGGTAAAAATCAAGGTTTTGATATTTACTTCACAGATCGTATTGCAAAAGATTTAGGAGTAAAAGCAGAATACATTTCTCTTGACCCCGCAAGCCGTGTTGAATATGCAGAAACAGCAAAAGTTGATATAGTTGCTGCAAACTTTACAGTTACACCTGAAAGAGCAGAAAAGGTTGATTTTAGTTTCCCATATATGAAAGTGTCATTAGGAGTTGTATCTCCTGATAAAGCAGTTATAAAATCTGTTGAAGACTTAAAAGATAAAACTTTAATAGTAAGTAAAGGAACTACTGCTGAATATTATTTCTCAAAGAATCATCCAGAAATAAAATTACAAAAATATGATTCTTATACAGATGCATACAATGCTTTACTTGATGGTAGAGGAGATGCTTTCTCAACTGATAATACAGAAGTTTTAGCTTGGGCAAAAGCAAATCCAGGTTTCACTGTTGGAATTGATTCTTTAGGAGATGTTGATACAATAGCTGTTGCAGTTCAAAAAGGAAATATTGATTTATTAAATTGGATAAATGATGAAATCAAAGAATTAGGAAAAGAAAATTTCTTCCATGAAGCATATAAAGCAACTCTTGAACCAATCTATGGTGATACTGCAAATCCAGATTCAATAGTTATTGAAGGTGGACAATTATAAGAATAATTTAATAAAATAATAAAAAATGCTATTACAAAATTAATTGTAATAGCATTTTTTCTAATTAATCTAAATTTATATAATGAGTTGAACCAGAATCAGTTTCAGAAGTAGCTTCTATTTCTTCTGTTGTTGGACTTCCAGAATCTAAATCAGGCATTTGAGTAGATGGAGCAGAGTATTCACTAGAACCATTAGAGCTTCCACCATTTTTTTCATATTTTACTATAATATCTACTAATTTTTGTTCATTTTTATTTAAAATATTTTGTTTATCAGTAGTTCCTCTGTACCAGTCTTTAGCTCCAAAATATTTTTGGTATTCTTTTCTTTTAAATTTATAACCTTTTTTTGCATAGATAGTATTTCTAATAATAGCTAATTCTTTTTTAGAAAAACCACCTAGAAAATCCTTATTTCCATTTACTATAACCTCATTATACACTTCATCAAGAGTATCTAAATCAGGGTCACTAGCTGCGAAACTAGCAAAAGAAATTATAGAAAACAATAAAAACATCATAACATAAAATTTTGAAAATCTTTTCATATCAACACCTCTGTTTAATTTGATTATTTTATTATACACTAAAAGTAAAATTTTACCAAATTTAGTATTTATAACTTTTTAAAATTTCTTTTAATTTTTTTATATAAGCATTTTTTAATAATTCAGGATACTCAATTTTGACATTATCTCCCAGTCCTATCAGATAGTGGACCATATAATCTAATTCTTCCTTATTAAAACTACCTATCATATAAGATTGATTATCAATTTCTTCTAATCTCATATTTGGATAATTCTTTTTTAAAAATAATTCTTTACCAAATTTTGTTAAAATACATTTAAATTCAATATTATGATATTTTCCTTCATAAGAAGCTAAAAATTTTTTCAAATCTTCAAAGGTATAAGAGTGTTCTATATTATTGTCAATAATACACTCCTCTATATAATCACATCTGTATACTCCAAACATATTATTGTTTATATCCAAGGCATAACAAAACCAAACTCCATTCCTATAAAATAAGTTATATGGAAGAATTTGTTTAGAAATTTTATTGTGTTGAGTATATAAAATATTTAAAACTTTTAAATTTAAAATACCCTCCAAAATTATAGTTAAAAAATTAGTAGAATTAACAGAAGGTATATTGTGATATTTTACAACATTTAATAATTTTAAAATCTTTTCTTTTTGCTCTATTGATAAAGTTGCCAATAGCTTTTTATAAAGCAAAGGATAAGATTTTTCAAATGGTGTAGTTGAAAGTGCTTCTAGTGATTTTAAAGCAAAAAATATAGAGGTTATCTCCCCTATATCAAAATGTATAGGTATTATTAATTTTTCATTTATTAATTTGTAACCTCCATTTCTACCATTCTCTACATAAAATGGTAAGCCCATTAGTTCTAAGTCCTGTATATCTCTTAATGCTGTTCTTTTTGAAATATTAAATTCATTTATTAAATCTGATAGATTAAAAGATTTCTTTGAACTTAAAAATATTAATTCTTGATTAAGTCTTTCAGCTCTTTTCATAAATTCTCCTAAAAGGTGTCTATTTTTGTCACTATTATATGATAACATATTATTATAAAGAGAAAAAGGAGAAGATGTTTATGTCAGTATTTAATGAAAAATTTTTTGAAGTTTTAAAACATGAAGGAGTAGTATCAATAGTTTCTTGGGGAAATGAGGAAGCTAATGTAACAAATACTTGGAATTCATATTTGGTTATCAAAGATGATAGAATTTTACTACCAGCTGCTGGAATGCATAGTACAGAGGCAGATGTAAAAGTTAATAATAAGGTAAAATTAACTCTTGGTTCAAAAGAAGTTGAAGGTTTTAATAACTATCAAGGAACAGGTTTTTTAATAAAAGGTATTGCTAATTTTGTTGAAACTGGTGAAGATTTTAATATGATGAAAGAAAGATATCCATTTTTAAGAAAAGTTTTAGAAATTAAAGTTGAATCTGCAAAACAATTATTATAATATAAATATAATATTTTCTTGACTTTAAGACTTAAATTCATTAAAATGAATAGAAACAAGTTTTGAAAGGAAAGGAATATGAAAAAAAATATAGGAACAGTATGTGTACATGGAAAAAATGGAAGAAAAGATACTGATAAGACAGGAGCAGTAAGTTTCCCAATTTATCAATCAGCAACTTTTGTACATCCAGCTTTTGGTGAATCAACAGGTTATGATTATTCAAGATTACAAAATCCAACAAGAGAAGAAGTTGAAAGAATAGTAAATGACTTGGAAGAAGGAGTAGATGCAATTGCATTTAGTACAGGAATGGCTGCATTAACTGTTCTATTAGAAATGTTAGCACCAGGAGATAATATAGTATCAACTGATGATTTATATGGTGGAACAATAAGATTAATGGAGAATGTACTTAGTAAGAATGGTATTACAACAACTTTTGTTGAAACAGATAATTTAAAAAATGTAGAAAATGCACTAACTGAAAAAACTAAGATGATATATATAGAAACTCCAACAAATCCAATGATGAAAGTATCTGATATACATGAAATTTCTAAAATAGCTAAAAAAAATAATTGTATTTTAGTAGTGGATAACACATTTTTAACACCATATTTTCAAAAACCTCTTAAATTAGGAGCTGATATTGTAGTTCACAGCGGAACAAAGTATCTAGCAGGGCATAATGATACTTTAGCAGGTTTCTTAGTAACAAATTCACCTGAAATTAGTGAAAAACTTAGATATCTAACTAAAACAATAGGAGCAGGATTATCTCCTTTTGATTCTTGGCTAGTTTTAAGAGGAATAAAAACTCTTCATATCAGAATGGAACAACATCAAAAAAATGCTATAAAAATAGCTGTATGGTTAAAGACACAAAAAGCTGTAAAATCGGTTTATTATCCAGGTTTAGAAGAAAATGAATCAATAGAAATTTCTAAAAAACAAAGTACAGGTTTTGGAGGAATGGTATCTTTTCATGTTGATAGCCCAGAGAGAGCAAAAAAGATTTTAAAAAATATTAAAGTAATTCAATTTGCAGAAAGTTTAGGTGGAGTAGAAACTTTAATGACTTATCCTATGTACCAAACTCATGCTGATGTACCTATGGAAGAAAGATTAGCAAGAGGTATAGATGAATGTCTATTAAGATTATCTGTTGGAATTGAAGATGTAAATGATTTAATCGAAGATTTAAATCAAGCTATAAATAATTAATGAATAAAATATAAAAAAAGCTTTTACAAATTTTACCTGTAAAAGCTTTTTAAATTATTTATATTTTCATCACATATTCAATAATATTATAAGTGTGGTCTGCAATTCTTTTATAATAGTTGATAATATCTAAATAACCAGTATTTAACCTTGCTGGTATATTTTCAGCTCTAGAAAAATGTTCTCTTTTTACTTCCTTATAGTAAGCTTTTAAAGCTTGATATTTTTTCATACCAATAGGATATAGTTCTTTTTCATTTGTTCTAACTGCTCTACTTATATCATTAAAGAGTTCAACTGAAAGAGAATGAAGTTTAAAAGCCATTTTTGCCCTTACTTCATCAAGTTCAATAGAGTTTTCATAAAGCATAAAAAGCCTATTTGCTATCCTATTTTGGTAGTCACCAATAGTTTCATATTCATCACAAGCTAATAAGTTCATCCTAGTATCTTCTATTAGCTCTTTACTTAAAGATTTACTCAATAAAGAGAAGTTTGAATCGTAGATTTCTTTTTCATACAAGTCCAATTTATCTTCCGCTTCAATTATATTATCATTATACTTAGCAATTTTATCTTTTTCTTTCAAAGATTCTTCTAATTTTAAGAATACATTTTCTATCATATCTACCATAGAGTTTACTTCAATTTTAGTTTGCTCTATTATTACACTAGGTAAAGTCATTTTTAAAGAAGCTAGTTTAGTTACTCTCAATTCATCTTCACCAGTATCTTTTACTACAAATAATAAAAATTTATCCAGAAGACTTACAAAAGGAGTTAAAATAATAACATTACTTATATTAAATATTGTATGTGCAGCTGCTATTGCTGCTCCCATATGATTTACAGGATCAATAAAAAGATTTAAAAAATGTAAATAAATTCTAAATATAGAAGTTACCCAAATAACACCTATTAAATTTATCAATGTATGTGCATAAGCTGCTCTTTTTGCATTAGGCTTCGCTCCTATTGAAGCAAGTAGTGCTGTTACAGTAGTTCCAACATTTTCTCCTAAAACCAAAGCAACTGCTGCTGGATAATCAATAAGCCCTTGTGTAGCAAGTGCTATTGTTATACCAATAGTTGCTGCTGAAGATTGGATTAGAGCTGTTATAATTGCACCAGTTGCTGCTACTTTAAGTAAACCAAAATATGAGTCAACTTTAAACATCTTAAACATTTCAATAAATTCAGGCATATCTTTTAAAGGGCTAAGTGCTTGACTCATAAGTTGTAAACCAAAAAATATTAATCCAACTCCAATTAATGCACTTAAATTAGTTCTAGCTTTTTCTTTCTTCATAAACATATATAGAATAGAAGCTAGTCCAACTATAGGAAGTCCATATTTACCTATATCTAAAACCAATAACCAACCAGTTATAGTTGTTCCTATATTAGCTCCTAAAATAACTCCTAATGCTTGTTTTAAAGTTAAAAGAGAAGCATTTACAAAACCAACTGTCATAACTGTACTAACAGATGATGATTGCACCAAAGCAGTTATAATAATTCCTACTAAAATTCCTAAAAGTCTATTGTTAGTTAAAGAAGCTAAAATCTTTTTTAGCTTTGGTCCTGCAATTTTTTGCATACTTGTTGACATATGTTCCATACCATATAGAAACAAACCTAAACCACCAATAAGTTGTAATATAATTTTTAAATACATATATCTCCTATAATCTTTTTCAATTATCTAAAAATATAATAAAAATTCTACTAATCAATGAACTTCTTACATATTCTTTTCAATGCTGTATTTCTTTTGTAAATAAAGAGGTTTATAAGACATTTTAGCTTCTCTTAAACCTTCATCACCAAAATCATCTTCTCTATTTACTAATTCATAGCCTTGCCATTCTTCTTGTAAATATATCATATTAATTGCTTGATAACTTCCTATATAGTCAATTAAAGCTTTTTCTGTGTGAACTAATACCATTTTATCAGTTAAAGCTTCTCCTAAACTATAAGCAATGATATGATTATTCACTTTTAGAAATCCACCTTTTAAATCTAATTTTTCATAATTTTTTAAAAGATTTAATATTCCTTCATTCTCATTTTTTAGAATTTCTCCACCTGATTCAGAATGAATTTCATACCATTTTTTTTGAAAATCTATTACTTCATCAATATTATCTTTATTTATGCTATCATAAGAGTATTCATAACTTTTTCTAAAATTAGCTACTCTATTTTTTTTCTTAGAATAATGCCTACCTTTTAAAGTTGATAGACTTTCATAAGAATAAATATAATCTTCATAATCTCTTTTTTCTTGTAAATTAAAGTCATTTTTTAATTTTTCATACCAATACTCTGTGAAATAGTGTATAGCCACATTTTCTTTTAAAATTTCTCTTATTTTTTCTTTCATCTTTTCTATATTTTCAGGAGTATCATTTTTAGGGATAGGCATATAATAATATACCTCTCCCATATAGATACTTCTAATAGTTAAAATATCATTTTCTATTTCATATTCTGTATTTTCTCCAATACTCCATAATAATAAATTAGAAAAACTTAAATCACATATTTCAAATCTATTCTTGGTATATTTTTCAATAGAATTTTTAGATTCTATTGTTAATTTTTTCCACATAATTTCTCCTAACTATTTTGCCAATCTATAAATTGCTTCTACATATATTTGAAGAAGTTTATCTATCTTTGATATTTCTAAATATTCATCTCTTTGGTGCATTCTATCTTCTTGATCTGGAAGTAAAGCACCAAAAGCAACAGCATTTTTTGCATATTTAGCATAAGTTCCACCACCTATTGCTACTGGCTCTGCATCATTATCTCCAGTTAATTCTTTGTAGATATTCATTAAAGTTGAAACTAAGAAACTATCTTTTGCAACATATAAAGGTTGAGTATTTGAATGTAATAAAAATTCATAACCATAATCTTCTGTATTTTTCTTAATAGTTTCTATTATTTGTTCATTTTTAACTTTAACAGGCACTCTCATATCTATCCAGATTTCAAGTTCATTATTTTCTAAATTTATTTTTCCTAAATTTAAAGTTAATTCTCCTGTTTCTCCATCTGTACATTTAACTCCAAAAGATTTACCATCAGTTTCCATTTTTATAAATTTATCAAAGAATGTAACTAAAGTTTTTAACTCTTCATTTTTAACTTCAATATCTTTTAAAACTTTAAATAATGCTGATACTGCATTATATCCTTTGCTTGGATATGCTCCATGTGCTGGAATACCTGCCGAAAATACTTTATATATATCTCCTTCTCTTTCAAATTCAACTTTATTTTTGTTTTTAACTTCTCCAAGCATATCAACAGGAATTATTCCATGAGCTTCATTAGGAACAGAGTTAAAAGCATTTCCACCTTTTATTACTACATTTTGTAGAGTGTTAAATTTTTTCTTTATTTTAACTCTTACACTTCCTTTTTCAGCATAGGTTACAGGGAAACTTGAATCTGGTGTAAATGCAATATCAGGATAAGGCATTTTTAATTCTCCAAAATAATATTTTAAACAAGCACTTCCACTTTCTTCATCTGCTCCTAATATCATTCTAATTTTTTTATTTAATTTTATTCCTGAATCAGCTATTGCTTTCATAGCAAATAAAGAAATTATAGCAGGTCCTTTATCATCTAATGTCCCTCTACCAAAGATTTTTCCATCTGCTATAGTTCCTGAATATGGAGGATAAGTCCATCCATCTCCTTCTGGAACTACATCAACATGGGCAAGTATCCCTAATGTTTCTTTTCCTTCTCCCATATCTATATGCATTGCATAGTTATCAAATTTCTCTGCTTTAAAGCCTAATTTTTTAGCTAGTTCCATAAAATGATCAAGAGCTTTTGCTGGTCCTTCTCCAAAAGGCATGCCAGGTAATGGAGCTTCTTTAACACTTTTTACTCTAACTGCATTTTGAATTTCTTTTACAACCTCGTCTTTGTAATCTAAAACTTTTTCTTTTAAATCCATTTCTTACCTCCACTATTTTTATAAATACTATATGAAAATACTATTTTTAGGCTACTGCGACGTCCTATAATATTGAAAGAGCCTTTGTGGAGCTCTTGAAACATTATAGGCTGACAAGTAGCCAATACAAATTTTCTATATATTTATTGTTTACTTGCTGCTTCTTGTATTCCTCTATATTTACTATATAAAAATCTTACATATTCATATTCAAAAGGTGAATTTGTTTGATGATAATGGAAATCAATATTCTTTCTCATATCAACACCTCTTAATACAGTTAAACCAGTATTTGACGAACTGAATAAATCCATTCTTTTATATATATCTGTTTTTCCAGCTACAACACTATCAACACCCATTCCAAAAGCATCTCTTAGATATGTAGGTCCTAGAATTGGAAGTACTAAATAAGGTCCTCTACCTACTCCATAATATGCAAGTGTCAATCCAAAATCTTCATGAGGTTTAGGCATTCCCATTTTTGAAGCTACATCAAAAAGTCCTCCTAAACCTAATATAGTATTAATTGTAAATCTTCCTAAGGCTCTCATAGATTTTCTTCCTTTAAATTGGAAAGCAGAGTTAGCCATGGTATTTAATACTTTTGCATTTTTAAAGAAATTACTTACTCTATCTTCAACAAAATCAGGAGTAATAAACTTATATGTATTGACAATAGGTGTTATTAACAGTCTTTCTATTTGATAATTAAAGTAATACATTCTTCTATTAAATGGCTCCCATGGATCAGGTTCATCAGCTATAAAGTTACTTTCGCCAGGATTAGCATATACAACATTACTAGCCTCTGAATAATCTGTGTTAGATTTATTAACTTCATTTGTATTACTACAAGAAACTAGAGTTAGGCTTAAAACACTAAGTAATAATAAGTTTTTAATTTTCATATTTTAAAACCCCCTCATTTATAAATTTTACCATAACATCTACATTTTCTTTATAGAACATGTTTCCGCAATGTCCTCCCTTAGGATAAATAATTAATCTATCTTTAAATATATCTTTTAAATAGTCAATATCTTTTTCATTTAAAATTAATTCATCAGCATTTGTTACTGCTGCAATTTTAGGAGAAGTTCTAAGATAATCTTCTATAACCCTTAAACTTGCTTCTCTTTTTAAATCTTCAATAGTAAAATCTTTGTTATATTTCTTATAATATGGAAAACCTATTTTATTAACATAATCTTCAAAAGTTGCAAAATTAACAGCTTTAAAGTATTCTTTCATATTTGTAAATTTATCAACTTTTTCTGGATTTTTTGTATATATATGACTTTTAGTTATAAAGTCTGAAATAAAGTTTAAATCAGTTGAAGTCAATCTAAAAGCTAAACCTATATATGCTTTTTTTTCTGCATCAGATAAGATATCACCTTTTACTATATTATAAATAGTATCAGCACCAATATTTGCATATTCACTTGTTAATCCACTTTTAACTTTTGCTAAAGTTGTATTTAATAATTTTTCTATACCTGCTGATTTACCACCAGTATAGTCATCTAAATATTTATCTAATTTTACTGCTGAATCATATAAATTAACAGGTGGGTTTACCATAAATACTCTTTTAAAGTTAAAAGCTTTTTCTTTTTCATCTATATATGATAAAACTGCAGCATTAGCTCCACCTAAACTATACCCCATTATATAGAAATCTGTAACATCTACTTGATCTTTAATCTTATTATAGGCAAGTTTCATAGCCTTGTAAATGTCTTCATTATCCCTAATAAGCATACCAGGAATAGCATTTGTTGAAGCGGAAATCATAAATTGTTGGCTCATTTGAGAGCTTATTGCTATTGTATGATATCCTGCATCATGGAATATTCTTTGCATAAATTTAACTCTTATTGCACTATAATCTGAACCTGTTCCAGCTAAAACAAAGATTAAAGGTGCTTTTTTATTCTTTTGTTTACTAAAAGAAAATTTAAATTTGCTTGCATACCAAAATACATCAGGAATTTCTTTTTTATCTTTTATTTGTATTTCATATACTTTTAGTGGTATATTCTCACTAACTCCTGGTGTCATCATTGTTGCACTTCCTATAATAGTTGCCGAATAGGGATCATCTAATGGGAAATTATAAGAATATGCTGTTAATGATAACACAAAAAATAATACTATTTTTTTTAATAATTTTTTCAATTTTATCCTCCTTAAAATAAAGAAATTTGGTTTGTTTCACTTAAACTTGAAAATGCTCCAATATTTTTTAGTTTATCTACAACAGGTTGAGACATTTTTGTTCTTCTTTTTAAATCTTCAATTGAAATAAATTTTCCTTCTTCTCTTTCCTTGACTATGGCATCAATTACTGCACCTCCAAGTCCATTTATTCCAATTAAAGGTATTCTAATTTTTTCATTTTCTATTGTAAATTTTCTACCAGCTGATAGATAGATATCAACAGGTAAAAGCTCTAAACCTCTTGCTTCCATTTCAATTACAATTTCACATATAGCCTGTTCATTTTTTTTCTTAGGATCTAATTTAGGTTCTTTGGAGAGTTCTTCTAATTTTTGCTTGGCAAGAATTCCTCTACTCATAACTTCCATATCAAAATCTTCTGCTTTTCTTGATAAGAAGGCTGCATAAAATGCAAGCGGTTGATGAACCTTAAAATATGCTATTCTCATTGCCATCATAACATAGGCAACAGCATGTCCCTTAGGGAACATATACTCTATTCTTCTACAAGATTCAATATACCAATCAGGAACATTCTTTTCTTTCATCATAGTAGAAAATTTTTCCCAGTTTTCTGGCTCTTTTTTAGGTTTACCTTTTCTTACAAATTCCATTATCTTAAAGGCATCACTATTATCTAAACCCTGATCTATTAAATAGTTCATTATGTCATCTCTCACTGTTATTATTTGTGAAAGAGCTGCTTGTCCATTTCTTACAAATTCTTGTGCATTATTAAGCCATACATTTGTACCATGTGAAAGTCCAGATATTCTTACAAGTTCTGCAAAAGTTGTAGGTCTTGTATCTATAAGCATCTGTCTTACAAAACCAGTACCAAATTCTGGTATTCCATAAGTTCCTATTTCTGTTCCTATCTGTTCAGGTGTTACTCCTAAAGATTCAGTTGATGAAAAGATTTTTAAAGTTTCTTTATCAGCAAGTGGAATATCTTTAATTTCCATATTAGTATACTCTTGTAAAAGTTTTATAGTTGTAGGGTCATCATGCCCTAGTATATCAAGTTTTACTAACTGTTCATCCATTACATGATAATCATAATGAGTTGTTGTAGATTCACTTGTTTCATCATTAGCTGGTCTTTGTACAGGACAAAATTCATAGATTGAATTTCCTTGTGGTACTATAACCATTCCTCCTGGGTGCTGACCTGTTGTCTTTTTAGCTCCTTGACAAAGTCTACCCAATCTTATAATTTCAGCTCTAACTGCATTCAAATTATTATCTTCAAAATATTTTCTTACATAGGCCTCAGCATTTTTTTCGGCAAGTGTTGAGATGGTTCCTGCTTTAAATACATTTTCCTTACCAAATAATTCTTCACAATATCTATGAATTTCAGATTGATATTCTCCTGAGAAATTTAAGTCTATATCTGGAACTTTATCTCCTTTAAACCCCATAAAAACTTCAAATGGTATAGAATATCCATCTTTTCTAAGTTTTTCTCCACATTTTGGACAAATTTTATCTGGTAAATCTATCCCTACTCCTTCTCTTTCAATAAATTCAGAGTGTTTACATTCAGGGTTATCACAGATATAATGAGGATATAGAGCATTAACCTCTGTTATTCCGATCATAAATGCAACAAGTGAAGAACCAACTGAACCTCTTGAACCAACTAAGTAACCATTATCCAAAGATTTTTTTACTAGCTTCTGTGCTGATAGATATAAAACAGAGAAACCATTATTTATAATAGCATTTAATTCTCTTTCCAATCTTGCTGAAACAATGTCAGGTAAAGGATCACCATATATTCTATGTGCCTTTTCATAAGTCATAGTTCTAACAATTTCTTCTGCATTTTCCATTTTAGGTGGATAAAAACCTTCTGGTATAGGTCTTATTCCACTTTCTATCATATCAGCTATTTTATTTGTATTTGTTACAACAACTTCTTTTGCTACATCTTCTCCTAAATAACTAAATTCCTGTAACATTTCATCAGTTGTTCTAAAATAAAAACCATTATTTATACTGTATTGTCTTGAATTATATACTGTTCCACTACCATATAATAAAATAGATCTTATTATATCTTCGTTTTCATCAAGATAATGAATATTAGAACTAGCAGTTACTAAAATTCCAAGTCTTTTTCCTAGGTTATAAAAATATTTATTCATTTTTTCAACTTCTTCATAAGAACCTAATGCACCTGTTCCATCTTTTTCAATAAGTTCATTATAAGTTGATTTTGGTAGTAATTCTATGTAGTCATAAAACTTTGCTGCTTCTTCTAATTTTTCTAAATCATGTCTTAAATATAAATCAGCAAGTTCTCCTGTATTCATAAAATGTGCAGTTAAAGAACTTCCTATTATAAGTCCTTCTCTATTTTCTGCTAAAACTGATTTTGGGATTCTAGCTTTTTTATTACCAAAGTATTTTATATGAGATTCAGAAACTAATTTATACATATTTTTTAAACCATCTTGAGTTTTGACTAAGACCATGATATTTTTTAAAGATTGTTTCTTCACATTGACTTCGAAACCTACATTGATATCTTTAATATATTCTAAGCCTTTTTCTTTATATTTATCTAAGAATATAATGAACATATTTGCAGTAGCTTGTGAGTCATCAACTGCTCTATGGTGTTTTTCAAGTGCTAGACCTAAGGTTTTATTTAAATCTCCCAATCCATATTTCTTTAAATCAGGGAATAAATCTCTTGCCATTTGTAAAGTATCAATGATAGAAGATTGTAAATCTATATTCAAGTATTTCTTAACATCTCTTTTTATAAAGCCCATATCAAAAGGTGCATTGTGTGCAACCAAAACTGCATCTCCAACAAAGTCTACAAACTTTCCAATTACTTCATCTATTTTTGGTTCATTAGCAACTTGTTCATCTGTTATACTTGTAATTTCAGTGATATGATATGGAATAGGTCTCCCTGGATTAATAAGTTGTGAATATCTATCCACTATTCTTCCAGCTTTTATTTTTACTGCTCCAATTTCTATAATTTCATTAGTATGTGAATTTAAACCAGTGGTTTCTATATCAAATACAACAAATTCTTCTTCATCAATTTTTTTATCTTTTGGGTTGGTAACCATAGGTGCTTCATCATCTATCATATACATTTCACAACCAAAAATAGCTTTCATTTTTTCTTCATCTGTTGAAAACTTTTTAGCTGTTTTAAATGCAGCTGGGTAAGAATGTACAACTGAATAATCTGTAATAGCTATTGCTTTATGTCCATATTCCTTAGCTCTTTTTATAAGATCTTCAACATCAGTTACTCCAACCATTTCACTCATTTTTGTATGTGCATGTAACTCAACCATTTTTTCTTCTGCTCTATCTTCTTTTTTAGAGTTTTCTTTTTCTAAAACATTTACAGAGTTTATCATTAAAGTTTTTTCATTTCCTGCATAAGTATCTAATTGAAGTTTACCACTTAATTTTAAAAGCATTCCTTCATGAATATCTAATTTATCATCTTCATCTAAAAATATTTTAGAAGTAAGAGAACTTTCTCCATCTGTTATTCTTATAGTTCTTAAGATTTTTCCACTTTTCAATGTCATATCTTCCATTGAAAAAATTTCTCCCTTAACTATACAAGTTTCTCCATCATATAAATCATAAAAATCTTTTATTGAGATAGTTTCTCCTTTTATTTCTTTTGTTTTTGAGCCTCTTTTAAAGTCATTTTTAGCTTTGTATACTTGTGTTTCAGAAGTAGAGCTAGTCTTTACTATTTTTTCTCTCTCAGCATTTATAGTATCTTGATGTTTTTCTATATCCATTTTAATTTTTTCTTCAATATTTGAAATTTCTTTTGAAAAATCTCCAACACTAAAAATAATTTTATAATCTTTAACACCATATTCATCTAAAATGTTTTCTATTTTTGAAGAAATCTTAACTTCTTCCAACATAAATTTTGTATTTTCATCATTAAGTTCTATAACTATATAATTATCTTTAATATGTAGCTTATAAAAACACAAAAAGGACTTAGAGGTTGTATTTTTAGTTTTCAACCTTTCTATAGCCCTAATTGCAATAGTTTTTATTTCATCATCTTTTAAAGATAAATTTTTATTATCTGTTATAAACTCTATTTCCAGTTCTCTTCCAAACTTTGAAAGGATATCTTTGTATATTATATCTATATCATCTATACAATTCATAGATGATACAGCACAATTAAAAGTTATCCTCTTAATTCTTGTATTTAAGAGAATATTTTTAATTTCTATACTTTTTACACCTAACTTAGAAAAAACTTCCATATTAGGCTCTATAATAATTTGCCTATTATTCATTTTAATTTTCTCCAAATAATCTATCCAAAATTATTGCAACAGCTGCTCTAACTGATAGATGATTATATTTTGAATTAGCTCTTATTGGTTCTAATATATAATCAGACATATCCATAACTTCATCAGTTAGTCCCCAACCTGTACCAAAAAGTAAAAGATAAGGTTTATCATCCTCAAATATTTGTTTAGATAAATTTTTATAACTTATACTATTATCAAAAATTCTAGCAGAAGTTGTTATAATTAAAGGCTTTTGTCCTTCAATTCTTTCTATTTCTTTTACAACTTCTTCTATACTCTCTGCAACATCTGTAACTCTAAATGCTTGTTCTCTGTCTTTATTATACTGACCACCTGTACCATCTTGCCAATATCCTATTATTCTTTCTGTTAATTTTTTTTGTGCATCAACAGGTACAACCAATCTATAACCTTTTATTTCATAAGTTCCACAAGACCTTGAAATATCATGTATATCAAAATTTGTTACAGAAGTACAAACAATATCTTTATTTCTATTGTAAACTGGATAATGAACTAAACTTAAATAAACTTTATTTCTCATTATATTTTATTACACTTCCTCTTTTTTTATCTCATCTAAAAGTTTTTTTTCTAATTCTGTTAATTCTCTATTTTCAATCAATTCTCTTCTTCTTAAATAGGTTCTTCTTAGACTTTCTTTTAAACGCCATTCATCTATTTTTTTATGATTACCTGATAATAAAACTTCTGGAACTTTTAAAGCTTTATATTCTGCTGGTCTTGTATAATGTGGGTAATCTAAAAGACCATTATAAAAAGAATCATTTTCATAGGACTCCTTTTTTATAACATCAGGAAGTAGCCTTATAATAGTATCAGAAACAGCCATAGCAGGTATCTCTCCACCTGTTAGAACAAAATCTCCTATTGATAACTCCATATCAACTTTATTTTCTACAACTCTTTCATCTATTCCTTCATAATGTCCTGCAATGATGGTTAATTCTTCCTCTTTTACAAGTTCTTTTGCTATTTCTTGATTGAAAGTTTTCCCCTGTGGTGAAGTATAGATAACTTTTCCTGAAACATTTTCTAAAGCTAAAAATAAAGGTTCTGGTTTCATAACCATTCCATTTCCACCACCAAAAGGCATATCATCAGCTTGCTTGTGTTTATCAAAACAGTAATCCCTTATATCAATAATATTTACTTCCACTGCTCCAAATTTTATTGCTCTTGCAATAATACTTTCACTTAGAAAGCCATCAAACATCTTTGGAAATAATGTTAAAATATTTATTTTCATTTTTTTACCTTAGGTTCTTTCATACCTTCAATAGTATCAACTAACATTTTTCTATTTTCAAAGTCAATATTTTTAATAAAAACATCTACATCAGGTATCATAGTTTCAAATTCTTCATTTTCTATAACATAAATATCATGTGCAGCAGTATCCATAATCTCAGTTATCTCTCCTAGATACTCATCACCTTTTACATCATAGACTTTAAAACCTAGCATATCACTTACAAGATATTCATCTTCACCTATACCAACAATATCTCTTCTAACTTTTATATTGGCATTTCTAATTTCAATAGTGTCTTGTTTATTTTTAATTTCTTCAAAAGAAAAAATCCATTTATTTGCAACAAGATGCTCTATCTTTTTAATTGTTAATAATTTTTGTTGAGAATCTGCTAATTCTAAAATTACCTTATTTCCAACTAAAACTTGAATATTATCTAAATCAGAAATAACTTTTACTTCTCCTTTTAAATTATGAGAACCTAATACTTTTCCTGCAATTAAAAGTTCCATACTAGCTCCTAATCTAAAAATTCAACATTGACATTAAGTTTATCTTTTACTCCTGCTGCCTGCATAACTCCTCTTATAGCATTAGCTGTAAGTCCATTTTTACCTATTATTTTTCCCATTTCCCCTTTTGCAACACTTACTTTAAATGTAACATTTGAATCTAAAACTTCATAAGTTACATTAACCTTATCTTTTGTTTCAACCAATTCTTTGATAATGTAATTCAATAAACTTTCTAAATTTTCCACCTTTTTCTCTTCCTCCATTATAGAGTGCCTTTCCAAGCACCCTCTTCAATTATTTTTAAATCTACCCATTTATTACCTAAATCTACTAATACATCTCTCATAAAATCTTTAAAATCTTCTGTTGAGATAACACTAATTATCCCTTTTATTGGATCAAGAGTTCTTACAACTCCTGCTCCTTCATAAGCTTCAACAATTTTATTTATGAAATCTATATCTTCTCTTTTGCTTTGTATTAAAAATTCATAGCTTTTTTTCATCAAGTACCTCATCTACCTTCAAAAACATTTATAAGTTCAATAAATTTATCTATTGATATATTTTCAGCTCTTTCATTTTCAGATACTTCAATTTGATTTAATATTTCCTTTATCTTATCCTTTGAATATCCTAATGTTGCCAAATTATTGACAATATTTTTTCTTTTATTTGAAAAAGCAGCCTTTATATATTTAAAGAATAAATCTTCTGAAATCTTATTCTTGTATCTATCATCTTTATAGAATTTTATTGAAATAAAAGCAGAATCTACATTAGGTATAGGATTAAAAAATTCTCTTGGAATAGTAAATAAATACTCCGATTCTCCATAGTATTCCACAGCTAATGTTAAAATTCCTCTTTCTTTACCTGACTTAGCACAAATTCTTTCTCCTACCTCTTTTTGTACCATTATATAGGCTTCATCTATTAAATCTTTATTCTCTATAATCTTATTAATGATAGGTGATGTTATATAGTAAGGTATATTTGCAACAACCTTAGTACCTTGATTTATATATTTTCTTAAATCTACTTCTAAGACATCTCCCATTACAAGTGTATAGTTTTCTTTTGAAGAAAATTTCTTTCTTAAAGTATTTTCTAAATCTTTATCTATTTCAACACAAGTTACTTTTCTAACTCTTTCAACTAATAGTGAAGTTAAAGCTCCTTGTCCCGGTCCTATCTCTAAGATTTCATCATTTTCATTAATATTTGAAACTTCAATTATTTTATTTAAAATCTCATCTTTATTGTTTAAAAAATTCTGCCCATACTTTTTTTTATGTTTAAATTCCATTTCTAACTCCTATTCAGGAATAACAACAGCTATATATGGTAAATTTCTATATCTTTGGTCATAATCAAGCCCATAACCAATTACAAATTTATCTGGAACATCAAAACCTATATAGTCAACTTTAACATCTACTTTTCTTCTTTCAGGTTTATTTAACAATGTACAAGTTCTAAGACTTTTAACTCCTTTTCCTTCTTTAAAATATTTAATTACATGTTCTAAAGTTAGTCCTGTATCTATTATATCTTCAACTATTAAAACATGTTTTCCTCTTAAATCTAAGTCAGTATCTTTTAAAATTTTTACATCTCCACTACTTACTGTTTCACTTCCATAACTAGAAACTGACATAAAATCTATTATTACTGTTGAATTTATTTCTTTTACTAAATCACTTAAAAAGATTACAGAACCTTTTAACAGTCCAACACAATAAACTTCTTCTCCTGCATAATCTTTTTCAATTTCTCTTGCTAACTCTTTTATTCTTTTTTCTACTGCTTCTTTATCAATCAAATTTTCAATTCTATACTTCACTGAAAATCCTCCCCTAATGTTAATATATATTAATAGATTTTAACATTTAAAATAAATTTTATCAAGATAAAAAACTACACTCAAACCTTTTATTAAGATTGTAAGTGCAGTTAAAAATTTTAGTTTTTTATAGAATTTTTATACTCTTTTATTTTTTCTTCAATAACATTATTTATTTCTTTAAAATCTTTATAGGACATTTTTCATGCTTCTTTTCATATCAAAATCAAATTTTCTTTTATTAAGCCCTAGAAAAAAATATTCCTATTTTTTCTTCTGTAATTTTAATTTCCATATTTTATTCCTTATATTTTTTACACATTGGTATAATTCATATTTAAAAAATTTCTTATTTCCTTTAATATATCTTTTGCTTTGTTATTATCTAACATTAACCAAAATCAGAATGCTCTCTATTTTTTAATTTAAAATGAAGTTTAAAATATGGGTTTTCTTGATATTTAACACCCCTTACTATAGTCCATACAGGATATTCCTTAAAATATATTTTTTCTAAATTAGAAATTTCAA
>ERZ773100.172-NODE-172-length-39568-cov-5.723407_pt1 | contig 39568 bp, 31 predicted proteins | sample MGYA00511119_ERZ773100 | MGnify/ENA primary metagenome ERZ773100 (study PRJEB29015, sample SAMEA2738000) | human oral metagenome | biome: human oral; feature: human-associated habitat; material: dental | place: China | collected 2111 ...
GTGGCTCTACAGTGGGTCTACAGTGGCTCTACAGTGGGTCTACAGTGGCTCTACAATGAAGACTAACCAAAGATTAATGGAATACTAATAGGACTTATAATGTTGTTGCTATGAACTGTTGCTCTGGTTCTGTGGGGTCAGAATTGTCCGAGCTAAAATAACTAACTACTATCTTATCATTGTTGTTTGAAAAGAAATGCTTATCTTTGCCCAAATAAACACCCGTGTAACTTGCACTATGAAATACATTATTACCCTTATGGGATTATTTACTTTTGGAATGACTCACGCTCAGATTCAGCGTGTAGAACCACCTTTTTGGTGGGAAGGAATGCACTACAGCCAAGTGCAGGTATTGCTCTATGGCAAAAATATCGCTCAGTACAATGTGGAGAGCGATTTGCCTATTGTAAACATACTGAAAACAGAGAACCCTAACTATCTGTTTGTAACCGTCGATACGAAAGATAAAAAAGCGGGCAACTATACCATTTCGCTATTGCAAAAGAAAAAGAAAGTGGGCAGTGTTCGCTACGAATTAAAAGCACGTCGTGAGGGCTCGGCTTACCGCAAGAGTTTCGACAGTAGCGATGTGGTTTACCTTATTATGCCCGACCGCTTTGCCAACGGCAAACCCGACAACGATTCGCACCCTGCACTTACTGATAAGCTCAACCGCTCAGATTCTTTCGGTCGCCACGGGGGGGACATTCAGGGGATTATCGACCATTTGGATTATATACAATCCTTAGGAGCTACGGCTATATGGAGTACGCCCTTATGTGAGGACAACGAACCACAACATTCTTATCACACTTATGCCCAAACCGATGTGTACAAAATAGACCCCCGCTATGGTACTAATGAAGAGTACCGACAGCTCTCAGAGGCTTTGCACAAGCGCGGTATGAAGCTCATCAAAGATTATGTAACTAACCACTGGGGCAGTCAGCATTGGATGCTGAAAGACTTGCCTTGCTACGACTGGTTACACCAATTTCCTGGTTATGGACAGAGCTCTTTTAGGATAACTACTCAGATGGACAGCAATGCCTCGGACTGGGACAAAAAGTACTGCGAAAAAGGTTGGTTTGCGCGTTCTTTGCTCGACCTCAACCAAGCGAACCCATTGGTATTAAACTACCTCACCCAGAACGCGATTTGGTGGATAGAATACGCCGACCTTGACGGTTTGCGTGTGGATACTTATCCGTATAACGACAAAGCAGGCATTGCCCAATGGACGAAAGCCATTACTGATGAATATCCTTATTTGAACATTATGGGCGAGGTATGGCTTACTGAAAGCGCACAAGTGTCGTATTGGCAAAAGGATAGCCCTATTAGTGCGATACAAAGCTATAACACCTACCTGCCTACGGTAATGGACTTCCCGCTCTTCGGTGCAATAGGTGAGGCTTTCCGTACCACACCTTCGTGGGACAAAGGTATGATACAACTCTACGACAACTTTGCGAACGACTTTCTGTATAAAGACATCAACAATCTGCTCATCTTTGCAGAAAATCACGATACGGCACGTATCAATCACGTATATCCTAAGATAGAGGATTATAAGATGATTATCACATTGCTAGCAACGGCACGTGGTATTCCGCAATTGTACTACGGTAGCGAGATAGCAATGGCAGGCGACAAGAGTAAGGGCGATGGAGATATACGACAAGATTTCCCTGGTGGCTGGGCAGGCGATACGCAGAACGCTTTTAGCGCTTCGGGGCGTACGGCTACTCAGAAAGAGTATTACGATTTTACGGCTAAACTCTTCAATTGGCGTAAGGACAAAGCCGTAATTCACTACGGAAAGACTAAACAATACTTGCCTGAAAACGAAGTGTATGTCTATTTCCGCTACAACGATACTGAGACTGTAATGGTAGTGCTCAACAACAACGAAAAGAGCCAAACGCTCCACCTAAACCGCTTTGCCGAGAGTTTGGCGGGATTTTTGAGGGGGAAAGATATTATCTCGGGGAAAGAGGTCTCTCTGAGCGGTGACACTTTAGAAATATCTGCTAAAACTCCTATGCTCATTGAATTAAAATAACAAAGATATATGATGAAAGAACCTATTAGTTTAGATACAGCATTACAGATTGTAGGCTCATTAAAAGTAAGGGCTATTAAGGAAAAATCTACTTTAACTAATTTGGTAGAGAAGGATGCGTTAGACCAAAAAATTAAAATGTATTTAAAGGAAGAAAAAATGTTATATGGTACTGATGATATGGCAAGGCTTTCTGTTATGGATAAAGTAGTACATTATTATAGTCCGCTAATAAAACAAATGAATGGAGTACTATAAAGTTGAGGATATTTTTGAAAGAGAGAAAACAGACCTTTTATCAGGTTTAAAATCTCAAGAAAATCCTATTGCCTTTATATTAGGAGGACAGCCTGCATCAGGAAAGAGTGGGCTAGCAAAAGCTATCCTAAGACAATTTCCTGACAAAGATTTTCTTTTTGTAAATGGAGATATTTACAGAGAGTTTCATCCTAAGGCTAATGAGCTTATAAAATATCCTGAGAGATACTCAACAGAGACGCAAATATTCTCTAACTTTTTTACAGAAGCACTCATACAAGAGGCTATTATCCATAAATACAATATCATTGTAGAGGGTACTATGCGAAATCCTGAAGTACCTTTGCGTACGGCATTGTCTTTTAGAGAAAACGATTTTAATGTAGAAGCTTTTGCGATTGCAGCTCCTGCACTCTTTACCGAATTAGGTTTTTATTTGCGCTATCAAGAAGAAAAAGATTTTCAAGGATATGGGCGATTGTCAGATAAAAATTCCCACGACAGAGCAGTAGAAGGCTTACTTCACTCATTAGACCGTTTGTACAACGAAAAGGCAGTAGATAAAATACATCTTTACAATTATCAAGCTGAAAAACATTTAGAAACTTTCTCATTGAGGGAACAGCAATGGGATATAAATATTTTGCCTTCTACAGAAGTTATAAAAGCAAGGAGACAACAATTTCAGGATAAGACACTTCGTTTGCAACTGATAGCACGAGCTTACTCTGTTATACCGCGAATGTCCCCACCTATAAAAGCTATAGTAGAAGCACTTATAGAGCAGTTAAAAGACTAAAGAATGAAAAACATCATTACAATAGGATTGCTAATAGGGTGTGTGTTCTTTGGGAAAGCACAGAGCGAGGCGGATAAATGGCTAAAAGCAGTATCGGCACAACAAGGTATTGCCATTGAGTGGCAGGAGCGCAAAACCTCTCTTGCCTCAGAAGGTATTCGCTCTTTTGTGGGTTACTACCAAGACAATTTTGTAGCGACCCTTTCGGTAGGAGGACAGAGCGTGTCGGGGAGTTTTCACTATGGAGATACCTCGTATGAGATAAACGTACAAAAAGGACAATTGGTCTTTTCGCCTAATAAAGATTTCCGATGTGGCACTACCGATACGCCTCATTCGCACCCGAACCATTCAACGGCACGCCCTGCCATATTAGCCGAAGAAACCGCTCCTACCATTGCCAACACACAAACACTAAGAATATACCGTTTGGCGATGCATATCCCTTATAGTACGTTTAGCACAGAACACTTAGGGAAAAACATACAAAAAGTAAAAACGTTTTGGGCAGATACTGAAAACTTCCTGAATGAAGTGTACCTACGCGATTTGGGAGTGCGTTTTGAATTGGTAAACGATGAGCGTCTCATCATTAAAGATGAAAAAGATGAGACTTTTGCAAGCTATCGTGATGCTAGTTACGTTAAGGATAATTCAACAAGGATTATCAATGAACTTATAGGAGAAAATAGTTATGACGTGGGTATCTCTCTTGCGTATACCGCTTCCTTAAAAAAAGGAGTCAGAGGATTGGCTTATCTTAAAGGTGTTTATCAGGCTAATACCAAAGCTGATGCCGTAGCAGTACTTACCAAAGAAGTCATAGCTCACGAGATAGGACACTTATTCGGAGGGAGACACACTTTTGGTAGCTATAAGGGCTCAGAAGCTTACGATAGTGAAAAGACAGAGTATGACAGAGGTACTTCGGTGATGAGCTATGGCAGTCCGCGTGACTTTTTCTCGCTGTCGAGCATTCAGCGCATACGGGAACTATTGACAAGAGTCCCCGTGAAAGCTCACGACAAGACTTTCACTACTCAAGCCCCTCGCATAGACCACAGCAAGATTAAAAGTCATTATACTATTCCCAAGGGTACTTTCTTTCAATTCAATATCCCCGCTATCGACCCCGATAGTGCAGAACTGCTATACACCGTAAACCAACACGATGTACGCAATGGTGATGAAACCCCTATAACGCAATACATTATCTACAAACCTACTCCTGCTAACCCTGTAACTATTAAAACAGAGTATCACAAAGACTCAGGTAGTGTAATAGCCAATAGTGGCTTAGCACAACAAACTACGGGTACTTTTACCTTTTGGTTGGGAGTGAGCGATGCCCCACTCCAACCGTCAGCCGACTATATAGTACAATATGATTTGGCAGAAACCAAAGTAACGGTAAAAGACGGTACCCCCTTCAAAATTACGACTACCCCAAAAAACGAATACAAAGGAGGCGCTCAACTCACCCTTAGTTGGAATGTAGATAATACTATTTTCAAAGACACCAAAGTGCGTATCCTGCTCTCAGATGATTTAGGCAAGACGTTTAAACATATGGTAGTAGCAGAAGCTGATAACAACGGCAGTAAAGAAATTACCTTGCCTAATATCAGCACTACCCAAGCCGTCTTAAAAGTAGAAGTAATCGATGGTTTAGCCTTTGACCTTACTAACTACAACCCTAAAAGCGGTGGTTTTACCATTGAAAAGAACCTCGCCCTTCCCGAACCTCTCCTTTGGGCATCACTTCCTAATCATCTTACCCTTTCGTGTGAGCAATCTATTCCAGCAGTAACACTTCCTACTGTTACAGGTGGTTGTAATCCTGCTGTTACTCTTCAAAAAGAAGAACGCATCAAAGGTAATTGTGACTATACTTATACTCTCAAACGCATTTTTATAGCTACCGACACTTGTAACCAAACGCTTACTTATACTCAAACTATTAACGTAATAGATAAAACTCGCCCTACTTTTGTAGAGGCTTTACCCCAAAATATGAGTATTAAAGAAGGCGAAACAATCCCTACCCAAGTAACGCTCACCGCTAGTGATAATTGTGGCACTGCTACTGTTACGCCTTCTCATAAAGAAGTAAAAACTAATGGAAAAGTCTCTCAGCTTATCTATATGTGGGAAGCTAAAGATGCTTGTGGCAATGTTACTACCCACCAGCAAATTATTACCATTGTGCCTAAAACAACTCCTATACCTCTTACTTGGGCAACACTTCCTAACAATATAACCGTCGATTGTGCCAAAGCTATTCCAGCTGTGCAAACCCCTACAACACAAGGAGGCTGTGCTAAGGTAGTGATTACTCGCGCCGATAAAGAACTCAACAAGCGATGCCTTAATAACTTCACGTTAGAACGTACTTTTACCGCTTCCGATGGTTGCACAACTCTTACCCATACCCAGCGCATTACCGTAGCCGATACTACCCCACCTACTTTTGTAGGGACTTTGCCTCAAGACCTCACGATTAAAGAAGGGACATCCGTCCCCCAACAACAGAGTATTTCAGCAGAAGATACTTGTGCAGGGCAACCTACCGTTACAATGTCTCCAAAAGAAGAAACCCTCACTAACGGAAAGCTCTCTAAAGTCGTTTATAAGTGGGTAGCGCGTGATGTGTGTGGCAACGAAAGAGTGTATACGCAAACCATTATCATTACCCCAGTAATACCACAACCACCTACACCGCCAATAGTACCTTCTGTTAAAGAAGTAGTGATTTACAATGCCGTTTCTACTGAAAAAGGCTCTGATAACTATTTCAGAATAGAAAATACAGATGAAAACCGACCTATTACCTTACTTATTTTTGATGAAATGGGCTTGAAAGTATATGAAAGTAACCATTATCAACAAAAAGGTGAATATTTTAGAGGCTATCCTAATGTAAGAGGAGTGATAGGTAGCAAACGCTTAGCAGGTACTTATTTCTATGTGATTACCTACTATTTCAAAGGACAGCAAGAAACAAAAAAGGGATTCCTATATGTAAGATAACTTGTTAAATTTTGCTTGCTATTTGTTAATTGTTTTGTACCTTTGCGCCGTTTTTTAAAACCAAACTAATGAAACATATATTACACTACTTACTTTGGCTATGCCTAAGCATAGAAGTAGCCAATGCACAAACTAATATCCAAAGTATTATAACTCTTTTTGCTACAAAGTCTTCCGTAGAATGGGCACCTCCTATTCCTAACTCACCTTCTATACTCGTACAATGGCAAGCGCGAACTACTTCTAAGGAATTTCGCTCGTTTGTAGGTTACTACCAAGACCATTTTGTGGGTGTTATCAGCTTTGACAAACAGCAGTTAAGCGGTGAAGTGTTTTACAGAGGAAACTCCTATGTATTGGGAACTTCTGCCCAAGGAATGCTCACTGTTGAGGCAGTAACCGACGAGCACGATTGTGGTGCGAGTTCTTTGGGTAAACAAGCACTCAGTGCACGCAATTTCTTTCCCGAAAGCGATGAAGATAAGAATGACCCTCCTATCGAGCAACCCGAGATTTACAATTCACTTTATCCTAAAGCGCTCATTCACACTGATGGGGTGTTTAGGCATTACCGCTTGGCAATACCAGTAGATTATAGTTATTACAACTCTAAGCGTTTCAATAGAGATGTACATAAAATCAAAACGTTTTGGTATGCTACTATTACCTTTTTGAATGAGTTATATCGGAATGATGTAGGGGTAGATTTCACCTTAGTAGACGATGAAGCGCTTATCATCACTACCCCCGAAAAAGAAATGTTCCGCCGAGGCACTCCTGCTAATGATGTGGTAGATGATGGAACGAACTCTCTCAACAAGCGTTACGATAAAAACAAATACGATATAGCAATTATTCTCACCGATTATCGCGAGAACTACAACGGTTTGGCAGCGGTTTATGCGGCTTATGAACAACACCAAAAAGCCAATGCGGCAGCACGCCCCATAAAGCCTTCTACCATTGCCCACGAAATAGGACATATGTTTGGGGCAGACCATACATTCTCTAACGGAGGACAGTATTCTAGCAAAACTGAAACAGGCTCGGGTCAGTCGATTATGAGTTACGGTCACGAGCACCCACGCGATTTCTTTTCGCTTGTAAGTCTACAAGAAATACGCAAATTCTTGGGTAACTCTATGGCGTATTACGCCGATGAAGCACGTACCCAAGAGGCAGGTAAACGCGTAGAAGGTACAGGCTCTAACCTTGTCTATGGAGTAAAGAGCAACAACCGCCCCCCAGTGCTCGATAGAACGCATTTAAAGAAAACTTATACCATACCCGAAGAAACTTATTTTCAATTCTATCTCAACGCTACCGACCCCGAAGGCGATGCGCTTACTTATATAGCTCACCCCGCTGATAGGCGTTTTCACTCTACCAAATCCAACGCTCGCTTTATAACCTATAAGGGAAGAGCTGAAAGAAATATACGCTTTGAAACTACTTGGTTCGAAAGTGAACGCAATACCTTTGTACCCATAGGAGCTGCCGATTCTTACAAAGAAGGTACTTTCACTTTTTGGTTAGCAGCCGCCGATCATAACAAAGACAATAGCAACCACGTAGTGAAATACGATGTAGAAGAGGTACAAGTGAAAATAGTCAAAGGTAAACCTTTTGAAATACAAAATTTCGACAATGGTAGTTGGGAGCAGAACAAGACCTACAAAGGAGGTCAGACAATTTTGCTTCATTGGCAGGTAGACGAGGCTATTTTTACCAAAGATAGCAAGGTGCGTATCCTTCTTTCAACCGACTCTGGTAAAACTTATAAATACGTATTGAAAAAAGAAGCACCCAACAATGGAGCTTGTGAGGTAGTACTACCTAATATTTCTGTAGGTACTACTCGCGGACATTTTGGCAAACAAAGAGGACAAGGCATCATCAAAATAGAAGTGATCGATGGCTTGGCTTATGCATTGTCTTGTACAAAGCCTTATCACGTAGGAGGTTTTATGATACAAAAAGACTCTACAAAACCTGAAACTACGCCAGAACCAGAACCTCAGCCCAACCCACAACCTAACCCCCAACCACAACCTAGCCCAACCCCCCAACCCAACCCGCAGCCTAACCCCCAACCACAGCCTAGCCCGCAACCTCAACCCAGTCCGTCAGATTCTTCTGACTCATCAACATTACCTAATGCAACAGCAATCATATACAATGCTGTCTCAACCACTAATCCCGAGAACTATTTTAAAATAGAAAAAGCTGACGAAGATCGCCCTATCTCCGTGCTCATCTTCGATGAAATGGGACTCAAAGTATACGAGAACAATTATTACGGCAAAAACGGTGAAGTGTTTAGGGGCTACTCTAATCTAAAAACTATAAGTAACAAACCTCTTGCAGGTACTTATTTCTATATAGTTACCTATTATAAAGATGGTAACTTAGAAGAAAAGAAAGGATTCCTATATGTAAGATAATCGGAATTCTTACCTGTTACCTAATACTAACGACTAATAACTAACAACAAATGAAAATATCACGACTTTTACTACTCTGGTTCTTGGTAGCAGGAACCATAAATGCACAACAAAAAGCGACTGAGGTCATACGCCTATTCGGTACAAACACCTCAGTACAATGGAATGTTCCTATCAAAGGAAAATCTATATCGCTCAACTGGCAAGCACGCCCCAATAGCCTTGCCCAAGAAGGCTTCCGCACTTTCGTTGCCTATCACAATGGCAATTTTGCAGGAACGCTCTCAATGAATAAAGCTACCCTATCAGGTGAAGTATGGCACGATGGTCATTCTTATTTCATCAACACTGAAAACGGGATACTGAAAGTTACTACCGATAAAGAACACTTCACTTGTGGCACTTGCGCCGATGGACAATGCTCTCAAGCTACAACGCCCACTTCCCAAAGACTACCTATGCAGCTTGCGCCTGCTAATACAACGGCTGCACGTGGGGCAATACTGCACGAAGAGGCACTTCCGTCTGACGACAAAAGAGTGCTTTACAATACCAATGTACTCAGAACCTATCGTTTGGCTATGCTCATCGATTACAGTTTCTACAAGGAACGTTGTTATGGTGATATAAATAAGGTAAAAGAATTTATGACAAAAGTAGAAGCAGGGCTCAACGAGGTATGCGGTAGAGAGATTGGCTGTCAATTTGCTTTGGTGAACGACCCTCGCCTTATCATCACTACCAAAGACAAAGAAGTATACGATCGCCCTGTGGTGAGAGAGGTAGTGGATAGAGCTACTTCAGATTTTAACAATCTCATAGGCGAAGAGAATTATGATGCAGGTATTGTCTTTTCTATATACCGTGACAACCGCGGTTTGGCGCATTTGGGTGAAATTACAGGAAAGCTAAAAGGAGGCTGTATCGCCAATCACGAGTTTTATATCATCCTTCACGAATTAGGACACTTATTAGGGTCAGGACATACTTTTACCATAGGAGGAGCAACAGCTTCTTCCTTCACCGAACCTGACCGAGGTAATTCTATTATGAGTTACATCAACGACCCTAATGGCACTTATTTCTCTCTTCCGTCTATATACACCATCCGCAACCGTACCAATTTGCACGATGCTTATTATAGCGATAAAGCCCGTACTCAGTTGGTAGGCTTGCCACAGGACAATATCCCTTACGGTGAAGTTTCTACTAACCGTGCCCCTGTAATCCAACGTTCTACATTAAAGAAGGAATACAAACTGCCCCCTAACACTTACTTTCAATTCAATATAGAAGCAACCGACCCCGATGGCGACCCCCTTCTCTATATGGCACACCAAGCCGACTTTAAGCAATTTGGCAAAGCGCGTTTCCCTTCTAACCGTCCTACCGAGAGCAACCATATAGAGTTCTATCAACCCTATAGAAAAAATGGATACAATGAATGGGAACCTGTTCCTTATAAGTTCACAGATAAAAAAGAAACCGGAGTTTTTACCTTTTGGTTAGGCGTATGCGACGGTAAAATAGGAGCTTACAAAAACGGAAAACCTCACGTAGCACTCTATGATGTCTATGAAACCAAAGTGAATATAGTAGGAGGAACGCCTTTCAAGATTACTTCTGTAAGCAAGAGTAGTGCGGGAAAATACAAACGCGGTAAAGAAGTTACCATTAATTGGAGTGTAGATAAAAATATTTTTGGCAACGATAGCAAAGTGCGTATACTCTTCTCTGAGGATAACGGCAAGACCTACAAATATATATTAGCTGATGGAATACCTAACAACGGACAAGCTACGGTCATTTTTCCTACACAAGCTAGAGGTTGGAATGGAGGTACTCTTTTTGTAGAAGGAATCTTTAAAATAGAAGTACTCAACCATATCGCTTATGCTGTGAGTACTGACACTCCAAATATTTTGGATATGCACAGCCCTGACATTACCTTTAAGAATTTGCCTGAACCTGTGATAACTGTTAAAAAGAATGCTATTCCCAAAAAACCTAACGTTACCGCCGAATCTCATCATTGTAGAACTAACAAAGTAGCTGAGGTAACTTTTTCAGAAGAAGACCATACTACCTATTTATTGCGCAAATGGGTAGCAACAGATAAATGCGACTATTCTGCTACAGCACAGCAATTTATCTATTACGAAAAAGAAGCGCCTACTAAAACCTTGCGTTTTGTAGCTCCTCTTCCTGAGGATAAACACGTACAATGCCGAGGCGATATTCCTGCCAAAGCTACAGTAAAAGCAGAGGGTGCCGAAAACATTCGCATAGATTATGAAGAAGAAATGACTGAAGGAGATAAAAAAGCTTATAAACTCACACGTTCTTGGATAGCCTATACTGATAATGCATTGCCTATTCGTCATACCCAACAAATTTTCCTCAAAGACACTCAAAAACCAGTGCTCTCGTCTTACCCCCCAAGTATGACTGTAAAAAGCGAAGCCGATGTACCTGTAAGAGAAAACCTCACTGCAACCGATAATTGCGATGGAGCTTTACAAGTAGTGTCTAGCCAAAGCAGTCAAGACAAAGACGGTAAAAAAATAGTGCGCTATGTGTGGTTCGTAGAAGATAGTGCTCATAACGAAAACCGTTATGAACAAGTAATCACTATTGACCCTAATGCTCAAAATCCCCAACCACAACCGCAACCTCAACCCCAACCTCAACCTCAACCCCAACCTCAACCACAGCCACAACCACAGCCACAACCTCAACCCAACCCACAACCACAACCCAACCCACAACCACAACCTAATCCGTCCGACCCGTCCAAATCACCCTCTGCGGCACTTATAATATATAATGCTGTCTCAACTACTAACCCCGAGAACTATTTCAAGGTAGAAAATGCCGATGAAGATCGCCCTATCTCATTACTTATTTTTGATGAAATGGGCTTAAAAGTGTACGAAAATAACCACTATCAGCAAAATGGTGACTATTTCAGAGGCTACCCTAACGTAAAAGGAGTGGTAGGTAGCAAACGCTTAGCGGGTACTTATTTTTATGTGGTTACCTACTATTTTAAAGGACAACAACAAACCAAAAAAGGAATTTTATACGTAAAATGATACTACTAAAAATATAATTGATGAATGAATAAGATAGATATTTTATTACTGGTAATTCTTGCTTTCGGAGCTGTACGTGGCTTTATGCGAGGGGTTATCATCGAAATGGCATCACTATTAGCTATTGTGATAGGTATCTATGGGGCGATACACTTTTCGTTCTTTACTGCCTCGTTGTTAGACAAGATTCTACCTGCCGAAAAGCAAACTTTGGAGATTTTTGCATTTGGTATTACTCTCATTGTATTAATGCTGGGGGTAATGCTCTTAGCTAAAGTTCTTACCCAGATGCTCAAAATTGCCGAACTCGGTCTTCTGAACCGTTTAGCAGGAGCCTTGTTTGGCTTACTCAAAGTGGCTGTAATTGCAGGGTCGATGTTCTTGTTTTTAGAGCGTACCTTTCAAACCGAAAAGTGGCTCTCAGCCTCGGCTTTGAGTGAATCTCTTCTGTACAAACCCGTAAAGAGTATCAGTCAAGTAGTATACGCCAATGTATTTCCCGAGAAAGAGAAAAAAGAAGAGAAAAGTGAATAATAAATGGAAGGGTTAGTCTATAAATCTACAGGAAGCTGGTACACAGTGAAGGACGTTGCTACGGGGCAGTTTTACGAGTGTCGCATCAAAGGCAAATTCCGCCTAAAAGGCATTAAGAACACAAATCCCATAGCCGTGGGCGACCGCGTGCTCTTTCGTTTGGAAGAGAGTAACAGAGGCGTCATTACCGAGATAAAAGAACGCGATAACTACATCATTCGTAAATCAGTAAACCTCTCTAAGCAAACTCATATCATCGCTTCCAATATCAACCTCGCTTTCTTGGTAGTAACCCTCAACAATCCGCCTACCTCTACTACTTTCATCGACCGTTTTTTGGTAACTGCCGAAGCCTATGGTATCAAAACCGTATTGCTTTTCAACAAAGTAGATACTTATACAGAAGATGAGCTCACCGAAGTGAAATACCTCGCTTCAATATACCGCAAGGCAGGTTATGAATGTATAGGTATTTCGGCTACTACGGGCAAAAATATCAATAAGGTAAAAGCTACTATGGAAGGAAAAACCTGCGTGGTATCAGGGCATTCTGGTGCGGGCAAGTCTACTCTCATCAATGCCATAGCTCCCAATTTACATCTCAAAACTGCCGAAATCTCTCAGCAACATCAGCAAGGTCAGCACACTACCACTTTTGCCGAGATGTTCGATTTACCTTTTGGGGCACGCATTATCGATACCCCAGGTATCAAAGGCTTTGGTATGGTAGAAATCGAAAAAGAAGAACTCACCGACTATTTTCCCGAGTTTTTTGCCCTTAAACACCAATGTAAGTTCAATAACTGTCTCCATACCGATGAACCCCAATGCGCTGTAAAAGCAGCCTTAGACCGCGATGAAATCGCTTGGTCGCGCTACAAAAGCTATCTCCAAATCCTAAAAGGCGAAGAAAGCGTATACCGAGAAGGCGAAGGAGAGTAACGTAAAAAACAATATTAAAATAAAACACCTTCCTCTTACAAGCAACAGACCTCCTATTGGAGGTCTGTTTTCTTTCGTTTTATTTCTGTGCAAATGCCCTTTATAGTAGTTTGAAAATCAAATCTTTATATAGCTATCCTATACCAATCGTCCAAGATTCGTATAAGCTTCCTATAAGCTTTCTATAAGCTCCCTACTACTAAAAAAGAGGTTATTTAAAGAATAAATGTGGGAAAAGAGTTTCGATTGGTTTCTTAACGAAAGCTATTTTTAATGTTGCTCTGAGAAATCCCCAACCATAACTAAAAAACTGTACCAAAAGTGCCCAAACCGACAAAAATCCTATCTTCACACTGCGGTTCTCTCGAGCACTGTCCCACCCTATCAATATAAAATAAGAAGCGTATACAAGCAAGGGAGCGATGTGTCCAAAAAAAACTAACAGTATAGCGCCACAAAGTCCCAAGGCAAAGCAAGTAGGCAACCAAAAAGTCAGCTTGCGCGTTTGCGGGTACCAATGGTTAAGGATAGCCCGCGTCTGTCCAAATTTGCTCACTTGGGTACGGAATTTCGCCCACGAAATGCGCCGTTTGTGAAACACAAAAGCAGTAGGGATAAAAGCCGAATCAAAACCCTTTTCCCAAAGGCGTATCACCAAATCAGGGTCTTCACCAGGGTGTATTTTCCCAAAACCTCCCGTCGCCTCAAAAGCTTTACGCGATAAACCCATATTAAAACTGCGAGGTTCAAACCGCTGAATACGCTTTTGGCTACCGCGAATGCCCCCCGTAGTCAGCAAAGAAGTCATCGTATAGTTAATAGCTTTCTGAATATCGGTGAAGTCATCGGTAGCAGTATCCGAGCCCCCAAAACAATCTACGTAATGGGCTTGCAAGAAGTCATCTACCGCTTCCAAGTAATGAGAAGGCAAAATGCAATCGGAATCTAAAATGAGAAAATAATCGTGCTGAGCGCGTTGCATACCGTAATTGCGCGAGTCGCCCGGACCTGTGTTAGGCTTAGAAAGATAAGTAATCGATAAATCATTTTGGTATTTTTTACATATCTGCTCTGAGGTAATAGTAGAGCCGTCCTCTATCACTACTACTTCGAAATCACCTTCGTAAGTTTGTGATACAAGGCTGTTTAGCAGTTCGTCAAGTTCCTCAGGGCGGTTGTATATAGGGATAATAAAACTATATTTCATCTGTTAAAGTAATGTTAAAATTAAAAGATTTTGTAACATCTCTATAATACCATACGTATAATATGCGTATAAGAATCGACAAAATTAAGGATTTTTTCTGAATGAGACAACTAAAAATTACCAAACAGGTAACCAACCGTGAAACCGCGTCTCTTGATAAGTATTTGCAAGAGATTGGTCGTGTAGATTTGATTACTGCTGATGAAGAGGTAGAATTGGCACAACGCATTAAGGCAGGCGATGTAGCCGCCTTAGAAAAACTCACCAAAGCCAATTTGCGCTTCGTGGTATCAGTAGCTAAACAATACCAAAACCAAGGGCTTACCCTGCCCGACCTTATCAACGAAGGGAACTTAGGGCTCATCAAAGCCGCACAACGATTCGACGAAACTCGTGGGTTTAAGTTTATTTCTTATGCCGTATGGTGGATTCGCCAATCTATTCTCCAAGCCTTAGCCGAACAATCCCGTATTGTGCGCTTACCGCTGAATAAAATAGGTTCTATCAACAAAATTAACAAGATGTATGCTTACCTCGAGCAAGCCAATGAACGTGTACCTTCTGCCGAAGAGATTGCGCGCGAACTTGATATGTCAGTAAATGATGTGAAGGAATCTATGAAGAATGCAGGTCGCCACATTTCTATGGACGCGCCTTTGGTAGAAGGAGAAGACTCTAACCTTTACGACGTGATTCGCAGTAACGAGTCACCTAACCCCGATAAGGCTTTAATATTAGATTCTTTGCGCACCGAGATAGAGCGTGCGCTCGAAACGCTTACCCCTCGCGAAGCCGATGTAGTTCGTTTGTATTTCGGTCTTTCCGACCAGCACGCAATGACCCTCGAAGAAATAGGTGAAACCTTCGACCTCACCCGCGAACGTGTACGCCAAATTAAAGAAAAAGCCATTCGCCGTCTCAAACACACTTCCCGTAGTAAAATTCTAAAAACATACTTAGGCTAAGTGCGAGCCACATAAGCAATAATATCACACACTTTGCCAAAGTTTCACATTTTGGCAAAGTTTTTTTCTTACCTCTTATCTCTTACCTAAATAATGGACTACACTTGGAACTTTAAACCACTACCACCGCAAGCTATTGTCACTACTTTACAACAAGAGCTCAACATCAGTGAGCCTTTGGCGATTCTTTTAGCACAACGGGGCGTGACTACCTTTCAGCAAGCAAAAGATTTCTTCCGTCCTACACTCTCACAATTACATAATCCTTTCCTGATGAAAGGAATGAAAGAAGCCGTTGCTCGTTTAGATCGAGCCTTAAAAAGTAACGAAACAATCCTTATCTATGGCGATTACGATGTCGATGGTACTAGCGCCGTTTCTTTAATGGAACGCTATCTCAGCAACTTCACTTCTAAATTGCTCCCCTACGTCCCTGACCGATATACCGAAGGCTATGGTATTTCTTTTCAAGGAATAGACTATGCCGAGGCGCAAGGTTGTACCCTCATCATTGCGCTCGACTGCGGTATCAAAGCCATTGATAAAGTAGAATATGCCAAAGGAAAAGCCATTGACTTTATTATTGCCGACCACCACCGTCCTTCGGAACAAGTGCCAGATGCTATTGCCGTGCTCGACCCCCAGCAAGCTGATTGTCCTTACCCATATAAAGAACTCTGTGGTTGTGGTTTAGGGTTTAAATTAGCCCAAGCTTATCACGAGTATTTACAACGCCCGTTCAGTGAACTCATTTCCCTTTTAGACTTAGTAGCCGTCGCTACAGCTGCCGACATCGTACCAATGGACGGCGAGAACCGTTGCTTAACGTACTTTGGGTTAGAAGTGCTCAATAATAATCCGTCGGCAGGCGTAAAAGCGCTTTTTGGAGAGCATCAAGGTAAAATTACCATAACCGATGTAGTGTTCAAAGCAGCACCTCGTGTGAATGCAGCAGGACGTATAGAACACGGCAAATACGCCGTTGCTCTCCTCACTGAAACCGATGAAGAGCAAGCTGTACTTAAAGCTAAGGAAATAGACGCGCTTAATACACATAGGAAAGAGCTGGACAGCACTATCGCCACCGAAGCTCTCAACCAAATAGAGGCAAATGGCGAGCAAGAACACTATACGTCGGTAGTGTTTAATGAAGAATGGCATAAGGGGGTGATAGGCATTGTCGCCTCTCGTCTTATAGAGCATTATTATCGTCCTACGGTAGTATTTACTAAAAGTGGTAATAAGTATGCCGCTTCAGCGCGTTCGGTACAAGGATTTGATATTTACGAAGCTTTGGAACAATGCAGTGAGTATTTGGAGCAGTTTGGTGGTCATAAATACGCTGCCGGACTCACTTTACTCCCTGAACAGTATCCGCTTTTCAAAAATGCCTTTGAAGAAGTAGTAAAGCAAACCATAGACTCTTCGCTTCGCATTCCCAAACTCTTTATAGATACCGCTTTGCCATTGAGCAAACTTACCCAAAAGTTGTATAACGTACTCAAACAGTTTGAGCCTTTCGGTCCTCTAAATCTCCCTCCGCTTTTCTATGCCGAAAGCGTAATAGATACCGGCTTTGCCAAGCGTATCGGTAAAGATGAAGAACACTTAAAACTCACCTTAAAAGAAATAGGTACTACCTCGTATTACGATGCAGTAGGCTTTGGCTTAGCACATAAACTCCCCATAGTAACCTCTGGCAGACCTTTCAGCATAGTATATTCAATAGAAGAAAATCAGTGGAATGGCAGAGTAAGTTTGCAGTTACAAATAAGAGATATAAAATAAAAAAGAGGTTATTGGAATACTATTCCAATAACCTCTTTTTTTTGTTCCTCTACCTATTTCAAAGCCTCTAACGCTTTAACGTAGTTAGGTTCGTGTGTGGTTTCAGCTACTTGTTCTGTATAAACCACTTTCCCTTGCTCATCTAAAACTATTACACAACGTGATAATAACCCTTTTAAGGGAGTATCAGTAAAGACAATAGGGTAATGCTTTGCAAAATCACCTCTAAAGTCTGAAAGCATAGTGAGATTGTCTATTCCTTCAGCAGCGCAAAAGCGAGTAAGTGCAAAAGGAAGGTCTTTAGATACACAAAGGATAGCTACATTACTGAGTTTAGAAGCTTCCACGTGAAATTTGCGTACAGAAGCTGCACATACCCCCGTATCTACACTCGGAAAAATATTTAGTACAACTTTCTTTCCTTGAAAGTCTTTGAGTGTTACTTCAGCTAAATCATTCCTTACAGCTGAAAAATTAGGAGCTATAGTACCCACTTTGGGAAGTTCTCCAACAGTATGAGCTGGTTGTTCGTGAAATGTAATATTTGCCATAAATATAGTTATTATTAATAATATGAAAATCAACAAAAATAGTGCCAAGTATTAAGTTTATAATAGGATTATTATTGAATACTTTCTGCGATGATATAACCACCCGTCCACGCATTTTGGAAGTTAAACCCTCCAGTAATAGCATCGATATCGAGTACTTCTCCTGCTAAATAGAGCTGAGGATATAGCTTGCTCTCATAAGTCTTAAAGTTGATTTCAGAGAGTTTTACACCACCTGCTGTTACAAATTCTTCTTTAAAGGTAGCTTTGCCCTCTATGGGAAAACGATATTGGGTAAGAGCTTCAGCCAGCCGACGCAATTGCGTTTTGTTGAGCTCTGCCCACACTTGTTCAGGGTCGACTCCTGCATTTCCTAACAGAGCAGACCATAAGCGTTTGGGGAGTTCAAAAAGTGAGAAGCTTTGCATTGTTTTGCGTCCGTTGTGTTGTTTAAACTCTTGGAGAACAGAGAGCGTTTCGTCATAAGAAAGCGCCTCTGTGACATTAGCGGTGAAATTTACTTCCATTAAGCATTGGTAGTTACATTCAGCTAGCACACGAGCCCCCCAAGCCGAGGTGCGCAATACCGCAGGTCCACTAAAACCTGTATGGGTGAAGAGTAGCGGAGCAGTCTCAGTTATTTTTAGTGATTTTCCTTCTTTGCTAAGCAAACGTACAGAGGCATTTACAGCAATACCCGATAGTTCTTTCGTCCATTGGGTGGAAGTATGAAAGGTAAATAACGAGGGGACTGGTGGTATGATAGTATGCCCCAAATTAGCTAACAATTGCCATATTTTAGGATTACTGCCGGTGGTAATGACTACATTTCGAGCAATGTAGGTCTGCTTGGGCGTACTTACTTGCCAACCTTTGGGAGTAGGAGAGAAGGCTTGTACATTCTGCTCAGTGAAGAGCTCTATATGGTGTTTTTTTATTTCGTTGAGGAAGCAATTTACAATGCTCTCCGAAGTATTAGAGATAGGAAATACACGACCATCAGCTTCAGTTTTGAGAGGGACACCGTGAGCTTCAAACCAGTTCATTGTATCACCACACATAAAGCGGTAGAAGGGACTGAGGAGTTCCTTACTGCCACGAGGATAGTTCTTTACAAGTTCTTGAGGAGTAAAAGTAGCGTTGGTGAGGTTACAGCGTCCTCCGCCCGAAATGCGCACTTTGTGGAGTACTTCTTTGCTTTTTTCGAGGATAGCAATATTAAAGTTAGGGTGTTTTTCAGCAGTATTAATAGCGGTGAAGAAGCCAGCAGCTCCTCCACCGATAATAAGAAGGTCGTACATAGTTATTTTACCCCAATAAAATTGAATTTATCGTCGAATTTGAGTTCTTGACCGTCAGTAAGTTCTGCTTCATATTTCTTTTTACTAAGGTTGCGCGATACTTCTTTGATAGATTCAAAAGGGAAAGTGGCACGTACGTGTGCTAATATTTTTTCGGGTACTACGTGATCAGGCACTTTGCCGTGACGAGCTTTAAGCTCTTTCCAATCGCCATCTCCGTTAAACTCTATTTCAAGTCCATCGCGGAAGATGACGGTGTACTCTTCGTCCTTGTAATCGGTGTCTTTCCATACCGAAGCGATGTGGTCTACCAAGAAATGCTCGCGCACAAAGTTGATAGCATCAGCAGGGAGTTCGTTAAAAGTTACTTTTTTGTCTTGAGCTGAAGTTGCACCAAAGGTAAGGACAGCCGTGATGAGTAATAAAAATCGTTTCATTTTAGTCGTCTATTTTTAAGAATTTACCATTTAAGTTAAAAATGAGTTCTACCCCGTTAGAAAGGTCTACTTCGTATTTAGTACGCCTTTTTTTAATTTCTTTAACGATTACATTAGGGTAGTTTTTGTGCACATACTTAGTAATTTTTGTAGGAACAATCTTGGGCGAAACTTGTCCGTTGCGTGATTTCACTTCTTTCCAATTGCCATCAGCACGAAACTCTATTTCTGTACCATCAGCAAAGAGCACGGTGTAGTCCTCTACTTTGCCTTTCTCGGTATCTTGCCATACCGAAACGATACTATTAGCAGAAAAATGTTGATTAATAAAACTTTGTGCACTAGCAGGCAAAGTACTTATAGGTACAAGACCTTCGTCTTGAGCGGTAGCTACTCCAAAAGCAAGTAAAGAGAAGACTACTGTTGATAATGTTTTGAGTGTATTCATCTTTTTATAATTAAAAATGTTTAGAGTGCAAAAGTAGCTAAAAATAAAAAAAGTACCAAATAATTGGTACTTTTTATCAGTCGTCTATTCTTAAAAATTGTCCTTTAGCATTAAATTCTAAATCAAGTCCGTTAGCGAGCTCTACCTCATAGCCATAGCGTTTCTTTTGGATTTTGTAGATATCCGTTTGAGGGTAGGTTTTCTTTACGTACTGAGCGATACCATTAGGAATGAGTTTTGTAGGTACAGCCTGAGTGCGAGTTTTCACTTCTTCCCAGTCTCCATTAGCATAAAATTCAATTTGAGTACCATCGTTAAAATACACTTTGTAATCTTGGTCGTGGAAATCGTCGTCTTTCCATACCGATGCGATATCATTTACTTTAAAGTGTTGTTTCACGAAAGCTTGCGCCTTGGCAGGCAACTGTTCAAAAGTAATAGGAGTGTCCTTAGCTGATACATTTTGTACTGCTACCACAGTCAATAAAAAAGTGGCGATAATTGATACTAATTTTTTCATCGTTTAATCTGTTTTTAAGTTTAACGGGGCAAAGATACTACCTAATTTGGGAAAGAATTGGGAATAATTATCCTTCCATCTACCATCGCCAGCTTTCTATCTGCCATAGTAGCCAATTCTTCATTATGGGTGACAATTACAAATGTCTGCTGGAACTCATTACGCAGTTGGAAAAAGAGTTGGTGTAGTTTCTCAGCACTTTCAGAATCGAGGTTGCCACTGGGTTCATCAGCGAATACTACCGAAGGGTGATTCATCAGGGCGCGTGCTACCGACACTCGTTGTTGTTCACCTCCTGAAAGGGCATTAGGCTTATGGTCGGCACGTGAGGTAAGGTGCAAAAAGTCTAAGAGCTCCATTGCGCGTTTTTCGGCTTCTTTCCTGCCTACCCCTTTGATGAGTGCAGGAATACAAATATTCTCCAAAGCAGTGAACTCAGGCAACAACTGGTGAAATTGGAAGATAAACCCGATGTGTTCATTGCGGAATTTTGCTAAGGCTTTGGAGGATAACGACAATATATCCGTACCATTAATCACCAACGACGATGGTTTATTGGTATCAGGACTGTCCAAAGTGCCTAAGATGTGTAACAGCGTAGTTTTTCCTGCTCCTGAGGCACCTACTATTGATACAATTTCGCCTTTGGCAACGTTCACCGATACGCCTTTGAGTACTTCTAAATCTTTATAAGTTTTATGAATATTGGTAGCTTGAATCATTTATTTGGCATTTTGATAGATATATACTTCGGTAGCACCTACGCCGTATTTGGCATATTCAGCATCATAAAAGGTAACGTTAGAATAACGCCCCAACAAGAATTCTAATTCAGTGCGCAACACGCCTTCACCTACTCCGTGAATAAACACTACGCGTTGGATACGCTGTGCAATGGCAAACTCTAACTGCCGACGAGCGGTTTCGAGTTGTAGGGTGAGCATATCGTAATTGGTCATATTTCTTGTAGAGTCAACCAGTTGCTCAATGTGCAAATCTACTTCCATTGGAGGGATGTTACGCTCTTTTTTAGTGAGTGGCGATTTGTTTTTGCGCTTGCTCACCACATCTTTGCGCAAACTTTCTTCATCTATATTTGTAAAAGCACCTTTTAAAGGCGCTTCCTCTTCAATAACTATTATTTCCTCAGGGCGGTAAGTTAATTCAAACCCCTCAGTAGTAAGCACAGTTACCTGCTGAGGCGTAAGGCGCACGATGTGTCCTTTAATGGTATCGTCTAGTACTTCTATGTAATCTCCTATGTTCACTGTGTTAATTTGCCAATTTGCTAATTATCTTCTGGGTTTCTTATTTTCGTCGCTGGGTCTTGAAAATCTTCCTCATTTTTTGAGGATAGGTTGCGCGAAATGCGATAGATACCTATCATCAGTAGGCTTATACCTATGATGAGCAATGCTTGGTCGTATTTGGGAAAAAGATAACGCGACAGTGCTACCAATACCCCTAAAATCATTAGTATGTAATTCATTTTTTATCAGGTTTTAGGTTTCAGGCATCAGGGGTCAGCCTAAAACCTGACTCCTGACACCTAAAACCTATTTAATTGCCAATATTCCTTTTGCGAGTTCAATCATTCTTGGGTCGCCCGTGTGTTTATTAGGCTCATCGGAGAGTTTTACAGTAGGCACCCACTCGTTGTCGCTGGTGAGTACTTCGGTGAGCTTCATCACTATGTTCATCGGACGCAAACCTACATCATTAGTAAGGTCGGTACCTATACCAAATGAAATGCCTATTTTTCCTTTACAAGCCTCAGTAATAGCTTGTACTTTTTGAGGGTTAAGTCCATCGGAGAAAATAATGTATTTAGAGAGTGGGTCTATCCCCATTTTTTTGTAGTGAGCAATCGTTTTTTCAGCAAAGACTATAGGGTCGCCACTGTCGTGACGCACACCGTCGAACAGTTTGCTAAATTTCTTGTCGAACTGCTTGAAAAACACATCAGTAGTATAGGTATCGGAGAGTGCTACCCCAAGGTCGCCGCGGTACACATCCACCCAGTGTTCGAGAGAGAGTGCATTAGCCATTTTGTAGCTGTACTCAGCTGCGTGGAACATAAACCACTCGTGAGCGTGAGTACCTATGGGTTTTACCTTGTATTTCATCGCAAAATGCACGTTGCTAGAACCTATAAAGGTTTGGTTGTAGCCTTCCATTAAGGTATGCATCACGATGTCGTGCACGTGATACGAATGGCGACGACGGGTGCCAAACTCGGCAAATACCACTCCTAATTCTTTATAGAACAGTTCTTTTTCACGGGTATTAGCTATCACCTGCTCGTCTGTCCAAGCGGTCGCTTTGGTGAGTTTATAGAAGAGCTCGCTAATTATAGAAAGCAAGGGAACTTCCCAAAGTATCGTGCGATACCAATAGCCCTCAACAGTTACCTGCAAGTCGGTGCCGTGCTGTTCAATATGCACTTCCGAAGGGTCATAGCGATACCCTTCCAAAAAGTCTAAATACAGCGGACTCAAATAGGGGCAGTTATCTTTCAAAAACTGTTTTTCGACTTTCGTGAGTTTCAGTTTTGCCATATTGTCCACCTCTTCTCTCAAAGCCTTAGCAAAGCCATCGGGAAACTCGTGTTTGCCACGGTTGATAAAGGTGTAACGTGCCTTGTTTTTAGGAAATAACTGCACTACACCACATTGCATAGTGAATTTGTAAAAATCGTTGTCTAATAATGAGTTTAGGATTGCAGACATATATTTTCAATTAACAATTTACAATGGATAATTAGTAAGTTCAAAAAACTTATTTTGGGCAAAGATAATAAATAAATTGCAATTATAACCGATTGCTTCCTAATTCTATTCCACCTATTTTTCGTCTTAGCTTCGGTTTAGATTCGCCTTAGGTTCGCTTTAGCTTCGATTAAAAAGAAATTAAATGTAGATAGTAATCATTTAGAATGATTTCTCTACCTGATTCAATGCTTCCAAGATAATATCACAGCCTTCTTTTATTTCTTCATCGGTGAGGGTAAGTGGAGGAGAAAGTCGTACGGCGCGGTGTTCAAACAAAAGCCAATACACAATGAGTCCCCTATCCTGACAGTAATTCACTACAAAATCGGCGATTTCAGCAGTCTTAACGATAACCGCTAACATCAGTCCTTTACCGTTCACGCTCTCAATAAGTGGGTGTTGCAAGTATTGTCGGAAGAGTTTCTCTTTCTCTAAGGTTTGAGCCATTAGGTCGGTAGTGAGTAGCTGGTTGAGAGTTGCTAACGAGGCAGCTGCTATCACGGGGTTGCCTCCAAAGGTAGTGATATGCCCCATTTTAGGACTGTTTGCCAACAGTTGCATACGCTCATACGACGACACGAATGCCCCTACCGGCATACCGCTTGCCATACCCTTGCCTATTGCTATAATATCGGGGGTAAAGCCATAGTTTTGGAAACCGAAAAGCTTGCCGGTACGTCCGAAACCTGGTTGTATCTCGTCGATGATAAGCAGGGCTCCCACTTCTTCACAACGGCGTTTTACCTTGATAAGATAGTCGTTTTGGGGTTCGATAAATCCTGCTCCCCCTTGTATACTTTCCAAGACCACACCTGCTGTGCGTTCGGTGATTTTGAGGATATCGGCTTCGTTGTTGAACTCTATAAAATCTACATCAGGAATGAGCGGGCGATAAGCGCGTTTGCGTTCTTCATAGCCCATTAGGCTCATCGAACCTTGTGTATTGCCGTGGTAGGCGTTTTTGGCAGCAATGAGTTGAGTTCTGCCCGTAGCGCGTTTGGCTAATTTCACCGAGCCTTCAATAGCTTCCGTACCGGAGTTTACCAAATAGGTAGTATTGAGCTCTGGTGGTAACTGCTCAGCGAGAAGTTTGCAGAAGTCTACTGCCGGTTTTTGTACGTACTCGCCATATACCATTACGTGCATATAGGTAGCGCACTGCTCTTGTATAGCCTTCACTACCGCAGGGTGACAATGCCCTAAGGTGCAAGCCGATACGCCTGCCACAAAATCTAAATAACGCTTGCCATCGGTAGTGTAGATATAGCTACCCTCGGCGCGTTCTACCTCCAACAATCGCGGATAAGGTGAGGTGGGGGCTTGATATTTTAAAAAATCTTGTTGTTGATTCATACTTTTGATTCTTAACTTTTCATTTTTCACTATTGCCCGTCTAATAATCTATCCAAGCTTACAATGTCTTGAATGAGCACTTGTCTTGCTTTACTGCCTTCAAACGGACCTACTACACCTGCGTGTTCTAATTGGTCGATGAGGCGACCTGCGCGGTTGTAGCCCAATTTCAGTTTGCGTTGCAAGAGGGAAGCCGAACCTTGTTGGGCATTTACAACCACTTCGGCGGCTTCGCGAAACATAGGGTCACGCTCCGAGGGGTCGAAGTCTAAATCTACACCCTCTCCCTCAGGCCCTACATACTCAGGTAACAAGTACGCATCGGGGTAAGCGCGCTGTGCCCCAATGAAGTCGGTAATGTGTTTTATTTCGGGGGTATCTACAAAAGCACATTGTATACGTACAGGTTCATTCCCTTGCGAGTAGAGCATATCACCTCGTCCAATGAGCTGTTCTGCTCCCGAGCCGTCCAAGATAATTTTAGAGTCGATTTTAGAGCTTACCTTAAAAGCAATACGCGTAGGGAAGTTGGCTTTAATAATACCCGTAATCACGTTGGTCGATGGGCGTTGGGTAGCGATAATCAAGTGAATACCAATAGCTCGGGCAAGCTGTGCCAATCGTGCAATAGGAAGTTCTACCTCCTTACCTGCTGTCATTATCAGGTCGGCAAACTCATCTACCACCAATACGATGTAAGGTAAGAAGCGGTGTCCCTCGTTAGGGTTTAGCTGTCGCGCTTTAAACTTAGCATTGTACTCTTTGATGTTGCGCACTTGGGCATTTTTCAGCAGTTCGTAGCGGTTGTCCATCTCTATACAGAGGGAGTTTAGCGTGTTCACCACCTTTTTGTTATCGGTAATAATTGCTTCTTCACTATCGGGCAATTTAGCGAGGAAGTGACGTTCTATACGCTCAAATATCGAGAGTTCTACCTTTTTAGGGTCTACTAACACAAACTTCACTTCGGCTGGGTGCTTCTTGTAGAGTAGCGAACTGAGCACTACATTTATCCCTACCGATTTACCTTGTCCGGTTGCCCCCGCCATCAGTAAGTGAGGCATTTTGGTAAGGTCGGCTACAAAAGTTTCGTTGCTAATTGTTTTTCCGAAGGCGATAGGCAGTTCCATTTCGGCGTGTTGGAATCGCGGTGCAGTAATCATCGTGCGCATATACACCATTGTAGGCTTCTTGTTTGGCACTTCAATACCTATCGTACCTTTCCCTGGAATAGGTGCGATAATACGAATACCAAGTGCTGCCAATGAAAGAGCTATGTCGTCTTCTAAGTTCTTGATTTTTGCAATACGTGTCCCCGCTTCGGGTACAATTTCGTAAAGAGTAACGGTAGGACCTATGGTCGCCTTTATCTTCTCTATTTTAATTTTGTAATCGTTCAGCGTTTGTACGATTGTATTCTTGTTTTCCTCCAATTCCTCTTGGTTAATAACAATACCACTGTCTTTGGGGTCGTCTAAGAGGTCGAGTGTAGGGAAACGGTAATCGCTAAGTTCTAACGTTGGGTCATACTCTCCATAGTTCTCTACCAATTGCTTAGCCAGAGCCTCGGGGTCTATTGCCTCTGTTGGCTGAGTAGGCGTTACTGTAAAATCAGGTTGTTCTTCTTCGGGAATATTAGTGATTTCCAATCCTCCCTCTTGTCCATCAAGGCGCGGAATTTCCTTTTTATGGGTAAAAGGGTCTAACTTTTCGTTTTCACCTTGTGGAATGATAAAGTCTAAATCGCTCTCATCAGTAGTAAATTCTATGGAGTTAGGTTCTTTTTCTATACTTTCAAAGCTGTTTTCCTCCTCATCGCCTTGCTCCTGTTCTTCTTCTCCTTCGCGTTTCAGTTTAGAGAATGTATTTTGGAAGAAAGCAACAGCCTTTTCAGTAGTGAGATTTAGTTTGAAAATGCCATAGAGTACCACAATAAGTACCAAAAGGAGTATAGTGCCCAATTTGCCCAAATAGTCTTGTAGAAAATGGTTTAGTTCATAGCCCGAAACACCTGCTAATATGGTAGCTTTCCCTCCCAAAAATCCTAAGGCGGTTGAAGTGAATACCATTAACAGAATCCCCCAGAACCAGCGGTTTAGCAATGGCTTTTTCATATTCAGGATAAGTTTCATCCCTGATAGAAATAGAAGCCACACAGGAAAGATAACTGCCAGTCCAAAACCTTTATATACAAATAACTGCCCCAAATAGGCTCCTATCTTACTGCCTATATTGTCAGCAATTTCTTCCCGATTGCTCAAATCTGCCCATCCACTTTGGTCAGTCTGCCACGAGAAGAAGAATGACGAAAAGGTAAATACCAAATACAACGATAGCAGTACTAAAAATACGCCAAAAGCCAATTTGCGCTGTTGAGGTTTATTAGTATCCTTCTTCTTCTTTTGTGTTTCTTGTGGTTGTTTCTTTTTAGCCATTTATAGTTAAGCGTTTTTTCAATTAAATTTTATGTAACGTCAGTTCAATTGCCTTTTATCTATTTGATTCTGAACCTCATTTATACTAATTTCTGAGACGCAGTCTCACTCCTTGTATTTCACTTCTTCTAAAAACTGCACCTCATACAAGTTGCGGTAATAGCCGTTTTCTATTTGCAACAACTCCTCGTGATTGCCTATTTCCACTATCTTCCCTTTGTCTAATACTATTATTCTATCAGCTTTTTTCACGGTGGTAAGGCGGTGTGCAATGATGATGGACGTGCGCCCTTCGGTCATCTTATCGGTAGCCTCTTGTATGAGCTTTTCCGAATGCGAATCTACTGAAGACGTTGCCTCGTCCAAAATAAGAATTTGTGGTTTGTGTACGTAGGCGCGCAAGAAAGCTATCAGCTGGCGTTGTCCTGCCGAAAGCATAACCCCACGCTCTTTCACGTTGTAATGATATCCCTCTGGCAAACTCATCAAAAAGTTGTGAACTCCTATGCTCTTAGCAGCCGCAATCACTTCCTCTTCGGTGATAGCAGGATTTTTCAAGGTGATATTGTTGTAAATACTATCGGCAAATAGGAATACGTCTTGCAACACGGTAGCAATGTGCTCTCGTAGCGAACTGAGAGTATACTCCTCAATGTTCACCCCATCGATGTAAATCGCCCCCGAAGTCAAGTCGTAAAAACGGTTTAGCAAATTAGTGATAGTGGTCTTCCCTGCACCCGTTGCCCCTACAATCGCAATGGTTTCGCCTTCTTTTACCTCAAAACTAATGCCGTGCAAGATTTCTTCTCCTGCTACGTATTCAAAACGGACGTCTTCAAACTTAATATTACCTTTCACCTCCTTCAACTCTTTCTCACCTCCAGTTTCAGTATCCGTTTCAGTATCCAAAATAGCAAATACGCGGTCAGAAGCGATAATGCCCATCTGCAAAGTGTTGAACTTATCGGCTATATGCCTAATGGGTCGGAATAATTGTTGTGAGAGCTGTATAAAAAGGAAGATATTCCCTAAGTCGTACACGTTTTCTCCTATAATTTGCCGACCGCCAAACCACACAATCAGCGCAATGGTAATCGATACACACAAGTCGCCAATCGGAAAGAAAATAGAGTTGTACCATATCGTTTTCAGCCACGCCTGTTTGTGTTTCTCGTTTATCTTTTTGAAATTCTCCAATTCTTCGCGCTCTTGCGCAAAAAGTTGTAATACTTTAATACCCGAAATGCGCTCTTGTACAAAGGCGTTTAGGTTTGCCACTTCGTGACGTACCTCCACAAAAGCAGCGTTCATTGAACGTTGAAACCAACGCGTAAAGTACAAAATCAGAGGCATCGTAGCATAGCTGATAAGCGCCAATTTCCAATCAATCACAAACATTACAATCGTGATAACGAACATTTTCAGTATATCGCTTGCCATCTCAAAAAGCCCCGAACTGAAAATTTCGCCTATCCGTTCCATATCGTTCACCGCACGCGTTACCAATACCCCTATGGACGATTTGTCAAAATACCGCATCTTAAAGCGCAACAAGTGCGCAAAAAGCTTTTCTCGCACATCGCGTATTACCGTTTGTCCCAGCCAGTTAGAGTAATAAGAAAACAGAAACTGCATCGTTACTTCCGCGCATAGCAAAGCTATGAGTATGTACACAATGCGCACTAAACCCTCGTAATCCTTAGGAGTGATATAATTGTCAATCGCTACTTTTATCAAGTAAGGTTGTGCGGTCGAAAAGATAGACGATAGCACCGCAAAGAGAGCTACGGCTATAAATACCCCACGATAAGGTTTTACAAAGCGCGACAGCTGACGAAAAGTATGTTTAGTCCGAGATGTTTTTTCTGACATTGTTTTCTTTTAAGGTGGCAAAATTACGAACTAATTCCCAAATCCCCAAATTTAACACTCGTCATTCCTTCCCTTTTCCGTCATACTCCCCCTAGTGTCTATGGCCTAAGGCCTATTGCCTCTTCCTCTTTCTTTCGCCTCGAAACCCCGATTTTAACATTTTTAGTGCTGTTGTATGATATTATGAATCAACTTTTTACATACCCTTTCTATACCAATCGTCCAAGATTCGTATAAGCTTCCTATAAGCTTCCTATAAGCTACCTCCACCCTTCTCATAGCATTTTTTCATCAAAATTCCTCTTAACTCACTTCTGATATCTTTCGTTTTTCTCCGCCTTCATTTACTAATCTGCTAATTTTCTAATTCTCCCATTTTCTCATTCTCTCATTTTCTCATTCTCCCATTTTCTCATTCTCTCATTTTCTCATTCTCTCATTTTCTCATTCTCCCATTTTCTCATTCTCCCATTTTCTAATTTTCTCATTCTCTACTATTAATTACCATTATTTTAAAATTAAAAAAATCTATAAATCCAGTAGCTCTTCTTTGCAAAAAAACTGCTACCTTTGCACCGTAGAATTTTTAAAATAACAAATTATGAGTTTAAATACCTTAGGGCTTGATAAAGCCAAAGTAGAAAAAGAAATCAGCTTGCTAAATGTACTGCTTGCCAATTATCAAACGTATTATCAAAACTTGCGCGGTGTACACTGGAATGTAAAAGGAAAACGCTTCTTTGAATTACACGTGAAGTTCGAAGAACTTTATAATACCGCACAAGAACAAGTCGACGAAATAGCTGAGCGTATTCTTACCCTCGGTGGTGTGCCTTTTCACACTCTCGAAAGCTATGTAAAGCACACTTCTGTTCCCGTAGGTGAAAATATCTTCGACGATGATAAAACCGTACGCCTGATAATCAATACCATTAGCACTTTATTACCTTTGGAAAGAGAACTTTTAAACTTCTCTGATGAAATAGGTGATGAAGGTACTAATTCTTTAATGAGCGACTTTATATCCGGACAAGAGAAAACCGTTTGGATGCTTAAAGCCTACCTCAATGAAGTAATTTAACACTGAATTTTGATTAAACGAGGAAGAGGGATTGACTAAAAATAATCAATTCCTCTTTCTTTTTTTGCCAATTCATAATTAATCCCTACCTTTGCACAACTCATAACTCTTAATTGATAACTCATAACTAATGAAATATTTAATCACATCTATCCTATTCATCGCAACCACTATCCTCACCGCTCAACACAAAGCCCCTACCGATTGGGAACTCTCAGGGCTCAAAGGAAAAGTCAAAAGTCAGCGCAGTATCCCTTATGAGGTAGTTACCCAAGGAAAAACATTCGTAAAAGGAGCCATCGACCGCGATTTGGATACAGTAGTCAAAATAGGTAATCTCGACAATATTCAAAAAGATTTCAACCCCAATGGATATCTCACTCAAATGCGTTTTTTCTTCAAAAACGGCGAATTGTACAGTCGTATGGAATACTATTACAATCCGCAAGGACAACTGTTTGAAACCCGTTACAATTCCGATAAAACCCTTTATGTCTACAACTCCGAAGGCTATCTTATCAAAGATGCAACCTATTCACCTGGGGGCTTCTTAAAAACACATTATAACTATCAAGTAGATATCAATGGGAAAGTGCTAAAAGAGGAAACTTATCACGCCAATCAGTTAGAGTCTACCATAGCTTATACTTACAACAAACAAGGCGACCCTGTCGAGATGCGCTACTACGATGCTCAGGGCAATTTGTTGCAAAGGGTAGAAAGCAAGTTCAATAAACAGCATTTAGCCGAACGCAATCGCACTTACGACAAAGATAATAAGTTGGTGAATATTACTACCAAAAAATACAATAGTCAAGGAGATTGTATCAAACTACAAGCAGAAAATAAACTACCTCAAAAACAGAAGAATGTAGCGACTTACGAGTATAAATACGATAATCGAGGTAATTGGATTGCTAAAACGACTTTCATCAACGGCGAACCCCGACAAATTATAGAACGCACCCTCAGTTATTATGAATAACATTCACTTTTTCGGTGTAAGGCATCTGTCGCCTTCGGCAGCCTATCATTTAATTGCCTTCTTAGAGGAAAACAACCCCAAGTGTATTCTCATCGAAGGTCCTGCCGATGCTACCCCTCTGATGTCTCAAATAGCGCAAAAAGGGGTAAAACCTCCTATTGCTATGCTGGGCTATACTACCGAATTGCCTATCGAAACAGTGCTCTATCCATTTGCGTCTTATTCTCCCGAATATCAAGCGATATGTTGGGGAGTAAAGAAGAAGGTAACACTTCGTTTCATCGATTTGCCTTCGGAGAATATGCTGAAATTGAAGCAGGAGCAACGCACTGAGGAAGAAGCCGAAAAAGCCAAAGATTTTTATCTCTACCACAATACCCTCTACAAGCAAATAGCCGAAGAGGGGGGCGAAACCGACTATGAAGATTATTGGGAACGCCATTTTGAACACAATCTCAATCCCGATGCTTTTGCACCCACACTTGCCTTACAATCGGGTGAAATGCGCCAAATGGTCATAGATAAAGAATATGAAAACGCGCCTTTCGATTTCTCGTATAATCTCATTCGTGAGGCATATATGAAACGTGAGATTGCTAAGGCTTGCACCGAGTTCAAACCCGAAGAAATAGTAGTAATTGTAGGGGCTTACCACTTATCAGGTATCCAAAACAGCCTACCTGCTATGACTGATGACGAGCTCAAAAAGCTCCCCAAAGCTACCTCTCAACTCACTCTGATGCCTTATTCCTATTTGCGTCTCAGCAGTCGCACGGGCTACGGAGCGGGCAATACGGCTCCTTATTACTTTGAGCTGATGTGGCAAGCGATGCACGAAAACACCTTCAATCAGCTCTCAGCTGTCTATCTTACTAAAGTAGCCAAAATCTTGCGTAATCAAGGGCAAAATGCCTCTTCTGCTAGCGTAATCGAAGCGGTGCGCCTTGCCAATGTGCTTTCGGCTATGAAAGGTGGTTCTTACCCTGTGTTGCAAGACCTCCACGATGCAGTGGTTACTTGTTTTGGTGGGGGAGACCTTGCTGTGGTAGCCGAAGCTATCAATAAGGTAGATATCGGTACGGCTATTGGGGCATTACCCGAAGGGGTGAGCCAGACGCCCGTACAAGAGGATATGAACCAAGAGCTGAAACGCTTAAAGCTCACTAACTACAAATCGGCGGTAGCGCAAGACCTCACCCTCGACCTGCGTGAGAACTTAAAAGTAAAAACCAAAGAAGCTGCTTTTATAGACCTAAATCGCTCTACATTCCTTCATCGCTTGGAAGTGTTGGACATTCACTTTGCCACCCAGCAGCACGTACAGCAGGATAAAGCCTCGTGGGCAGAGAAATGGGTGTTACAGTGGAGTCCTGAGGTCGAAATAGAAATCGTAGAAGCTAACCTTAAAGGTGAAACGCTTGAAATAGCCACAGCTTTTGTACTCAAAGAACAGCTCAACGAAAGCACCGACCTTTCGGTGGTGGCTAAAATCATTAGGCAGGCTTGCGAATGTCAGCTTACGCATATTTTTAGCAATGCGCTCAGCACCTTGCAACGCCTTTTGGTAGATAGTAATAGTTTTGCCGAAACTGCCTTTGCTGCACACGAGCTCTCGGTGCTTATACAGTACGGCGACTTGCGTCAGTTCAATCTCGAACCGCTGAAACCTATCTTGCAACAGCTTTTCCTCCGTGCTTCGTTATTACTGATTGATGCTTCATCTTGTGATGACAAAGCTTCTAAACAAATTGTAGAAGCTATCAATACTATGGAGTTCATAGCCGAACAGCAATACGAATTGGTAGATACCGAAACGTGGCAAAAAGAACTTACCCACCTTGCGTGGCGCGACGATGTGAACACCAAGCTCTCGGGGGTAGCCTTTGCTATATTGTTAGAGCACAATTTAGCTACTGAAGAACAATGTGGAAAAGAAGTGTCTCGTCGTCTTTCAGCAGGTGTCCCCGCCGATTTAGGAGCTTCGTGGTTTGAAGGCTTTTCAGGGAGAAATAGATACGCATTGTTATCGCGTACGATTATATGGCAAGAGTTAGACAACTATGTACGCCAGTTGGACGAAGAGCAGTTTATGCGCTCGGTAGTGTTCTTGCGCCGTGCTTTTTCCGATTTTGAGCCCAACCAAAAGAACAGTATCGCTGAACTTTTAGGAGACCTTTGGGGTACCGGCAAAGAAGCTACTGCCGAACTCTTGCAAGAAGTGCTTACGGAAGAAGAAAATACTAAATTAGACGAACTCAACGACTTTGATTTTGATTTTTAAATATATGAAAGAAGTATTTACTTTATACCGAAAATTGCGTGAGCGACAACTCAAATTGCTCAATAGCTTTACCCCCGAAGAATTGGCAATCATTCCTGCGGGCTTTAAAAACAATATCTTGTGGAATCTCGCTCACTGCGTGGTTACCCAGCAAAATTATTGCTATGCCAATAGCGACCTGCCTACTTATCTCACCCCTGAGTTTGTAGAGCGTTATCGCAAAGGTACAATCCCCGATGGACATATCCCTACTTCTGCCGAGATAGAGGAACTAAAAGAGCTTCTCATCAGCACTGTAAATTGGCTCGAAACTGATTATCAAAAAGGAATTTTTAAGCACTATAATCATTATGTAACGGGCATAGAGTACGAACTCAATACTATTGAAGAAGCTATTTACTTCAATATTTCACACGAGGGAGTACATTTGGGAAGTGTATTAGCTTTAAAATGTGCAATTACAGGAAGCAAAAAGTAATTGATTATAAATTAAATAGATGAGTAACACGAAAAGCTATTTGATTTCTGATATTGAAGTAAGTTTCTCAATTAGAAAAAAAAGTATTACCTTTGCAATCGCTATCAATAAAATTAGTTTATGAAAAAACGTACCATACTTAACCTACTGCTTATTCTTTTTGTGCTCTCTTTCTTTGTAACTCCTTTGGGGTACGAAAGTAAGATATTACTACAGCGTATCTTTGCCGGCTCGGTAGATATTATTCCCGCTGACAAAGCTCGTAAAATAGACTTCGATTGGCAACTGAAAGACCGCAATAATGTGCAGTTTAACTATTCCCAAACCGAAGGTAAGAAACCATCATTTGTATACTTCTTCTCTTCTTGGCGTGAAATCAGTGTAGCCGACCTTTATGCAGTCGAAAAACTCTACGATGCTTATAAGGATAAAGTGGATTTTTACATCATCACCAATGAGCTCCCTGAGCCAGTAGATGAAATGATGCAAAAGCGCAATTTTCATTTCAAAGTTACCTACCTCATTATTGAAGCTCCTAAAAAGCCTTTTGACCCCGATAAGATTCCTGCAGGTTACATAGTAGATAAAAACGGTTATGTACGCGCTCAGAAAGACGGTATTGCACGCTGGAATAGCGATGCAGTACATCAGTTGTTAGACAGTCTTACCCAATAGCTTAACTATAAGCAAACTCTATCTCTCAAACAAAATAATTATAAAGATAGTATTTTAGATTCAATTTAAAGTACTATCTTTGCGCTTTGTAAAATCGCATCTCGGTATAAATAAGAGGAGTTTTTACCTCTTATCTCTTACCTCTTATCTAAAAGCAATTATGACTAAATATACAGAAGAAGAACTTAAAGAAGAATTAGAAAACAGCGAATACAAATACGGCTTTTATACAGATATCGAATCAGAAACTTTTCCTAAAGGGCTCAACGAGGAAGTGGTAATGGCCCTTTCTAAAAAGAAAAACGAACCCCAGTGGATGACCGATTGGCGTTTAGAAGCCTTCCGTGCGTGGCAAGCGATGGAAGAGCCTCCTCATTGGGCAAATCTCAAGTTTGAAACTCCCGACTTTCAAGATATTGCTTATTATTCTGCTCCTAAACAGAAACCTAAACTTAACAGCCTTGATGAGGTAGACCCTCAGCTATTGGAAACTTTCCAAAAACTCGGTATCTCTCTTGAAGAACAAAAACGCCTTGCGGGAGTAGAAGATGAAAAATCTGCCGTAGCAATGGACGTAGTGATGGACTCCGTTTCAGTAGCGACCACTTTTCAAAAAACATTAGCAGAACGAGGCATTATCTTCTGTTCTATCTCCGAAGCGATACAAAAACACCCCGACTTGGTGCGTAAGTACCTTGGTACCGTCGTACCTAAAACCGATAATTTCTACGCAGCTCTTAACTCAGCAGTCTTTTCTGATGGTTCTTTTTGCTATGTACCCAAAGGGGTGCGTTGCCCTATGGAGCTTTCTACTTATTTCCGTATCAATCAAGCAGGGACAGGACAGTTTGAGCGAACCCTCCTCATTGTTGATGAAGGAGCTTACGTCTCTTACCTCGAAGGTTGTACGGCGCCCAAACGCGACGAAAACCAATTGCACGCCGCAGTGGTAGAACTCATCGCAATGGAGGGAGGCGAAATTAAATACTCTACCGTTCAAAACTGGTTTCCTGGTGATAAAGACGGTAAAGGCGGTGTATATAACTTTGTAACCAAGCGCGCTTTGGCTGAGAAAAATGCCAAAATATCGTGGACACAAGTAGAAACAGGCTCTGCTATTACTTGGAAATACCCTTCAGTAGTGCTCAAAGGTGATAATTCTATAGGCGAATTTTATTCAATTGCGGTTACTAACCACTTTCAGCAAGCCGATACGGGTACTAAGATGATACACTTAGGCAATAATACCAAATCCACAATTATCTCTAAGGGTATTTCGGCGGGAAAATCACAAAATAGCTACCGCGGATTGGTGAAAGTAGTGCCTAATGCTAAAAATGCACGCAATTTCTCTCAATGTGACTCCCTATTGATGGGTAACCTCTGTGGAGCGCATACATTTCCTTATATAGAAGCTAAAAATCCTACTGCTCAAATAGAACACGAGGCTACTACCTCTAAGATTGGTGAAGACCAGATTTTCTACTGCAATCAGCGTGGTATTGATACCGAGAAAGCGATTTCACTTATCGTAAATGGCTTTGGCAAGGAAGTGCTTAATAAACTGCCAATGGAGTTTGCTGTTGAAGCTCAAAAACTCTTAGAGATTTCACTAGAGGGCAGTGTTGGTTAATGACGATGGTATACTAAAAATTGCTTTTGCTTCATAAAATAAATCACTAAACATTAATCATTAAACATTAAAAATATGATTCTCGCTCCTTCATTATTAGCTGCTGATTTCGGCAATCTGCAACAAGCCGTGGAAATGGTAAACGCCAGCGAAGCCGATTGGTTTCATATCGATATTATGGACGGTGTTTTTGTGCCTAATATCTCTTATGGTATGCCCGTACTCTCAGTGATTCACAAACACGCTACCAAGCCGTTAGATGTTCACTTGATGATTATTGACCCCGACCGCTATATTAGCACTTTTGCTAAGCTCGGTAGTGATATTCTTACTGTGCATTACGAGGCGTGTACGCACTTGCATCGCACTATACAAGCAATTAAAGCAGAGGGAATGAAAGCAGGGGTAGCCCTCAATCCGCATACACCTGTCGCCTTGTTGGAAGATGTTATTCAAGATATAGATGTACTCTTGCTGATGAGTGTAAACCCTGGGTTCGGAGGACAGTCATTTATTGAAAATACTTATAAGAAAGTGCGTCAAGCTAAAGCACTTATTGAACAAGTAGGGGCACACGCACTTATAGAAATAGATGGTGGAGTGAGTTTAAAGAATGCCAAAGCACTTGTAGAGGCAGGTGCTGATGCCTTAGTAGCAGGCAGTTTTATCTTCAATGCTACTAACCCTACCCAAACGATTGCGGAATTAAAAAAATCAGTATTATAAAAATACTTATTTTATGATACAAAATAGGCTATCAAGAAAGAAATCTTATCTTTTTGATAGCCTATTATTATTGTATTATTTCTTTTTAGAAGGGGCTTTTTTAGGTTTAGGCTCTTTCTCGGTAAGGAGGGCAAGAGCTTGTTCTTTGGTGAAAGTTGCTATATCGGTGTCTTTGGGGAGTTCTACTTTGGTTTTACCTTTGAGGAGGGTAAAGCGTCCCCAGCGGGCTTTCTCTATACGGATAGCTCCTTCGTCCCATTCTTTTACTACCTTTTCCGATTCTTTTTTGAGCTTATCTTCTATAAGTTCTTCTACATCTTGCTGACTAAGATGGTCGAAATTGTACTTTTTGGTAACGTTTATATAAGTGTTGTTCCACTTAATAAAGGGACCAAAACGACCTACACCTTTGGTAACTTCCACTCCCTGATAGGTGGCAATAGGAGCGTCAGCTTTTTTCTTCTCGCCGATGAGTTGCTTAGCCCGCTCGAGAGTTACACTGAAAACGTCTTCACCTTTATCAAGTGATATAAAAGCATCGCCGTAGCGCACATAGGGTCCGAAACGCCCTACATTCACTTCTACATTCTTACCATCGACAATGCCTAACTGACGAGGAAGTTCGAAAAGTTTGAGGGCTTCTTCAAAAGTAATCGTTTCGATAGACATACCTGCCAATAGACTTGCATAAATAGGCTTTTCGGCATCATCGGGATTACCTATTTGTGCCATAGCTCCATAACGACCTAAGCGTACGCTGAGAGGGCGACCTGATTTAGGGTCGGTACCCAGCACGCGCTCACCTGTTTCACGACCTGTATGTTTTTCTACATTTTCTACTACGGGGTGAAAATGATTATAAAACTGTGTGAGCATCTTTGTCCAATTCTCAGTGCCTTCGGCTATTTCGTCGAAGCTATTTTCTACTTTGGCAGTAAAATTATAGTCCATTATCGTATCGAAATGGGAAACGAGAAAATCGTTTACTACACTACCTATATCGGTGGGAACAAGCTTGCCTTTATCGGCACCTACTCGTTCGCTAAGGGTTTGTGTTTTGATAGTATTGCCTGCAAGGGTGAGTTGCTGATAGGGGCGCACTTCACCTTCGAGTGTGCTACGTTCCACATATCCGCGGTTTTGAATCGTAGAAATGGTAGGAGCATAAGTAGATGGGCGTCCGATACCGAGTTCCTCTAACTTTTTCACCAGCGAAGCCTCAGTATAACGAGGTAGTGGACGAGTGAAACGCTCGGTAGCCGTAATATAGCGATGCGTAAGAGCTTCTCCTTTTTTGAGATTGGGGAGCATTCCTTCTTGTTCTTCTTCCTCGTCGTCAGTACTTTCTAAATACACTTTTAAAAAACCATCGAACTGTACCATTTCGCCATTGGCTACGAAGTATTCTTTGTGCTTATCGGCTTCTATCTTTACGGTAGTGCGCTCTATTTGAGCATCTGCCATTTGTGAGGCAAGGGTGCGTTTCCATATCAGTTCGTATAGCTTATTCTGGTCGGGTTCAGCAGCGATAGAGGTGCGACTCATATCGGTAGGACGAATGGCTTCGTGCGCCTCTTGTGCGCCTTTGCTTTTAGTGGCGAAATTGCGCACTTGACTGTACTGAGCTCCGAAGAGTTGCACGATAGCGTTTTTGGCAGTGTTGAGTGCTTCTTGTGAAAGATTCACGCTATCGGTACGCATATAGGTGATAAAACCAGATTCGTAGAGGCGTTGGGCTACCGTCATTGTTTTGCTTACTGAGAAGTGCAGTTTGCGTGCGGCTTCTTGTTGGAGGGTGGAAGTAGTGAAGGGGGGCGCAGGCATTTTCTTGGCTGGTTTGGTTTCTAATGATTGCACTTTGAAATGCGCTCCGATATTCTGTTGCAAGAAGTTTTCAGCTTCGGCTTGTGTGTCGAAATTCTTAGGCAAAGAGGCTTTTACAACTTTGCCTTCTGAGGTGATAAATTCGGCAGTAATTCGGTAAGAGGATTGCGTTTTGAAGTCTTGTATTTCGCGTTCGCGTTCTACGATAAGGCGTACTGCTACCGACTGTACGCGTCCTGCTGAGAGTCCGCTTTTAATTTTTTTCCACAGTACGGGAGAGAGTTCATAGCCCACGAGGCGGTCGAGCACACGGCGTGCTTGCTGAGCATTCACCAGATTATAATCGATACCACGAGGGTTTTTAATAGCGTTTTCAATAGCCGATTTGGTAATGGAGTTAAAAACGATGCGCTTGGTATTTTCCTTTTTTAGTTTGAGTGTTTCGGAAAGATGAAACGCAATAGCTTCTCCTTCACGGTCTTCATCGGAAGCGAGCCATACTACTTCGGCTTTGGACGTGAGTGCTTTGAGTTCTTTTACAAGATTTTTTTTGTCGTTAGAGATAAGGTAATTTGGTTTAAAACCGTGCTGGATATCTACGCCCAGTTCATTGGAGGGCAAATCGACAATATGCCCATAGCTGGACACTACTTTGTAGTCCTTACCTAAGAACTTTTCAATGGTTTTAGCCTTGGCAGGCGACTCTACAATCACTACATTCTTAGCCATACGCTTGTTTGTTTTTTGAGTTATTGGGTGCAAAAGTACAAAATAATTACGAAATAGCAAATGAGGGAAAAGGCAGTAATACCGGAAATGCCAGTAATCAACTTTGCCAAAGGTGCGAGCCGCACAGGCAGTCGTAGCACGACGGGCATAGAAAATTAGAGAATTAGGAAATTAGCAAATGGGTGGTAGTGATAAAAAAGGTTTTTTGACGGGGCTGACTTGTCGGACAAATTGGACTGGTCTGAGTTATCGGAGAAAAACGAAAAATATAAAAAGTGAGTTAGAAGGATTTTTGGTGAAAAAAGGGTGTAAGGAGGGTGGGGTTAGCTTATAGAGAG
>ERZ773100.174-NODE-174-length-39455-cov-6.959416_pt1 | contig 39455 bp, 38 predicted proteins | sample MGYA00511119_ERZ773100 | MGnify/ENA primary metagenome ERZ773100 (study PRJEB29015, sample SAMEA2738000) | human oral metagenome | biome: human oral; feature: human-associated habitat; material: dental | place: China | collected 2111 ...
ATAAGCTCTCTATAAGCTACCCCCACCCTTCTTACACCCTTTTTTCACCAAAACCTCTTCCTCTCCTCTTCCGAACTTCTCCGATATCTTCCGAAAACTCCTATACGTCATTTTTGCGGTATACACTTTGCCAAAGTTTGAAACTTTGGCAAAGTTAATTATCAGTATTTCTAGTATTTTCTGGCATTATTGGCATTATTAGCATTATTGGCATTATTAGCATTTTTTGGCATTATCAGTATTATTCCCTATCTTTGCACTTTCTTAACTTATTATTTTAATAAAACAATGGCTCGTGTATTAACAGGCATTCAAAGTACAGGTACTCCCCACTTAGGAAATATCCTCGGAGCAATCCTCCCCGCAGTGCAAATGGCATCAGACCCTTCTAACGAATCGTTTCTGTTCATCGCCGATATGCACTCCCTTACTCAAATAAAAGACGGTGCGCAACTCCGCGCCAACACTTATAGCGTTGCTGCCACTTGGTTAGCTTTCGGTTTAGATACTGATAAAGTAACCTTCTACCGCCAGAGCGATGTACCCCAAACCGCTGAACTCTCGTGGTACTTGGCTTGTTTTTTCCCTTACCAACGCCTCACCCTCGCCCATTCGTTTAAAGACAAAATGGACTACCTGCAAGACGTAAATGCAGGGCTCTTCACTTACCCTATGCTAATGGCAGCCGACATACTCTTGTATGATGCTGAGGTCGTACCTGTGGGAAAAGACCAGTTGCAACACCTCGAAATTACCCGCGATGTAGCTTCTCGTTTCAATCACCAAATGGGCGAAACTTTCGTATTGCCACAAGCTAAAATAGAGGAAAAAATAATGATTATACCAGGTACCGACGGCGAAAAGATGAGCAAGTCACGCAACAATTTCATCAATATTTTCTTGCCCGAAAAACAACTCCGCAAGCAAATAATGGCAATCCAAACCGATAGTACTCCTTTGGAAGCACCCAAAGACCCCGATACTTGCAACGTGATGAGGCTCTACCGCCTATTAGCTTCTCCTGAGCAAATACAAGCAATGGAAGAGGCTTACCGTGCAGGAGGTTATGGCTTCGGTCAAGCCAAACAAACCCTTTACGAACTGATATTAGAAAAATTTGCTACCCCACGCGAGCGCTACGTTTACTATATGGAGCATTTAAGCGAACTCGATGCTATATTAAAAGAAGGTGCTACCAAAGCACACCGCGTAGCCGATGAAACTTTGCGCAGGGTACGCACCAAAATAGGATATTAAAATGACAAAATTAAAAGCTGGCGTCCTCGGTGCAGGACATTTAGGAAAGATACATTTGCGATTGCTCAACCAATCCGAAAAATACGAACTCGTAGGATTCTACGACCCCGATGAAGCAAACGCTAAAAAAGTAAGCGAAGAGTTTGGCTACAAGCGTTTCGATAGTATAGATGCGCTCATCGCCGAATGTGATATGGTAGATGTAGTAACCCCTACCCTCAACCATTTTATGTGTGCCGAAAAGATTATCAAAGCAGGCAAACACCTCTTTATCGAAAAACCTATCGCTACTACGGTAGAAGAGGCCGAAGCTATGATTGCTCTTGCCAAAGAACACCACGTGAAAGGACAAGTAGGACACGTAGAGCGCTTCAATCCGGCTTTTATTGCCGTACGCGACCAAATTCACAACCCTATGTTCATCGAGGCACACCGCTTAGCTGAGTTTAACCCTCGTGGTACCGATGTGCCCGTAGTGCTCGACCTGATGATTCACGATATCGATGTAATCCTAAGTGTCGTAAAGTCTAAGGTAAAACACATTTCGGCAAGTAGTGCAATGGTAATTAGTCATTCCCCCGATATTACTAATGCCCGCTTGGAGTTTGAGAACGGTTGTGTAGCCAATATCACTGCCAGCCGTATCTCTATGAAGAATATGCGCAAAAGTCGTTTCTTCCAGAAAGACGCTTATATATCCGTAGACTTTTTGGAGAAAAAAGTAGAGGTAGTGAAGATGAAAGACGCCCCAGAAGTACCAGGAGACTTCGATATGATACTCCAAAATGCAGAAGGAGAGCGCCGTCAAATCTATTTCGAATACCCTGAAATACATAATAACAACGCTATCTTAGACGAGCTCGAAAGCTTTGCCAATGCCATTGTAAACGATACGACCCCTATGGTCACTCTCGAACAAGGCACTGAAGCCCTCCGGATTGCCAAGAAAATAGTAAGTTTATGAAACATATCATCACATTGCTCGCTTGTGTGGGACTCGTTTTCTCCCTAAAAGCACAATCTACTACCGATTTTAACATTAGGTACGAAACCTTTATCAAAGGGGATATCAAAATTATAGGGAATAACATTCTTAACCGTAAAGAGAAACGCAATAGCCCTAACGACCCTTATAACGACCGTAGTCCGAAAGCTAAACTCAACGACGAGTTCGATATGCAATATATCGATATCGATGCTGACCCTAATACGTTTTCATCTAGTAGTGCCAATTTCTCTTACGAAGGAACAGGCGGAAAGGTAGCTTATGCAGGTTTGTATTGGTCGGCTACCTATCCATATGCTAAGGGCACCCTAAGAGGTAATAAAAATATCCCTGTTGATTCCAATAGAGAAGACGCCAGTAGTGTACTGCTGAAAATACCCGAAACCAATACCTATACCCCTATCGCTGGTGAACTCATTTACGACGGACGCACCGACGATGAGCTAAAAAACTCAGCACCTTATGTGTATTACGCCAATATCACCAATCTTTTAGCTCCGGCAACTAAAATAGAAGGCGATTATACCGTAGCCAATGTAAAAGCTGCTTTGGGGCAAATAGAAGGCGGTTCGGCAGCAGGCTGGGCGTTAGTAATAGTATACGAAAACCCCGATAGCAATGTAAAGAAAATCATTACTTACGATGGCTTTTCGGCTATTACCAATGAGGCTTCCAAAACCTTTACTTTTAGTGGATTTAAAACCCCTGAGGCAGGCGACTTTAAAACGCGTATTATGGGAGTAGCCCTCGAAGGCGACTTTAATATGGCAGGTGATAACGTAGCTGTTGGCGTACCTGCCAGCGGTAAAACCTCCTCTTTGGAAAGCAAATGGCGCCCTAATCAAAACTTTTTTAGTAGCGCTATTACAAATAACGATGAGATAGTAAAAACACGCACCCCTAACAGCGAAAACACCTTAGGCTTTGATATCTTCCGTATGGATATCAAAAACGACAGTCAATACCTTATTCCTAACAACACCCATTCATTAGATTTGAGTTATACACGTAGTCGCGACCGTTATTATTTGTTTCTTACCGCTTTGGAGATAGAAAATAATCCCAAGGAGATTACCCATTTACACCGTTCAACGAGAATAAGCAAACTGAAAGTCACCGATACTCAGCAGGGTTATTATGTGGTAGTAGGAGTCTTCTTAAACTTCAATAATGTAAACAAACGGGTAGAAGAAATGAAGAAATGGGGGTATGATGCCCAAGTGTATTACAATAAAGACCAAGTATTAAACTACATTTATATAGCCCGTTATAATACCTACGACGAAGCTATGAAAAAGGTAGAAGAAGTACGAGAAAACACCGAAATCCCGGACCCGTGGATATTAGATGTGGCTAATTACGAATAATAAATGCTAAACAAAGACACACAGATAGCCTTGCAGAAGGGGGAACTCCTCCCCCTAATGGAGGCTTTTTATACCTTACAAGGCGAAGGTTTCTACAAAGGAACAGCAGCTTATTTCATTCGCTTAGGCGGTTGTGATGTAGGTTGCCATTGGTGTGATGTAAAGGAAAGTTGGCAAGCCGAAGCTCACCCCTTAGTGCCCGTAGATACCATTGTAGCCGAAGCCTTAGTACACTCCAAAACTATCATTATTACAGGGGGTGAACCACTGATGTGGAACTTAACTTTACTTACCGAAAAGCTGAGAGCAGGAGGTGCACGCACTCATATAGAGACCTCAGGGGCACACCCGTTATCAGGCTCTTGGAATTGGATATGCCTATCGCCTAAAAAAATAAAATGTCCCGGAGGAGACGTTCTTCAAAAAGCTAATGAGCTCAAAATGGTAATCTATAACAATCACGATTTTATTTTTGCCGAAGAAATGGCATCACAAGTATCGCCTGAGTGCCTACTTTACCTCCAACCCGAGTGGAGCAAACGCGCTGAGGTAATGCCTAAAATTGTAGATTATGTAATGGCACATCCTCAGTGGAGAGCCTCTTTACAAATGCATAAATACCTTGACATTAGGTAATTAGAAAATGTGAAGCTACCCAATCATTTGCTAATTTCGTAATATGCTAATTTGCTAATTTTGCAAGGTAATCAAAATGTTCACCTTCGGCGATGAGTTCGCATTGTAAGCCTACTGAAATTGCTACGTTTTGTAAAGTGTTGTAATCTACATACATCCAGGGGAAGGGCTTTTCTTTTTCTCCTTTATACTTCACCACGTAATCTACCTCTCCGTAATAATCAAAATAGAGCGGTATATCATAACTGCCATCGGGGTTCTCATCGAACATATAGATAATATCAGAAGAATCGGTGAGGATTTGTCCGTGTGGTGCTAAGAGTGTTTTCAGATGAGCATAAAAAGCGCCCATTTGTTTCAATCGTCCGCACATACCTGCGCCATTCATCAGTAAGAGAATGGTGTCGTACTGCCCTGTTGTTTCCAATACATTCTGCACTTTGGCGTTGCGTAAACCTCTCAACAGGCACGCCTCAATAGCCTTAGGCGATAGGTCGATAGAATGTACTTCAAGCTTGCGCTCGTTCTGCAAATAGAGTCCGTGAGAGCCTGCTCCACAGCCTACTTCCAATACTTTACCTTTCGCCATTTGTAGGGCTTTTTGCTCTAACGCAGGCATCTGTTCAAAGGAGCGAAACAAATAAGGCAAGGGCAATACATCTTCCTCGGAAATAGTAGTTTCCGTTTTAATATCTTCGGTGTATTGCCCTTGCTGATAATCTAAAATAGCTTGTCCGAATAAGTCTTTCATTAGTTATCCCATTCTAATAGGCGACGTTCCCCTTCTATTTTTTGAATATCGGTGATGTCTTGCGACATTTCAATCACGCCTTTGTAGTTCTTTTCTTTATCGCGTACCGCAAAATAACGCACATAGATAAGGCGACCGCGATAATTGAACCAGAAATTAGCTTCGTTTTGAGTACCTGCTTTGAAGTTCTCTACGATTTTAAGCACCGTGCCCACGCTCTTAGGCGGGTGACAGAACTTCACTTCGCGCCCTATAATACCGGCACTGCGAGGGAATACGCGTTCTTCTCCACGGTTGTAGAAAATCACGCGGTCGTGTTCATCTACAAAAGTGATATCAATAGGGAGAGTTTTGAGCAAGAGGTTTACCTGTTCAACAGTCATATAGCCCTCATCATAATGGGCAGCATCATCATCAAATTTAACATCGGTGCGGCGTTCGGTATCCATTGAAGGGTGTACATATACAGGTTCATTGGGGTTGTTGTTAGGGTAGGGAGCAGGTTCATCTTTCAGCATCCAGCCTATTTCTTCCTCGCCTTTGCGCATTTCAATCCAATCTTCTTCAGTGAGCAACTGCAAAGCATTAGGGAAGAGAATATTAGCTTCTACATTTAGCAAACGACCTAAGTTATCTTCGATATAGCGCACATTGGTTTGCGCCGCATCAAGGTCTTTTTCTTCTAAGTTTTTGCGTACCAAACGGAAGATATCGCGAATAGTATCGTGAAAAGACCACATATTCTGTGAAGGATTCATCCAGCCACGTTTTTCCAAGAAAGGAAAGAGCTGGTTTTCTTTGCGAGCAAAGTGTTTTTCTACCGTTGCCAAATGATTAAACACGTTGTAGAATTTCTGATAGTCGGTATGAGGGTCTATACCGAGTAGCTCGTCCATAAGTGAGTAAATGAGGTCAGCTTCAAGCATATAAGTATGCACGGGGTGTCCTGCGGGTAAAGTTTGTTCCATAAAATGATTTTATTTTAGGACGCAAAGGTATGAAATAATTAGGAAATTAGAAAATTAGAGAATTAGGTACGAGCCGTACAGGCAGTCGTAGCACGACGGGCGGGAAATTAACAAGTGAGAGAATTAGCAAATGAGTAGTGAAAAAATGTTTTTTTGATAAGTCAGACTTATCGAGCAAATCGGACAAGTTAGAGGTATAGTGATAACTCTTTCTTATCAATCTGGGAATTCTAGTTTTAGTTGTATGTACATTGGCTTCTTTACTTCTTCTTTTTCGGGTTCGTTGTTGAGGTGAGAAAGCGAGATACCTAAGAGTCGTACTGATTCGGCGGGGCGTTCTTGATAGAGCAGTTCTTTGATGTGCAAGAGTATGTCGTCTTTACTACTTATGAAATCTTTAAGGGTTTTACTGCGCGTTTGCACCGTAAAGTTACTGTATTTGATTTTCAGGGTAACGGTTTTGCCGGCTACTTGCTGTTTGTCGAGACGACGAGCTACGTCTTCGGCTATATGTTCGAGTTCGCGTAGCATATACACCTCGCTGGTGAGGTTCTCGGCAAAGGTTTCTTCTGCACCTACTGATTTGCGTATTCTGAAAGGCTGTATCTCACTGCGGTGAATGCCTCGTGAGAGTTCGTAGTAATAATGACCACTATTACCAAAATTCCGCTCTAAGAACTCCAATGATTTCTCGCGCAAGTCCCTTCCTTTAAATATCCCCAGCTGGTACATCTTCTCGGCTGTTACTTTGCCTATACCGTAGAACTTGCGCACATCGAGTCTGTCTAAAAAATCTTGCACTTCGGCTTCGGTGATGGTGGTTTGTCCGTTGGGCTTACGGTAGTCGCTGGCGATTTTGGCAATAAACTTATTTACCGAAATGCCTGCCGAAGCCGTGAGTCCGGTTTGTTGGAAGATGCGTTGGCGAATCTCTTGGGCGATAAGGGTAGCCGAAGGGTTGCCCTTTTTGTTTACGGTCACGTCTAAGTAAGCTTCATCAAGGGAAAGAGGTTCAACCAAATCAGTATAATCGTGGAAAATAGCGCGTATTTGCATCGATATTTGCTTGTAGCGCTCGAATCGAGGTTTTACAAAAATGAGATGTGGACACAGTTTGCGCGCTTGTGCCCCACTGATAGCACTGCGCACCCCGAACTTGCGTGCCTCGTAGCTGGCAGTAGCTACCACACCGCGTGGTTCCCCTCCGCCTACTGCAATTGCTTTTCCGCGCAGTTCGGGGTAGTCGAGCTGTTCTACCGAAGCATAGAAGGCGTCCATATCGATATGTATGATTTTTCTGTTCAAGGGATTAGGATTTAGTAATTAGATTGCTTCAAACATCTTGCCTGGGAGGGGTTTTATCACTCCTTTGATTTCCATTTGAAAAAGGAGATTGGAGAGTTGGTAGATGGGCATTTGGCACCCCAAGGCGAGCTCGTCTAAACTTTGTTTGCCATTGGCTTTGAGAAATGCGCTAATAGTTTCTTCCTCAGGGGAAAGAGATACAAAGAGCTCTTGCTGTACGGCTTTTGGGGCTGAGGTATCCCAATCTAATTGGTAAATGAGGTCTTTGGCTGAGGTGAGTAGGGTTGCTTTACCGTTGCGTATCAGTTCATTGCACCCCATACTATACGGGTCGGTGGTGCGCCCTGGCACGGCAAATACTTCGCGGTTGTAGGAGAAAGCTATATCGGCAGTGACTAAGCTACCGCCTTTTAGTCCGGACTCAACAACTACGGTCGCCTGTGAAAGCCCTGCGATAATGCGATTACGGCTGAGGAAATTCTTTCTATCGAACGGACTTTGGCTACTGAAATCGGTGATGAAACCGCCGTTTTCTTCCATTGCTTCACAATACTTGCTATGAGTAGCGGGGTAGATAGTATTGAGTCCGTGGGCAAGACAAGCCACCGTTTGTAGGCGGTGTTTCATCGCTGCCTTATGGGCGGTAATATCTACTCCATAGGCATACCCACTGACGATTACCACATCTAACGAGGCGAGTTCTTCGATGAGTTTTTCGCAAAAAGCTGTGCCATAGCTGGTAATATTGCGAGTGCCTACAATACTGAGCAGTCGTTTATTCTGCAAGTGGATATTTCCTTTTTGATAAAACAGTATAGGGCTGTCTACACACTGTTTGAGTGAGGAGGGATACTGTTCATCGGTATAGGTTATAATGCTGATGTTTTGCTTTTGAGTGAATTGCAATTCGGTTTCTGCTTCGTGCAAACACCGAGCACTGAGTATGTTTTGAGTAATCTTAGAGCCAATACCTGCTACCTTCTCTAAGGCACTTTTGGGTTGAGCGAATACGTTTTGAGCACTTCCAAAGTGGGAGATAAGCTTCTTGGCAGTTATATCGCCTATGAGAGGGATTTTCTTTAAGGCAATAAGATACAACAAATCGTCTTTCATAATAAAGTATTAATGCGTAGTGCAAAGGTATAAATATTTTTTGAAATGGATATAATGGGAGAAAGGCCATAGGCCATAGGCCTTAGGCACTAGGAGGTGATAGGGATTAGAAAATTTGGAAATGAGGAAATGAGGAGGTGTGAGGCATTAGGGCATAGGCAATAGGCCTTAGGCACTAGGGTAGCGACGGAAAGGCGTTAGGCTTTAGGGGGAATGTGGGGACGGTGATTGTACACGAATGTTTTTGTAATATTCTCTCTTTAAAATAAAAAAAGAAGTATATTTGCGGGTTTTTGCGTATTTAACTGTATTTGGCTTTGAAACATTTGGTATACGACAGTACTTTTGAGGGGTTCCTCACAGCGGTATTTGCTGTTTTTGAGTATCGTTACAACGAGGTGACTATTGTAGCGAGACATCGGTTTGCGCCTTTGCTTTTTGGCGAGGAGGAAAGGGTGTATACCGATGCTAAGAAAGCGCAACGGGTACTTACCAAAATAGAACAGTGTTGGGGTAAAGAAGGGGTGGCGATTGTGCTAAGGGCTTTCTTATCGGAAGAAACACATATGGAAGACTACTTATTGGAGGCTATTAGGCTGATGGTGAAATACCCTGAGGGGAAAGTGTTGGAGAACTTTGCCCATAGGGCTATTGCCTCTATACACAAAGCGGCTAAGAGTGTGGGTCGTGAAGTGCACCGAATGAAAGAGTTTGTGCGCTTTGAAAAGGTAGGCGAACTTTACTTTGCCAAAATAGTACCTGAGTATGACGTGTTGCCACTGGTTGTTCCTCATTTCAAAACGCGTTTTTCTGACCAACAATGGGTGCTTTACGACCCTGAACGGGGGTATGGTTTTATTTACAATCTGCACGAGGTGTTGCCTTTTACTCCTGCGGATAAGCATTTTGGAGTGCTTACTCCGGCTACTGCTGATGCTTATCAAACACTTTGGAAGACTTATTTTCAGCATATTAACATAGCCGAGCGCAAGAATGCAAAATACCAACTGAGGAATATGCCGAAGCGCTATTGGCAGTACTTACCGGAAGTGTAATTTAGTTTCTTTCAAAATAATTTGCGTAGTTCGACTCTATTTATTACTTTTGTCGCCGTTAAAAAAGAGTTGAGGCCATAGGCCTTAGGCACTAGGCATTAGGAGGGGAATGAGGAAATTAGCAAATGAGAGAATGTTTAGGGGGTTGTAGCACGACAGGCGGAGAAAATTATAGAATTAGGAAATGAGTAAATATTGTCAGTTTATTCAACTTTGCCAAAGTTTGAAACTTTGGCAAAGTGTGTACCCCTAAAAGTGACGCATAGGAGGATTCGGAAGGAAACGGAAAAGTTCGGAAGAGGAGAGGAAGGGTTTTTGATGAAAAAAGGCTATGAGAAGGGTGGGGTTAGCTTATAGAGAGCTTATAGGAAGCTTATACGAATCTTGGACGATTGGTATAGAAAGGGTATATAAATAGTTGATTCATAATATAATACAACAAGGCTAAAAATGTTAAAAACGGGGTTTCGAGGCGAAAGAAAAGGAATCCTCACCCCGTCCCTCTCCCAAGGAGAGGGGGAATGTAGCGACGGAAAAAGGGGGAATGTAGTGACGAAAAGGAGAATTAGTAAATTAGGAAATTTGGAGATTAGAAAATTTGTAGGAGGAGTTTAATGGAAGTGTGGTGGTAGGAAAAGTGATTGAAAAATAGTTTTTTGACCTGCTGGACTTATGGGAGGAGTGGGACGAGAGTGATGACTTTATTAATGTATATAAAATGTTTATAAGAGGTATTGTTTACCAATAAGACCGTTTATGAAAAAATATGTAATAGCGTGGGGGTTCTTCCTCTGCTGTTTTGTGGGCGCTTTCGCCCAAATGATTAGTATATCGGGTAAAGTAACCGATGTGACAAACCACCCTTTGGAAGGTGCAGCAGTAGTAGTTAAAAACGACAATATACTGCTATCTATGGGAACCCTTACCGATATCAAAGGGGAATTTCGGATTTCTGCAAAAGCAGGAGAAGTGATAAGGATTTCGTACTTAGGTATGAAATCTCGTGAATTTACCGTTTCGGCTGAACAACCTTTCTTAAAAGTGCATTTGGAACCGGAGATTATCACTTTAAGTTCTACCGATGTAGTAGCTACGGGCTACCAAAATCTTCACAAAGAGCAAACTACTTCGGCTTATACCAAAATAAGGACAGACCAGCTCAACCGTCAGCTTAATAGAACCGTACAAGAAGCTATTGAGGGACAAATAGCAGGTGTGCGCTTTACAAAAGACCCTTTTACAGGGAAAGAGGTGCCTATACTGCGCGGGGTAGGTACTTTTTCGGGCAATGTGGGCTATTCGCCTTTGGTGGTGATTGACAACATTCCTACCGATACGCCATTAGAGGATATCAACCCCAAAGATATCGAGTCGGTAACGGTACTGAAAGACGCTGCTGCGACGGCTATCTACGGGGTGCGCGCTGCCAATGGGGTGATTGTGATTGTCACCAAAAAGGGCTTGCAGAATGGTTTGCGTATCAACGTGCACACCGACCTGTTCTATACTTTCAAGCCCAATATGAGCCGTATGCGCTACGCTTCGACGTCCGACCTTATTGACCTCGAAACGGCTTTCTACCAAAGCAAATTGGCTGATAGCAATGGCAATGTAGATGACCTTTTTGCTTCCTACGGAGAAATTGGTGGCAGACAAACGGTGAGGTATTATTCGCCTCTCTTCCAGCTATACCGCGACCAAGCCAAAGGGAAACTCAGCCAGCAAGAAGTGAACAGCACGCTTAACGAGTGGCGCAACCGCGATTACCTTCGCGACTTCAAGCGTTATGTGTGGCAACCTATCATCAGCAAACGCTACAATATAAGCGTAGAAAGTGGTAATAACCGCAGTCAGAATTACGCTTCGTTACAATATGAAGACACCGATGAGCGCATCGTTACCGAAAAGACCCGCGCTCTCAACCTCTACTTAAAAAACACTTACCAGCTCACGCCTTGGCTAAAAAGCACCATAGGAGTGAACGGCAGATATTCCGCTGTTGATGCCGTGGCTGAACAAGTACGAAATTTGTATACCGATTACTTAAAGCAACCGCGTTATACTCGGCTATTGGGAACAAATCCGTATGCGGGTTTTAATTTAGTAGCCCCCATAAACGGACATATTTTAGAACAAATTGCGGGCAACGACGCTTTCCGCCCGTATAGCTTCAATTTATTGGAATCGATAGCACAAGAGCATCAAAAACAGTACAACCTCAGTTTGCGTCCGTTTGCAAATCTGCAAGTATCTATCCTCAAAGGCTTGCAATACCAAAGCTATTTTCAATATGAGTTAAACACTCGCAACAGTGAAACTTTCTTTGGCAAAGACACTTATTATATGCGTTTGCGCCACAATCAATTGGTAAAACAAGACGCTACTACTCAAAAATTCTCTTCTGAACTGCCCGAAGGCGGTTATTACGAACAGGAGAAAGGGCAGACACAGCATTATACCTTCCGTCAGCAATTGGATTTCAATCGCACTTTTGCGGAGGCACACAATGTGACAGCGCTATTGGGCTTCGAGATGCGTCAGCACTACACCCCGCGCAATACTAAGGAAATGCAATATGGTTACGACGAGCAAACGCTCTCCTTCCCTACCCTGAACTGGAAAGACCTCTACAATCCTGGTGTTACTAGCTATCTCTACGGCAGGCAGTCGCTATCGCTGAGCCGTAATCAGCAAAGCGAAACCAAACACCGCTTTATCTCTTTTTATAGCACATTGGGCTATTCATACCGTCAGAAATACAACCTCACAGGGAGTGTGCGCGTAGACCAAGCTGATATGTTTGGGGCAGACCCCAAGTACAAATACCGTCCGCTATGGTCAGTAGGCGGTAGCTGGAATTTGCATCGCGAAGATTTCTTCTATGGTAATGTGGTAAACTTGCTAAAACTGCGCCTTACCTATGGTGTCAGTGGTAATGTAGACCAAACTACTACGCCTTTCTTACGCGGACGCTTATTGACCGATGTGCGAGGCGCTTACCCTAGCCAACAGTATTTACAGTTCAACGATACCGATTTACCTAACCCTAAATTACGTTGGGAAAAGACTGAAACCACCAATTTAGGTATTGACTTCGGTATGTGGTATTGGCTCTCAGGAAGTATCGACCTTTATCGTCGTTACAGTTCCGACCTGTTGGTACTCACCGAACTCGACCCTACCGTAGGTGCTCAAAGACGACTCATCAATAACGGAGCTTTACTGAACAAAGGAATAGAAGTGAGTTTGAATGCTACGCGTGAGTTAGCCAAAGATTTGCAACTTACTGTAAGAACTACTTTTGCCTACAACAAAAATACCATTGAGAAAGTGAGTAGCAAGCCTACTAATGCTGTGGAATACGCTCGTAACCCCTTGCGTTATTACAAACAAGGAGACGACTTTAACTCGCTTTATGCCTATCGGTACAAGGAAACCTCCAATGGCTACCCTATTTATTTAGACGAAAACGGCAACCCTAATACCACTTTCGACGCCAATGGTGTGCCCACTATTAAAGATATCATAAACGAAGATGCCCTCGTAAGATTAGGAACGATGAACCCCACCTTTAACGGAGCTCTTAGCTTGCAACTGCGCTATAAGGCTTTTGAGCTCGGTACGATGTTTATATATGCGGGTGGACATAAACTTCGCAAAGACACTTATTCCATCAATCAAGAAAGCGAAACCCATCGCGATATTACCCAACGTTGGACAGCTGCGAACCCCACCGATATGCCCCGTATGTCGTTCGACTATCCAGCGACTTTGAGACGCACTGCTAATACGGTGAATACACTTTGGCAATTCGGCGACAATCACGTGGTAAACGCTGATTATATCAAATGGCGCAATGTGTTATTTTCGTGTTATATTCCTAAAAACATTTGTGAGAAATTACGCTTACAAGAGGCTAAAATCACCGCTCAGCTCAACAACCTAGTCACTTGGTGTGCTGCTGGCGACGATATAGACCCCGAAACCTATCACCTCAACTCTGGAAGTCGCGCTTTGCCCGTAGCAACAGCAGCGTTTTTCGGTATATCATTTAGTTTTTAGCCAGCCGTAGCAGCCGTGGCACGGCAGGCAGACAGTTTTTATACCTTAATAATTTTACAATGAAAAGAATTGCAACCATCATATTCATAGCCCTGTTTCTCAGCGCTTGCGACAAATACACCGATCTCACTCCCAAAGGTGAAAAGATTATCAACACCGCCGAGGAATACTACGATTTGGTAGTACTCCCCACTAAAAACTACCCTCCTTTTAACTTCCGCACTCTGGTAGACGACAATTGGGTGAAGGAGAGTAGTATCATCGGTAAGACACCCGACCTGAACAGCATCAACTTCTATTACGAAGAAAATGCCCCACGTACCGATTACATCGAGTCGTCTCCCTTTTATAACAATGTATACAGCTATATAGGTAGGTGGAATATGATTATCACTACCGTTGATAATGCCAAAGGCGATGCCTCACTAAAAGCACGTGCCAAAGCCGAAGCCCGCTTGCTAAGAGCTTTTGATTATTTTATGCTGGTAAACGTTTACGCCAAAGGCTACGACCCTGCCACAGTAGCTACCGATGGTGGCGTGTGCCTAATGCGTGAATTCGACTTAGAAGCTCACCCTACCAAAGCTACCGTAAAAGAAGTGTACGATTTTATTCAAGAAGATATCGAGGCGGCGTTGCCCCTTTTGCAAGAACACCCTGTGAATGTATATCACCCCTCATTAGCTTTTGGCTATGCCTTGAAAGCCAGAGTGCACCTATTCAGAAGAGAATATCAGCAGGCATTAGTGGCAGCCCAAAAGAGTCTGTCGTACAACAACCAACTGATAGATATGGTGGCTTATGAGGCAAGTCCTACCCCAATCACGGTAGATAAAAACCCCGAAGTGCTCAACTTAGCCTATATGAACGGACATACCGAAATGAATATTTGGTACATCTACCCCGTGAGTCCTGAGTTTTGCAACCTTTTTGATACCGAAAACGATATGCGCTTCAAGCTCTTCTTCAATAAGAACCACCGTTATAACGATAAAGGTTCGGGTACTGCCAACTGGGATATGCTCGCCACTAAGTTCTTCTACCCTACCGTAGGAATGAAAACAGGTGAGATGTACCTTACTTTAGCCGAGTGCAAAGCGCGCTTGGGCAACCTTAGTGGGGCGATGCAAACCCTAAATATACTCCGTAGCAAACGCATAAAAGGCAGTGGTGCAACCCTCGCTACCCCTGCTACTACTGAGGAGACCGTAAAACTCATCATCGACGAGCGCCGTAGAGAGCTCGCTATGGGCTTTAATCGCTTTTTCGATTTAAAACGATTGAACACCGAGAGTGCTTATGCCAAAACCTTACAACGCACCTTCCCTCTGGTGAATACCACCGTACCGCAACGCACCTATACCCTGCCTCCCAATTCGCCTATGTACATCGTTCCCTTTCCTAAGGACGTAATGGAGAAGAACCCATCGCTTACACAGAATTATTAATCAAAATAACGACAACTGCCCACCGAAAAGCTCCTTATGCTTGTTGTGGCTATTGGCGATAAGCAAATGGCGAAGTTTGGCGGGCTCCATACTGCCTGCCAACGGCGTAGCCCCGCTACAAGTGATGAAGTATTTTGCTCTGTTTAAGGTTACCCCTATCTGTTTGAGCGAGTAATATGTGAGCTTCTGAAAAGTACGCGCCGCAAGTATCTTCTGTACCGACCGTACTCCCACCCCTGGAACGCGCAAGAGCATTTCACGCGGAGCCGTGTTCACATCTACGGGAAAAAGATGAGGGTGACGCAATGCCCACGCTAATTTAGGGTCTATCTCCAAATCGAGGAACGGTTGCCGAGCATCTAAAATCTCATCAGGAGCAAAGCCGTAGTAACGCATCAGCCAATCGGCTTGGTATAGGCGGTTTTCTCTCACTATGGGCACTTGGCTGTGGATAGACGGCAACCTACTGTCCTGCAATACCGGCACATAACCCGAATAATACACTCGCTTCATTTCAAGCTTGTCATACATATAGCTGGCAACCTTTATAATCTTATGGTCGGTTTCGTCAGTCGCGCCTATAATCATTTGGGTGGTCTGTCCGGCAGGCGCAAACTTAGGCGTATGCTTAAACTTCTTCTCAAGCGAATGCATTGCCAACTCGTTCTTCACCTGTTGCATCGGGGTAAGCATCTGCCGGTGGTCTTTCTCTGGCGCAAGCAGTTTCAACCCCTCTTTGGTAGGTATTTCAAGATTAACGGACAGACGGTCGGCATAAAGTCCTGCTTCGTGAATTAGTTCTTCGCTTGCCCCAGGTATTGTTTTCAGGTGAATATAACCGTTAAAGCGCTCTTCTGTCCGCAACTTCTTAGCCACACGCACCAATCGTTCCATCGTAGTATTAGGGTCTTTGAACACTCCCGAACTCAAGAACAGCCCCTCGATGTAATTCCGTCGGTAGAAATTAATAGTAAGATCTACCACTTCCTGCACACTAAAAGCAGCGCGCTGTATATCGTTACTGCGTCGCGACACACAATAAATACAATCGTAGATACAGTGGTTCGTAAGTAAGATTTTGAGCAAAGAAATACACCTGCCGTCCTCAGTAAACGAGTGGCAGATACCGAAGTTCGCAGCGTTGCCCAATTCACCTTTCACCGCCTGACGAGCGCTCCCACTACTCGAGCAAGACACGTCGTATTTGGCAGCATCGGCAAGGATAGCCAGCTTTTCTTTGATACGTTCAAAATCCATTTAATTTATTTTAGTATAACGAATCACGAGTGCAAATGTACTACTTTCTATTGAAATACTACACAAACAAACTTACTTCAACTCATCGCAATAAAAACTAATACGCCCCCCTGTGTCACCTATTTCAATACTCTCGTCATACCAACTCACTATTTGTAACTTAAAATAGCGCAACCCATCGGCAGTGCGGATGATATAAGTGTGAAACGAGGGAGTATAAGAAGGGGGCGGCCCTGAGAACACCAACGCCTTATTGAGTAACGGATTAGCATTGGTTTTGGTTTGTTGGGGGCCTTTATTGGGGTCAAACCAAGGGATACCTGTGATATTATGGGCTACGGTATAGCTTATCCATTCGCGTTGTGACATAGTGATAGACACGTTGTCGGTATCTACTACCCATTGCAGGTCGTGAGGCAATTGCGAAACAGTCGTCCAGCGGTCATACCCCTGAAAGCCCATATCGGCAACTCCTCCGTTTCCGTTGCCACTGGTGCCGCTATTGGTGCGAAGTTTATTACCACAGAATGCTAAATCCCAATCTAATCTATTTTTCTGATTGCCTTCTATAATATCGGCATTCACTTGGTAGGCATTGAATATCTCACCTGTACGGAGGTTATAGTATATCCAATCGTTGGTGACATTATTGATGTACCCCGAACGACGCGGTAGCACTTTGCCTGTAAAAGGCAGAGCTTCATATTTCACACAAGCCGTACTCAACAAAGCTATCAGTATACTATATAAGATTCTTTTCATATTTGCTAATTTAAAAATCGATCTCTACCTGCACAAAAAACCTACGCCCTGCAGTAGCAGGAATGTTGAACATCGTTACGCCAGAGCCCAAGGTTGAAGGTTTATAATCGAAAATATTATTTGCCCCGACGTTCAGCTTGTAATGTTTCAAAAAGCGCTGTTGTACATTTAAGTTGAAAAGTGCGTAAGCAGGCAGTTCACAACGGAAATAGGCCTCTTTGCTCACAGGGCGCCGTTGCATACCACCACCGTATAAAGGTACTTCTTCCTGCACCGTAATGCGATCTTGCACATCAAAAGTTTTCTTACCCATCATACTCATCGTCAGGTTTGCCGATAGGTCGTAGTTGTCGCGATACCATTTGTATTCAAGCCCTGCGGTAGCGGCGTGAGGCGAAGTAGTGTTGATGCGCAAGCCTTCTGTTTTACTTACGTCTACATACGAATAGGAAGCGTTGAGCGTAAGGGCGGGTACTATCTTCCAGCGGGTGAGCAGGTCAAAGCCTAAGAGCCGTTGCTGACTGAGGTTCATATACTCGAAGTTATACTGAAACTCGTAGATTTTCCACACCCCCTCTATCTTATCCTGAAACTGATTGATAAAGGCATTCCCCGAAATAAAGAATTTAGGCACCGCATATTCAGCTCCTACCGAAAAGTAATGGTTTTTCTCGGGTTGTAACATCTCATTGCCTATAATTTGAAACATTCCTAAGTGATCCCAATTAAAAAACAACTCTTTAATAGAAGGCGAACGATAGCCTTTGGCGTAATTCAAGCGGTACGAAAGGGCTTCGGTAGGCGAGAATTTTATGGCTACTTTCGGCAGTGCCATCGTACCAAATTGCAGACTGTAATTGGTGCGCAATCCGGCTTCCACTTGCCACTTAGGGCTTATGGTATAGGTGTCCTGAAAGAAGAACTCCCATTCCTTCAACCCTCGTGTGAGCATACGATTGGCTGCAAAGCGGTCGCTGGTGAGGTCGTCTTGAAAATAGTCAATCCCCAAAATGAGGTCGTGCTTTTTGAAGTATTGCGAGGTGAGCGTGAGGCGCGGTTGCATAATCTTAGAGTCATACACCTTTTTATCTACATCACGGCGTTCGTGACGTTTGTAGCGCTCGTAAAAGTCGGTATGAAAAGTGCCGTGTAGTGCGAAATAGTTTTTAAGGCGGTAGGAGAGTTTTAGCCCTCCGGTGAAGTCTTTGGTTTGCGAGAAATAGAGGTCTTGCACCATATCATACGAGTTCATCAAAAAGCCCGTGCCGTATAGCTGTACGCTTAAGTTTTTGCTGTCGTAATACAGTTTTTGTGAAGCCGAGAGATGCTCAACCCCCTCAATACCCATTGGCGGACGCAAAAAGGTGGCTTGCACTACAGTATCTTTACTGAGAAACGGATTGGCTTCTTTGGTATACACCTTGCGATCGGGTTCTTTTTGGTAAAGGTAATACGCATCCTGACTGCTGAACCACACATCCGTTTGGGTAGTGAATTTCCCTATCTTTGCACCTGCCGATACCCAGGATTGCAGGTTGGGCTTGTCGGCATTCTTTTCAAACATATAGAGAAAATCGCGTCGCTCAGGGTTGTGGTAATTGCGCTCATTCATCTCGGCGTGTCGCGAACCTACCGTAATAGCAAAAGGCTTATCTGTTTTCTTGGTGATAATGTTGATGACTGCTCCTGCTGCCCTCGAACCGTAGAGGGTAGACGACGCCCCTTTCATCACCTCAATACGTTCCACAGCGTGCAAGTTGAAGCGCTCGTAATCGAGGTTACCCGCCATTTCACCCGTCATACGCTCGCCATCCATCAAGAAGAGGATATGGCGCGCATCCAAGCCCTGCATACTTATCTCGTTGCCAAAACCTACCTTTTGGATATTCATCCCAGGGGTTTCCTGCATCAGCGCCTGCTGGATATTGCTATAACCCGCTTTCACTAACTCCTGCCCAGTGATGACCTGCACCACCGTAGGTGTTTCTTTGGTGGGGCGCACGGTAGCACCCGTCGTTCTACCTGTGAGTGTAGTGCCCGCCAATTGGGTAGCTTCCTCGCTGAGGTATACCGTGAGCTCGTTTTCTGCGTTTAGCGTACCTTTTAGCAGTGTGTAGCCCAGCGACTGCACCGTGTAATGCAACACACCCCCTTTGCGCCTTTTCAGGAGGGCAATGCCATTGTCATCGGCAATACTGTGTTGTAGTTTGTCACTATAAGCAGGATCAGTATAACTCACCACAGCAGCAGCTATAGGCAAGCGGGTACCCTTGTCGAGCACCCGCATACGCACCTGTTGGGCTGAGAGGATTCCTCCTAATAGAAATAGTAAAATGGATATGGTGATTCTCATTAACTTAAGGTCTTATAGCTACTTCTTTGGCATAAATGGTAAGTCCTAATTCTTTGTTAAGGTAAGAGAAGGAGGTTATTTTTTTCTCTACATTCACAATCATTCGCACTTCGCCTTTAGCAGAAGTTTTAAGCGTTTGTGTACCTGTAGCATCCCAAAGGGTAGTGGTTACTTCCGCTGCTTTGAGTTTGGTTTTATCGGTATTGCCTTGTCCGTAGATAGCTTCTTCACTTTTGGTAAGCACATCTATAAAACGCGCTTTGCCACTGAAATCCAATTGCAAGTTCACTCCACTCACTGCCGTTTTGGCAAGTGATAATTGCATACGCCCTGTTACATTGTTAGGCTCTTTACCGTCCCACACAAAGGTGATAGGCAAAGCTACCTCTGTAGTTTTACCCTCGTAGGTGAGCTTAGCCGTAATAGTTTGGGTAGTACCCAAAAGCGTAATGGCTTGCTGGTTGTTATCACCGAGAAATCTTTCACCCCCTGTGTCTAATTTTTTTTCTGCCAACGCCTCTTCGTAGGCATCGAGTTCTTCCTGAAAGTGCGCTAAGCGAGAGCGGTCAATTTTTTGTTTAAATATCGTACCCACTACGTTCATCATATTGTATTGGATTAAGAAATACACCTCGTGTGTATCTACATTGAAGAAGCCCGTAACAATGGTACTCCCTTCTTTAGTGATAGTGGGACCTTGGTAATTGTCAGGTATATAAGGGGTAGTTACTGCCGCTTTGTCGTAGAATTTTATCCAATTGCCCTCGTATTCCTGCTTGTCCCAATAGCTGAGTTCCATAACCTCCAAGGAGGCTTGCATACTCACCGCAAAAGGCATAGTACCCGGTTGTATTTTCTCAAGATGCATTTTGAGGCGTTTGCTGGGCTCGTCCCAAGTGAAAGTAAATTTGGTAGGTACGCCCGAAGGCAATAATGACCTGTCCGTACCCGCCAATTTCACGTGTTGCCCTAATACCATATCACCTTTTAGTACGCTGATAGCTGTTTGTAGTTTAGGGTCGGTATTTTCAATAGGCTTGTTTTGTTCTTCTTTTTTGCAAGCCAAAAGAGCAAGCCCTATAAATAATAAAAGTATTTTTTTCATAGTAAGGTTATTTTTTCTGATCAATCCAATTTGTCTGACTTATCAGATTAATCCGATAATTTATGATTTAACATCCCGCTTTATAGCTTAGCCTTGCATTCCTCATTTGCTCCCTAATGCCTCCTTTTTTCAAGAATATTTCTTGTTGTTTTTCGAGCAATCGGCGGAGCATATAAGTAGCCTGATGAATAAGAGTAATACACAAGTTTGCTATTTCTTCATCACTACACTTATCAAGTAGTGAACGGTATTGCGAGAATATTTGTTCACTACGAGCAAAAGCTCGCATCTTGTTAAAGCGAGGGTGTCCTGCATTCCACTGTGGAATATTGCGCACGCGCAAGTAATCTTCATAGTCTATTAGGAGCTCCTCCAAACTGGCTTTTGCAACATTCGTGAGTTTAATTTGTGTTTCATAAGAAGTACTTGCTGCTTCACTCCCTTCGGCAATATTTTGTTTTCCAGAGCGTGCAGCTTGCACCATTTGGTCAATAGTACGGTCTCCTTTTTCTAGAAAATGCTTGGTAAAGAAGAAAGTAATATCGTAAATAACTTGCGTTACTTGGTAGCAACGCAAGTGCCTATATCCTCCTTTGGTTTTTAGAAAGGAAGTTTCCATAACGTTATTAATAATTATTTAGCTCCTGCAAAGGTAAGATTTTTTTTGATTTACCCCCCAATCCTATCAATCTAACTTATCTTATCAATTTGATTTATGATTTATCCTATCAATTCGATAATAAATGGCTAAGAAGAAAGTTAGCGCTTCTCCTTAGGCTTAAAGTTACTACTTTTTAGTAAGTGTCAAAGTGTACAGAAGCATCAAAATTTACAAATAAAAGATAGGTTCCGCTACTTTCCAAAGTAAATTCTACTTTTGTCGCATTATCTTTCTTAAAGAACTTACCTCTAATATTGGCAGGGTAATCAGTCAACAGTAAGTTTACTCCATTAGAAAAACTTCCTGAAAAAGTACCGTCACTATTTAAAGTGATACCCTTAACATTGATAGTTAGTTTAGCAGGCATTCTTCCTACTTTAAAACCATCAACTCTTAGGTTAAACTTATTATTACTGTTTTTGGTGATTTTTACCGTTCTATCAGAAACAGAGTCCTTATTTTCTCCGTTCATCTTTACTTGGTTAATTTCACCTTTGTAATTTCCCACTACACCATCTACAGTAAAGTTAGAAGTAACAGAGGCACGTTCGCTAACCACTGCCACTGTATTAGCTTTTTGTGAGTTCCCTCCATCGGCTGGATTATCAGCAATGTTCAACTCTTCTTTTTGGCATCCTACTAATGCCATTCCTGTGATAGCTACAAAAGCTATCGATTTAAATAAATTTGACATAGTTATTAAATTTAGATAATTACTTTTTATGCTTAGAGTTTCCGAATCTAAGTTTTACGATTTCGTTAAGAGTTAGTGCTTTATTGTTAGTTTTATTTAAAAAACTTCGGTTGTGGATGGAAGGTCGGCCACTTTCATTATTGGTGTCAGTATAGTCATAAATTTCTGAATCCTCTAATAAATTATCTACAAAATTGTATGAAGTTGTAATTCTATTATTAGGAAGATATTTTTGGATAAAAGCTTTTGTTTCCTCTTTGTCGTATATATCTTTTGTAATAGTTAAAATTAATTTTCCAAACTGACCTTCTTTTTCTTTATTTCCTCCTATTGTAAAATATTTAATATCAGCAGGATATATAATTTTAGTAGTTGCTGGTATTTTAGCTAATTGAAGAGAAGAAAAAACTTGTATTTTACTTAAATCAATAGTAGAAGTAAGCTTAGGTAATTCTAAAAGAGAGATTGCAAATATTGAAATAGGAGAAACGGTACTTTTAGAAACATCAGGCAAGGTAAAAGTTTTTAAATTAGGGCAATCTGCAATTATAATAAAATCACCTACAAAACCCAAATGACTTGTTTCTCCTCGTTGCATAATTTTTTTAGAGGCTGATAAATTGACATTAGTAATACCTTTATTATGAACAGCCCAAAAAGCAAAAAGATCTTCTGCTCTGGTTAAGTTTAGGTTAGGTGTACTAACCCCATAGAGGACAACACTTCCTGTTTTGGGTGATATCTTTAAATTATCCACTACAAAATTTTCATCAGGTAAGGTTCGTATTTCTACATCTCCGCGAAATAAAGGATTATTTGTAATAAAAATAATGCCTTCTAAGTTTTTAAGGTTAGCAAATTCAGGCTCATTATAACCTTCTTCACCTTTTAATATTTTTACAGCATTGGCTCTTTCATCTACTTTTATACTCTTGCTAATATCAATCTTATCACCACTAAACACACTTGCAAAATTAGCTTTCAAATATTGCAACAACACAGGGTCAGGCACCTCGCGCAAGGTAGTATATTTCTCAGCAACTCCCTGTGCGTTGAGCATCTGTACATCACTCTTAGGAGCAAGTTTTACGTAGGCAGGCAATACGTCCATATTGTACTTAGCGGTTGTAGGTAATACGATCTTATCAAAACTGCGAATGAGTTTATAAGGCTCTTGGGCAGTGTCGCTATAGTCGGTAGTAGCAAGGTTTTTAAAGTCGTACAACTCATTACCGCTTAGGTTTACGCTCTTTACCGTAGCAGGCAATGTGCCAAAGTCAAACGTTTGTACAAACTTGTTGTTGCTGAGGTTTACCTCACTAAGGGCTGGGAACGCCTCCAAGCCTTTTACATCGGTGAGCTGCTTACCACTGAGGTTGAGTGAAGTAGTGGTGCGCACCTTGTCGTTTACTACAAGAGTGTTGCCTTCAAAAGTGAAGCCTTGTTCTTTTAAGACAGTTACCAAAGCCGGATTTTCAATAGCTACTTTGCCATTTTCTGGTTTTGGAGGTTCTGGGCTATCGCTTTTCTTGCAAGCACTGCCCAAAGCGATGAACGCTACAGCTATCATCACTTTTACTGAATGTTGGATATAATTTCTCATACGATAAAATGTATTAAAAGTGTTTGTTAAAACGAATTGATTTAAAATTTTGGGGACAAAGATACAAATATTATTTAGAACAATAATAAAGAAGTGGTAAAAGATTTATCATTCTTTTATTGACATCCGATAAAGTATAGCATTCGCATATTACAACCTCCGCTATCTTGCTCTTTTCTTTTACCTCACCATCATTCATTATTTCTTTATACAACTTCTACCTACCTATACAGTCCGCTCCTCCCCATTCGCTAATTCTCGTATTTGCTAATTCACTAATTATCCCTATCTTTGCCAAAAATTCTTAGTTTTCTGCTTAAAATGAAGATTGCTATTTACATACGTCAGTACTCCGAGGAAAACGAAGCCATTCTCAATGAGCTTTTTACCCTTCTATTGCCCTCCGATAAAGTGTTTATAGAACGCGAAATCCTCAGCGACCTCAACGATCGCTCCGAGCAATTCCTCAAAGCAAAATCTTTTGCTTCCTTCGAAGACCTCAACTCCTCTTACGATGTAATGCTCACTATTGGTGGCGACGGCACATTGCTCAAAGGGGTTACTTATGTACGAAACCTGCAAATCCCCATTCTCGGTATCAATGCAGGACGCTTGGGCTTCTTGGCAAATGCCCATAAAGACGACCTGAAAAACGTACTAACACAACTCCGCGAACGAAATTACAAAGTAGTAGAACGCTCCGTCATCGAAGCCGTTTACGCCGATACAGGCGAACCCGTAGCCCCTGTGAACTTCGCTCTGAACGAAATAACCTTTACTCGTAAAGATACCGCCTCTATGATTACTATCGATACTGAACTCAACGGCGATTTCCTCTCCTCCTATTGGGCTGACGGGCTCATCATCTCCACCCCCACAGGCTCCACAGGCTACTCTCTTAGCTGTGGCGGACCTGTAATACTCCCTACCGCCAAAAACTTTGTGATTACCCCCATCGCCCCTCACAACCTCAACGCACGCCCACTGGTAATCCCCGAAGATACCGAAGTAAAACTCACTGTATCAGGCAGAGAAAAGAAGTTTTTAATGTCGCTCGACTCACATATCAAGCCCATTGCTAACAAACACTCCATTATAGTCCGTAAAGCTCCGTTTGTCGTGAAAATGATACGCCTCGACGGAGACAGCTTTATAAACACCCTGCGCTATAAACTACTCTGGGGTGAAGACCGACGTAACAAGTAACTAAAAAAATGAAAGGATATATTTTCGACTTAGATGGTGTGCTTGTCGACACCGCAAAATACCACTATATCGCGTGGAAAATCATCGCCAAAGAATTTAATTTCGAGCTCACTCCTCAGCATAACGAACAGCTGAAAGGCATCGGGCGCGAAGTCTCCTTGCACCAAATCCTCCAATGGGCAGGCAAAACACTCTCCGAAACCGACTTCACCGATACCGCCTTGCGCAAAAACAAATTGTACTTAGAGCAAATCAGTAGTATCGATAGCTCCGAGTTACTCCCTGGTGTGTTAAACTTCTTACAGCTCCTCAAAGCCCATCACAAAAAGATAGCCTTGGGCTCTGCAAGCCGTAATGCCCGTTTAGTGTTGGAGCGCACCGGCATTCTCCCCCTATTCGATGCTATTGTCGATGGCACAATGGTAAGCAAAGCCAAACCCGACCCCGAAGTATTCCTCAAAGCCGCCGAAGGTTTAGGGCTTCCCCCTGCTGATTGTTGCGTATTCGAAGACGCTCCCGCAGGCGTACAAGCCGCCAAGAGTGCCGGAATGAAAGTAATAGGAGTCGGCAATCCCGAAGTTCTTAAAGCTGCTGATACCGTAATTCCCAACTTTTTAAATATGAAGATATAAGCACCCAGTGTAGCTAATAGTTGGAGAAGCCTCTCAGAGTCTCTCCAACTAATTTCCTGATTTTCTCATTTCCAAATTTGCTAATTCCCTAATTATCCCTTCTCCTTTCCGTCACTATATTCCCCCTTTGAAGGTAGCCAGCAACAGCTGGGTATGTGCCCCGCGAGAGCGGAGTATGTGTAAAGGGGGAGGTTATCCCCTAGTGCCTATGGCCTAAGACCTAGTACCTATTCCTATTTCTTTCGCCTCGAAACCCCGTTTTTAACATTTTTAGACTTGTTGTATTACACTATGAATCAATTACTTATATACCTTTCCTATACCAATCGTCCAAGATTCGTATAAGCTTCCTATAAGCTCTCTATAAGCTAACCCCACCCATCTTACACCCTTTTTTCACCAAAAATCCTATCTCCCCTCTTCCGAACTTTTCCGTTTCCTTCCGAATCCTCCAACCCTCCACATTTGCTAACTTTCAAATTTGCTAATCTGCTAATTTTTCCCCGCCCACCGTGCTACGACTGCCTGTGCGGCTCGCACCTTTGCCAAAGTTGAATAAACTGACAATACCTCCGCTGGTTTACAAGGCGTAGCCTTGATTTTGTTTAAAATTTGTTTAATTTCTGAGGCACAGCCTCATTCTTCTAACTCAAACTCGCACCCCATTTCCTCATTCCATCATTCTCTAATCTGCTAATTTTCTCATTCTCTCATTTTCTAATTTCCTAATTTTTACCGCTCTTTTGGCATTTTTGGTATTATCAGTATTATTTCCTATCTTTGCACCATAAATAAACAAACTAATGGAAAACAACAGACAAAAGAAAATAGCAGGCATTATTCAAGAAGAATTAGCCAAAGTGTTGCAGCAATCCATACGCGATGCAGGGCAACAAAACCTACTCATCTCAGTAACCAAAGTAAATGTAACCGTCGATTTATCAGTAGCCAAGGTGTACCTCAGTGTATTCCCAGAAGCAAAGGCAGCTGAGGTGCTCAAAGGTGTAACCTCCAATGCACCCCTGATCAAGCACGAACTGTCGCAAATCACCAAACACCAATTCCGTCGTATGCCCGAGTTGTATTTTTATATCGACGATTCTTTGCAATACATCGAGGGCATTGAACAATCCCTCAAAGAGGAAGAAAACCCCATCGAAAACCGAGACTTGCTCTACAAAAGAAAAATGACGTAAAAATAAAAGTTTGCTAATTTAACCTGCAAAAAATGGAAAACCAAAAAGGAGAAATCTTATTCTATCAGCGAGAAGATGGTTCAGCCCAAATAGATGTAAGACTCGAAGAGGATACCGTATGGCTTACACAAGCACAATTAGTTATACTATATCAATCCAGCAAAGCTAATGTAAGTGAACACATCAAGCATATTTTTGAAGAAGGAGAACTCATCGAAAATTCAGTTGTTCGGAAATTCCGAACAACTGCCCCTGATGGGAAAAACTACATTACAAAACACTATAATCTTGATATGATTATCTCTGTTGGCTATCGGATAAAAAGTAATATTGCTACTCGCTTTCGCCAGTGGGCAACACAACGACTGAAAGAATACATCATAAAAGGTTTTACGATGGACGATGAGCGCCTCAAAGGCAATGGAGGTGGTGATTATTGGAAAGAACTACTCAATAGAATTCGCGATATTCGTTCAAGTGAAAAAGCTTTATACCGCCAAGTGTTAGATTTGTATGCTACCAGTAAAGATTACGACCCTAAAAGTGAAACAACCCTCACTTTTTTCAAAGTAGTACAAAACAAACTGCATTACGCCAGCAGCCTGCAAACTTCGGCTGAACTCATTTATAACAGAGCTGATAGTACTAAAGATTTTATGGGACTCACTACTTTTAAAGGCGCTTTACCTACTTTGAACGAAGCTAAAATCGCTAAAAACTATCTCACTGAAGAAGAATTATTCCGCCTAAACCGTCTTGTTTCAGCTTTTTTTGATTTGGCTGAACTTAAAGCACAAACACAAAGCCCTATGTATATGCAAGATTGGGTAGATGAATTAGATAAATTTTCAGCCAATTATGGCAAAGGCGTATTAAAAGGAGCGGGAACTATTAGTCACGACGAAGCCGAGAAAAAAGCAACACGAGAATACCGCACTTATGAAGCCAGAACCCTTTCACCTATTGAAGAATCATATTTAGAGAGTTTAAAAGTATTAGAAAAGAACACAGCTAAATTATTAAAACACAAAAAATGAGTTGATTTGAATATTTTCCTATTTGCTAATTACTCCATATCTTTGCACCTGTCATTAACCACTAACCATTAATCACTAATCATTAACAATGACTTCAATTTTCTACATAGCAAGGCGTTATATGTTCGCCAAAAGTTCGCAGAACGTTATCAACATCATCAATAGGGTTACGGCTTTTGTGGTGGTGTTGGGTGGCGCTGCCCTCTTTATTGTGCTCGCCGGCTTCGCAGGTCTCAAAAACTTTACGCTTTCCTTCTCCTCTACTTTCGACCCCGACCTAAAAGTGTTTCCTAAAACAGGCAAATACCTATCACTCACCAATCAAGATACACTCAAATTAAGCCAACTCTCATCGGTAGCACACTTTACCAAAGTGTTAGAAGAACAGGTGTTTCTCACTCACAACCAAAAGAACCACATCGCCTATATCAAGGGAGTAGATGCTGAGTACCCCAAAGTAAACGATGTCGATAGTATTCTCGTGCTGGGCAATTGGGAGCTCTCACCTCCCAGTGTGATAGTGGGCGCTACTATTTTCAATAATCTCGGTTTAAACCTCCTCGATGGTTCTTCCCCCCTACAAATAGTAGTCCCCAAAGCAGGCAAAGGCAGTATCCTAAACGACCCAATGCCCTACCGTCAAGCCTTTTCAGTAGTACAAGGTATCTACCAACTCACGGAAGAATTAGATAAGAAATACGTATTTTCATCATTAGACGAAGCCCAATTCTTATTGGGGCTAAGTAAGAAGCAGGTCTCAGCGATAGAAGTGAAATTAGCCCCAAATGCTGATGAAAAGCAAGTCGCCGAACAGCTCTCACAACTCTTTCAAGAGCCCGTAGTAGTCAAGAACCGCGCACAGCTAAACGATGCGCTTTACCGTATGCTCAATACCGAAAATATAGCTGTGTATCTGATTTTCATCTTGGTACTCATCATTGCGCTTTTCAACCTCGTAGGTGCTATCATTATGATGATACTCGACAAGAAAGACGACCTGCAAACGCTCTATGCGCTCGGTATGAACGAAAAACAAATGCGACAGATATTCTTCTGGCAAGGCACTATGGCATCGGTAATCGGTGCTCTGATAGGCATTGCCTTAGGCGTTGCGGTAGTCCTCTTACAACAACATTTCGAGTTTGTAATGATAAGCCCTACCTTAGCCTACCCTGTCGCCATTACTCCTTTAAATGTACTCATCGTATTGGCTACGATTGTAGTTTTGGGCGTTTTAGCCTCATTAGTAGCTTCCTCACGAGTACGAGTAAAATAAAAGGAAACAGAAGACCTTCTTTTTTTGGCGCAATTATTGCAGGACAATCACACACCCACTGATTTTTGAAAATGAATTTAATAATAGACGAAGGTAATACGTCCATAAAAGTAGCGCTGTTCAAAAAAGGAATACAAACATTCTTTCTTTCCTTTGCCAAAGACGGTTTTCAAGAATCTTTTTTAAGCAACGTACCTTTAAACGAGGTAACTCATTGCATCATCGCTTCGGTGGTAACTGAGGTTAAAGAGCGTTTCTCTTTCTTAGAACAACTCCTGCCAGATGTGTTATACCTCACAGCTGAAACCCCTGTGCCTTTCGTCAATAAGTATGCAACCCCTCACTCGTTAGGTATCGACCGTTTGGCTCTGGTAGCAGGTGCGGTGACACGTTTTCCCAACCGCAACGTACTCATCATCGATGCGGGTACCTGCATTACTTTCGATATAGTTACCGATAGAAAAGAGTATCTTGGGGGAGCTATCGCCCCAGGCATAGCAATGCGCCTAAAAGCGATGCACCATTTCACTTCCAAACTGCCATTAGTATCCGAACAGCTTTTTGATACTGAACAGTTTATAGGAAATACTACCGAAAGCTGTATGCTCTCAGGTGTCTATCACAATGTGGCGTGCGAAATCGAGGGAGTGATTAAAAAATACGAAGCAAAATTCCCTTCGCTTATCACTATTTTAACAGGGGGTAATCAAAATTATTTGCAAGAAAGAATAAAAAATCAGATATTTGCAGGCTCATACGTGTTGCTCGAGGGGCTCAATGCCATCTTAGATTATCAAACAAAAGAAGGAGAGACACACGTTACTAATATTGGATAAATATTTATGAACAAGAAACTAATCACACTTATTAGTGCTTTATTTACAACCGTTTACGTGAGTTTTGCGCAACAAACTACTGAGTCGCCTTACTCTTTTTACGGAGTCGGTGAACGCAATTTTAACGGTATAGCCGAGGAAAGTGCTATGGGCGGAATTGGTGTTTATGCCGATTCTACTCGTATCAATATGCAGAATCCTGCCTCACTTTCGCACTTAAAATTCACCGCTTTTTCAGCCGGATTTACAATGCAAAGCAAAAATATTGTTACAAATGAAACAAAAATAGGTACTAAATCCTCCGCCTTCGATTATTTTACACTCGGGTTCCCTATTCTCGAAAACTTTGGGGTATCGTTTGGGTTGGTTCCTTACTCATCGGTAGGTTATAAACTAAAGCACACCACAAGCGAAACAGTAAATCAGTTCGAAGGAAAAGGAAATGTGAATCAGTTTTTTCTTTCCTCTGGGGTAAAGATATTCGGCGGATTCAGTTTAGGAGCTTCTTTCCGTTATAACTTTGGAACCATTGATATGACCGACCTCTTGCAACAAAAAGATGTACAATTCTATACCCAAGAGTTTAGCAAATCACGCCTAAAAGGAGGAGCTTTTAACTTAGGCTTGTATTACGAAGAGACTTTGAAATATCGCTTGCGTTTGTATACCTCATTAGTATATACACCGCAAAGTAAACTATCTTCTGAAAACCAACGCAATATCTCCACCTTAGGCTATGTAGCAGGAAATAATAGGCGTTCAGCACCACAATTGGCAATACGCGAAACACGTGCTTTAGATTTAGAAGCCTTAGGGCTCAAAAATACCTCACTCACCTTGCCCACTCAAATAGAGTTTGGATTAGGTTTAGGAGAACACCAAAAATGGTTTACAGGGATTGAGTATACCTATGCCAATACAAATGCTTTTTCAAATCCGTTCCTTACTACCATCAATGTCAGTTATACCGACGGATACAAAATAGCCTTAGGAGGTTTTTGGATTCCTAACTACAATTCCTATTCAAGTTACTGGAAAAGAGTAACCTACCGTATAGGTTTGCGCTATGAAAATACAGGAATTGTGCTCAATAACGAAAACATAAACGACTTTGGCACGTCTTTTGGACTTAGTTTACCCGTAAAAGGATTTTCAAATCTTACCCTTGTGGGAGAATACGGCATAAGAGGTACTACCTCAGCCAATTTAGTAAAGGAAAATTATTTCAACTTAAAAATAGGTTTCACTTTAAATGATAAGTGGTTCCAACGAACAAAATATCAATAAAAAACAAACAAAGAATGAGAAGAAGAATTTTATTAGCCACAGTAGTTGCAAGTTTCTTTTATGCTGCCTATGCACAAGCACAAGATTGCAAAAACAACGAAGAATTAAAGCAAAAACTCTCTATATTTAGTGAGTATGCCAAAGCCAAAAATTACAAAGAGGCTTATCCTGTATGGAAGGAAGTATATACCCAATGTCCTTCTTTACACTATGCTACCTTTGCCTATGGCGAACGCATCTTGCAAGACAAAATGAATACAACCACAGGTGCCGAAAAGACTCAAAATGCCAAAGAATTGTTACAACTCTACACCGATTATAACAAAACATTCCCTGCACGTCTTTCAGCTACTGAAATGCGTATTCGTCAAGCCCTCTTGATGTTCGATGAAAAAATAGGAACAGATAAAGAGATTTACGACCTTTTGCACAAAGCCTTTACCGAAGATAAAGCTAACTTTAAAAACGAAAAAGCTCTGTACTTGTACTTCTCTGAATTAGTTTCTTTACACGAAAAAGGACAAAAAGAATTGCAAGAAGTATTCGATGCTTATGACAACGTATCCGATAAAATTCAAGACGAAAAGAATGAACTTTCTGAAACTATCAACAAGTATTTAGCTCAAGAAGAAGCAGGTACTCTTAGCGAAAAGGACAAAAGGCTCTTGGACGGTTGTCGTAAACGCGTAGATAACTACGAAACGATTGCAGAGAGTGTAGATGCTAAACTCGGTCAGCTTGCTGATTGTAAAAACCTTATTCCTCTTTACACCAAGAACTTTGAGGCAAATAAGAACAATGAAGAATGGTTACGCCGTGCAGCAGGTAAAATGTCAGATAAAGATTGTACCAAAGACCCTCTATTCGTGAAAATCGTAACCTCATTGCACAACGTAAAACCGTCAGCAAACTCAGCTTACTATTTAGGGGTAATGAATGACAAAGCAGGAAATTCTGCCAAAGCTATTCAGTATTACAATGAGTCAGTGAACTTAGAGACAGATAACTTTAAGAAATCAAAATTGCTCATTCGTATCGCCTCTAAACACAGCAAAGCACAAGCAGTTGCTTATGCTCAAAAAGCACTTTCTTACAACCCTTCAAACTCCGACGCTTATCGTATTATGGCGCACGCCTACGCAAGCTCAGCTAATGAATGTGGTAGTACTCCTTTTGAAAAAAGAGCCGTATATTGGTTAGCTGCCAAAACTGCTCGTAAAGGAGGTTTGGAAAGTTTAGCTGCTCGTTACGATGCTTTAGCTCCTTCAAAAGTAGATGTATTTGAATCTGGTTTAGCAGGTAAAAACATTACTTTTAAATGCTGGATAGGACAATCTATCACAGTGCCACGTTTGTAAGTAATATAGATAAAAAATATAGCATTATCCGTAGGAATGATATAAAATCATCTCTATGGATAATGCTCAAAAATATCCTTAACTTATGCATACTATCAATTTACAAAATCTACAAACACCACAGTTTTTAACTGATAATAATGGTAAATCTATAGCTTTAATTCCCGCCGAAGAGTATAAAGAATTATTAGCTATAGCCGAAATGTATGAAGATTTAGAAGATATCCAAGCCTTTAAAGATGCTGAGGGAGAGGAAACAGAACCCTTAGATGTTTTTTTAAAAAGAGTAGAGGAAAACAGAAAAAAAAATGGAATCTACTAAAAAATACACTGTAGTCGTTGTCAAAAAGATAAGTAAATTTATCGAATCCCTTTCAGAGCCTCATTATTCTGCTATTGTAAGAGCTTTGGTTTCGCTTGAAGAAAATCCAAGACCTTTTGGTTATAAGAAACTAACAAACGATGATAAGTACAGGATACGAGTGGGAGACTATAGGATTCTTTATAAAATTTTTGAAGAGGTTGTAACAGTTGAAATTGTTAAGGTAAGCCATAGAAAAGAAGCCTATAAAAGATGAGAAGAATTACTCTTGAAAAAATAATAAGAAGTATTGCTTTACTATTATGTATGGCAATGCTTTTTTCGTGTAATAACGATATGCGTAATCTCCAACAGCTGAGCATTCAAAAGAAATTCCCACAAGGAGAAGCCTTTGATTTTAAACTCGTATACACCGATTCTACTAAGGTGGTTGCTGTTGTTACCAGTAAATTAAATAAAGATTTTACCAATCAGCGTATGCCGTACTCTGAATTCCCCGAAGGGGTGAAAGTAGAGTTTTACGACCAAGCACGGCATAAAAATATCGTAGAGGCTAATTACGGTATTATCTATCCGAGCTCCGATATGGTAGAACTGCGCGACAATGTAGTACTCACTACTTATGACGGTAAGAAACTAAAAACATCTCAGCTCTTTTGGGACCAAAAAGAAGATTGGATTTTTACCGATAGAGAATTTAGTTTTACCGATGAAACTAAAGGTACTGTTACTAATGGTATAGGTATGGATTTCGACAAGAAATTTTCGACTGTAAAAGCGCATAAAACCACAGGTATCTTAGCTATTGAAGATAACGAAGAAGAATAACAATATAAAATAATATGAACGCACGTATATTTTTTGAATATGCCTATTTGGCAATCGCTCTTTACTGTGCCTATGAGGTTTATAACTTGTGGGGCACTGCTGACCGCACTCAGTGGTATTTGTACATCGCCTTTGCTTTGGGAGCCTTGGCAATGTTTTGGTTCAGACGTCAAACCCGACTTAAACATAAAAAATAATGATTGAATTTATTGGTTATGCTGCTTCACTATTTGTGGTGCTCAGCTTTTTGATTAAAGATAATCTTGTGTATATACGCCTTACTAATTTGGTGGGGTGTGCTCTCTTTGTTGTTTACGGTTACTTAATTAATAGTATTCCGGTGATACTGCCTAACAGCTTTTTAATAATAGTACAAATAGTATATATTTGGCGAGAATTGCGCAAGAAGAAATAAAAGAACTTTCTTGCATAATTATTATTTATCTTCATATAAAATCTTTCAATAAAAAAACGTTTCTTCCTATACAAAAACACCCTACTTTTGCACCCGTAAAACAAAACACAATATTATATGTCATTTGTAGGAAAACAATTCCCCAATATCGAAGTGAATGCTATGAGCGACCTTGGGGATACATTCAAAATAAACGTGCTTTCAGAAGCAGTGAACAACAAAAAGAAAGTTCTCCTTTTCTGGTATCCTAAAGATTTTACCTTTGTATGCCCTACTGAGCTTCACGCTTTCCAAGAAGCTTTGGCTGAGTTTGAGAAACGCAATGTGAAAGTAATAGGTGCTTCTTGCGATACTCCCGAAGTACACTTTGCTTGGCTCAATACTCCTAAAAACAATGGAGGCATAGAAGGCGTAACTTACCCTATCCTTGCTGATAGCAACCGCAACCTCGCTCGTATTTTAGGTATTCTCGACTCTCGTGAAATTTACGACGAAACAGCTGATGCTTATCTTCTTGAAGGTGATGATGTAACTTTCCGTGCTACTTATCTTATTGATGAAACGGGAAAAGTATTTCACGAAAGTATTAACGATATGCCATTAGGGCGCAATGTAAAAGAATATTTGCGTTTGGTAGATGCTTATACTCACGTACAACAACACGGTGAAGTATGCCCTGCTAACTGGGAAGAAGGTAAAGAGGCTATGCACGCCGACCGCAAAGGAGTAGCCAGCTACTTGGCTTCTCACTAAAAAGTAAACAACACTCTTATAGATAACTTGATCATTGTAAGGAACTCATTCTCCCCCTCTTCTCTTTGCGAGAGGGGGGATGAGAATGAGAAAATCACACACTAAAAAACTCATCACTATTTTATTTTTATAATGACAGAACTTACCCAAGATAACTTGCAAGAAATAATAGCCTCTAACCCTCTTGTATTCGTACAATACGGCGCAGGATGGTGTGGTAATTGCAAGATAATGAAACCAAAGTTTAAAAAGTATGCCAGCGAAACTCCTAATGCTACTTTTATTTATGTAGATGCAGAAGCTTTCGCAGAGTCACGCAAATTAGCCAAAGTAGATAATTTGCCTACCTTCGCTGCTTTTAAAAACGGTACTTTGGTGAACCAAATACAAACGAATAAAGCCGAACTCTTAAAGCAATTTATAGATGAGATTACCGGTAATTAAACACATCGTTAAATTTATTGAGACAAACGACCAAGATTACGTGAATGAGACGGTAGAAACGCTAGAAAATCTCATAGAATGTGAGCAACTCAAAGATGAGGAGCTGGACGTAATAGGCGAATTGCTCTCGAACTTCTACGGAGCTATCGAGGTAGACAATATGATTAAACAAGGTACTCCACAGAAAGACGCCCTTAACAGTTTTATGAAGCGTGTAGTAGGGTCTATAGACAAGTAAAATTATTATTATTTCTTTCACTAACTAGAAACGAAAGAGCCGTTCAGAGATGTCTGAACGGCTTTTTCTATTTTATATACTTCGAAGGTAAGACGAAGAAAGATTAGACCGACGAAACATCAGTTTGAGTTAAGGTAGCCTGTGAAAGCTCGGGAGTTGAGGTATGTTAGAACGTTAAATATTTGTTAAAAACTTTGCTTTATATCTCTTTTATAACTACCTTTGTAGGGTAATTTAACTACAAAACGGAATTATTCATTTTAAAAACGTATATATTATGAAACAAAGAGTACCTGTATCACAAATTATGAGTAAGGAGTTAGTAACTCTTACTCCTACTCAATCGCTTTATGAGGCTGAGCGACTGTTTAAGAAGCATAATATTCGCCATATTCCTGTGGTAGAAGGAGATAAGCTTATAGGTATCGTAAGCTATTCTGACCTTTTGCGCATTAGTTTTGCTGATATGACTGATGGCGAAGAGGAGGTTACTTCGGTGGTGTATGATATGTATACTATTCCGCAGATTATGGCTAAAACACCTCTTACGGTGAGCGCTGATACCTCAATTAAAGAAGTGGCTGAAATACTAGCCGACCAAAGTTTTCACTCTATACCGGTGGTAGATAACGGCAGGTTAGTGGGATTGGTTACAACCACTGACCTTATTAAATATCTTTTGGAACAATACTAAGTGTGAGCCATACAGGCGGTGTGAGCCACACGGGCGGGAAAAATTAGTAAATTAGAAAATGAGAGAATTAGAAAATGGGGTACGAGCTTGTAGCTCGCACCAGTGGAGGGTGTACCCCTAAAAGTGACACATCTGAGGAAGCGGAATGAAACGGAGAAATTCAAAAGGTAGCTGAGAGGAATTTTGGTGAAAAAAGGGTGTAAGAAGGGTGTGGTTAGCTTATAGAGAGCTTATAGGAAGCTTATACGAATCTTGGACGATTGGTATAGAAAGGGTATATAAATAATTGATTAATAGTGTAATACAGCGATACAAAAAATGGTAAAAACGGGGTTTCGAGGCGAAAGAAATCGCTCCTTATAAAGGGGCTGAGGTATTGCGGAGAGCTTTGAAAGTAGGGAAGTATAACTATACCATTTTTATAAAAAAGGCGACTCAAAAATGAGTCGCTTTTTTGATTCTTGGTTATGAGCTCTCATTGAATTTCTCGCTACCTTCAGCTATTCTCATTTCTAACAACTAACTACTAATGAATAAAATTTGCTGATTAACAATTTATTATTACTTTTGCATCTAAATTCATAAAATATTACATTCAATGAAAAAAATTTTATTCAGTATCGCAGCAATGGCAATGCTTGTAGGCTGTGGCAGTAAAGACGATGATACTCCTCCTAATGGCGGTAATGGTACTACTACTCCTACTACCCAAAGTGACTACTTGCCTACTAAAAAAGTAAGTACTATTTCTTGTAACTTCATTATAGTGGAAATAGACTATACAGGTGGTGCTCCTGCCCCTTCTCTTGAAAGTACCTTAGAACCCTCTCTCAATGGTCAAAAATTTGTAGTAAAGACTTTAAACTTTTCTTATGAATACGATGAAAAAGGAAGAATCAAAAAGATTACTACAAAGGAAGAGGGCAAAAGTGATGATGTAAAAACATTTACTTATGGGGCTAACTCTGTGAAAATAACTTTTCCAAATAAAGATACAGGGGTTATAGAAAATTTTGAAGTAGAACTCAACGCTGCTGGTAATATGTTAGGTTTAGGGACTTACGACAATAACCAACGATTGACAAAAGGTTCTAGGGGTGATTTTGAGTGGACAAATGACAATTTGACTAAGATTAGTGAAAAGGTAAATTGGGGCGGCAAAATTACTACTTTTGAAAGTCAGCTTTCTTATAATAACAACTTGAACAAAAATAAGTTTTTGTTGAACAACTTTGAAGGGGATATTGTGGGTAGCTATATGCAGTATTTTGAGTTCCGAATAGGCTGGATACAAGGAGTGGCTCCTAAGAACTTGTTACAACAAATGGTTTTAACAGAAGATGGCACTGTTTTAAATTATACTAATAACTATACTTATACTTTTGATACTGATGGTTTTGTAAAGACTATCAACGAAACCCGAAATGCAAGAGCTGGTAGTAATACAGGTCTTGGTTATTTTACTGATGTTGATTATTTAACAAAATTGAACACACTTATTACTAACATTCAAAATGGTACTGAGAAGAGCAAAAAGTACCAATTGGTAAGTGATAAAAGTGATGAAAAAGTGTTTGATATTATTATTCCTATAAAAGTGGAGAAAGATAAGAATGGTAAAACTATCAACTTAATAGTGAATAAAGTAGCTCGCCACACTTTCAAACTTAAAACTGAAAATGGAGCACAAATAGTAGATGATATTCGTGTTGAAATTAGCTATAACAGTGATATGACTACTACTTATCAGTTGAATTACTAATATTTCTAATAGACAAATAATAAAAAAGCGACTCCTTTTCGAGTCGCTTTTTTGTATCTTAGAAGAGTGTTTTGCAAAATGCCCCTACAAAAACGATATAAATATAACTATTCATCCGTTTATTTACCTTTGCCAAAGTGTAAAACTTTGGCAAAGGTCGTAGCACGACACGCTATTAGAAAATTTGGTAGGGTTGATAACGAATACTAAATCTTCACTTTCAAACCTACAAACACGGTGCGAGGTAGCGAAGGACCATAGATGTAATCGGCGTCGCGTTCAGCACCTTTGTCGAAATCTTTTTGATATTGGTTGAAAAGGTTTTTGATACCGCAACTCACTTCTAAGGGGAAGAAACTTTGGAATTTAAACTCATAAGCGGTGTTCACGCCTACGTCCCACATTGCAGGAGTGGTCTCCAAGCGCGTATCAGGAATATAGCCTTTTAAGTGAGTGGTTTTCATACTACCTGTATATACAGTTACAAAGTTGATATCCCAATTAGGGCGTGGTTTATAGGTAGCCATAAGGTTGCCATACACATTAGGTGTGCGGAGAATTTCATCGGTATAGACATTTTCCTCTGGGTTTTGCACACTATTGTATTTAGAACTTTGGATAGTGGTGGCGAGTTGTACCATAAATTTGGGATTGGGGCTGTACTTCACTTCTATATTTACTCCCTTCACTACGGCACCATCGGAATTGCGTTTCTCACGGATAGGCAATCCGTTTTCTAAACCTGCATCTTCATAAGTAAAACGATCGTGCAAAGCTGTATAAAACCCTTCAATCATCGCTACAAATTGGTGGTTGTCGTGAGCGTGGTTATACTCAAAAGAAGCGGTAAAGCTATCGGAGGTCTCTTTTTTAAGATCATCGGCGAGTTTTACACGACGCGCTTCACCCCCTTGCAATTCGCTGTGTACATCTTCTGAATAGAAGAAAGGCGCTCTAAATCCTCTTGAATACGAACCACGAGCGATGAAATTCTCATCGATATTGTAGAGCACGCTCGCACGAGGGTTGAGTGCAGTAACTGATTTCTTTAATAAATCGGAATTGACATTGTCGAATCGGACACCCCCGAGCACTTTGATTTTAGGAGAGATACGCCAATCGGCTTGAGTGAAGAGACCAAATGTATTCGCTTTTTGGTTTACGGCAAGCACATTAGGATTCTGACGCTTTTCGGCTATCTTGTCGTATTGATATTCGGCGCCCGACGTCCATTGCAAATTGCCGTTGCCCGTAGGCACATAAGCCGTATGCTGTCCGCCAAGTAACCATATATTCTCTTTGGTAACCCCATAGTTACCAGAAGAGGCTACTATATCAGTACCGTCGAAACTGCCGTAATAGTTATCAGCGCGAGTACGTTCGGCACTGGTATAGGCAGTAAACTTATGATTATAGGCAGGTGAGAAATACTCGAAATTAGCATTACCTCCTAACATTTGCGTACGAATACTTTCGGCAAGGTCGGCAAGGTGTTCGGGTTCGTCGAGTTTATTACCTCCGCGACGGTTTTCGTTGCTCACGTTCAGTTCGGCAGTGAGCTTGTGACGGTCGGTGAAATCGTTAAAGAGTTTTGCACCCGCATTGAGATTGCGCAAACGAGTGATTTCGGTAAAATCATCGCCATTATCGTCGTAAGCTTGGCGTGAACGTTGCATAGCGTGGAAAGAAATACCGCGCATATAGTTCTCACTCACGAGAGAGCCATTGAAGGAGCTTACCACATCGGCTGATTTACCGCCTATGAGGT
>ERZ773100.176-NODE-176-length-39304-cov-6.074499_pt1 | contig 39304 bp, 44 predicted proteins | sample MGYA00511119_ERZ773100 | MGnify/ENA primary metagenome ERZ773100 (study PRJEB29015, sample SAMEA2738000) | human oral metagenome | biome: human oral; feature: human-associated habitat; material: dental | place: China | collected 2111 ...
GCTTGGTAAATTTAGTTGGCTAACAGAAGCAACTATTACCCAAGAACCCTGCGACTTCAGTCGTGGGAGGTTCAGAATATAAAGCTTTTTGATAGAGAAAATAATCTTTTATACAATTATATACAAAGTCCTGATATTAGTCCAAAAAATATTTTAGAAAAAGAGTTTTATTGTGAATGGAAAAAAGAGGAAATAAAAAAATTTGAAGAGAAATGGAATGCTTTAATAGAAATGATGAAAAATAGAAAAGCTTCATTGGATGAGATTTCTCAATTAAAAAATGAAAAAGAGCAAATTTTTGAAAGAATTTTTGATTAAAAATAAAAAAAGTTACCTTATAATAAGACAACTTAAATTTAATATTATGGCGGTGAGAGAGGGATTTGAACCCTCGGTACCGAAACGGTACTCTGACTTAGCAGGTCAGTGCATTAGACCACTCTGCCATCTCACCAAACTTACCAAATATATGTTAATGGCGGAAGGCTAGAGACTCGAACTCTAAAGTCTTACGACGCCGGTTTTCAAGACCGGTTCCTTACCAATTAGGATAGCCTTCCACGCATTGACTATGATAACATATTTATAAACCTTTTGTCAAGAAAAAATTATAGTGAAGATTTAGCAGTTTCTACTAATTTTGTAAATTCAGCAGCATTGTTTAAAGCTATATCAGCTAAAACTTTTCTATCAAGTAAGATACCAGCTTTTTTAAGACCATTCATTAATACAGAATAAGAGACTCCATTCATTCTTGCAGCAGAGTTTATTCTTGTAATCCATAATTGTCTCATTCTTCTTTTATTAACTTTTCTATCTCTTGTTGCAAAAGCCATTGCTCTTCTAGTAGCTTGTTTAGCTTGTTTAAAAGCGTCTCCTGAAGCACCTCTAAAACCTTTTGCAGCTTTTAATACTCTTTTATGTCTTTTTCTTCTTATAATTCCAGTTTTTACTCTCATTTCTATCCTCCTAAATTAGATTAATTATCTTCCTTCTCCATATGGTAGTAATCCTTGCATATGTTTCTTATAAGTTTCAGTAACCACAGCATCTTTCTTTAAGTGGTTCTTTCTTTTTCTGTCTTTTTTAGTTAAGATATGGCTTTTACCAGAATGTTTAATAACAAACTTCCCAGTTCTAGTTACTTTAATTCTTTTTTTAGCTCCTCTATGAGTTTTCATCTTTGGCATATTCTATTCCTCCTTATTATTTTAAATAGATAACTAATTCTTAATTTCTTAATAAAAAATATGTAAATTTAAAGTCATTACTTTATTTTTTTAGGTGATAAGATTAAATGTTTTTGTTTATCAGCATATTTTTTCTCTACCTCAGCAATTTCAGCAAATTTTTCAGCTATCTCATCTAGTGTTGTAACTCCTAGATTAGCATGCATCTTTTCTCTACCAAACAATACCAAAGTAACTTTTACCTTATTTTCTTTTTCTAAAAATTTAGTAACTTGATTAAGTTTAGTTTCTAAATCATGGCTGTCAATTCTTGCAGTCACTTTAATTTCTTTAATAACAACTTGCTTTTGATTTTTCTTAGCTTCCTTTAATTTTCTAGTTTGTTCATATTTATATTTACTATAATCCATTATTTTGCAAACAGGTGGGGTTGCACTTGGAGCAATCTCAACTAAATCATAGCCTTGTGAAGTAGCTAAATTCAAAGCTTGTTCTGCTGTCATAATACCTAATTGTTCACCATCAAAAGAAATAATTCTGAATTCCTTCCCTCTAATCTTTTCGTTTATTCTTGTCTTGTCAGAAATAACACTACACCTCCATTGAAAAAAAAATAAAACAGGCAAAAGCCTGTTCTAAAATACAATATTATAAATAAATTAAAAAACTTAATTTATTAAATTATAAATTATTATTGACCTGCTGAAAACTTATAAGTCCATGAGGTGAGAAACAGGCTTGCTTCTACTTTACATTATTTTTTAAAATTTAATACCATATAAGTATATAGTATTTTTTAGAATTTGTCAAGAAAAATATTGCTATATAATTTATAAATTATGTAATTTATCATATTCATTTGAAGTATTAACAACTAATTTATACAAAACAATTAAAGCAATTAAATTTGGTATAACCATAAGTCCATTAAATAAATCTGCAAGTTCCCAAACAAGTTCAACTTTTTGTGTAGAACCTATAAAAATTGCTATCATAACTAAAATTCTATAAACATTGATTGCTTTTTTACCAAATAAATATTTTATATTAGCTTCTCCAAAAAAATACCAACCAATAATTGTTGAGAATGCAAAAAAGAATAATGCAACTGCAATAAAAATAGTTCCTGAATATCCTAAAGCAGCCTCAAAAGCTTTTTGTGTTAATGTAATACCAGTTAAAGTTCCATCTCCTATATTAGAAGTAAGAATAACAAGAGCTGTTAAAGTTAATACTATGAAAGTGTCTATAAAAACTGTAATTAGTGCAACATTTCCTTGTTCAACTGGATTTTTAACTTTTGCAATAGCATGAGCATGTGGAGTTGAACCCATACCAGCTTCATTTGAGAATAATCCTCTTGCAACTCCATATCTTATAGCTTTTTTTACACCCATTCCTAAGAAACCTCCAAGAATTGATTTCATAGAAAAAGCATTTACAAATATTGCTTCAAAAGCTTTGATAACATTAGAGTAGTTTATTACAATTATTATTAAACAAATTAATATGTATAATCCTGCCATTAAAGGAACAACTTTTTCTGTGAAGGATGCAATTCTTTTTACACCACCAAAAAATACAAATCCTCCTAATAGAGCAACAACAACACCTGTTATATATGGAGAAATATTAAAAGCATTCTTCATAGCCTCTCCTATTGAGTTAGCTTGTACACCATTTCCCATAAAACCTAGTGCTAATATACAAGATAGTGCAAAAAATACAGCAAGAATTTTTGATAAAAAACTTTTATTAAAAAGTTCTTCTATATAGTATGCAGGTCCTCCTGTAACTTCCCCTTCAACTTTTCTTTTAAATAATTGACTTAAAATAGCTTCTGCATAGATAGTTGCCATTCCAAAAAATGCACTTACCCACATCCAAAATATAGCTCCTGGTCCTCCTGATACAATAGCAGTTGCAGCTCCAGCGAGATTTCCTGTTCCAACTTGTGCTGCAATAGCAGTTGCAAGTGCTTGGAAGGATGACATACCATTGTGATCAGCATCTTTACCATTTATATCAAAATCTCCTGTTAATTGAGATACACCTTTTTTAAATTTTCTCACTTGTACAAATTTTAATTTAAGAGTATAAAAAATTCCTGTTCCAACTAAAAGTAAAATTAAAATAGCTCCCCAAAAAAGTTCATTAATACTAGCAATAAAATTTAACATAATAACACTCTCCTTTTCTATTTCAAATTTTACTGAATAAAAAAAGGTCTTAATAAAGACCTCTGAAATTAAAAAAGAATTATACAAATAAAAATATATTAAAAAATATATTTTGCACAATTCCTCCGTCCTTTTACCTGAGAGTTTAGGCTAAAATTAGCTTTGCTCCTTCGGTGTTATCTCTTAGATAAGCTCTCCAGAGGTTCGTCCAATATGAGTCCTTTTTACCTGAAAGATTTACTTCTTCGGTGTTTCATTAAAAATGAAATCTCTCCTCATATCTTCATCCGATTATTTATTCAGTTTTTATGATGAGAGATAATATCATTTTTTTATATTTTTGTCAATAATAAAAATTTAGATAACATAAATTTTATTAGTTGACATTATCCAAAAAAAATAATATAATTGTTAGGTATAATTTAACCTTTCCCACAAAGGACCGTTGCGTTATATTTAAAATATAACCATATTAGGAGGATTTAAAAGTGAAAAAATATACTTTTATGCAAAGAAAAGAAGATGTTGTCAGAGAATGGCACCATTATGATGCTGAAGGGCAAGTTTTAGGAAGATTAGCAGTAGAAATTGCTAAAAAATTAATGGGTAAAGAAAAAATTACATTTACACCACATATTGATGGTGGAGATTATGTAGTAGTTACAAATGTTGAAAAAATAGTTGTAACTGGAAAAAAATTAACTGATAAAGTTTACTACAATCACTCAGGATTTCCTGGAGGAATAAGAGCAAGAAAACTAGGAGAAATCTTAGCAAAGAAACCAGAAGAATTATTAATGCTAGCTGTTAAGAGAATGCTTCCAAAAAATAAGTTAGGAAGACAACAACTAACAAGACTTAGAGTGTTTGCAGGAGCAGAACATTCTCATGTTGCACAAAAACCAAATAAGGTAGAATTATAATAAGGGGGTATAACAGTGGCAGAAAAAATAACTCAATATTTAGGAACTGGTAGAAGAAAAACTTCAGTAGCTAGAGTAAGATTAATTCCTGGTGGACAAGGAGTAGAAATAAATGGTAAAGCAATGGATGAATATTTTGGAGGGAGAGCTATCCTTTCTAAAATAGTTGAACAACCTTTAGCTTTAACAGAAACTTTAAATAAATTTGCAGTTAAAGTAAATGTAGTTGGTGGAGGAAACTCTGGACAAGCTGGTGCAATTAGACATGGTGTTGCAAGAGCATTATTACTTGCTGATGAAAGTTTAAAAGAAGCTTTAAGAGAAGCTGGATTCTTAACAAGAGATTCAAGAATGGTTGAAAGAAAGAAATATGGTAAGAAGAAAGCAAGAAGAAGTCCACAATTCTCAAAACGTTAATTACAAAAGTATATACAATATTTTCCCACAGAAATTTCTGTGGGATTTTTATTAAAAAACTTATAGAAATAAGTGATACTTATGATATAATATATATGTAAAAGAATATTAAAGGAGTTATAATATGCAAGAACAAGAATTTCCATTGATTCAAGAAAATCAATTAGCAGATAAAATTGAAAAAGAAAGAGAGATAATAGCCCTTATAAATTCAAAAGGAACTTTTACTTCAGAAATAACTTCTGAAAATAAAAGTTTGTTAGTTGCAAATGCCGAACTTATAGCATATATTGATTGTACAACTAATGAATTACATAAAAACAAAACTAAAATAGAGTGGTTAGTTACAGTAGAGGATAGTAAGAAAAACTTTATTTATAATATAGAAAAATATCATATTTATCGTTTAAAAGTTAAAGAAGCAGATTCTGATAATTTTTTACTTATAGATGTTTTAGAAAGAGATCTTAAAAATGAATTATTAAAAGAAACATTAAAAGAATGTGAAAAAAAAGCTGCTATTGTAATTGAAGAACCAGATTTAGGAAAATTTATTTTAGATAAAAATTTAAAAGCCTTTTTATCTAAAATGGATTGGTTAAATCCTAAAAGACAAATAGATGTTTCTTTAAATATTGGAGAAAATACTCGTATTAAAGCATTAGAAAAAGTAGGAGCATTTTTTAATACACTTGAAAAATTATTTGCTAATAAAAAAGAGTGGGATAAGAAATTAAAAGTCTATGCTGCTGAAAATCTAGTTGATTTGGCTAATGAATTAAGAAAAAATTTAAAGGGAATATTTAAGTTTATAAAAATATGGAAATGGCGTTTTATTGGAAAAATTGAGCTTATTAGTTTAGCTATTAATCCTAATGGAGAGTTTGTAGCTACTTTTGATGATAAAAAGTTATTTGTAGGACATAAAATTGTTGTAAATGGAAATATTAATGGAGAGATTTTAAATTCTGTTGTAGTTGAAAATTTTAATATTGAAGATTATAAGAAAGTTGAAGTTTCTCCAGTTATTCCTGAGAATACTGAAAATAAAGAAGCTACTTTAGAAAATACACTTACTGGTGATAATAGTAATACAAGTGATAAAGAAAATAAAGAATAAAAATTGAAATGGTTTTAGAAAACTTAAATAAGTTTCTAAAACCATTTTTTCTTTTTAAAGTAAATAATCATTAAAATAACAAGTCCTGCCATCAAGCCTAAAGTTATAAAGTAACCATAGTGCCATTTAAGTTCTGGCATATACTCAAAATTCATTCCATAAAGTCCAACAATAAAACTTAATGGCATAAATATAGTTGAAATAATAGCTAAGATTTTCATAACTTCATTCATTGTATTACTTATCATTGAATGATATAACTGAATAAGTTCAGTTGCTCTATTGTTTAGCATATCAACAGTATCAAAAACTATAATTCCATGGTCATTTAAGTCACCTAGATAATATTTCATATCTTCATGGAAGTAATTTAACATGCTTCTTGCTTGTAGTTTTGAAATTAGTTCTCTAATTGGAGAAATAAATTTTTTCAAAATAGCTATATTTTGTTTTAAAGTTAAAATATTTTCTAAATCTTCTCTATCAGCACTTTCAACTAGCTTATTTTCAATGTCATCTATTTCAGTTTCAACTTCATCTAAGATTAATAAATAGTTATCAACTATTGTATCTATTAAGATATATGCTAAGTAACTAACATCTTTTGAAGCTAATTTTGTTCTAGGATTCTCTAATCTACTCCTAATAGATTCAAACAAATCATAAGGTGTTTCTTGAAAGGTAATTAGGATATTGTCTTTTATTATTAAAGACATTTGTTCATATTGAACATCTTTTGTAAGTAGCTCCATTTGTAACATCTTCAATATTATATGAATATATGAGTCTCTATCATCTATTTTTACTCTTTGTTCAGGGTTAGCTATATCTTCCAAAGATAAAGAGTCTATATTAAATATTTTACCTATTCTTTTTATAAGACCTACATCATTAATACCATCTATATTAATCCAGATATTTCCGTCAAATTCTAAGTCTATATCTATTTTATCATCAGCTGAAAAAACAACTCTCTTATGGAAAGTTTTTGAATAATAAATTACAGTAACAGTTATATTGTAATTAGGATTTTCTCCAGTATACACAACACTTCCTGGTAGTAAACCTAATTTTCTATTTGAATTTGACAACTTGAACTACCTCCAATTAATCTTCCCATAATTTTACTTCTGTGGTTGAAACTGACAATGCTCCAGCATTTATAGCATTTATTACATCTTCTTTCTCTTTTATTAGACCACCAGTAATTATCGGTATATGTGTTTCTTGAGAAAGTTTTTTAATAATCTTAGGCATAAGTCCAGGCATAATTTCAACTGCAACAACTTTATTTTCTTTAATATTTAAAAGTGCTTTTTCATAAGATAAACTATCAAGTATAAAAAATCTTTGAATTACATTTATATTATTTTTATAAGCATGTGCAACAACATTAGATTTTGTTGTTAGAATTCCATCAGGTTTAACAGTATTAACTATATAATCTATACCATTATTAGTACTATTTAAACCATCTATCATATCAACATGAATATATACTTTTTTATTTAATTTTTTTAACTTATCAGTATAGTCTTTTATATTTATTATATTAGATACAATAATAAAAACTAACTCACTATTTGAATTTAAAGCTTTTTCAAGAGTTATATTGTCTTTTATAGCAGGTATAACAGGATTTCTTTCTAAAATACTTTTTATTCCCATAGTTTCCTTATTAATTTTTAGACTTGTCAATAGATTCTTTTATTTTTTTAGCAAGTCCTTTAATTTTTTTCTTTGGAACACTACATAATCCTATTCTTATACCAGTATCAAATTTTATAACAAATATATTTTTATTTTCTAAATCTTCTATAACTTTATCTACAGTTTTTCCCACTGGAACAGTTACAAAAAAACCACTTTTATATGGTAAAAGTTCTAAATTTACTTCTTTAGCCTCCGCTAAAAATATATTAGCTCTTTCATTTAATAAATCCATATAACCTTGTTTTTCATTTAAAAAGTTAGCTTTTAATTCAGGATTTTTCATGATAGTAGCAAATAATCTCATTCCACCTTTTGGTATATTAGACCAAGTTGTTCTACAAGAAAATGGTAATGCATCTTTAAATTCTTGTATAACTTCTTCATCAGATGAAACTGCAATTTGTGCTCCTATTCTCATTCCATATATAGATAAAGATTTTGATAAACTAAAAGCATACATAAATAATATATTTTTAGGTAAACCAACTAATAATTTTCTAATTTTCTTAGTTTCTTCTTCACCTCTATCATCATATTCAAAGTAAGCAACATCTCTTATTACAATTACATTAGTATCTCTTATGCTTTTAAAGAAGTCCATAAGATTTACCCATTCTTCATAAGTCATTCTAAAACCTGTTGGATTATGACTAGGCTCATTTATTACAAGGACAACATTTTTTTGAATTTTTGCTAGTTCTAAAACCTTATTTTTAAAATCTTCAAAGTTAAAATTACCATTTTCATCAAATAATTGATAAGTTTCAACTTTTCCACCATTTTCAATAACAATATTCTTATATGTTCCCCACATCCAATTTGGTAGTAAGACCTTATCTCCTGTATCCATATAGTTTTTGATTGTATTAGAGATTGCACCTGTTCCACCTGTTGTTGCAATAGAAGAAATATATAATCCTTTTAATGCTTCTTTATAGTCATCATAAAAAACTACCTTTATAACTTCTTCAAGATAATCATCTTCACCTATTACATTAGTAGCATAAGCATATAAGTCTTCTGGTGGAAGATTCCTATACACACTTTCAACTACATCATATACAGCTAATTTTTCATCCTCATTATAAAGTGAACCAATAGTTGCATTTATTACATTTTCTTTTCCAAATTTTACAATAGCTTGTTTTGCCTTTTTACTTGTTGCAAATATGTTGTCAACTAATTTTTTTCCTGTATATCTTTTTGCTAACATGATATAACTCCCCTTTATTTAATAAAGACTAAGAAAAAGTTTGAGTAAAATTAACACTTTCTCTTAGTCTAAAAATTTAACTATTTATCTTATCCTCTTGATATAATGAATTCAACTCTTCTATTTTTTGATCTTCCAGCTTCAGTTTGGTTTGTAGCAGCTGGATTTTGTTCTCCATAACCTTCTATTGAGATATTAGATCCAATAGCACCTTTAGAAATTAAGAAATCTTTGATTGCTCTTGCTCTCTTTACAGATAAGTCTAAGTTGTATGCTTCAGTTCCTATAAAATCTGTATATCCATCTATTTTTATATGAATATCTTTATTTTCTCCTAAAGCTTTTGCCAAAGTTGAAAGTGAAGGTTTTATACCATCCTTAACAGCATACTTATCAAAATCAAATAGTATCAATTCAGGCATTGATAATATTAGATTATTACCTTCTCTTCTTATTGTAACTCCTTCTTCATTGAAAACTATAATGTCTTCTAATGGTTTTTTGTTAGCTTCAGTATCTTCAACAGCATATTTGTTAGTTGAATCAACACCTACATTTGTCTTTTTTGTTGTTTTTGTACTACTACAAGCTGTAACTAAAAGAGCCAATAAAAGTACCGCAGTTAATTTTTTCTTCATATTTCCTCCATTTCTTCACTAAATTTATTTATTTTAATAAAATTAAAATACAATAAAGTATGCATCCTCTGATAATCTTTGATCATTAGAGTCTTTGTTAGGGCTACCTACTAACCAATCAAATAAGAATTTTGCATGTCCTTCACTTGTTCTAACACATTTTCTTGTTCCTGTGTATGTTCCTAAAGTAAATTCTTTTTGTCTTAAGAAGAATTCTTTATTAACTTCTTCTTGTACATTGATTGGAGTTCCATGTAAGTATCCACCACCACAGAATCTTATAGCAAATTTAGCAGTTCCTGCTTTTTGACCTGTTTCATCTGTGTAAGGCATTACATATTTTACAACTGGCACAGTAAAGAAACCTTTTGGAGTTTCATAACCTAGTTCACTATCTATACCAGTTTTTGTATATACATAACTAATTAATTCCCATTCATTAGTTTGTCTTGATTTTTCAAAGACCATAAAGTTTTGATTTTCAATATCTATTGCAACAACTTTTCTAAATCCTTTTTTTATTGAAGGGAAAGTTGAAAGTTTTGCTTTAGGCACTTCAAGTTCTTCTGGAATTGATAAAGCTTTTACAAGAGCTTTATCCCCTCTATTTTCAATTATTTTAACAACAGATCTATCAGGTATTATTATTTGTTCACCTTTTTGACTAATACCTAATAGGTTTTGGTCTAAACTTGTTCCATATTTATCTTTTTGTCTTTTAGGATTTATATTACTTGGATTTGGTGCATAAGTATTAACACTCATTAAAGTTGCACCATCATCAAGAGATTTATTTATAAAAGCTTCTAAATCATGAATTTTATCTAGAGCCATTTGGAATCTAAAATCTCTTTTTTCAGTTTGACTTGCTGCAATGTATCCTTTAACACCATTTTCATCTTGAGCTAAATACCATATATTTCCTTGATATTTTATTTTTTCTAAAAGTTTCAATTTGCTATCATAAGTATATTTTCCAACAATTTGAGAGTTTGGATCAGGTTTTTCTCTTAAATTTGATACTCTTGCTTTAATAAAAATATAATCAAGGTATGAAACACCTTCTCCTGTATGTTTGGGTTTATAAACTTTCTTTATTTCTTGTGGCATTTCATTATCATAAGTAGCAATGACTTCAATATTTTCATTATTTATTGTTTCAGCAAACGATCCAGTTTGTGCTGCATTTATATTAAAAGACATAGCCATCATTAAGATAAATAATAAAATTTTCTTTTTATTCATTTCTCCTCCAGATTTATAGTTTAAATTTATTTACTATCCATATATTTTAACATAGTTATCAAAATCGTTCAATTATAAAAATTTTTTTTAATTTGATATTTTTTAGACTTTTTTAATATATTATTTATAAAAATTATAAACTGTACTTTCAGTAATAAAACATCTTTCTTAATTTAATGTGATATTATTTAAATCTTCATCAGAAATATTTATAACACTTCTTTTATCAGCAACAAGTTGATTAAGTTCAAGGATAAGAGTCAGTAAACTTTGATTGTTAGATTCATTTTGTACTGAAAATTTTAATTCTAATATACTATTTTCTTTTATTTCAATGCTAACAGGATATAAAGTAAAAACTCTTTTAATTTGTTTAGTATTTTCAAAGAATTCAATTGCAAAAAATATTCCATTTGTATTTACATCTCTGATTACTAAATCATTTTTACTTGCATTATATTCCATAGTAGCATTTTGAAATCTTCTCATATCATTTCCTTCTTTCAATTAATACATAATCAAAAATTCTTTTTTAATGATTTTTTATTATATAATATTTTTTTATTTTTTACAAATTTTATAAGATATACTTTTTTAAAATTTGTGATATAATTGGAGTGTATTTAAGAATAAGAGAGGTGTTTATTATGGTTAATAAAGGGATAATTACTAAAATTAATGGTGATACAGTTGCTGTAAGATTATATAAAAGTTCTTCTTGTTCACATTGTAGTTGTTGTAGTGAAACTAATAAAATGGGAAGTAACTTTGAATTTAAAATAAATCAAAAGGTTGAATTAGGGGATTTAGTAACTTTAGAAATTTCTGAAAGAGATGTTGTTAAAGCAGCTTTTATAGCATATATTTTCCCACCAATATTTATGATTTTAGGTTATATAGTGGCTGATCATTTAGGATTTTCAGAGATGAAGTCCATAATTGGAAGTTTTTTAGGATTAGGGCTAGGTTTTATTTTTCTTGCTATCTATGATAGGTTTTTTGCAAAGAAAACAATAGATGAAGAAATAAAAGTTGTTGCTGTTGAAAAGTATGATCCAAATGCTTGTACTGATTTAACTGAATCTTGTGAAGACTTCTTTTAAAATAAAAATTGTTACAGATACAATAATTATATCTGTAACAATTTTTTTATTTTACATTAAAACTTTTACTAAATAAATTAATGGTATAGAAACTAGAATTGAGAGTACAACTCTTTCAAACCAAATTATTAAGTAGTCTTTAAAACTTATAGGAATATCTGTTGCCATCATACAAGGTATTGAAGCAGAGAAGAATAAAACTTCTGATACACAAGTTATTGCAACTAACATTTTAACTTCAAAACTTAATTTTGTAACTAAAACAGCAGGTAAAAACATTTCAGCAATTCCTAATGCTAATGCTTTTGCAGTTAAAAGAGGTTCTTCAAATCCAGATATCAAAGTGAATGGATATACTAAATATCCTATCCAGTCAAATATAGGAGTGTGATTAGCTAAAACTATTCCTAGAGTTCCTACTGCCATAAGAGAAGGTCCTATATTAAAAGCCAACATAACCCCATCTTTTAAATTTATAATAACATTTTCTAAGATAGAGCCACTATTTGCACAAACTTCCATTCCTTCATTAAATGCTACTTTAAATTTATCTTTTGGAATATCTTTTTCAATATCTCCCTCTTGATTTTCAAAGTAGGCATCAGACTTATTCCTAATTGGATAAATTCTTGCAGTTATTGCAGTAACTAAAAATGTAACTATTACTGTAAGCCAGAAATATAAATTCCAACTATCCATTAAATCTAATGTTTTTGCAACAATTACCATAAATGTAGCTGAAACTGTTGAAAATCCTGTTGCAATAATTACAGCTTCTTTTGTTGTATATTTTCCTTCTTTATAAACCCTATTTGTGATAAGAAGTGCTAATGAATAACTTCCAACAAACGAAGCAACAGCATCTATTGCAGATCTTCCTGGAGTTTTCCAAATAGGTTTCATAACAGGTCTCATAAATACACCTACAAATTCCATAAGTCCATAGCTTATTATTAAACTTAAAAATATTGAACCAACAGGAACTATTGTTGTTACAGGGATAACAATTTTATTCCATATAAATGGTATAACATCTTTATTCATTAAAAATTCAGGTCCTTTATTAAATAGAACCATTAATAAAAATGGAAGTGCCAATATTTTTAATAATGAGAATATAATAGCAGTGGTATTTTTATTCCAAGTTTTTTTATAAAAAGGCAAAAATACTCCCACTAAAATAACTATTGTTCCATATGCTTCTTTAAAATAAGGAATTTTTAAAACAAAATTTACTATGTGGTCTAGTGGTATTGTTGATTTACCATTTAAAGTTATAGGAACAAAGAATAAAAATATTCCTACCAAACTACAAACTAAAAATTTAATTAAAACAGAACTTGGATATTTTTTATTTTCCATGAATTGCACCTCCATAAGCAAAAAGGGACTATTACACAATAAGCTGTAACAGCCCCAATATTTTAAATTTATTTGTGTAACATAATTAATACAGTTAAATTAGAAGAACATTCCTCCAATAAATCCAGCAATAATTAATGGAATATTAAAGTGTAAGAATGTAGGTACACAAGTATCCCATATATGGTCATGTTGTCCATCAACATTAAGTCCAGATGTTGGTCCTAATGTTGAGTCTGATGCAGGAGAACCAGCATCTCCTAATGCAGCAGCGGCAGCAAGAACTACAACTGAACCTGAAACTGATAGACCTAATTTCAAACATAGAGGGATATAAATAGCAGCAACAACTGGAATAGTACCAAATGAAGTTCCTATTCCCATAGTTACTAAAAGTCCAACTAATAACATTAATATTACTCCAATAGGCTTACTTCCACCTATCATTCCATAGATAGAATTTACCAATTCTTCAACAGCACCAGTTTGTTTAATAACTGCTGCATACCCTGAAGCAACTAGCATTATGAAAGCAATAAGTCCCATTAATTGCATACCACCATTTATTGTTTTATCAATATCTTTCCATTTTAATACTCTAAATACAAACATTAGGAATAATGCTGCAAGTGCTCCAAGTGGAAGAGAACCATAAATCATAGGAACTATAAATGCAGCTAAGGCAGCAAGTAAAGTTAGCCAGTGTTTAGTTTCCATTTTTTCTGCTTCTTCAATTTCTATACCTTTTAAAGGTAAGTCTTTATATTCTCTATCTTTTCTATAAGAGAAAAATAAAGCTAACAATAGTCCAAATACCATAAATAAACCAAGTATCCAAGTTGATTTCCATACATCAAGTTGATTAACAGGCATTCCATTTTCTGTCATTTGAGTTGCAATGATACCTTGGAAAATTAATCCAAATCCTGCTGGAATAGCGATATAAGGGGCTTTTAAAGAAAAAGTAAGTGAACAAGCCATGGCTCTTCTGTCTAATTTTAACTTGTTCATAACACTTATTAAAGGTGGAATTAATATTGGAATATATGCAATATGAACTGGTATTAAGTTTTGTGAAAAACATCCAAATATTGCTATAATAATTAAGATTACTAATTTTTTACCATTTACAACAGAAGCCACTTTTCTTGAGATAATACTAGCAACTCCTGTATTTCCAATAGCAACTGCAAGAGTTCCTAAAAGAATATAACTTAATGCAGTTTCAGATTGACCACCCATACCACCAATAAGAGTTCCCATAATATCACCTATTGGCATACCAGCAACAAAACCAGCAACTAATGCTGAAATTATCAATGCTAACAATACATTAAGTTTTAATAAACATAAAACACTCATAACAATAACTGAAAGAACAACTGGATTTAATAAAATCATAAAACTACCTCCACATATTTTTTAATACATTTTTGATAATTAGATTTTTAGAAAACTTTTTAATTGAGTATAAAATTCTTTGTTATCTTCTATTAATCTATCTGTGTCTCCTACTATAATAACTTCATTCATTGTATCGCCTTGCTTAATACTATCTACAACATCTTGATCTTTTTGTGATACTACTTCTCCAAAGATAGTATGTTTGTAGTTTAACCACTCTGTAGGTACATGAGTGATAAAAAATTGTGAACCATTTGTATTTGGACCCGCATTTGCCATAGCAAGCAAACCTTTTTTATTAAATACTACTCCTTCTTTAAATTCGTCTCCAAATTGGTAACCTGGACCACCTGCACCAGTCCCTGTTGGATCTCCACCCTGTATCATAAAATCTTCAATAACTCTATGAAATTTTAAACCGTTATAATAACCAGTTTTAGCAAGAGTTATAAAATTAAGTACAGTAACAGGAGCTACATCTGGAAATAAATTTAGGTTTATCTCCCCCTTATTTGTTTTGATAATAGCTTGTAAACTCATCTTTCCCTCCTTTCCCATTGGATTTTTTATATAAATTAATTTTTATAATTAATTCCTACTGTGAATTATATGCTTTTAAAAGTATTTCTTTATCTGTTGTACCATATATTTCATAATACCATTTTTTTAAAAGCTTGTTTTCTGTTTCTTCTAATTCTTTTTGATATTTATCTAGCTGTAAAGATAAATTCCTAAATTCTGCTCTAATAGGCTGTAATTTTTCTATTATTTCTAATTGCTCCACCTCTTGAATAGCATTTGATAAATCTAAGTTTAATTTTTCTTCCTTATCTAATAATTTGTTTAATTTTTGTAATAAATCACCTTTAATTTTTTTTAGTTCTTTAATTTTATATTTAAAAAATTTTTCTACTACTTCTGCTCCTGAATTACCTTTTAATTCTATTCTTTTTTTAATTTGAGTTTTTATATATTCATCTTTTAAATTAGCATCTTTTTTCATTTTTTCTATTGTTTCTTCTAGTTGCTCAAAAGCTTTTTTATTTTCTTTATAGAGATTTAATAAAAATTCTTCATCAAGTGACAAATATATATTTTCATATACAGAGATAACTTCTTTTTCTATTCTCTCAACTTCATATAGATTATCCTGATTTTTTAAGTCCACTTTAATATTATCTGCCAAAAAAAGATTTTGAAGACATATTTCCTTGGCATAGTTTATAAAATCTTTTATTTTAGTGTTTATATCCATTTTTTCTATCTCCAAAATATTGATAGTAGTAACATTTTATTCCACCATTGTATAGTTTACGATTTTTAGTTGATTCTTTACCAAAAGCTTTTTCAAAATCTTCATAAGAAGTAATTATATAGTAAGACCATTTAGCTAATTTCTTTTTACAAAAATTTCCAAAATCTCTATATAATTCTTCAATATTTTCATCTCCCATAAGTCTTTCACCATAAGGAGGATTTACTATCATAGCTCCATATTTAGCAGGACTTTCAATATCTTTAAAATCTTTTACCTCAAAAATAATATCATCTTCAACCCCAGCTTTCTCTGAGTTTTCTTTTGCGATTTCTATACTTCTTTCATCTATATCTGAGGCATAGATTTTTAATTCTTTTGATAAATCTTCATTTGAAAAGGCTTCATCTCTTATGTCTGTCCAAAGATTTTTATCAATGACAGACCATTTTTCAGCTGCAAAATTCCTATTTGCTCCTGGAGCAATATTTCTAGCTATCATAGCTGCTTCTATTGCAATAGTACCTGTTCCACACATTGGGTCAAGTAAAACTTCATCAGCTTTCCATTTTGATAAATATACAAGTGCTGCTGCCAGAGTTTCTTTAATAGGAGCAAGCATTTTTAAAGCTCTATATCCTCTCTTTGTTAAAGACTCTCCAGAACTATCAAGCATAATAATGAATATATCTTTATGACATTGAATTTTAATTGAGTATAAAGCACCATTTTCTAAGAAGATTTCTCTTTTATATTTTTCTTTTAACTTTTCAACAATAGCTTTTTTTGAAATTCTCTGTATATCAGACTTTGAATATAGTTTGGATTTAACAGAACTTACCCAAGAAATAGGGAATTCTCCATTTTCATCTATATAATCTTGCCAGTTAATAGCTTTTATATTTTGAAATAACTCTTCATAAGTCAAAGCTTTAAATTCTGCCATTTTAATAAATACTCTATCAGAACATCTTAAATATATATTAGCCTTAACTAAATCTTTGAAATCTCCTTCAAATTCAACTCTACCATCAAAAACCTTTATATTTTTAAAACCTAAGGCAAAGCATTCATCTTTAACAACACTTTCTAAACCCATAGTTGTAGATGCCACAAATATCATTGCTCTCCCCCTTGCTTAGCTTTTAATAAATCTATATAAAATAATCTAATTATTGACAATATTGGAGTTCCTAAGAACATTCCAACTAAACCAAATAAATTCCCAAATATTATCATAGATACCATAACCCAAAATGTGTTAAGACCAACTTTGTCACCTATTATTTTTGGACCAACTATAAAGCCATCAACTAATTGTGATATTATTATTGCTATCAATAAAATAATAGTTTTTATTGGAGCTACTAATAAAATTAAGAAAAATGCTATTATTCCTCCAATAATAGAACCAACATAAGGTATCATATTTCCTACTCCTAATAAAATTGCGCTTAAAGCTGCATAAGGAGTTCCTGTTATTAATAGAATAATATATACACATAAGCCAACAATTGCTGATACTATTAATTTACCTGAGACATAACTTAAAAATATATCTTTTGATAATTTTAATTTTTTGATAACATAAGGAGTATTTTTTACTCCAAATATGATTATTATGATATTTTCTAATGTTTTTATAAGATGTTTTTTATCTAATAAAATCAAAAAGGCTAATACAAAAGCTAGAAATAAATTTGTAAAACCTATTGTCCAACCAATCAAACCTGATATAATCATTGTTACTATATCTTGTATACCTGTGATATTATTTTTAATAAAGTTTGTAAAATAACTTTCTATTTTATTTACATCTATAGTATAAATATCTTTTTTAGCTAAATAATCAATTCCTTTTTTTCCAATAGTTGTAGCTTTTTCAGAAAGATACGGATATACATTATTCAATTCTTTTATTGAAGATATTATTTCTGGAACTATTATTAAAGCCAAAATAACAAATACCAATACTACTAGAATTATTGACAGGCTTATTGCTAATACATCTTTTATCTTACTCTTTCTTTTTAAAAACTTAACTATCGGTTCTAAAAGGATAGCTATAAAAATTGACATTATTATTGTCATAAAATAATTTTTCCAATTTTCTATTATAGCTCCAAATCTTTCTGGGGTTGTAAAATATGACTGTAATATCACGAAAACCAATATTATTCCAATAATTTTTAACATATTTTTTGAATTCATTTAATAAATTAACCTCTTTTTACTACCTTGCTACAAAATCTACATCTGAATCATTTTCAGAATCTCCAACAACTTTTACTACAAGTCTGTCTGGAATACCAATTATAACCTCACCAGGAGATTTTATAAAACCTTGTTTTACAGCTATTTTAAGTGGGGAGTTGGAAGTTGTTACCCTTACCATATTATCTTTAAATTGTACATTACAACCACCTAAATTAGTTTCAACAAAAATATTTTTTTCTTCTTCTTGTAAAGGATAGACATACTTTAGTTCACCATCAACCCATATTTCTGCCTTAGCTCCTTTAACATCTTTAAAACTACCTATTTTAAAAATAAGTACAGAGAAAAAAATTATCAAGAAGATATATATAACTAAATCTCCTATTTTAAAGTATTTAGTTTTTTTCATTTCCAAATTTTTCTCCCATATAAATTCTTGTTTCTATTTTATTTTGAGTATTTTTTATTATATCTTCATCTATAACAACTTTATCCTTTTCAAGGACTAAGATACAAGTTGAGCCTCCAAATAAGAAATAACCCTTCTCTTCTCCTTTTTTTACAAAAGAATTAGCTTTATATGTTTGGACTATTCCACCAACCATAGTAGCTCCTATATCAAACATTGCAATATCTCCAAATTTTTCTGTTTTTAATATAGCATATTCTCTTTTATTTTCACAAAAAATTCTAAAATTTGTTTTTATAGCATGAGTTGACACAGAATAATAATCCCCAGAAATTTTTTTGATTTCTGAAATTTCTCCATCTACTGGAAAATGAAATCTATGGTAATCAGCTGGTGCAAGTCTAATTATTACAAAAGTACCATCTTCATATTTTTTGGCTAATTCTTTATCATTAAAAAACTCTTCTAAGGTAAATTCAGAACCTTTTACAAAGAATTTATCAATTTCTTTTATATTTTGATAAGCTAAAATCTTTCCATCTGCTGGGGAAACAATTACATTTTCATTGTAATCTATTTTTCTAGCACCATCTTTTAATTCACGATAAAAGAAGTCATTAAAACTCGTATAATCCTCTATTGGTCTTTTGTATTCACTCATATCTATTCCCATTTCTTCTACAAAAGTTTTTATTTTTTCTTTTGATTCAGGTTTAGACATCTTTCTTCCATACCAATCAGATAAAAATTTTCTTTTTACAACTGTGTGCAAAGCTAATTTTCCAAAAGGATTATAATATAAAAATTTTAATGCTCCTTCTCCCATTACCTTTTCAGTTTTTATTTCACCAGTTTTTCTCTCTATATATTTTATTTTTTCAAACTCCATTTCACTTTCCTTGTTATATATTACAAAACATATTATCACCAAGAAAATAAATATTTTTTTCTTAGACATTTTTAATTTTATTTATTAAGCCATATTTTAAATTTATTAAATCAGAAGATAAGTCAACCTTATAACTATGAGGATTTTCTAATCTCTTTCTTTCTGGTGAAACTTTAGCTAAAGAATCAAAATAATGCTTTTGAGATTTCATAATATCAAATAGTTCATCATGTAATTCCTTATCAATGACACCATCTTTGATATAAAGTTTTGTAAGTTTTTTATAAGTATATTCATCTTTTTTCAATATACTATTTTTAAACTCATATTTTTCATCTCTTATCATAAGTTCTTCATTATTTAGTAATTTTTCTTTATCATTATCATCTTTAACAAGGCTTATTAAATCAGCATAAGCAAAACCATCTTTATCAAATATTCTATATACTTCTTTAAATCCAGGATTAGAAATCTTTATAACATCTCCTGATATTTTTATTAAAGGTTCTTCATCAAGTTCAACTATTTTATATACTCCTCCAAAACAAGGATAAGATTTACTTACTGCTATGGCATCACCAACACCATACATATCAACACAAGCTCCTTGTTCACGAAGTGATCTTATAAGTTTTTCATCAAGAGAGTTAGTCAAAGTTATTTTTGCCTTTGTAAAACCTTCTTCATCAAATCTTTTACGACATTTTTTAGATTGATAAGCTAAGTCTCCTGAATCAAGTCTTACTCCATAAACTCCTTCATAACTATCATCTATACCACATTCTTTAAATGCTTTTATTGCATTTTCAATTCCAATATTAATAGTATCATAAGTATCAACTAAAAGAATTAAAGAATTATTTTTTCTTTGTCTTCTATGTTTTATAAAAGTAACAAAAGCTTCTTTTTCTGCTTCTGCTCCTACACCAAAAGCTTGAATATATGAATGAGACATTGTTCCATTAGAAGGTATTCCATATTTATATTCAGTAACTAGATTTGAGTGCCCATAGCAACCACCAATTATAGCCGCTTTATTCCCTTCAACAGCACTATCAAAACCATGAGCTCTTCTACTTCCAAAAGCTAAAACTTTTATTGGATCTGCAGCTCTTGTAACCATAGATGCCTTTGTTGCAATAGCCATATTCATATTCATTATATTTAAAATAGGGGTTTCTAATATTTTCGCCTCTATTAAAGGTGCTTTTATAGTTATTACAGGTTCATTAGGATAAACAATTTCTCCATCTTGTATTGCATATAAATCTCCTGTAAATTTCATCTTAGCTAAGAAATTTATAAGATGTTCTTCTTCTAAAATTTTAGAAAAATATTTTCTTTTTTCATCTTCTGATGTAGTATTTAAAACTTCTATAAGATGTATAACTTCTTGTATTCCTGATACAACTGCAAAACCACCATCTTCTGTTTTTCTAAAAAACATATCAAAGACAGCTATTTTATTTTGCATACTTTCCATAAGAAAAATATCACTTTCTGTATATTGATATCTATCTGAGTTGATAACTCTTGCAAATTCTGTTAAAATAAGATTATTATTCATAATATTTATAAATACCTACCTTTAAAAATTATTTGATTAATTATATCATATTTTTATTTTTTTCCAAAATAATAATTTGTCTATATAAGTGAACTTTATATATCTAAAATAATACGAGGTGATTTTAATGAGAACAATTATACAAAGAGTTAAATATGCAAGAGTAAGTGTTGATGGAAAAGTTATAGGGGAAATTGATAAAGGACTTTTAGTTCTTTTGGGAATTACACATGAAGATACTATCAAAGAAGTTAAATGGCTTGCTAATAAAACTAAGAATTTAAGAATTTTTGAAGATGAAGAAGAAAAAATGAATTTATCTTTAGAAGATATAAAAGGAAAAGCTTTAGTAATTTCTCAATTTACTCTTTATGGTAATTCAATAAAAGGAAATAGACCTTCTTTTATTGATGCTGCAAAACCAGATTTAGCAAAAGATTTATATTTAAAATTCATAGAAGAATTAAAATCTTTTGGTATAGAAACACAAGAAGGAGAATTTGGAGCAGATATGAAAGTAGAACTTTTAAATGATGGACCAGTAACAATTATTATTGACACTAAGGATGCAAATATAAAATAGAATACTTAGTTCTATATTTTAATTACTTGAGAAGCATAAATATTTCTTAAACTACAGAAAGAACTTTGAAATATTTATGCTTATTATTTATATAATGTTAATAAGAAAAATAATTTAAACATATATTTTATTTATTATATCTTGATTTTATTGACAATTTTAATAATTATGTTATACTTTATTATGTATTTTTACTAAATAAGGGGGAGGTGAAAATAGTTGGAAAAAGTCTATAAAAGCAGGATATATAGAATAATTTTTAATCTTTTATGTGGGGCAGCACTTTCATTTTTTGTATTTTACATAGCACAAATCTGGTTAACACAATTAACTTCAATTATCATAACTATCTTAATTTTCTTATCTTATATATGGTTAGTAATCTGGGGAAATTTTATTACTATAATTGTAAATGACAAAGAACTTATTGTTAAAAATGGAAAAAAAGAAGATAGATATGAATTTAGTAAATATCATTTTCGTGCCAAAACGGTTTCTTCAAGAAATGATACAGAATGTACTTTGTATGCTATTGATGAAAATGGAAATGAAACTATTATTGATTGTGAATTAATTGGAATTGGGCAATTCATGAATCTAATAAGTGATTTGAAATTAGATAATAGTGAAAAAGTAAATAAAATCAATACAATTAAGAAAGATAAATAATTAAAAATTAAAGGAGAGAAAAATTATGAGAAATATATATCTTTATGTTGCTGTATTTATTATTTTTGGAGTTGGATATCAAATTTTTATGTACATGTATGCAAATAGAAGAAAAAAGGAATTACTTGAATGGTTAGAAAAAAATCCTAAGGCTGCCAAAGTATATATTGCAAAAACATCAAGTTTACTTGGCTCTATATTTACACCAAGTAGCATAAAACTTATTGCTATTGATGATAATCATCCAATGACTTCTTTTGCAGAAGGTTTTAAACAAGGATTTTATCTTGCACCTGGAAAACACAGAATAACTTCATCTTTTGAAAAAACAAGACCTGGTTTTTTCTCTAAAACAGTTACTACTCAATATGCTCCTTCTACTCAAGAAGTTGAAGTGGAAGCAGAAAAAACATATATCTATTCTTTTAATAAGAAAAATGAACAATATACTTTTACAGAAGTAAATCAATAATAAAAATTACTTGTATAATAAATGGTGTTGATAGAAGAATTTTCTATTGATACCATTTTTTAATAAAAAAGTTGAGATAATAAAGTTTTCCTATAAAAATGGCGACCCCGATGTGGCTTGAACACACAACCTACTCCTTAGGAGGGAGTCACTCTATCCAATTGAGCTACGGGGTCATCCTTTAAGATTATACAATATTTTATTTAAGATTTCCACTTTTTATGTTAAAATGAATTCATATTCTATTAAAGGGGGATAAAGAGAGAAATGGATTTTAAAGAAATATACAAAAAATTAACAGCAAAAAAATGTGCTTTTATTGCAATCTTTTTTTGGGCAACAGCATTTGTTTTAACAAAAGTTGTTTTAAAAGAGGTTGATGCAACAAGTGTTGGGGTTCTGAGGTACTTTTTTTCCTCGATTATAGTTATTTTTATTTTAATAAAACAAAAAATTTCTCTACCAGCACTAAAAGATATTCCAGCTTTTATATTTGCAGGTTTTTCAGGATATGCAGGTTATATTGCATTTTTTAATATGGCTACTTTACTTTCAAGTCCTTCCACTTTAAGTGTTATAAATGCACTCGCTCCTGCAATAACAGCCATAGTTGCATATTTTATATTTAATGAAAAAATAAAATTAATTGGTTGGTTTTCCATGGGAATATCATTTTGTGGAATTTTAATACTTACTCTTTGGGATGGGGTTTTAACAATAAATAAAGGTATCTTGTATATGTTAGCTGGTTGTCTATTACTAAGCCTATATAATATTTCTCAAAGATATTTAACTAAAAAATATTCTTCTTTTGATGTTAGTATGTATTCTATGTTAATTGGTGGAATTTTACTTGTTATCTATTCTCCAAGCTCTATAACAAATATGTTTTCTATAAGTTTAACTTCTTTGACTTTGATTATATATATGTCAATTTTTCCTAGTATAATTTCTTATTTTTTCTGGACAAAGGCATTTGAACTTGCAAAATCTACTACAGAAGTTACATCTTTTATGTTTGTAACTCCAGTTCTTGCAACTTTTATGGGAATGATAATTTTAGGAGATATTCCAAAATTATCAACACTTATTGGAGGAGTAGTAATTATTTTAGGAATGATATTGTTTAATAAAACAAAATAATACTTGATTTTTTCCAAAAATTAGGTTATTATATCTCAATTAATAAAAAAAGGAGAAATTTATGTTTGTTTTAACTAATTTAGTCATTATTAGTATAGTCCTACTTATATTGATCATTACACTAAATATAATCAATAATTTTTTATATACTAATAATTAAACTTTAAATTAGGTACAAATAGAAATATATTTAATTTATTATTTTATAGCAACCTAAGGGGTTGCTTTTTTATAAGGAGTGATATAAATGATTAACACAGAAAAAATTTGGATGAATGGAAAATTAGTAGGGCATGATGATGCTAATATACATATATTATCTCATGTAGTTCACTATGGTAGTTCAGTATTTGAAGGAATAAGAATTTATAAGACAGAAAATGGTCCTGCAATTTTTAGGTTGAGAGAACATGTAAAAAGACTTTTTGATTCTGCAAAAGTTTATAGAATGGATATTCCATATTCAATAGAAGAAATTGAACAAGCTACTATAGAAACTGTAAAAGCTAATAAATTAGAACAAGGTTATATCCGTCCAATAGCTTATCGTGGATACTTTGAATTAGGAGTTACTCCAACAAGATGTCCAGTAGATGTTGCAATAGCTGCTTGGGCTTGGGGAGCATATCTAGGAGAAGAAGCACTTAACAAAGGAATAAGAGTACAAGTTTCTAGCTGGAGAAGACCTGCTTTAAATACTTTACCTTCTCTTGCAAAAGCTGGAGGAAATTATTTAAGTTCACAACTTATTAGATTAGAAGCACTTAATAATGGATATGAAGAAGGAATTGCTCTTGATTATTTAGGAAACATTAGTGAAGGAAGTGGAGAAAATTTATTTGTAGTTTTAAATGGTAAAATAATAACTCCAAACTTAGCCTCTTCTGCACTTGGTGGAATAACAAAAGATACAGTTATTCAACTTGCTAAAAAGTTAGGTTATGAAGTTGTAGAACAAGCTATACCAAGAGAACTTTTATATATCTGTGATGAATTATTCTTAACAGGGACTGCTGCTGAAGTTACTCCTGTTTACTCTGTTGATGATATAGTGGTTGGAAATGGAGATAAAACTATAACTAAAGCACTACAAAAAGAATTCTTTGATCTTGCTCATGGAAGACATGAACTATCTGAAAAATTCTTAGCATATGTAAAATAAAAATAAAGGCTTTTGAGCTGCACCCAAAATCTTGGACACAAGATTGGAGGTGCAGCTCATTTATACCCTTATTTTATTTATAGTCTTGCTTCTAAAAATTCTTTACTTTTTCCAACAATTTCTTTAGGACCTTTATTTACAATCCTATCAACTATATCAGTGTCATCTACTTCTGTAAATGTAAGACCTTCATTTTTTATAAAATATATTTTTCTACTCACATCATAAATATTTGATACTTCACATTCATATCTTCCATCTTTTTCTTCTGTTTCTTCAAAATCTAGATTTTCAATATAATCATATATTTGTTTTATTGTTTCAAAATATCCTTCAATAGTTACAGCTTTTACTTGAAAAGTAGATAAATCATTTTTTGAAGTTAAATATCCTAATTCTATAAATAACATATAGTTATAGCCTTTTTCTTGAGCTTCTGAAAACTTCTTTAGCATTTTTATCACTTTCCTATAAGTTAACTGCCTTTTTTAATTCCTCAACTTTATTTAATCTTTCCCAAGGAGTATCAATATCAGTTCTTCCAATATGTCCAAATGCAGCTAAATCTTGATATTTAAATTTTCCTTCTCTCAATTCAAGAGCTTTTTCAATTCCTCTAGGAGATAAATCAAATACTTTTGATACAGCTTCTGAAATTTTATCTTCATCAACTTTTGAAGTTCCAAAAGTATCCACTTTAATTGAAACAGGTTTTGGAACTCCTATTGCATAAGATAATTGTATTTCACATTTATCTGCAAGTTCTGCAGCAACAATATTTTTAGCTACCCATCTAGCAGCATAAGCAGCTGATCTATCAACTTTTGAAGGGTCTTTACCAGAGAAAGCTCCTCCACCATGTCTAAAATATCCACCATAAGTATCAACTATAATTTTTCTACCAGTAAGCCCAGTGTCTCCATGAGGTCCTCCAATTACAAATCTTCCAGTAGGATTTATATAGTATTTTATATTTTCAGAACTTAAATTATATTTTTCCAAAACTGGTTTAACAACTTTTTCTATAACTGTTTTTTCAATTTCATCATGACTAACTTTTTCATCATGTTGTACTGATACAACAATAGAATCAACATGATCAACTTTTCCATTTTCATCATAAGCTAAAGTAACTTGTGATTTTTGGTCTGGTCTAGCCCATGTAATTTCATTATTTTTCATCATATTAGTAAGTTTTACTAATATTTCTCTTGATAATACAAGTGCTAATGGCATAAGTTCTTCTGTCTCTCTAACAGCACCACCAAACATTATTCCTTGATCTCCTGCTCCACCAATATCTACTCCCATAGCAATATCAGGTGATTGTGCATGGATACAACTTAAAGTACCACAGTTAGAATCAAACCCCATTCCTGGTCTATAACCAATCTCATCAATTTTTTTTCTAACTATATCTTGTACATCAATATATGTTGATGTAGTTATTTCTCCTCCAACTACAACTAATCCAGTAGTACAAAAAACTTCACAGGCAACTCTTGAATTAGGGTCGTCTTTTAAACAAGCATCTAAAACTGCATCTGATATTTGATCTGAAACCTTATCTGGATGCCCTGGTGAAACAAATTCAGAAGTAAAGTATGTAAACTTTTTCATTTTTTTCCTCCTTAAAAATAAATAAAATGTTAAAATAAAAAAACTCTATCTAATTCCAGATAGAGAGATGTATTATAATCTTTTCCATCTATCAGGAATTAGCACCACACATTCTATGTAGGTTGCTGAGATCTCAACGGGCCTGTCCCTCAATCTCTCTTGATGGTTTAATCCAACATGATTCTAACATTTTTTATAAATTTTGTCAATATTTAAAAAATGAGGCTATCTTAAATAATAGCCTCATGTATTTTATTTTTTAGGTGGCAAAATTTCTAACCAGTATCCATCAGGGTCTGTTATAAAATATATTCCCATCTTTTCGTTAACAAAAACAACACAACCCATTTCTGTATGCTTTTTAAAAGCTTCATCATAGTTGTCTACTTCAAAAGCTAAATGGAATTCTTCATCACCCAAATCATATTTTTCTGTTCTATCAGCAAGCCAAGTTAATTCTAATTGGAAATGAGTTATACCATCACCTAAATAGACTATTTTATAGCTTCCATCTTCTGCGAATTTTTCTCTTACAACTTTTAGTCCAAGAGCTTCATCATAAAATTTAATACTTTTTTCTAAGTCTAAAACATTAAAATTTTCATGTAAAAAATGAAATCTCATAAAACCTCCTAACTATTAATTATTTTTAGCCTCTATTTTTGCTAAAGAAATTTTTAATTTTTTCTGAAGTCTTTTCTTTTCTTCATCAGTTTCAAGTTTTTCTAATTCCTTTTTTAAATTTTCAACTAGAGTTTGTTCACTTTCAATATCAATTTCTTCTATTGGAAAAATTTCATCAGCAATTATAGTTGCTTGATTATTAGAAATTTCTAAAAACCCACCTGATAAAAAATAGATATCTCTTCTATCTTTATTAGGACTTTCAATCTCCATTTTTCCCATTGAAAGTTCAGCTACAAAAGGAGCATGATTGGGTAAGATTCCTATATCTCCCTCAGAGGTTCTAAGTCTTAAATATCCAGCTTCTTGTTCTAATATTTTTTTAACTTGAGTCACAACACTTACATTAAAACTAGGCATATTCCCTCCTTATTTTGCTAAATCTTTTGCTTTAGCAACTGCTTCTTCTATTGTACCAACATATAGGAATGCTTGTTCAGGAATATCATCATGTTTTCCTTCTAAAATTTCTCTAAATCCTCTTATTGTTTCTTTTACAGGAACATATTTACCTTCCATTCCAGTAAATTGTTCAGCAACAGAGAATGGTTGAGAGAAAAATCTTTCAATTTTTCTAGCTCTCGATACAGTAAGTTTATCTTCATCAGATAGCTCATCCATACCTAAGATAGCTATTATATCTTGAAGTTCTTTATATCTTTGTAAAACTTCTTGCACTTTTCTAGCCACTTCATAGTGTTCTTTTCCAACTACATCTTCTGATAGAGCCTTAGATGTTGAATCTAATGGGTCAACAGCAGGGTATATTCCTAATGATGCAATATTTCTTGAAAGAACTGTTGTTGCATCCAAGTGAGAGAAAGTTGTAGCTGGTGCTGGGTCAGTTAAGTCATCTGCTGGTACATATACAGCTTGTACTGATGTAATTGAACCAGATTTTGTAGATGTTATTCTTTCTTGTAAAGCACCCATTTCAGTTGCTAGGTTTGGTTGATATCCAACAGCTGATGGTATTCTTCCAAGTAAAGCTGAAACTTCTGAACCTGCTTGTGTAAATCTAAATATATTGTCTATAAATAGAAGAACATCTTGCCCATCTTTATCTCTAAAATTTTCTGCAACAGTAAGCCCTGTTAATGCAACTCTAAGTCTTGCTCCAGGTGGCTCATTCATTTGTCCATAAACAAGAGCTGTTTTTGTGATAACTCCTGATTCAGTCATTTCACCATATAAGTCTCTACCTTCTCTTGTTCTTTCTCCAACTCCTGCAAAAACTGAAATTCCTCCATGTCCTTTTGCAATGTTGTTAATAAGTTCCATTATTAAAACTGTTTTTCCTACTCCAGCTCCACCAAATAATCCTATTTTTCCACCTTTAATATATGGTGCTAATAAGTCTATAACTTTTATTCCTGTTTCAAATATTTCAGTTTCAGTTTCTAAGTCATCAAATTCTGGTGCTTCTCTATGAATAGGTAAAAATGTTTCAGCATTTATAGGACCTTGATTATCAACAGGTTCTCCTAAAACATTTAATATTCTACCAAGAACAGCTTTACCAACTGGTACTGTAATTGGTTTACCTGTATCTATAACTTCCATTCCTCTTTTTAATCCATCAGTTGAATCCATAGCAACAGTTCTTACAACATTGTTACCAAGATGTTGTTCAACTTCTAGAACAAGTTCTTTATCTTCTAATTTTACTTTTAAAGCATTATATATTGCAGGTAACTCATCTTTAAAAGCAACGTCTACAACGGCACTTATAATTTGTGTTATAGTTCCTTTGTTCACCTATTATTGCCTCCTTACCTTTTTTATTTCTGACTTTATAAAAATATAGATAATTCTTGAGTACTATCCTTTAAGATTATACAAGTAAAAATGAGTGAATTATATTCTAAATTTTAGATAAAAAATCAAATAGAATGAGCCGAGTAAATTTCGACATGTTTGAGCTAACTTGTTAGCGAGTTGGTCGAATTTACAGCGAATTCTTGATTTTTTATCGTTAAGAAATTTAGCTAGTAATGAGCCATTTTTACTTTATACTTTAATTTTATAAAGCAGATGCTCCTCCTACTATTTCAGTTATTTCTTGAGTAATAGCAGATTGTCTATTTCTATTATATTTTATATTCAAAGTTTTTATCATTTCATCAGCATTGTCAGTAGCACTACTCATTGAGTTTTTTCTGGCTGAGTGCTCACTGGCAGTGTTATTTAAAATAGCTTGATATATTTGTAAGTTTATAAATCTTGGTAAAAGTGCTGACAATATATATTCAGTACTTGGTTCAAATATATATTCACTATTTAATTCAACTTCTGGTCTTGCTATTGGAATTATTCTTTCACAAGTTAAATCATATCTTAAAGCTGATATGAATTTATTATAAATTACATAAACTTCATCATAGATATGATTATTATATTTTTCAACCACTTCTTCAGAAATTTCACCAGCAATTTTATTCATTTCATCAGGAGAAATTTTTGAGAATGATTCTGAGAAATCATAGTTTCTTTTTGAAACAAAATCAATAGCCTTTCTTCCAAATGGAATAATACTAATGTTTTTATTCTTATTTTTTTCAATTAATTTTTCTAGTTCTTTAAGAGTAGAACTGTTAAAACTTCCACAAAGTCCTCTATCAGATGTTATAACTATTATAGCTATACTTTTCACTTCTTTTCTTCCATCAAAAAGAGGATGTCCTTCATTTTTAACTCCTGAAGCAATATTCCCTAAAATCTTTCTCATACTTTCTTCATATGGTCTTGATTCAGCAACTAATTTTGAATATCTTTTAAACTTAGTTGTAGAAACTATTTCCATAGCATTTGTAATTTGACGAGTAGACTGAACAGATTTTATTCTACTCTTAATTTCTTTCATTCCAGGCATAGTTTACTCCTTAGTTAAAACCTTTTTTAAAGTTTGAAATACTTTCTTTTAATTTTTCTTCCAAGTCTTTGTCCAAAGCCTTTTTATCAGCTATTTCAGTTAGAATATTTGTGTTAGCTTTTAAATATTCAAGTAATTCTTTTTCAAATCTTCTAACTTTAGAAACTTCTATATCATCTAAATGTCCATTTATAACTGTGTAAAAGGACACAACTTGTCTTTCAACTGCAAATGGATGATATTGAGGTTGTTTCAATATTTCCATTATTCTATGTCCTCTTTCAAGTTGAGCTTTTGTTGCTTTATCAAGATCAGAACCAAATTGAGCAAATGTTAAAAGTTCTGTATATTGAGCAAGTTCAAGTTTAACTTTAGATGCAACTTGTTTCATTGCTTTAATTTGAGCAGCTCCTCCAACTCTTGAAACAGATATTCCTGCATTTATTGCTGGTCTAAAACCAGAATTAAATAATTGAGATTCCAAGAATATTTGTCCATCAGTTATTGATATAACATTGGTAGGGATATAGGCAGATACATCTCCTGCTTGTGTTTCAATAATTGGTAGAGCAGTTATAGAACCTCCACCTAATTCATCAGAAAGTTTTGCAGCTCTTTCTAGTAATCTTGAATGTAGATAGAATACATCTCCTGGATAAGCCTCACGTCCAGGTGGTCTTCTAAGTAGTAAAGACATTTCTCTGTAAGCAACAGCATGTTTAGATAAATCATCATAGATTATTAAAACATGTTCTCCTTTTTCCATAAAATATTCTCCAATAGCTACACCTGAGTAAGGAGCCATATATTGTAAAGGAGCTGCTTCAGATGCAGTTGCAGCTACAATTATTGTATAATCCATACAACCTAAATCACTTAATTTTTTATATATTTGAGCAACAGTAGATCTTTTTTGTCCTATTGCAACATAGATACATTTTACATCTTGTCCCTTTTGATTGATTATAGTATCAATAGCTATTGCAGTCTTACCTGTTTGTCTATCTCCTATAATAAGTTCTCTTTGTCCTCTACCAATAGGAACCATACCATCTATTGATTTTATACCTGTTTGTAAAGGTTCAGATACTGGCTGTCTTGCTATGATACCTGATGCTTTTCTTTCAATAGGCATATACTTATCAGCACGAATTTCACCTTTACCATCAATAGGTTCTCCTAAGGCATTGATTACTCTACCAAGTAAATTTTCACCAGCAGGAACAGATACAACTTTACCAGTTGCTCTTACTTCATCTCCCTCTTTTATAAGAGAGGCATTACCAAGGATAACAGCTCCAACATTATCTTCTTCAAGATTCAGAGCCATTCCCATTACTCCATGAGGAAATTCAAGAAGTTCTCCAGACATGACATTACTTAAACCAAAAATTCTTGCAATACCATCTCCTACTTCAAGAACTGTTCCAGAAGTTTTTATTTCTAAACTTTTTTTGTAATTATCTATTTCTTTTTTTATAATAGAACTTACTTCTTCTGGTCTAATATTCAAATTGTTACACCTCCATTTAAGACCTTAACTTTTTTTCCAATTATCTAACTCTCTACGGATAGAACCATCAATGATTTTATCACCTATTTTAATGATTCCACCACCTAGAATATCTTTATCAATTTTTATTTCAAGATTGATTTCTTTTCCAGTTTTTTGAGATAATTTATCAATAAGTTTTTTCTTTTGTTCATCAGTTAATTCTTTTGTAAAAGTAGCTTTTACATCTAAAATTCTATTCTTTCTGTAATAAATTTTTAAATATTCAGCAACTATATATTTTATACAATTCATTCTTCCTTTATCTAAAATATATAATAAAATATTTAAATTTTCACTATTATCTTTTCCAAAAATTTCATTTAAAACTGATTTTTTTTGTTCATTATCAATTAAAGGATTTAAAATAAAATTCTTAAACTCTTTATCTGTTCTATAAAGAACCATAGCTGAATTTAACATTTCATAAATTTCTTTAACTTGATTTTTTTCTTCTGCAATTTCAAAAATTGCTTTAGAATATCTTCTTCCTACTTGTGATTTTATCATTTATCTTCGCCTACCTCTGCTATAAATTTATCTATAAGCGAAATTTCTTGAACATCATCAACCTTTTCTTTTATGATTTTTTCAGCAAGTTCAGCAGCTAAGTTTTTAACTTCTCTACCTAATTCTTCTTTAGCATCATTTTTGATTTTTGCAATTTCTAATTCAGTTGTTTTTAAAATATTCTCTCTATTTTCTCTAGCTTCTTTAATAAGATTATGAGCTTCTTCTTCTGCTTTTCTTTGAGCAGCTTTAACTATTTCAGTAGCTTCTTTTCTTGAAGAATTAATTTGAGCTTCAGCCTCTTTTAAAAGTTGTTCAGCCTCTTTTTTATTTTTAGTTGCTTCAACAAGTTCAGCTTCTATTTTTTGCTTTCTTTCATTTATTATCTTTGATATAGGTTCTTTAAAATATTTTTTTACAATAAACAAAAGAAGAAAAAAGTTAATAATTTGCCAGAAAAAAGTAGAATCAATAGATATTATTGGCACAATACCTTCCCTCCTTTCATCAGGTTAAATTGTAAATATATTATCCTAATTGATTTATGAAAGGATTTGCATAAAGTAAAATTAAAGCTATAACTAGTGAGTAGATACCAGTAGATTCAGCTACTGCTTGTCCTAAAATCATTGTAGATATAATACTTCCTCTTGCTTCTGGTTGTCTTGCAACAGATTCAACTGCTTTTCCTGCTGCATATCCTTCTCCAATCCCTGGTCCTAATCCTGCTATCATAGCAAGTCCTGCACCTACTGCTGAACATCCTAAAACTATTGTTTTTGCTGTTAATAAATCCATATTCTAAATCCTCCTAATATTTTATTTTTTAATTATATTATTTCATACCCTAGTTCTAATCAGTATACTCTGCATCTCCTATTGAGCCTTGAACATATACCATAGAAAGAGTAACGAAAACAAAACTTTGTACTAAACCTGCAAATAAATCAAAGTATAAATGCAGAGCTGCTGGAACAAAATAAGGTACTGCCATATAAATAAGTCCCATTATAACCATACCAGCAAACATATTTCCAAACAATCTCATAGATATATTTAGTGGTTTAGCGAATTCTCCCACTACATTCAGTGGTAACATAACTGGTGTAGGGTCTGCAAAACCTTTTAAATATCCAAATATTCCATTATTTTTTATATTTATTGATATAAATAATGTTGTTACAATTAAAGCTAAACCAATTGTAGTATTCAAATCAGCTGTTGGAGCTCTAAATGCAGGATAAATAACAAATATACCATTTTTTATACTAAACCATGGAATAGGGAAAAATGTTATTATATTTGATAAAAATATAAACAAGAATAAACTTGCAAAAAATGTGTAATATTTCTTTTTCCAAACTCCTAATATTTGCCCAATAGTTCCATCTAAAAATTCATAAATTCCTTCAAGAACTGACTGAAATTTTCCAGGTATTAATTGTAAATTTCTAGTTCCTAATTTAAAGAATAAATAGAAAACAAGTAGAACAAACCAAGTTGTAACCACAGTGGAACTAATAGGAATACCAAATATTGAAAATATAATATCTGGTCCAGATACTAAAGGTCCTGTTGTAAACTCTATTGGTCCTAGTATCACTTTATACCTCCTTTCAACAATTAATTATAGTTTAATTATTTTAAAAGACTTTTAATTTTTTTAAGAATACTTATAAAATAAATTGAAAGTTTTACATTCAATGTTCCTATAAACCCACTTAAAAAAAGTTTAAAGTCATTGGTAAAATATAATAATATACCTAAAAATAATAAGTGTAAGAAATATCTTTTTGCATAACCTATATAAGCAATTCTTTTAGCAACTTTTACATCTTTTGAATAAGCAATTGCTTTACTATCTTGAGAAAGCATATATAGAGCTATAACAGATATAGCACAACCTCCAGAAATTCCAAATAAAAGGTATTTATTTTGAAAAATTAATCCAAGCAAGAAAGTTACAGTAGTAACTATTATAGTTATTTTAAAAAGCTTCTTAATTTCTTCCATCTAATACCTATCCTTTTTAATTTCTATAAACTATAAAACTGAATATTCCTTATATTATCATAAATAGAAAAAAAATAAAACTTAAAAATTTTTAATTTAATTCTTTTTCTATTAATTGAGCAATATCTTCTGCTAATTTATGTACAAGTTGTCTGTCATCTCCTTCAGTCATTACTCTTATTAAAGGTTCTGTTCCAGACTTTCTTACTAAAATTCTAACTTCATCTTTATATTTTTTATTTGCTTCATCAATAAAAGATGTAATATTTACATTTTTATCCCAAGTATTTTTCTTAGCATTGTCAACTTTTACATTTATTAAAGTTTGAGGGGCATCTTTTATTGCAGAAACTAATTCATGTAAATCTTTTCCTGTATCTCTAATAACTTCAACAAGCTTTAATGAAGACAATACCCCGTCTCCTGTTGTAGCATAATCTTTTAAAATAATATGTCCTGATTGTTCTCCACCAATAACAACATCTTCAGCTAGCATTTTTTCAAGAACATATCTATCTCCAACATTTGCTCTTAAAAGCTCTATATTATTTTCTTTTAAGTATTTTTCAAAGCCTATATTGCTCATAACAGTTGTAACAACTTTATTATTTTTTAAAGTTCCTTTATTTCTCATACCAAGAGCTAAAATTCCTATAATTTTATCTCCATCTATTACATTACCAAATTTATCAACTGCTATAAGTCTATCGGCATCTCCATCATAAGCTAAGCCTAAATCTGCTTCATAACCTACAACAACTTTAGATAAAATTTCTGGGTGAGTTGAACCACATTTTACATTGATATTTCTTCCATTAGGGGCATCATTTATAACAACAAGTTCAGCTCTTAAATCTAAAAATACATCTTTTGCTGTTCTATATGCTGCACCATTAGCAGTATCAAGAACTATTTTCATATCTTTAAAATTACCTTTTACACATTGAGTAAGGTAGTTTTTATATTGAAAATACTCATCTTCTGCATACTTAAACTTTCCAACCTTATCTCCATCTAGTGGATTAGCTAAGATATTATCTAAATTATCCATATAATCTTCAATTTGATTTTCAATTTCATCAGAAAGTTTATATCCTTCAGAGTTAAATATTTTTATTCCATTATCCTTTGCAGGATTGTGTGATGCAGAAATCATAATTCCAGCTTTAGCATTTTTTATTTTTGTTATATAGGCAACTCCTGGTGTAGGAATAACTCCAACAAAATCTATATAGATTCCCATTGAAGTAAGTCCAGCTGTTAATGCAGATCTAAGCATATAACCAGATATTCTAGTGTCACTTCCCATAATAACTTTTATTTTTTCTTCATTTGGGTTATTATTTTTTAAATAATAACCAAGTGCATAACCAAGTCTTAATGCTTTATCAACTGTTAATTCCCTGTTTGCTTCTCCTCTAATTCCATCCGTTCCAAAGTACCTTCCCATAAAAATCTCTCCTTTTTTATAGATTTTAAATTTTATTTCTTTTTAAATTTATTTTTGTAGCTATAATTCCTGTTATTAGGCCCATAATTACACCTAATCCTAAGAAAATAATTATAAAAATTATTATTGATTTACTATTTAATGATATATTTCTAAATAGTAAGAAATATACTACTATAAGTTGTAAAAGATTATGAGTAAATGCTGAAATACAACTAATAGATAATAATGATAGGTATTTTCTAAATTTGTAAAGAAAGATCATAAATAATGTACTTATAAGTCCTGCACTAAAACTTATAATAAAGTTGGGAGTAAACAATGTTCCTAACATAAGAGCCTGTATAAAAACTCTAAGTAATATTGTTTGTAAAGCCATTTTTGAATTAAATTTCTCAAGTGCTATAAGTACAGATATATTTGATAAACCAATTTTCATCCAAGGAAATGGTTTAGGTATTATATTTTCAATAAGAGAAAGATACAGACCTAAAAGCACTAAGGCTACCAGATAAATTTCTTCTCTGTATTCTTTTTTTATCATAAACTCACTCCACTTCCTTATTTACTTTATTATACCTTCAACTCTGAGTCCATTCCTATAAGAGATTTATACTTTTCTAATATAGGTTTGATTTCAATATTAATAAATTTTTCTGTTTGTTCAGGAGCAAAACCAATAAAGTTTTTAGGCTCTAAGATAGAAAGTAATTTAGCTTTATCTAATTTGAAGTAGTCATCATTAACTATTCTATCTATTAAATCATTGTCTTTTCCTTCAACCTTTACTTGTTTACCAGCTTCCATAGAATGAACTCTTATTCTTTCATGTAATTCTTGTCTATCTCCACCAGCTTTTACACATTCCATTATTATATATTCAGTTGCCATAAATGGAAGTTCACTCATTATATGTTTTTCTATTATTTTATCATATACTACCAAACCTTCCATAATATTATTCCAAATAATTAATATGGCATCTACAGCTAAAAATGCTTGAGGTAATGATAATCTTTTGTTAGCTGAATCATCAAGAGTTCTTTCAAACCATTGAGTTGAAGCTACCATAGCTGTACTTTGTTGTAATGCTATAACAAACTTAGCAAGAGATGAGATTCTTTCACTTCTCATAGGATTTCTTTTATATGCCATTGCAGATGAACCTATTTGGCTCTTTTCAAAAGGTTCTTCAACTTCTTTTAAATGTTGTAATAATCTTAAATCATTAGTAAACTTATGAGCAGATTGAGCTATATTTGCAAGTAAGTTCATTATTTCTGAATCAACTTTTCTATCATAAGTTTGACCTGTTACTGCAAATCTTTTATCAAAGCCCATTTTTTTAGAAACTAAAATATCTAATTCTTCAACTTTTGAAAAATCTCCATTGAATAAATCTTTAAAACTTGCTTGTGTTCCAGTTGTTCCCTTTACACCTCTAAATCTTAGAATTTTTTCTCTAAATTCTAATTCTTCTAAATCTAACAATAAAGATTGTAGCCATAATGTTGCTCTTTTTCCTACTGTTGTAAGTTGAGCAGCTTGAAAATGTGTAAATCCTAAAGTTGCTATATTTTTATTATCTAATGCAAACTTAGAAAGATTATTCATAACATTTATAAGCTTAGCTTTTATAATTGCAAGTCCATCTTTAATTTGAATTAAATCTGTATTGTCACCAACAAAAGCACTTGTAGCTCCTAAATGTATTATTGGCATAGCTAAGGGAGCTTGTGTTCCAAATGTATGTACATGAGCCATAACATCATGTCTAAATTCTTTTTCTTTTTTTGCTGCTAATTCATAATCTATGTTATGGATATTTTTTTTCATTTCATTAATTTGTTCTTGTGATATATCAAGTCCTAACTCTTTTTCAGATTCTGCAAGTGCAATCCAAAGTTTTCTCCAAGTTGAAAACTTTTTATCAGGTGAAAAGTTATACATCATTTCCTTTGAACTGTATCTTTCACATAATGGGTTTGAATAAATTTCATTGCTCATTGTTTACCTCCAATTTCATTATAATAGCATTTTCATTTGGTTCTGAATAATAATTTTTTCTAATTGATATTTGATTAAATTTATTTTTTTTATAAAAATTTATAGCTACTTGATTACTTTCTCTCACTTCTAAAAAAATATCTTTTGTTTTTATTTTATCTAAAAGTTCTTGAGCAATACCTTTATTTCTATATTTTTCAATAGTTGCTATTGCAAGAATTTCATATACATCTATGCTATCAAGAACCATTAAATATCCACAAACTTTATCATCTATAATATAAGTATAAATAAATGAATTATCAGCTTTTATTAAAGTTTCCATATAACTTTTATTAAAAGCAGAATTTATAAAAATCTCTTTTTCTAAATTAAAAATTTGCTCTATATAATTTATATCATTACTTGTTAATTTTTTAATCATTATATTATTCCTTCATATATTATGTACAATAAAAACAAGAGAGTTATATTTCAGCATTTTAGGATAAAAATTAAATAGAATGAGCCGAGCAAATCTCAACATGTTTGAGCTAACTTGTTAGCGAGTTAGTTGAATTTGCAGCGAATTCTTAATTTTTATCTGTTAAAAAATCTGGCTAGTAACGAGCTATTCTTATTTTACTATTCCTATTCTATTTAAAGGCCAGAATCTAACTAAAGCTCTTCCTCTTATTCTACTTTCTTTTACAAAGCCCCAGTATCTTGAATCAAAACTATTATCTGTATTGTCTCCTAAGGCTAAATAATAATTATCTTTTAAGATAACTTCAACTGTTTCTCCAACTAACAGTTTATCCAAAATGTTTTTATCATGAATAAAATCTAAAATTGGGGCAGTTTCTTCTCCATTTACAACAAACTTTAAGTTAGGCATAAACTCATAGATAGAAACTGAGTTATTTTTTAATTCTTCTTGAACTTTAGCTATATCAATAGAAGCAGATTTATAAGCTTCATTATAATTTCCAGCAGGAATAATTTCTAATTTATCACCTTTTTGTGGAATTCTCCATTCCATATCCCCAATTCCTAAGTTGCTGTATCTTCTAAAATCTATTTTTTCTCCATTTACATATAAAATATCATCTTCTATTTTTATCCTTTCTCCTGGTAACCCCATTGCTCTTTTTGTGTATAGCACTTTATTTTGAATGGGTTCTTCAAAAACAATAATACTATTTCTTTTAGGTGTTGTAAACTTATAAGAAACCATATCAGCAAAAACTCTATCTCCTACTTCTATTGTAGGTATCATTGAACCAGTAGGGATTTTGAAATTTCCTATATAAAATCTTTGAATAATTACAACTAATATAAGTGCTGTTCCTATTGTTTCAATATAATAAAGAGTTTTCTTAAGATGTTTAATTTTCTTTTCATTTTTTATATCATATTTTTCTGTTATCTTCTTAACAAACTTATCTCTACGAACATCAAACTTCTTAGCTAAATCCTTTTCTTTAGCAAATATATAAATAAAGAAAAGTGTTAGAAAAAAATAAAATACTCCATAAAATATAGTTTTTGTTGCAAATAACTTTAAAAGAATTAAGATTGTAATTATAATTATAAAAATAATAATATAAGTCCAATTTTTTGTTGACATTATTCCCTCCCAATATAAACTAAAAATACTATTTATTATACCATACTTTTTCACTTTAAATTAAATTTTATTGATAAAAATTTAAAACTTCTTTCATATAGTTAGACTTCAAA
>ERZ773100.180-NODE-180-length-38228-cov-116.251041_pt1 | contig 38228 bp, 31 predicted proteins | sample MGYA00511119_ERZ773100 | MGnify/ENA primary metagenome ERZ773100 (study PRJEB29015, sample SAMEA2738000) | human oral metagenome | biome: human oral; feature: human-associated habitat; material: dental | place: China | collected 2111 ...
GGTTACACGGAACTTAACGAGCTTTAACCTTAGCCCGTTTATTTATCCTCGAACGATATTGTCATGTCTTACTTCAAAAGGCTAGGGTTTTTTACCAAAATGTGTCAAGGTTCACAAATATATATTCTTGTTACTGGCGGTAAATTGATGTTTTTGTTGCAAGGATTAGTTTTAGTGAACCTGCTAAGTGGTTTTGTGCTGCGGAAATGTATTTTCGTTGCAAAGTATGTCAAAAAAAGATTCGTCAAATCTCACTCTCGCAACCGGTCGTATCTATTTTGCTATTTTGCGTGAAACTGGGCCAATAAACACTGTTTAATCCGTTTTTAGTCTACATAATCCTTAAATTTATCTATGGGCTAACCTGAGGAAAATCTAATGTTCTGTCAAGGTTATAGAGTCTCCTCCGGCTTGAAATATTTGCTACCTACCCCAAAAAAGAACATGTTCGGGGGTATTTTCCGGGGGTGATAGGAGAGTTGCGCGGTTGAAGCCTTGGATTTTCGATAAGCGAAAGTAATAGAAAAGCCGATGGAGACTCGCTACACTGATACCGTGACTGCGGAAAAACTACGCCCACCAGCAGTTGTGCGGTGGGCAGCCATCATTGCCATTATCCAATCAGCTATTGGCCTGGGGTTCGCCATCATACTCATTGTGCGCGAGGCTACCGGCCAGACCGATCCCAATTTGGTCTATGAAAGTGCTCATGCGAATCGGTGGGTAGGTTATGGTACCGCTGTATTTTTCATCATTATTTTTGGTGCGGTTGCTGCCGGTGCCATGATGATGTTTACCGCGCGGCGTTGGGGCCGGGGTCCGGTCATTATGCTGGAATTATTCCTGCTTGTGGCAGCCGTGTACATGTTTAATGCCCAACAATATTCGCTGTCTTTAGCTACTGCCGGGTCGGCGCTTCTTGGCTTGGGGCTGTTATTTAACCCACGAGCAATATCGTGGGCAGCCCAACACTATTAAGTCAATGCCATTAGAAAGGCAGTAAACCTACTAACTCATTCCCCCGTTTTTCGATAATTGTATTTCCCGTAAACCCTAAGGATACCGGTCCGGAATACCCATTCCGATCAACAGGAATTTTTCGAATAACTTTTCCAGTATCCCAATCCGCTACATTTAGACCAGATTCCGTGGGATAGATCAGCTGCTCGGACAGGGCTATCCCCGTGCCTATGGCGTCGTCAAACTCTTGGGATACCGTCATCGTGCTAGGCAAAAACAAGTAGAGCCGTTTACCATCAAACCACGTCATATTATGTGGTAGATCAGCTACCTGCGCCCCAAAGACACCCTTGTGATCATGCACCAATGGGGATTCCGAAACCGCATGTTCATGCGTCATTTGCCCCTTGGTGTTGTAAGTCATAATGCTGGAGCGTTCGGGTGAATACAGCGCCACCGCGCTTTCGCCAATCGCTACGATTTCATTTCCGGTGCCGGGGAGTGCAATATCGGAAGAAATTTCGGGCTTTCGGGATTCTTCCGGTGTGGTTTTTTGCAGTCGAACATATTCGTATGTGTTGTCTTCACCGGGGCAAGCCTCTACCACAGCTAACAGTTCTTGGCGGGTCAAAGCTGAAGAAATCTCACATTCCTCGTGAGGCTGTTGTGCGGGTTCCGCTTTGGCGGGAACGTCACCATATTCCACGGTGCGCACGAGGTCGCTGCGCCATAATTCCACCCGTTCCTGGGATACAATGCCTACTCGATCATTCGAACTAATAGGAACAACATCCGTGGATGCTAGTGATGATCGAGTGGAGTGGTAGGTGCCACTAGTGGAATTAATAGACACGACATCACCACACCCAACTCCCGTTCGGAAATCCGCCACTATCGTGTTCCAGGCTTTACTGAGTGAGCACAACGGCACATCCCTGGTATAGGTCCACACCACGGCACCATTGGATGCATCCAGGGCCTGGATTGTGGTGCTATCATCACCCTGATTTGTAGAAATCACCAGCCCATTGAGCGCTAACGGGGCGTGATTAATGCTGTCGGCAGGAGCCCGCCACGTTTCATGGTAGGTTTCGCCGATCAACGGGATTTGGGCGCCCTCGGTGTAGTCGGTGTTTGCCACGGTCAGGGTGGAATTTCTAATCGGTGCGGTGAGGAACACCCCTAACACCCCGAGGATGGCGACAGTGGCGATGACACCACAAGCAATCCAATCGCGGCGGCTACGCTGCAGAACAGGGGTGAGAGGCGTAGCCACTGCCTTTGCCTTTGGCGTTATGGCTTCGGATGATTGCGGTGGTATGGAATCATTGGATGGAACCTCGGTCGGCATCGGTGTCATTACCTCCTGGTGGTGCGGGAATTACCACGGGAATTATTGTGGGAATGGTTATTATACGACCGGGATCCGTGAGTACGACGGGAATCACCAGAACGCTGGTTTCGACCGCTCTGGGTGCCTCGCGCATTGCGGGCACCTCGCGGTTTAGCTAAACCAGCTCCAGGACCTAGCCCGTAAACACGCTTGCTCGCCCCGATTGTATCCGTTGCATCTGCAGGAATGTCGAGGGCGCTAAATAATTCTGGAGAAGTGCTAAACCATGGTGGTGGTTCGGGGTTATCTAATTGCAGCTCATCATTAATGATTCGCCATTTTTGCAGCTCATCATAACCAACTAACGTGACCGCTGTTCCGGAATGGCCAGCTCTACCGGTGCGTCCGATGCGATGGACATAGGTCATTGGGTCATCCGGGGTCTGAAAATTAATCACATGAGTCACATCATCAACATCAATGCCGCGGGCGGCGACATCAGTGGCCACCAAGATGTCAACCCGATTGGCCCGGAATGCATTCAGGGACGTTTCCCGGGCTGCCTGACCCAGATCCCCATGCACCGCCCCCACGGAAAACCCTCGCTTTGCCAAGTCGGTGGCAAGATCAGCGGCACTGCGCTTTGTTCGGGCAAAAATAATGGTTTTTCCCCGATTATTGGCTTGAAGAATCTTGGCACATGTCGCCTTTTTATCCAAGTGATGCGACTGGAATACCACCTGATTAGTGGTGGTATGCGTCTGCGGTGCATCCACATTTTCCGCCCGAATATGCACTGGCTGGTGCAAGAACTCCCGCGCCAACGTCAACACCGGCCCCGGCATGGTCGCGGAAAACAGCATGGTCTGATGTCGATGTGTCAGTGCTGCCAGCAGCTTTTCGACGTCCGGAAAGAAGCCCAAATCCAACATTTCATCAGCCTCATCCAACACGAGGATAGCCACATGATCGAAACGCAATATTCCCCGCTTATGCAGGTCCAAGAGCCTCCCAGGGGTGCCGACCACGACATCTACACCGTCGTCAAGCACAGTCCGTTGCTCGTCGATAGGGCGGCCACCATATACAGTGGTTACGCGAATGGGGGTAAACATGGCGGCTTTGGTCAGATCAGTGCTGACCTGGATCGCTAACTCCCGAGTGGGGGTAACCACAAGGGCACGGGGGGTGCCATCTAATTCCGCAATATCAGCAGCATCAAAAACCCTATCTAGCAGGGGAATCCCGAAACCATAGGTTTTTCCCATGCCAGTGCGTGCCTGGCCGATAATATCCCGGCCATCAAGCGCAATGGGTAGTGTTTGTTCTTGGATAGCGAAGGTATGAATAATCCCTTGTTGCGCCAGCGCATTGGTGATTTCTATCGCCACTCCGAGCTCGAAAAATGTGGGCTGATCTTTGTTGGAAGACACCTTCACAAGTCTAGCCGAAACAGATAAATATTCAGTGTCACACTTGATTCTGCAATAAATAACCGGTAAAAATTAGGGATTACATGCGCATATACTAGTAACAAATGTTCTTTTATTGAGGTTATCTAAATTTTTTAGACTCTATATTGGTATGGGTATTCAAGACTTTTACCGCGTGAGTCTAAAATAAGGTGCGTTTAAAATTATTAAAACGTGTGTGCTGTTGCCATCATAGGCATAAGACACACAATAACCATAAAATAATCTCACCATAATCAGGAGAAATAACATGGATATCAAAATTGGTTTTTCCGATTCCCCTAGGGAATTGGTCATCACCTCTACAGAATCCCGCGAGCTTATGTCCACCAAAATCGCGGCGGCTCTCAATAACAGTAAGGGGGTACTGGAACTAGAGGACGACAAAGGCAGCCGATACCTCGTGCGCAATGAGCGTATCGCCTATGTTGAAATCGGCTCTGCCACCACCCGTCAGGTTGGGTTTGCTGGGGCCTAACGGCTCAACCAACCTCAAAGGCGCATCCATTTTACGGGTGCGTCGACCCGCACGTTCTACCGTGTCCACTACCTTACCTGCTATTTCCCATGTTATCCCGCAAGAATTAGGCACCCAGCTGTGAATACACGAAACCAATTCGACGACGACGCTGATTACGATCATTACGACGACTACACCGGCTACGAGTACGACCAGTACGGTAACTATGACGACAATCGTTATGGTGATGGCCACTACAACAATGGTCATTATGGTGGCGAACAGTATGAAGACAAAGCGTATGTCGCTACTCAGGCACGGCGAGATAACGGTGACGACAGGACGCGTCCTAGGCAGCAGGGTCGACACGGGCAATCCGGGGTGGCGAATCCCATGAATCATGCCGCGCCAGGAAGGTCTTCCCGACGTGGCGCCACCACATCAGAACGATCGTCATCAAATGGTGCTGCCCCGGGCCGAATGCCGCGGGGTCAGCGTGCCAATACCTCTAGGCCTAATTCTGCGGGGACTCTTGGGCAACGTCTGAAGAACAGTTCGATCATTCAGGTGATTAAAAAATTCGTGTCAGCCTATGGTTGGCGAGCTTACGCAATCCCGCTATTGACGATCGTTACTGCTTGGGTGCTCATTGATGTTGCCTCTTCATCAAGCAGTCAGGAACAGCTCGATACAGTTGGTCGAGCTGTGGCAACCCAAACAGCTAAACCCACAGGGAAGGAAGGACCCGATCCAGCGAAAACTCCCTTCCCAAAGCTGCCGCCTACGGAATTGCCGGCCGGCGGAAACTTCACCCTGACTGGGGACGGTACTTATCGGGTTGTGGGTACTCCTGGGGCGCAGTCCGGTGAAGGAAAGAAGAAAACCTTCAAATATGTGATCGAGGTGGAAAACGGGGTAGACACGGCGGCCTATGGTGGCGATGATGCCTTCGCCACCATGGTTGATGCCACCTTGACTAATGTGAAAGGCTGGACTCATGACAAGGATTTTCGCTTCGAACACATTTCTGAAACAGCGGATTTAAAGCCGGATTTACGGATCCAATTGACCAGCGTAGAGACCACCCATAAAAACTGTGGCACCGATATCGCCATGGAAACATCATGTTTCTCCTCCGAAGGGAATCGGGTGGTGATTAACGAGTCCCGATGGGTGCGGGGCGCCACCACGTTCCAGGGAGATTTGGGCAGCTATCGGCAATACCTACTTAACCATGAGGTGGGTCACGGAATTGGGTATGCTAACCACGAGCCCTGTGGGGGGCAAGGGAAACCGGCACCAATCATGATGCAACAGACCCTGAGCGTGAGCAATACGGAGCTTTATAAGATCGACTCGCAAGAGGTGTACAAGGACGATGGCCTGGTGTGCGTGACCAATCCCTGGCCATACCCGCAACAATAATGGTTCCGCTACGGCACGCCATGCATGAAAGCTCCACTTCTGCCTCCGCATCTTTATGAAGTCCTCGTCGACTCTGATTGCTCGCCAGAAGTGGAGCTTTCAGCCGGGGCGGGATGGGCGGTATGCCATTGGCCCAGGACATAACAGGACATAACGAGGGATCGTCGAGACAGCTTATGCATTCTCCACGGTTTTCGGGGGCCAAGAGTTTTCCGAAGCTCCACTTCTAACTCAGACAAGAGATTCTGGGGTCTTCTGGTGCGGAAGTGGAGCTTTAGCGCTGGTAAGAGGCCTGCGTCGATGCCTCTGGTTGGCGATTTTGGCAAGAAACCCATGAAGCTCGCAGGGTGAAAGCTCCACTTTTGAACGATGCTGTAGGTCTATGACTAAGATCGCGGCGGAAGTGGAGCTTTCACCTTTACCGTCAGGTTACTACCTAGCCAATGCCGCAGCTACGGCCACCATGATCCGTCACTAATTAGGCGCTCACCGGCGTATACGCCAGCCACCGCATGATCGCTGGACGGCTAGCATTCACCACATCGCCTTATTCCGTTTCCTTCCCCGGACTCGGATTCGAACATCGGAAGACCCGCAAAGCTGTCAACCGATGGGTTTACGCTAGGGCATCATGAGCCCAACTTCATAACCCAAAAATATGGCGACCATATTTTTATAGCGAAAACCTTTATTCCTGTGTCGCCAACCAGAACTTCTTTCCGACATTGCGCTGCTAAAGCCGGGTTTTTATGGTACTGGGCCTTATGCTTACACCATGACATACAACGATCATCACCCCCACCCTCCCCAACCCCTAACACCACACACACGACCCCAATTAGAACTCATCACCAATACCAATTACCGTGAACCGCAACACCAAACACCTGGGGTATCAACCTGCAGTGGAGCAGCGCACGGCGGTTTCCTCTCCCGCGATCCCGCAGCATTGCCCGATCATGTTCGTGATTCCTTTCATGTGGACGCTACCTCTTCGGCAAAACGACTGGGATCGCCCTGGGATTATGGTTGGTTAGTACAAAATATAGTGTTAATCCCGGTCATCCACCCGGATCGTGCCGCCTGGTCATCGCGGTTACGGGAAAACCTGAAGGTTGATGGGGTACGCATCGTAGCCCCGGTGCGCACTACCGATGGTCGATTTATCAATGCTGGGTGGCGGGCATCCGTTTTCGTGCCGGGAGAATTAGGGTGGCGGGGGGACGAAACCATTGCGGCAGCCCTGCGGCTAGACAAGGCGCTGGCTCAAATAACTATTCCTGACAGCTTTCACCTGATTGATCGGAAGGACATATTTTCAGTAGCAGATCATGCGGCCTGGCGGGAGGAACATGATCTAGTGGTGTTAGACCCCAAAGACCCAACCCATGAGACGGTGGCGGAATGGATGCCACAGATTCGTAAACTGATGCAACCCCTGGTAGACATCAATAATAATGCGCTGCCGAATCAGGTAACACACGCGGACATGTTTGCCACCACGGTATATGCCGGGGATCGCATGCCGGCGGTAACCGATGTGGTGGGGGTAGCCCACCCTTATGGCTATACGGCAGCACTGGCATTGGTTGATGCGTTACTGATGAACGTGGTAGATGTGAGTGTGATTGAACGATTCCGACACGTGGCGGCATTGGAACAGCTCATATTGCGAGGACTGCTTTACCGACTCTATGTTCATGCCCTACACCCCGGTGCCTCTTCGAACTCAGGTACTAATCTAGGTCTGGTGTGCCACACCATCATGGCATACATGTCGCAACGACATGGCACAATCTAAAGTTATGACTTCCCCTGACCTCACCGACCCCACGCACTCTTCCACAGACCAAGCCGCCGAGTCCCAGCCGCCAATCCCGGGAAAAATGGAAACCCCCAAACTCACGGTTCGGCTGGTGCGTCGCCACGCCGAGAATCCGCGCCGGGATTGGGATAATGACCTTTACCACGCGGAACGCGGCACATGGCGGTTGACCGGACCAGCCGGTTCCGGGGTTACTAGCTTGTTATTGGATACGGTTGCGCGTCGAATTGAGGCAGGGGAGGACCCGGAACGGATTCTCATTGTGGCGGCGTCGAAGCAGGCCGCATCGCGGTTACGTAGAGGCATTGTGGCGCGCGTCGCTACCTCACACTATAAATCGGCTGGCACCATGGTCCGGTCGGTGCACTCCCTGGCTTTCGCCCTGCTTCGGCGCATGCGGGACGAGAAACTCCGGCTGATTACCGGCGCTGAGCAGGATGCCGTGATTCGGGAATTACTTCAAGGCCATAGCGAGCTCACCGGGGAGGGACAGCAAGAGCAGGGGCCTCAGGTGCCGATCACTATCTGGCCGGAGGAGTGCCGGGACGGCATCGTCATGGTGGGGTTCGCCCGGGGGTTGCGTGACTTTCTGCTGCGGACCGTGGAACGCGGGCTTGGCCCTGAAGACCTCGAACGCTTGGGGGAGGAACATCATCGACCAATGTGGGTGGCTGCGGGCAAGTTCCTCCGGGAATACGAGCAGGTTATGTCCCTGGGCGGCACGCATTCCTTGAGTGCTTCGGAACTCGTATCCATGGCCTTGGAACACGACGTACCGCCGGAGATTTCCTATTCCACCGTGATTGTGGATGACGCGCAGCACCTTGACCCCAAGTCCGCGGAACTCGTGGCTCGCTTCATAGACCAGGCAAATTTCGCGGTGATCGCCGGCGACCCTGACCAGTCGGTATTCCGATTCCGTGGCGCCCGACCTCAATTTTTACAGCACCACCCGGTGGATCATGAGCTGCGGTTACACACGTCGTACCGGGTACAGGCTCGCCCCGGCGCGCCCGGTGTGCACTTCCACCGGGCTGATTCGACCGGAAACATGTTCGAATTTGTTGCGGATCGGATTCGGCGCGCCCGCCTGATTGATGATGTGCAGTGGCGGGATATCGCCGTGGTTGTGCGGTCTGTGGGCATGATTACCCCGATTCGTCGCGCGCTTCTGGCCGCCGGGGTTCCGGTGCACATCGACCCGACGGATATCGTGCTCAGCCAGCAACGCATCGTATCCGCCCTGATCTTGGCGGTGCGTGCGGTTCACCACGGTTTGACGCTGGCCGAGTTGGAAGAGCTTGCGCTGGGCCCTATCGGCGGCGCCGATGCTGTTACCTTACGACGCCTGTTGCGGGGTCTGCGTCAGGTGGAGCTTCGGCGCACCGGTGCCGTGGCTGATGCGTTTCAGACGCCTACCCGCCGATCCCTGGAGGTCCTATCCGAATTGGTGCTCGAACCCGAGCCGGATCCCGGTTTGGTCGCCGAGGTGGAGCAGGTCCTCACGGATCGGGAACAGGATATTTTAGGCCGCATTCGCCAGGTTATCGCCGCGGGCCGGCAAGGCGGCAGCGTGGAGGAAGTGTTGTGGGAGATCTGGTCCGCCACCAACCTGGATAAGCACTTGTCGGCGGTGAGCATGCGTGGTGGTGCTGCCGGCTCCCAAGCTGATCGTGACTTGGATGCGGTCATGGCGCTTTTCGACGCCGCAGGCGACTGGGTGGAGCGTCGACCTAATTCCACTATTGATGCGTTTATCACCCACATCGAGGAGCAGGAATTGCCCACCGGTGTGCGGGATCGGCGACTGGTGGTCCCGGATGCGGTCAACATTGTGACGGCCCACGCTACCAGTGGCCAGGAGTGGCACACTGTGATTATTTGTGGGGTGCAGGAGGACAGTTGGCCGTCGTTAAGCGAAACGGGCACGCTGTTTGGCCAGGAAGAACTGGTCGACCTTATTGACGACGGCATTGCGCCCGGCACCACCATTGCGCGGGTAACAGAACAGCTGCGGGAGGAGCGGCGGCTGTTCCACATGGCAACAAGTCGGGCCACGAACACGCTCATTATCACTGCTGTCGACGACCCGGATGCCGCCGAGCCGCAGGAGCCGTCCCGGTTTGTGCGGGACTATATGCAACCAGATTCCCCCGAGGATCTATGGGAGCCGCAGGAGCGCGTGGTTGGGGAGCAACAGATCGATGTGGATAATCCGCTCACCTATACCCGGCTGTTGTCCGCGCCTGCGATTGTAGCGGAGTTGCGGCGTGTGGTCACCAACCCTGATGAGACGCAGCGAGCTCGAAACCAGGCTGCTCGGCAGTTGGCTCGTCTCGCCGAGGCTGGTGTCCCCGGCGCCCATCCGGATCAGTGGTGGGGGATTGCCGGCCCTAGCACCACAAGGTCGTTGCCGGTGAGTTCGTTATCGCCGTCGAGGATTGAGGCGGGTATGGCGTGCCCGCTGCGGGCGACTATGTCCCGAATCTTCACGGAGGAAGAACTCGTCTTCCCGTTATTGCGAGGTAGGCTATTGCACGCTTTCGCCGAGGCTGTGGCGTTAAACGTTGATTCGGATGTGGCCAGGCTAAAGATTATGGATGCCTACCAGGAGATCCTCGCAGCCCCAATCTGGTTGCGATCCCATCGGCTCGACACGTGGCGTACTGTTTTGGATCGCACCAAAATGTGGATCGAGACTCACCGGCACATATTCGAACAGGTGGGTGTGGAGGTAGAGGCTGAAGTCACCATTGCCGAAGGCATGAAGCTGAGAGGCCGCATTGACCGTCTGGAAAAAACCATGGATGGCGACTATCACATTGTTGATTTCAAATCGGGTACCAACAGCCCTTCGGAAAAAACGATAGCCGATCATATCCAGTTACTCACCTACCAGTTGATCCTGCACCATGGTGCTTTCGACGGCACAAAGATTCGAACTGCCCGCTCCACAGAGTCGGGCATGACCGTTGACGGTGCTACCCTGGTCTACCCGGAAAAGGACACCAAAAAGATTTGGTCTATCACCCAGGCCGCAAAAACCGAGGAGCAGCTGGCCGAGTTTGAAGACCAACTTCCCGACCTACTGCAGGCATTACGGGGACCAGAGTTGCAGGCGCAACGAAACCCACGGTGTGCTACCTGCAAGCTGAAACCTATTTGCCCCGTTTTCGATACCGGGAAATGGACGACCGAACCCACCACCAACGTGTCATAGGCCAGTGATACCCTTGGTTTCGTGCTCATTGATCCCATCGAACTCTCCAGGCTGCTGGGGCAAAAATACCCCCCGACGGAGCAACAAGCGACCGTAATACAAGCCGATCTTGGCCCCATGCTGGTGGTGGCCGGTGCCGGCGCTGGTAAAACCGAAACCATGGCGGCCCGGGTGGTGTGGCTGGTGGCCAATGGCCTCATAAACCCCGACCAAGTGTTGGGCCTCACCTTCACCCGGAAGGCCGCGCAGCAGCTGGGGAAGCGCATCAATGATCGGCTGGGGCAGCTTGCTGGTATCCCCGACATTGCAGCGCTTGATCCTTCGGGACGGCTCGCTAATCGACTGCGTTCCGCAGGCCCTACGACGTCCACCTATGACGCATTTGCGGGGAAGCTTGTTGGGGAATTTGGGCTGTTGTTGCCGGTGGAACCCAGCTCCCGCATCATCAGCCAGACCGAACTGTACCGTATTGCCGTCCAGGTGGTGAATGAGTATGAGGGTGAATTGTCCATGCGGCACACAACCGGTCACGTCGTCGATACGCTACTCACGCTCACCGCGGAGCTTGACAACCATATGGTGGACGAGCGGGAACTCAAAATCGAAAGCCTGCTATTCGCACAATTGTGCGAGGAATTGCCACCGGCGAAACGACAACGGAAAAAACCCAACCAAAAAATCCTGAGATGGCAAGAAACCCAATTTCACCGCATCGAGTTGCTGCCGCTGGTCACCAAGCTGAAGGATCGGCTCAAGGACGAAAACCTTGTCACCTTTGGAGAGCAAATGTCCCTTGCCGCCCGGCTTGCCGTGGAAAACCCCAGCGTCGGCAAGGTGCTGCGAAACCGCTACAAGGTTGTTATGTTGGACGAATACCAGGACACCAGCCACGCCCAACGAATGCTTCTCCGCAGTTTATTCGCCGGGGGCGCGGTGACCGCTGTGGGGGACCCCATGCAATCAATTTATGGTTGGCGAGGCGCTACCGCGGCGAACCTCAACCGGTTCGTTACTGACTTCGCTATCGATCCTCAAGAGCCTGCGGTGAAAAACGAGCTGACCATCAGTTTCCGCAACCCATCCGAGGTGTTGCATCTCGCCAACGCGGTTGCGACGACTGTGCTCGGTGCCCCGAGCGACCCAAACCGACCCGTGCAACCGCTGAGCTCACCACCGTCCGCGGCGACGGGTGACATCCAACTCGGGTACTTTCCCACGATTGCCGACGAGCGAGAATTCGTCGCCGACACCCTGGCCGAACTTTACAACAACCGTGATACCGCCAAGCCGTTTACCGCCGCCGTTCTTGTGCGGCAAAACGCTCACACGGGTCCCATCGCCAAAGAGTTTCAACGCCGCGGCATCCCCTATGAAATCGTGGGCATCAATGGTCTTCTCGATGTTCCCGAAGTCGCCGACATGGTGGCAGTAGCAACAATGCTGATTCGCCCCACCGATTCCGCCGCGGCCCTACGCATCCTTGGAGGTCCGGCCGTGGGCTTGGGCGTGCGGGACATACAGGCGCTTGCCCGCCGCGCCGGGGAACTATCCGGTCGGGCCACCAGCGGGAAGGCCACAGATTCTGTGGACCCGGCCGTCAAGTTGGGGGAGGAAATCGCCGAGGTTCTTGCCGCGGATGCCGAAAACATTGTGGGGCTCACGGATGCCATTGCCGATTTGGGGGAGCCGGAAAAATATAGTGAGGAAGGGCATCGGCGTTTAGGCCGATTGAGTTCCCAATTACGCAGGCTGCGGCAGACTGTTGCCGCTGGCAGTAGCCTCCCGGATCTTTTTGCCGAAATTGAACGGGTCATGGGGATTCGCACCGAGGTGTTGAGTCGGGAAAACCCACGTCTCGATGGCGCGGTGGGGACCATTCATTTGGACAAGTTACATCAGGAGGTGGCGAATTTTGCCACCATCCCTAATACCACGTTGTCGCAGCTTCTTGACTATTTCACGGAGGCCCGGCGTCAGGAATCCGGCCTGGAATTGGGTGAGGTTCAGGTGCGGAGCGATAGAGTGCAGATCCTCACCGTGCATAAGGCGAAAGGCCTGGAATGGGACACTGTGTGTGTGCTGCATGCCAACAATAGGGATTACGACAAGACGCGGGCGAGTACATGGTTGACGAATCCGGCCATGGTGCCGTCGACGTTGCGGGGTGATGCCGCAGAGTCGGGGGATACGGTGGGGTCCCCGGTGCTAGACACATCGTGGCTGGAAAACCGGGCGCAATTAGAGGCCGAGTGCGCGGCCCACATAGAAGAGTTTCGGCAGTCGTTGTCAGAGGAAAGCACCCGCTTATTTTATGTGGCTGTTACCCGGGCGGCTCAGCGGCTCATTGTGACCGCTTCCGCGTTGGATGATAATGAGCGTGACACCGAGCCGTGCAGCAATTTTTTGTTGATGAAGCGGAATGCATCGACGGACAGCATCGTGGCATGGCACGATCCGGCTGAGGCTGCCGCCACGGATACCAGTGATGAGCCGAGTGAGGTGCAACAATCGCCCACCGGGATGTTTCCGAAACTCACCAAAACCGTTGACCTGCTCACTGGGGCGGATTTGGTGCGGAAGGCGATAGCACAGCAGTCGGCGGGTGATCCCATAGCGTTCAACCAGGACAATGACTTGTTTCAGCTGTGGGAGAAGGATGTGACCGCGCTCATTGAGGAATATCAGCGGTTGCAATCAGACATTGTGGAAGTGGAATTATCTCCCGAGCTTACGGCCACGGATATTGTGGCGTTGAAGCAAAACCCAGAGCAGTTTGCCCGTCGGCAGCGTCGTCCGGTGCCGTTTAAACCCAATCGGTATGCGAAGCGTGGCACCGAGTTTCACAGTTGGTTGGAACAACGATTTGGAGCACCAACGCTTCTTGATGAGTCGGAATTACCTGGCATGGATGAAGAAATCACACCAGGCCAGCTTCAAGAGTTGAAAGACAAGTTTGTGGCGGGCCAGTTTGCCGACCGCACCCCCATGTTTGTCGAGCAACCCTTCGAGGTGTCAATTGATGGGATTGTGATCCGGGGCCGCATGGATGCCGTGTTCCGTGATGAATCTGGTTGGCACATTGTTGACTGGAAGACGGGACAATTACCCAGCCGGGCCGATATGCGGTATTTGATGATGCAGTTGGCGGTGTACCGGATTGCCTGGGCCCAATTGCAGGGGATTGATCCAGATGAGATTCACGCCTCGTTTTATTATGTGCGCTACGACAAGCTGTCCAGTGCCGATAATTTGCCCAGCGAGCGGGAAATTGCGGAAACGCTGCGATTAGCGGCACAGCCTATTGAGTGATTGAGTATCAGGCGGGGTCCGGCGGCGCGGTGCCAGGACCACGTGGGGCTGTTGTGCCCTTAGTGGGGTGGTGTTCTTCACTTGGTCAAAGCCTGGTTAGGTAGACCCTACACGGGCAAAAGCTCCACTTTGGAAACATGATAGTGCCATCTGGCTACCATCCTGTTGGAAGTGGAGCTTTGACCACTTTGATTATTTCCGCTACCCAGGCAGTCACGGCGGGGCATGGGGCGAGGTGTGGCGGGGATTCGGATCAGCATGGAAAGCCATGGGCGGAGTGAGTGCCGGTGTTGGCTTTTCAAGCTCCACTTCTCTTTTCTGCATCTGGTTGGTCTTTGTGCTTAGTGCGGCGCGATGCGGAAGTGGAGCTTTTGCCCGCGGGCACTGATTTGGGTCAGTAGAAATCCGGTAGATTTGCGGTCAAATCGGGCTTTTCCCAAAACCCTTCGTGCCGATTTTATGGCGAAGATACGCCAAGGCGCGTAATGGGTTTCGGTGGCCTTCACACCCACGAGATGGTTGTGGGTGTCAAGTAAGGTACTTGCGGGATAATCCCGAAAAAATGAGTTTCTAGGTGAATCGGATCCAAATGACCATCATGCAGATGATACCTGCCGATACTGCAGACAAGAGAAGCAGGGATCGTTGCTTGTCTTTTACCGTTTCCGCATCACCAGACGACATTGCTTTTTGTCCTAGCGTAAGCAGTGATGCCATCACGACGAATTTGATGAGATATGCCCAGTAAGGAACATGATCATCTCCAAACAAGGCGGAATCAATAGTGAAAACTATTGATAGCAATAAGATCCAGATTACTTTATAGACTTTTGACTTCTCCATAATGGAAGACCTCAATCGTTTGATCGTTAGCTTTTTTGGTTTTTACCAGCGCATTCCCTGCGGTATGGTGACCAATAGTCGCCAGCATCTTGGACTAGTGGTGCCCCAGGCGGCGAACTATTTTCATCAGACTTAAGATTGATAAAACCTTGATGGCTTCTTTTCCTGATTAATTTGCTAGAACCACATCTTTTCCTTAGTTTTAACAGTGCGAACGTTGTTGTTATCGCTAAAATGTATTGATAGAATCTCTTGCCCGTTGATTTTGCGGTCCCTAATGTTGGGGTATGATTAGTAAATTTTCTTGCGGTATGGAAATCGGCAATAACCAATAGGCATGGAAATATTATCTTTCATATTTGCGTATTTATAAACGTAGAGCACTATTTGATCCCTCATTTGCCAACACGATTCGTGCAAGTTTTTAGAGAAATCAAAACCTGATTTAAAATTGCTTCCAATTATATAGGTTGATTTTCACAAAAGATACCAAGGGGGTAAAGCCATGAAAAACAACCCGCATTCAATAGGTTCACGCCATATAAACAAAATGACTCAGGTCAAGAACACATATCTCTGATCTCTAGGCCATTCGATACGGCTTACATATGTAAAAAATAGCGGTGGATAGATCAGCGAATGTGCGTCAAGAATCTGTGTTACTGCAGTACTGCTACTGTGCTGTTATTGCGGTTATGAGCTCCAGTCAAGCTCCCACTCACAATGTGCTAAAGCTCCACTATTAATGCGCGAGTTACGTTGAAACCAGCTCAGCTATTTTCCGTTTTGGGAAGTGGAGCTTTGGGCCTGTCATCGTCGGGCTACTGTCAGGTTACCGTCAACTGGCCGTCAAATAGACGTCGTGGTCATAGGCATAATTATAGGAATAATCATGGTTAGCCATGTGATTTGTGTGATACCAAGAATGAGTTTTGGGGCTTCTGGGAAACCGGTCGAAACAGACTATCCTGAAGCATTATGGTGTTCATGGTTCATAAGGACGTCCGAGGAGCAGAGCGTTATGCCGAGTAGGTATCCCCCCGACCGTTCGGGTCGGTTGAGTAATGAAGCCAGTAACCCTGATATTCCCCAGCATGCATTAATCAATATCATCCGAATTCCAGTGAACGTTCAGGTCAGCCCCATTGAGCTGATTGTGCGTCGCGTGGGGATCGCATTGGTACTCATCATCATGGTGGCATTGGTTGCCTATATGGAGAAAGATGGTTACTCCGAAAAACTATCATTTATTGATGCGTTGTATTACGCTGGCGTGACGCTATCAACTACGGGTTATGGCGATATTGTGCCGGTGACGCAGCTAGCTCGGTTGATTAACCTGTTTGTGGTCACACCGTTGCGGTTAGGATTCGTGATTCTACTGGTTGGTACCACACTATCGGTGTTGACCGAAGAATCCCGTAAGGCATGGCAGATTCAACATTGGAGGAAGAGGATGCGTAATCATACGATCATTATTGGTTACGGCACGAAAGGCAGGTCTGCGGTGGCGGCATTATTGGCTGATGGCACGTCACCGAAAGATATCGTGGTCGTTGACAAAGATTCCCGTGTGTTGGAGGTGGCCGAGGCGCAGGGCTTGGTCACGGTGAATGGTTCGGGAACCCAGTCGAATATTCTGAAACTTGCCGGAGTGGGTAAGGCAAAAGCCGTGGTGGTCGCACCAAGCATTGATGACACAGCAGTGCTAGTCACCTTGTCGGTTCGGGAATTAGCGCCGAGCGCATGGATTGTGGTGAGCGTGCGGGAGTCGGAAAACCAACACTTATTGGAGCAGTCGGGGGCGGATTCCGTGGTGATTTCATCGGAGACCGCCGGCCGCATGCTGGGGTTGGCGACAGTAACACCATCGGTGGTGGAAATGATGGAGGACTTATTGTCGCCCGACGAAGGCTTTTCCATTGCGGAGCGGCCCATCGCCGACGATGAGGTGGGGGCAAATCCCCGCCATCTGGCGGATATCGTCCTGGGGGTGGTGCGCTCCGGCGAGCTTTACCGCATCGATTCGTTAGAGGCAGAGACGGTAGAGCCGGGGGATCGGCTGCTGTATGTCCGCCGCGTGTTTAGCGACGACACAGAGGATGACTAGTCATGCAAGTTTTTGTTTTTGATTCTGTGGGCCGCACCATCCCCACGCTTGTCGACGCCCTCCCGGGTGCCCCAATCTACCCATTACCAGGTGGTGGGGGAGTGCAGCGGATCACCTCTGACTCGCTGCAGAAGCTAGCAGGTGGAACGCATATACAGCGGACCACGGACCCTCAGGCCCTCACCGCCCTGGCGGTATTGAACTATCGAGAAACCACCCGCTTCGACCCGCTGACTGGCCGCCCACTGCTTTTCGACGAACACGGCGCGGCCACCGTCGAACACGACCAGGGAACGGTCCAAGTATTTCCACGCATCAACCCCGCAGTCATCGGGCTCATCACCCTGGCAGGCACGGAGCGAATACTCCTGGGGAAAAACGTCAACCACCCGCACTATTCCCTCATAGCCGGATACGTCGACCTGGGCGAAACCCTTGAAGCTGCCATGCAGCGGGAAGCCCAAGAAGAAACCGGACGCACCATCTACGACCTGCGCTACCAGCGCAGCCAACCATGGCCCTACTCCGGTTCCATCATGGTGGGCTTCACCGCCACCACCGACGATGAACACCCCACCATGCCCACCGACGGGGAACTCTCCGAAACCCGGTGGGTGACCCGTGACGAGCTGCTCAACAACACGCTGCCGCTTCCCGGCCCCGGTTCCCTAGCGGCAAACCTTATTCATGAATGGTTACACCAGTGATAAATCTTGGCGACCTAGACGCGGACCAACAACAAGCAGCCACCGCCCCCCGCGGCCCCGTGGCCATTCTTGCCGGTGCTGGCACCGGCAAAACCCGCACCATCACCTATAGAATCGCACACCTGATCGACCAAGGATTCGTGGGGGGCAACCGGGTCATGGCGGTCACCTTCACCAAACGCGCCGCCGGCGAAATGGCCCACCGCCTCCGACTCATGGGTATCGGCGGCGTCCAAGCCCGCACCTTCCACGCTGCCGCTATGCGCCAACTCGCCTATTTCTGGCCCCAGGTCGCCGGCAACCTCTCCTGGCAACTCTTGGACAACAAATTCCCGCTCGTAGGCCGGGCAGCCCGTAGCCTCGGCATCGACTCCTCAGTCGAAAACGTACGCGATATCCTCAGCGAAATCGAATGGGCCAAATCCCGGCTCATCAGCCCCGAACAATACGTGGCCGAAACCGCTCACCGCCACACCCCACAACCAGCCCCCATCGTCGCGCAAATCTACCAACGTTACGAAGACGCCAAAATCAACCCAGACGTCATGCTCCTCGACTTCGACGACCTCCTCCTCCACGTTGCCGGGGCCATCGAAAACTCCACCGCCATCGCCGAAGAATTCCGGGCCCAATACTGCACCTTCGTCGTCGACGAATACCAAGACGTCACCCCCCTCCAACAACGAGTCCTCTCCGCATGGCTGGGCAACCGGGACGACATCACCGTCGTCGGCGACGCAAACCAAACCATCTACTCCTTCACCGGCGCCAGCCCCGAATTCCTCCTCGACTTCTCCCGCACCTACCCACACGCCACCGTCGTAAAGCTGCAACGTGACTACCGATCCACACCGCAAATCACCGATTTAGCCAACACCATCATCAGTCAAGCAACCGGCCGAGTTTCCGGCACAAAACTCCAGCTCCGCGGCATGCTCCCCGCCGGCCCAGCACCCGTCTTCGCCGGCTACGACGACGAACCTGCCGAAGCCCGAGCTGTCGCCGGACACATCAAAAACCTCATCGAACAGGGAGTACCCCCAGCCGAAATCGCGGTCCTCTACCGCATCAACGCCCAATCCGCCCCATTCGAACAAGCCCTCGCCGACGCCGGCATCGTCTACCAAGTGCGGGGCGGCGAAGAATTCTTCAAACGGCCAGAAATCCGCCAAGCAATTAGCACACTCATTCGACTCTCACAGCGGGAAGAACACCAACCACCTGACCTCATCGGCCCCCGCATACACGAACTCGTCGAATCCGCCCTCGCCCCCATCGGCCTCACCCCCCAAGAACCCGAAGGCGCCCAAGCCCGCGAACGCTGGCAAAGCCTCCAAGCACTCGTCGAACTCAGCAAAGAACTAGGCAAAGCCACCCCCGACCTCAACCTCATTGGGCTCCTGCACCAACTCCACCAACGCGACACCAACAAACATCCCCCCACCATGCAAGGCGTCACCCTCGCATCCCTCCACGCGGCCAAAGGCCTGGAATGGGACGCCGTGTTCCTAGTCGGCCTCACAGACGGCAGCCTCCCCATCACCCACGCCATCAAAGCCGGCGTAGCCGCCATCGAAGAAGAACGACGACTCTTCTACGTCGGCGTCACCCGGGCACGAAAACACCTCTTCCACTCCTGGTCGGCAGCCCGCCAAGAAGGCGGCCGACACAGCCGCAAACGCACCCGCTTCCTCGACGACATCATCCCCGAAACCAACAAAATCACCACCGCTAAACCAGCCAAACGACACCGGCGCCCTGCCCGATGCAAAGTCTGCGGCAGCCCACTCGTCGACACACCCGAAAGAATCCTCGGAAGATGCAACAACTGCCCCTCCGACGCGGACCCACAAATCTTCGAAACCCTCCGCGTCTGGCGGGCCGGCGTGGCAAAAACCAACAACATCCCCGCCTACATCGTGTTCTCCGACGCCACCCTCCAAGCCATCGCCGAAGCCCTCCCCACCAACACCGCCGAACTACTCAAAATCAACGGCATCGGTCAAGTCAAAGTCGAACGCTACGGACAAGACCTACTAGAAACCGTCGCCCAATTCCTCGACGACGATGAGGAATAACCAACAACAACCAACCTGCCCACATCATGACCGATTCTCCCAACACACTGGGCAAATCGGATGCGTCCGAACAACAGTCTCCACCGCAGTACCAACAAACGGATTCACCTCAATACACACCCCCGGCGCATACGACGCATTCACCACCCCCGGTGCCGGATACCGCGGCATCAACAACGCCGCCACCCGGGCGGCCGTCGCATACTCCACAACTGGATTATGCCGAGGATTCAGCGGCAAATCCTTAGTAACAGTCCGCCACTGCGGATCCGCAGAAATCCGATACAACTCGGCACACTGCAAACACGCCCCCTCACCCCGCACCCGAATCGGCCCAATAACCCCAGAAGAATCAATAATGGTAGCGGGAATCACATCATCCCACCTGCCCAATCTGCGGCAAATGCTTTTACCATATCCGACCTTACCCACCGGAATTACCAACAACTCCTTAGGAATTTGGGCAAGAAACCGCTCCTCAGACTCGCCCCGTCGCGGTTGCCGCACCACCACACCAAGCTCCCCCAACAGGCGAATAACCGTTGCCGCAAGCGAACACCTACCTATCACCGCAACAACCATGTGTTCGAACGGGATTAGTACGCCATGATTCAGTAAATCATCAATGAGCAGGCGGGCTTTGATTGCGGAAAGACCCGTCATCTCTACCCGACGGTGCAAAACATCCACGCCGACCGGATTAATGCACGACATGAGAATCGGCACAAGCAGGCGCTGCGGCGGCCCCTGAACCTCAAACACCCCAGCGGTTGTGGCATCAGCACCGCATTGAATACCCACGTTTGGTCGGCGAATAATATGTGCGCTGGGGCTCAATACCACCAGGTGCTTGTCACCATGTCGCGCCGGGGCGGCTTTGAGTATTTCACCAGCGGTGAGTAGGGCCGTGTCGGGTTCCTGTGGCTCGGCAAGGTCAAGGCTGGGCGGGTCGATGCCGGGAAGCGCCGCAGGGTTGGGTAATGGGTGGTGAATATTGGTTTTCCCCGGCATGGTTCTACCATGTCATGAATTAGAATGAGACACCATGGCTGCCGTACCAAACACGTTTGATATTGAGATCATTCGTTCCGCCCGCCGCACCCGCACTGCTGCCGGCCGAATCGTTGATGGGCGCATCCAGGTGCGCGTTCCAGCGAACCTATTGCCGCACGAGGAAGCGCAGCTTGTTGATGACATTGTTGCAAAGATCAATCGAAAAACCACCGCCACCGCCCGGACTGATGCCGATCTGACCCGGCGTGCCCAGGTGCTGAACCGGACGGTTCTTGATGGTCAAGCCACCATCGGTAGCGTCAGATGGGTCACGAACCAGAGTCAGCGGTGGGGTTCGTGTTCACCGGCCACGGGGGACATTCGGATTTCCCACCGGTTGCGGAACGTACCCGATTATGTGTTGGATTCGGTGTTGGTGCATGAGCTCACCCACACGTTTATCCACGATGGGCATTCCGCCGATTTTTGGTCGTGGGCGGACAAAGCGCCCTACGCTGAACGGGCCAAGGGGTTTTTGGAGGCGTGGGGCCGGATGACTGTTGCCGAGGAATAATGAGGAGTTATTTGTCGGAATCGTCCGATTTCTTGTCCTGGTTGTCCTCGGGTTTTTGATCCTTTGGCTTGGGCCATTCTTTCTGTTCGGCTTGTTCCTCCTCGGATTTTTGGGCCAGCATTTCTTCCAGGGCGGTGATTTCAGCGATGGGGTCGAAGTTGGCGGTGTCGGCGTCGTCAAGCAGGGAGTCGATGAACTCGGCGGAATTGTCCAGGTGTTCGGCGAGCGGCAGGAAATCGGGGTGATCCCATACTTTATCGCGGCGTTCCTCGCCGACGGCCACGGTCACCCGTTTCCATAGTTCTTTCGCTTCGCTTACTTTCGGGGCGGCGAATTCAATGCCGACCACTGAGGCGAATGCTTTTTCGGCGGAGCCACCAGTGCGTCGGCGGCGTTGCCATGCTTCGTTGAGTGCTGCCGTGGCCGGCACCCGGTCGCCGAGCGCGTTTGTGACCACGAGTTCCACCCAGCCTTCGACCAAGGCTAAGAGGGTTTCCAGCCGGGTTGTGGCGCCGGTGTTGCGGGACCGGATTTTTGGTTCTAGATCCATGCCCTGCATTTGGTTGAGGGCGTCTTGGATTGCTGCCGGGTCTTGCGACTCAAGGTTGATGTTTCGCATGGCTTCTTCCATGGCGGAGTTATCCAATTCCAGGCCGGCCGCGTATTCCTCCACGGAGGAGACAAGGCGTTCGCTGAGCCAGTGCACATGCCGGAAGAGTCGTTGCCGGGCGGCTTCTCGTGCCGCTAGATACATGAGCACGTCTTGGGGCGATACCGCTATTTCGCGGGCGATGTGGTTGACGGAGTGCGGTAGGAGTGCGGTGGTGTGTTCGGGGGCTACTTGGATTCCGAAGTCGGAGCCGGATAGGGATTGGGTGGCTAAATCACCCAGGGCGTTGCCTAATTGTGCCCCGAAGTTTGCCGAAGACATTGAGCTAAATATGCCAAGGATTGGCCCAATGGCATCGCGCACTTCCTCCGGTAGTCCGCTTAACCGTGCCTCATTCATTTGGGCGACTACTGGATTAATCATGCGTTTCCACGCTGGTAGGGTATTGGTGAGCCAGTCGGTGGCATTCCAGGCGACGACTTTATTTTCCGATGCCGGCAGGTAGGTGGCGTCGTCAAGCCATAATTCTACGATCCGTACCGCATCTTGTACTTGCTGCTGGTCGGTGTTGGTTATGGGGTGGTCTTGGGCGCCGATTTGTTGCCGGGCAATGCGCTCCGTCATGGAATAGTTGACGGATTCCCCGTCAGAGCTATTCATTGATGAGCCTAAACCGGACAGCATTTGTCCGAGATCGTTAAGGAAGTCTCCTATGCCCCCGTTAAAGTCGTTATTATCATCGTTGCCGTCGTCGCGTTTGCCGAAACCAAAATTAAAACCAAAATTACTATTCGCCATGCCTCACACGCTACCTACTGTTACCACGAAAATGCCATAAAACCACAACGCTTATAGCGAACACGTGAGCTACCACACGTGATGGGGAGCATTGCAGTTGAAAACACATACTGTTGAGGGCTAGTGGGATACCTAGTTTTGTCAAATCTCTGCGGTACGCTTAAGTACCGTGAATCGACGTTTTACAACCCTTACCTTTGGTGCTATTCCGGTTTTTGCCTTGGCTGCTTTGGTGAATTTGGACCATATTCCCGGCACAAATATAGCGCTGACCGTACCGTATGCGGCTGAGGGGCCGGGGCCCATGTTTAACACATTGGGCAAAGTCAATGATGTGGATGTTGTACAGATCACTGGCACCGATGTTGATCACACCAGCGGTAACCTCAATATGACTACCGTGTCTGTTCGTACCAATATGACGCTGGTTCAGGCGATTAGCCGGTGGCTGCTCACGAGCGATAATTTGGTGCCCATTGACCAGGTCATACCCCAAAATAAGACTGAGGAGGAGGTGAACCAGCTGAATCAGCAGGCGTTTTTGTCGTCCGAGTCTTCGGCGACGACCGCGGCATTGCGGTATCTCAAAAAACCGTTAGAGGTGGAGATTGCGGAGGTTGTTGCTGGTTCGCCTGCCGACGGTTCCCTCTCGGCGGGAGACCGCATCGTCAGTATTGCTGGGGAAAAGGTCGATAGTGGGGGCCATGCCCAAAAGATTGTGCGCAGTAAAAAGCCGGGTGATGACATTACCGTTACGGTTCGCCACCAGGGCACTACCGAGGAAAAAACCATTACTCTTGCCGAACATCCGAGCGATAAAAAACTGCCCTTCCTCGGTATTAGCATGACTACCGTTCCGACCGGGGATATTACTGTGAAATATAACCTTGAGGATGTGGGTGGGCCATCCGCCGGCATGATGTTTGCGCTTGCGGTCATTGACAAGCTGTCCCCGGGCCAATTGAACCATGGAAAATATGTGGTGGGTACCGGCACTATTGATGACGACGGAAACGTGGGACATATTGGCGGCATTGAACATAAGGCCCGGGCCGCCGCCGATGATAACGCGGAATTATTTCTCGCCCCCAAGGATAATTGTGCCGACCTTCGAGGTAAGGATTTTGGTGCTATGAAAATTGTTTCCGTCGCCACCCTGGAGGATGCCGTTACCCAAATGGATAATTATGCGGCTGGGAAAGACCTTCATCTTTGTGAATAATCACTGTTCGGGCTGCTCTTCCTCGGTGGTTTCCATGACTTCCGAAGTTTCGGATTCGTCCGCCAATCCTAATTGGTAGATCCGTTTTGTCGGATCCACGGTATCTGTTGACACCATTTGCTGCATCACCAGGCCTTTTTCGTTATCCACGACTGTGATGACTGCGGTGCTGCCCAGGGTTGACCAGCCCACCACAAGTTTTCCGGTGTCTTTAATCACCCGGGAGTTTCGCAGTCCTGTCAATAGTTGCGTTGATGATGCTGCTTTGGAATCCGAGGCGAAGAATTGGAATTGCCCCACTTCCTTCCCGGAGCAGGCCAGGGATCCTTCCACACCATTAGGGGTGCAGACTTCGAACTTGTCAAAGAGCGATGAGGGTGCTAGCGAACCAAATGTTTTCCGGGCCTCTGCCACGGTTTCGTCTGGTTCCCCGGATTTTTCGGATTTGTTTTTAGTGTGTTTCGTTGATGATGCTGGCGTTGCACTGGTATCCCGTGGCAGCGAGGACCCCAGTGGTGATGTTACCGGCGTGACGCTGGGGGGCATATTGGTTCCCGTACCAGTATTGCCGTTCGTGCATGCCGATAACGTAATTGTGGTGAATAATACGGCCAATGACCTACCAGTCCATCGGGTGACCTGATTGATCTGGGATGGCCGGACATATTTTCCCATCATAACCTCCATATCCAAGCGCTATTATTCTACTCAAACGTAGCCTGAAGCGCCGCAATTACACCTGTTGCGACACCCGACCCGCCCCGGAGCTCACGACGATCGGGTGCCTGCATATCCGATTCGGATGGCCGCAGTTGCAGCAGTGTCAGTTGTGCCATATTGTCTCGGAGTACCCCTGAGAATAATCGGGCTGGCCTGGGTGGTGTCGATGCGTTGGCGTTGGGGTCAAGGAAGCGGATTTCTTGTGCTAGGATTGCGCCCACCACCCCGTCAGGCCAGGTGACGCGGCTGATATAGGCGCCTAATTCTTCGGATTCCGGGGTGAGGTCGCTGGGTAACTCCTGAACGACCAGGGTCAGCGGGGCGTCGTCAAGCGCGTCGTGAGCAAGTCTGATGAGTGCGGTAGGGACCAGCCCAAACAGGGTGGGAGGGGCGTCCCAACCTTTGGCGTCGACAAAATCGACGGCCTCTAACATGGCCTTGTTGAGTGCTTGCGGGGAGAGCCCATGGGAAATCCCTGCGTAAGGTTTATTGTTCATGACGCGGCGTAGCCCTTCTTAGTACTTACTTGGTTAATGGCGGTATTGTAAGGAGTTATTGTGACAAGTCGTTGAATAATCATGAAATCAGAAACATAGATTAACGAATTTGACTAATTTCTATTGAAAAGGAGTTGGCGTTGGCTACTGGCTCAACACCATCAGCCCCGCAAATCGGTCGACCACCCAAACTTGTGTCCATCATTGTGCTGGCTGTTTTCATACTCGGCACCATTATCCCTACTTTTATTGGGTTTTATACCGACTGGCTCTGGTTTGGTGAGGTAAATTTTCGGAGCGTATTTAACAAGGTAATCCTCACCCGGATTGCATTATTTGTTGCCTTTGGTTTGATTGCCGCCGCTGCCGTGTGGATCACAGCAACCATCACCCAAAAGGGGCGGCAGAGTGATGAGACCCGATTTTTTGATTCTAGCCCACAGCTCATTGCCTACCGGAAAAATTTAGAGCGCTCCACCATCCGCCTTATGCGTTTCCTCCCCGTGCTTTTCGGGGTGATTGCCGGATTCTTCGGGCAGCAATCGTGGCGGGTTGTGCAGCTCTTTTTAAACCGGCAAGACTTTGGGGTAGCCGATCAACAGTTTGGTGTTGACTACGGGTTTTACGCTTTCGTGCTGCCCATGCTGCGGCTTACCCTCAGCACATTGTCACTCCTGCTCATTATTTCGTTCCTCATCGCGCTCATTGGCCACTATCTGCTGGGAAATATCATAATTGGTAGTCAGGCGGCTGGGCAGCGTGGTTCCATTTCCCGCTATGCGCGCATCCAACTCGCTGTTACCGCTGGGCTGTGGATGATCGTCAAATCCGTGGGCTATTGGCTTGACCGGTTTGACCTGCTCATGAGTCGTGATGAAACCTTCTATGGTGCCTCCTACACCGATATTAAGGCGGTATTACCGGCCAAGATCATCCTCATGGTTATTGCCGCGCTGGTGGCGGTATCGTTCTTCAGCGTTATTGTACTGAAAGACCTGCGGATTCCCGCTATGACCACCGTGCTCATGCTGCTGTCTTCGATGGTGATTGGGTATGCATGGCCCGCCATGATGGAACGGTTCTCGGTGCAGCCCAACCGGGCGGAAAAGGAATCCGAATATATTTCCCGCAATATTGAATCCACGCGCTACGCCTACGGTCTTACCGAAGACAAGGTGACCTACCAGGAAAATTGGGGGGCCAAGGGGGCAACAAAAGAAGCAGTGGCATCTGATGTGGCGACTGTATCGAACATCCGTCTGCTCGACCCGGAGATTATCTCCCCCACGTTTACGCAGCTCCAACAGTTGAAAAACTTCTATGGGTTCCCCGAATCCTTGGCGATGGATCGCTATAACATTGACAACGAGCTGCGCGATTTTGTGGTGGCGGCCCGAGAAATCAACCCCAATTCGTTGCGGGAAAACCAAAAAAACTGGATTAACCGGCACACCGTTTACACCCACGGCAATGGGTTTGTGGCGGCCCGCGCCAACCAGGTCGACGAGGTGGCCCGCGACGTGGGATCGGCCCGCGGCGGTTACCCGGTGTTTACCGTCTCTGACCTGCAAACCACCGACGAAAACGCCAAAAAGCTCGGCATCGTGGTGAACGAACCGCGCATCTACTATGGTCCGCTGATCGCTTCCGCCCGTGACGGGAAAGACTACGCCGTGGTGGGCTCCGAAACCGGCAATTCTGTGGAATACGACACCGATTCCTCCACATACACTTATGAGGGTAAGGGTGGCGTTGATATCGGAAATGTGTTCAACCGTGCCGCGTTTGCGGCCCGATACCAGGAAATGAACCTTATTCTTTCCGAGCGCGTCAACAGCAATTCCAAAATCCTGTTCGAACGTGATCCGCGGCAGCGTGTGCATAAAGTAGCGCCATGGTTGTCTACCGATTCCACAACCTATCCGGCGGTCATTGATGGTCGCATCAAGTGGATCGTTGATGGCTATACGACGCTCAACAGTCTCCCGTACGCCAGCCCCACCAGCCTGAGTGCCGCCACCAATGACACCTCTGGCGACGTTGGATCGACCCAGCGCGCCCTAGTCAGCGATGAAATCGGCTATATCCGCAACTCGGTGAAGGCCGTGGTTGATGCTTACGACGGCTCTGTGGACCTCTACCAGTTTGATGAGGAAGACCCAGTGTTGAAAGCCTGGATGGGGGTGTTCCCCGGCACGGTGAAGGCCAAGGGGGAGATTTCCAAGGAACTCATGGATCACCTGCGCTATCCGCAGGACATGTTCAAGGTGCAGCGTGGTATTCTCACCCGCTACCACGTCAATGATGCCCGGGACTTCTTCACAAACGACCGATTCTGGTCCGTGCCTGACGACCCCTCAGTAGCCGAAGCCAACCGGGCTGCCCAGCCGCCCTTCTATGTGGTGGCAGCCGACCCGGAAACCGGTAAGCCTTCCTTCCAGCTGATTACGCCATTCCGTGGCCTCAACCGGCAATATTTGGCGGCCCACATGTCGGTGAGCTCCGACCCGGACAACTACGGCAAAATCACCGTGCGGGTTCTACCAACCGATACCCTCACCCAAGGCCCACAGCAGGCCCAAGACACCATGATCTCCTCCGACCAGGTGGCCCGCGACCAAACCCTCTGGAAGGAAACCACGGATCTGCGGAACGGTAATCTGCTTACCCTGCCGGTTGGCGGGGGAGAGATCCTCTATGTGGAGCCGATTTATTCCAAACGCAAAGGCCAAGAATCAGCATTCCCGAAGCTACTGCGGGTGTTGGTTTCCTACAAAGGCCAGGTTGGTTATGCGGCCACGGTATCCGAGGCGTTAGCCCAGGTGGGTATTGATCCGCGTGCCGCCCAGGATTTGGATGAGGTGCAAGATATCGAAAAGGTGAAGCAGGAAACCTCCAAGAACCAAGACGATAATAATAGCCAGCAACAAGCCGCCGAGGTGCCTACCCCCAATACCGCTACCCCGAATGAGGCCGAAGCGGTGAAGGGCATTAATGATGCACTCAACAAGGTGAAGGAAGCCCGAAACGGTAGCCACGAAGACTACGGTAAGGCGCTTGATGAACTTGACCGTGCCGTGGAAGAATACCAAAAAACTCAACAGTCGCAGCAACAAGAGTAGGGAATAATCCCGCGGTTTCTGCCCCGGCTTAAGCCAAAATATTGGTTTTAAGCTGGGGGTTTGTGCTTTCATGTCGACGTTAGTAAAGTTATTGATCGTTGCACGGAATAAGTTTCCAAAGCAATCGACGCGGGGTGGAGCAGCTCGGTAGCTCGCTGGGCTCATAACCCAGAGGTCGCTGGTTCGAATCCAGCCCCCGCTACCAAGTTTAATTGGGGCCCCTTATCGAAAGGGGCCCCAATCTCGTATCCCCGAGGAAGCTTCCGCGGCAACAAATCCATAAGATCAACATCAAAAAACTCCGCCATCGCATAAATCTCCTCAATCGTCCACCGTGACTGCCCCCGCAACTTCTTACTCACCGCCTCCCCCTGAACACCAAGCGCCTCACCCAACCGCCGCCGAGTTATATTCCGGGTGAAAAGCAACTGATTAACGGAAATACCGATCGCCTCATATGCCGTATATCGGGGGGAGGCCTGAAAAAGTTCTTCCATGCTTTAAATTCTACCAAAACACATTTCATTCCATTTTGGCTTAAAAATGCCCTTGATATCGGTGGTTTTTCTGTGTAAGAGTTTCACTATGAGCGTCACCAACTCTAACCCCGATACCACAGACCAAACCAACGACTGGATCCTTGTCTCCGAATTCATCAATAGGTTCCCCGGCAACATCTCCGGCGCCTCCGTACGCCGATGGTGCCAAAAAGGAATCATCAAAGGAGCTATCAAACTCCCCACCGGCCGATGGCGCATCCCTACATCCGCCATCGACCAACTCTACGCCGAAAGCCGGACATGGTAACCCACACCAAAACCGCCCCCACTTGGTGTGGGGGCGGTAGTAAGAGAACGCAATCACTGCCCAACCGGTTGGGCAAGAGCAGTGATCTTTTTCGGGGTTCGCAGCTTCAGGATTGTATCCGTATTGATGATAGTGCGCGCGTAGTCTGTTCGTTGCTCCAGGCTGTTGTGGGTGTTGGTGGCTTGTCGGATGAGCCAGCGTCGGCCTTCTTTGATGTCTTTGACAGTCATGCACGCAGCGATGGCGGATTCGGTTTGATCATGGGTGCCAACGTAGGTGATGCGGTATTCATCCCTGCGAGTGGGTTGGGTTGCTACCACAATGCTGTTGCTGGGGATGTCTTCTTTCCAGAACCACATGTCATGATCTGCTGGATCATCGCCGATATGGGAGACAACCCTTGTGTATCGTTCGTTGCGTTGTTGTATGTAATCGACGTGGATGATGTATCCACCACCTTGGTGTGCAGCAATCAAATCCTGCAGGGCGTGTGCATGATCAGGGTTTCCAAGAAACGACATGAGGCATCCTTCCAACAAACACTCATTACCCAGGTGGTGGGAAACCGGCCCGGAAGTGGTGAAGCCACCCATTATGCCACCAGCGCTGCTCCTATGGGCGGTACCAAGACACACACCACACAAAACGAAACCGCCCCCAAACGACTAAGGGGCGGATTCGAGAATGCGTGTACAAAACACGCACAACAAAAAGACTCTTTTGACCAGCAAAAAAATCTTCTCAAAGACCTCTTCATTGTCGCACGAGTGTCTCAGGGAGTCAAGTCATATAGCCTATTTCGTTTCGGTTATGGAATGAGGAAGCCATCATGAGTGGCAATGAATATTATCTTGTCAAACGTGGTTCTACATCGTTACAAAACAAAGTGATCCAATCCGGTCTTTCATCCGATGCGGTATTTTTACTGCTTTTCCAGTTGTCGCTGCCCCCAGGAACCCCTTTAGGGTATCGCAGCGCCCTGAATCGGGGATTAGGAAGAGACAGGATCCTCAACGGCTTTAAGGAGCTGAGTGCGGCTGGTTTCCGGCACCAATACAAGGTTCGTACCGCAACAGGCATCCTCAAAACCATCACTGCCGTCACGGACGTGTCGATGAAAAGCCGGGACGTTTTGAAGGAGATTCAGCTCCCTAAAGGGCATTACGTCTTCTCAATCGTGACTGATTATGATGACCCGAAACTGCCGCCTCCTGTCCGGCCGAAGGTGGAAGGATCTGGCCGGCAAATCCGCAGGTCGCACCGTGCGCCGGAAACCCGTACCCGGTCTGAACAGGCGAAATCCGAACCCGGTTCCGGTGGTGATGCAAAACCGCTGGATAATCACAAAACCGCAGGTCGCACCGCGTGCCGGAAAACCGGCACACGGTCAGCCAGCGCAGGACGTAGTCCCAATACCCTACGGGTAAAAGATAACAACCATCCTTCCCCCCAAACCCCCCAAGTTCCTTCGGCGCCGCCGCCGGCACCGCGTGGGGAGGAGGGGCCGGCTTCGCCGTCAGGGGTTCCACCTGTCGGCGGAACCAGGGGAGATAATTTCTCTCCCGAAAACATGTTGTCTGATGCCACGGGCCTTGCCGGCCCGATGGCAGGTGAGCTGGCAGGTTCGCCTGCCACCGGGGTGGCCGTGAAAACCCGGCCAGTGCAGGCGGCCTTGGCCACCCAGGCGGAAGATTCCACATTGGTCGCCGAGGTACTCCCTGCGGCTATGCAGGCAATTCCAACTCGAAGCCACTCCCAGGTAGCGAATGCGATCCGGCAACGCCTTGATGCCGGTTGGCGGCGAGGACAGATCACGCGTGTGTTGGGATCGCGTGCTCTGCCCAGTCACGTCATCGACTTAACCAGGCTGGTCATGGCACGTTTCCGTGATGACCTCTCGCTTGACTACCCGCCGCCTGTCATCGTGGAACGTGACCCGGCAGCACTTGCGACACCTACCGCGATGCCGGCGACTCCGGCGCGGAAGCCATGGCGTTGGACGCTGCCGAACGGGCACTTGGTGACGGTGAGAGACCTGGACATGGGGCGAGTGAGCACCGACTACTACGCGGCGCAAAATGCCGGTGACCCGCGTGCTTACAGGAGCAAGTTTGACTTCCTAGAAGCGGTGGGAGCCGTGGAATATTTGCTTGATCCGTCGTTGAAGGAAGCATGTTTGAAGCTCTTAAGCGAGGAGGATGGCCATGAACCGAACATGTGACCTGGCCCCTGCCTGGGCTATCTCGCTGGTGCCGGGGTGGACGGTGCTGCCTACCCTGCCGAGTTTCCAGGGGGCACCGTGCAGCAGCAATATGCTTTTACCTGCCACAACGTGGGATTTACACATTCCTGGCGAGTCGTTTTCCGAGCGGCATCATCGGCAAGCGAAGGCCGCGGCGGTCTGCGCTACGTGCCCGCTCAAGCGGGACTGTTTGGCGGTGGCCTGCCAGGAAGCAGCCCCCAGCGGGGTCTGGGGTGGGTATTTATTCAACCCCAAAAACGGCAGCGCCAGAAAAATTCCCCTCACCCCGAGAGCGGAAAACACCACCGTATGCTGCAGGCATACACCAAAACACCTGCATGAGAGCCTGCCGGTAGCTCAAAGGCTATTCACAAGCCACCGGCAACCACAGGAAAACTTCATCACTTGTTGAACAAGATTGTTTTTAAGGAGAAATCAATGCGAACTCGTAATCGCACAGCACGAATCGCCGCGGGCATGTTAAGCGCGGTGGCGATACTGGTCGGTGGGATGACTGCTGCTCATGCCGCCCCAAAGGTGGTCTCACAGCCAGGCACCCAGCAGCAGCAAGCAGCCACGGCACCAGTTGCAGACCAAACTCCGGCATACCAGGCGCCTGCAGCACAGCAGATTGCCACCCCGGTGCAGCGAGTAGAAGTTGTGCGATATGTTCCTGGGGTTTCCCAGGCGGTTCAGCCCGTGGTCGTGAAAAACGTCATCACGAAGAAAGTCGTTTACGAAACATCCCCGGGTTTGGCCATGGTGTCTCCCGGCGGGTCGCGGGTGTTAAACCCGGTCAATGTTGCCCAAACGTTTGAACGCAACATCCGTTCCGAAGACCGCGGCACTTTAGAGTCCGCAGGTGGTGCCGCTGCCGGCGGCGCTGTCGCTGGTGGTATTGCCGGCACCGCGGTAGGGGCTGCAGGTGGTGCCGCTGCCGGGGCGGCCGCTGGTGCCGGAGCTGGTGTTGCTATCTGCGGCCTGACGACGGCCGGGGCGGTTGCCGCCCCACCCGCTGCCCCGCTCGCTGCAGGCTGCTGGGCTGCCGGCCCCGCCATTGTTGGTCCTGCCATTGTCGGCACCGTGGGGGCTACCGCTGGGGCGTTAGCGGGAGCACCCACCGGGGCGTTCCTTGGTGCTCAAGCCGGCGCTAGCGCGGTTCCCGGCGGCCGGGCAGCATTCGACCGTACCGTTGCTGACACCACCTGGGATTTGGAATCCCAGGCCCGAGTCGCCCAAGGCGCTGAACCCCTAGCCGGACAAAAACCCGGCGATTCCATGCCGAGCGGCCCGCAGGCGGCTGCTGCAACCACCCCGGCACTTCCTACCCCAGAACTACCCACCGTGCCCGTAGCGGCCACGTCAAGCGTGCCGCAGAACATTCCCGTTTCTGTCCCAGCCGGTCAGCTTCCTCAGTGGCCCACTGTGAGCTCAATGGCGCAACCAGCCCCAGCATTCGGCCTGCCGACGACACCATTTGCGGCGTAACGCCATGTAAGGACCCCTACTCGTGACTACGAACTGGTTTGACCACTACGCATCATCAGCTATCCCGGACGATCTTGATGTGCCGCCGGCAGCTGATGATAAAACACCCGTTGAGGACGCCTCACCTTCGGAACCAGAGCCTGAAGGAACAACCCCTCGACGGATGCGGTGGCATACCCATAGTGGGGGTTCTCCTCTACCGCCCTGGATGATAAAAACCCTGGTAGTGGTGGCATTAGCAGTGGTATCTGTGGGGATTTATACCGCCATACAACACGATTCCCCCACGAATGCCGTCGCAACGCCACCACCTGCGCCGCCATCTCCTTCGGCGGTCGCTGTGTCCACCACATCACCACCAACAACGTCTCAATCGGCTTCTACCTCACCTGCGCCGCCACAACGATGCCCGGACCAGCCCAAGGCCACGCCCACGACCCCGCAAGGGGCAGTCGTCGCGTTCCAAAAAGCCTACTTTGCCGGTAACACCGAAGACCTCCTCAAGGTGATTGACCCAGCGAGTTATCTTGCAACCGTCGACTGGCCCACATTAACCGGTGATGTTGTGGGGTCTGATTTCTGCGTCAAGATATCCACCGTAGAAAACAACGTGGTCGAAGCCAACACCACGGTTCGCACCCCTAAAGGAGAAGAACTGCTGTTCATCCAATCAATTCGCACGATCAAGGAAGGAAAAACATACAAAATTTCGAGTATCGAAGATAAACCCGCACCCACAGAAACATAAATAATTTTGCAAAAAATATAAAATGAAGGTTATGTAATGAAGCTTACAGGAATGATAGCAGTTATGGTACTGGCTGTGTCATCGGTGGTGGCATTACCTGCAACCGCGGCGGAGCAATCACCCAAGTGTCCTAAAATGCAATTCGTTGTGGTCCGATCCGCCCAGGATTCCACAACCGATACCAACGCTGACCAGGGATTTTTAGGGGAAGTAGTGTCCCCGGTTGTTGATGCTGCGAACACTGGGAAAAAAGTTGACAAGTCAGCGGGATTTTCCCAGGTAGCCACCACTGATGCGGCATCGACGTCTGCCCCTGCTACTACATCATTAGCGCCAAGCCCGCCACCGGCGTCGGCGGATTCGTGGAAACCTAAGGTGTGGGGATCAACCCCCACTTCGTCGGCTGCGGCACCCACGTCACCGCCGGTGACCAGCGCCCCGGCGGCTGCTAGCTCAACAGCGTCAGCGTCGGCTGCGGCGCAATCTGGGGCAGCCTCGGCGGAATCCGACACCCCATCGATTGGTCGCACCTACGTCAATATTGATGGGGTGCGTTCCGGGGCGTTTATCCCTGGGGTGCATTCCGAAACTGACCAATCATGGCGGGAAAAACTCGACGGCAATAAAACCAAAGTCAATGCGGTTGCCAAGAACATTCTTTCCCAGTGCCCGAACACGAAAGTCGCGTTCATCGGCCAAGATGAAGGCGCCGCAGTGGTATCCGATATCGCCCGTGATATTGGCGCCGGCAAAGGCGAAATTCCCGCGGACCGGGTAAGTGGGGTGGCGGCCTTTGCTGACCCCACTCGTGGCGAAAACCAGCCCACGGTCGCGTCCGGCGCTGACACTCCGGCTGCTTCCCCGGGAACCGCAGGAACACATACCAGCAAACTCGATTCCATGAATGCGCAGCCGGCTCAGGGCGCGGGAGTAGCTACCGTGGCGGAAAACACCACCCCTAGCGGGTACGGGAAGCTCTCTGACCGGACAGTATCGTGGTGTGTTGATGGTGATGTCCGTTGTGGCGTGAAAAAAGCCGCCCCACTTACCCGGTTAGTGGAGGCATCGAACAAGAACATGGATTTTCAACGCGACCCGCAAGGCAGCGTGCGCTATGTTGCTGACGTGCTTGGGCCTGCGGTAGCACTCGCTGGTGTGGAGTCGTTAGCGAAAGACCTAGATTTTGGGTCGAACGGTTTCACGTTCAAGCGTGCACAATCATCTGATGAAACCTTGATTGGTCGGATCGCCGAAAACACGGAATCCGATAACAAGCAAACAGATGTGGAACGCCGCCTGGTTATCTCTGGTCAACAATTAGGGGGCATGGCGTTAGCAGCTGGCATTACCGTGGCGAAGAAAGTCCTCACCCCATCAAATATCGCCCAGATCGCGGCAGCAGCCACACTTGACCCAGCCGCTGGGGCCACGGTTGCCGGCGTGAAGATCATTGAGGCGTCCACGGACCTGTTTACACCAGAAACCGCAACGACCGGGGCAACCCGGCTCCTTGATGAAGCCACAGCATCTGGTGTGGAAGTGCCCGAGGTTGCTGAGGCTGCCGTGACCACGGTGGTATCCGAATCCGTGGGCCAAACCGCGTATAAAAACCAGGCGGTGACAGATTCCGGTCAAGCACCGGCGGCGGCAACCACGCGGTGGTTATCGGCTATGGCGGCAGACGAATTAGGTGCTGAAGCGCCGGCAGAACTCGTGACTGCGGCTACGAAAACACAATCAAATCGTGGGGCAACGTACGACCAGGCGGCATCACGGTCAGCTACGGAATCGTTGCGGACAACATCGCCGGCATCAACGGTTGCAGATTCACGGTAACCATGTGAGGAAGTAGGTGGAGTGATGACGCTGGTAGCAACGAAAAAGACCATGGTAGGAAAGAAAGATGACAAGGTGACTGATCACAACCATCAGGTGCATTTACCACGGTCAATAAAGCTCAATGATGCTTTCCTGCTGCCGGAGGCGTCAGCTCCGTTATGGGAGATTGAGCCGGTTGCAGATGATACCGCATCGTTTCCACCTGCTTTCTGGTTTGTTGGGGCCCATGGGTTTGCCGGCGGGTCAACGCTGGCGGCCATGATGGCCCCTGCCGGGGATGCGGGATGTGTGTGGCCGGTTCATGACGCCTACCCGTTGTGTGTGGTAGTTGCCAGGTCCACCATGGCGGGTTTGGAACGCGCGCACCATGTGGTGTTGCAGGGCATCCGGGAGATTAAGCCGGTTACGGTGTTAGGCATTGCAGTTGTCGCGGATATTCCTGGGAAGAACCCGGCACCTATCGCCCATAAGCTGGAGGTTTTAGAATCCCTGGTGCCGTTGTGGCACATAAAATACTTTCCCGCTTTACGGATAACCCCCATGGCTGATCTTGCGGCATGGGGCCCTGGCGACGATATTGACACCACCCGCCGGGGGAAGAAAATACCCCTTACTGAGCGGCCTCCCGCGCATATTGCGCAGGTAGGGCACGATATTTTCCACGCCGCAGCTCATGTGGTGGATACACAAAAACACAAGCAAGAAAAGGAATAACCATGCTGTTGTATGTAGCATCTTTAATACTCGCGCAAATGCCCGGGCAGAACATGCAGCCCCAGGCGCCGGCGGGGTTCGGGGCGAAGATTGAACAGGGCCTGAATTTCGCGTTTTATATCGGGATTGCCATGGCCATTGTGGGAGTGATGGTGGCCGGGATTACCTTGCTGATGTCTCGTCGAGAAGGCTCTAGTGAGGAAGCGACCGCAATGGCCATGCGGATCGGGTTCGGCGCCATGATTTTAGGTGGCGCTACCTCGATCGTGGGCGCGTTCCTGTAAGGCGGCAGATGTATGGCGGTATGGATTTTCGCGGCATCATCAACAGCTGCAGCACCAGCAACCTCTGAGTCGCCCACCACTTCTGGGGTGCCTTCAACGTCTGCGGTGCCGGCGACTTCTGGGGTGCCGAAACCCTCACGGGTTCCGATTCCGGTGATTGATCCACCGGGATCGCCGTATACCCCACCACCGTCAGTGACGAACGAAATCATGACATGGCTGGGGTATGTGATGTATACGGCGCTTGCGATCTCGGTTATTTCCGTCATGATTTTCGCCACGATGATCATCCTCGACCGGGACCGGACCGAACCGGTCTCGGGGTCGGCGCCGTATGTGACGGCGATCCGTATCGCTTTAGGCGTCATGATTATTTCCGCCGCTGGATCGTTAGCCGCATATTTCGCATAGCAGGCAGTGAAGTAGGTAAATGGTGATGTTGAAAAGAACCTGGTCGATCCTGGTGATGGCAATCATGTTGGCAGCATGCAGTAGCGACCCGCCGGCGCCTGATCCGGCTCCGTCATCTGCGTCACCAGCAACATCTGTGCCCCCTGCGGGATTGTCATTCCGGCCTGGTCCGGCGGGGCTTAAAATGCCTATCAGCAAAGAAGCAGGCCCGCATGATATGACCCCGGTGCCGCACACGTTTGCTGCCACCCCGCAGGGGGCGGTGCTTGCGGCGATAACCGCGCAGGTATGGATGGCTGGTGCTGATGATGACGCGTGGCCTAAGGTTGCCGAATATTTGCTAGAACCAGGTCTTGGCCGGGACCAGTGGGCGCAGGCCAGGGCACTGGTGAGTGTGAAAGGGATGGTGAAAAACCCGGCGGAGTTTATCGCATTCAAATTCACCAGTTATGCAGCAGACAAAGCCGTAGTGCTCCTGGCCGCCCGGTGGGCGGATGGAATGCTCACGGCTTATCCGGTCCAGTTGTCGTCACTGACTGGTGGGTGGCGGGTGGTGATCCCACCCCAAGGGTCAGAGCCTGATCTGAGTGAAATATCCGATACGGACCTAGACACGTTTGTGAGGTTTACTCCATGAGTAAGACAGTAAAAACCATTGGTGTTATTGCCGCCATCATGATTGTGGCTGTGGTAGCGTTTTTCCTTTTCCGTTCGACCCCGGATAAGGCAGTAACGGGTGCGGTGGCGTCGTCGGATGCTGCTTCCAGTCCTGATACGGGTGGCGGGCCGGAATCGGCTACGGCCGAGTCGCCAGGTGGTGGGGAAGACCAGATTTCTGTTGATCCGAATGGTCGGCGGATTATTACGCCGGCTGCGGGGAATCCGAAGCCGCTGACAAAGAAGCCGGTTGAGAGTAAGAATCGGTGTGATATTTCCCCGGAACTGACTATCCAGACTATGGGTGAGAACGCTGAGGCGGAGATCATGTGGTCGAAGACGGCTGGCCCGTCAAAATATAATGGTGTGATTCCGACCGGGTATAGTGCGGATGCGACTGGGGCGGCGTTAGCGGCGTGGAATTACCGTACCTTGTTTTATGGTGGCGGAAAATTTACCGATACCGTTGTGCGTGATCATGTTGAATTTAAGCCGTCAGATCGGGACGGAATTCTGGCTGAAGATTACAGTAACGTGAAGGCTTACCAGGCGGGTTTTGGTACGTTAGCGCCGGTAGCGGCGCGGATTATTACGTGTAAGCCGGATTTTATGGTGGTTGAGCATGCGCACAAGATGATAGGTGATGGGGAAAAGTTCTATGCGGAAGATGATCCGCATTATGATATTCACCGGTTCACGATGAAGCTGTCAAAAGATGGTGAGTGGATTTTCTATATGCCGGGTATGGTGCAGGGGATTG